>Ga0208848_1000123_pt1 | contig 14888 bp, 16 predicted proteins | sample NGESurshal072012_2_FD_184455 | JGI IMG/M metagenome (GOLD analysis project Ga0208848, IMG submission 184455) | Arctic peat soil microbial communities from Barrow, Alaska - NGEE Surface sample 210-1 shallow-072012 (SPAdes) | ecosystem: Environmental > Terrestrial > Soil > Wetlands > Peat ... | reverse complement strand
CCCGTCACTTGATGGTGGGTCCCGAAGTCCAGTCGTATCCGATCGCCGGATCGTCGTGCGGGATCCTGCCTTCGTCATCCGGCGCGTAAACGCTCGATGTGATGTACAGGATGTGGCTCAGCTCGAGCGCACGGCACCCGTGTGCTACGCCCGGCGGGATCTTGAGGCAGGTCGCATTTCTGTCACCCATCAGGAACTCCATCAGCTTGCCCTTCGTTGCTGACCCCTCACGCGTGTCGTAGAGCGCGACCTTGAGCGCTCCCATCACGTACCACCAGTCCGTCTGGCGTTTATGAATGTGCCAGGCCTTGGCGGTGCCGGGATACATCAGGGAATGGCTCCACTGGCCAAAGTGGTCGAAGAACTCGTCGGTCTCGCGTATGACCTCGCGGAAGAAGCCGCGGTCGTCGGCGTGCGTGACCAGCTCCTTCAACACGACGCCGTCGATGGTCGCCGCCTTCAAGGTCCATCCTCCCGGTTTGCACCATGCGCGCGCACGAAATCGTTGGCGGCGTAATACGCGACCATAGACTCACCGGCGTCGCCCCAAAAGCCTTCGAGGACGTCGTACTCCATGAGGCCGCGTTCGAGATACCAGTTGTTGACGTCGGTGATCTCGAGCTCACCACGGCCCGACGGCTTGAGCTCGGGCAGCACCTTCCACACCGTCTCGTCGTAGAAGTACACGCCGGTGACCGCGTATTCGCTTGGTGGGTGCTCTGGCTTTTCGAAGATTCGCTCGATGCGCCGGCTCCCGTTGAGCTGCGCCACGCCCAGGTGGCGCAGGTGCTCAGGGTCGGTCTCGTGCGAAAGCACGACCCGGGCACCCCGCTCCTGCTTGCCGAAAGCCTCGGCGCAGTGGCGGATCGACCGTCCGAAGATATTGTCCCCGAGCAGGACCACCGAACGATCACCCCCTACGAACTTCTCCGCCAGGCCGAGAGCTTCGGCGATGCCGCCGGGCTTGTCCTGATACGCATAGAAGAGCCTGTCGATCCCGAACTCCTGCCCGTTGCCGAGAAGTCGCAAGAACTCGCCTGCGTGGGTGCCGCCGGTAACCAGCATCATCTCGGTGACGCCGGCCCTGACCAAGGCTTCGATCGCGTAGCTGATCATCGGCCGGTCATAGATCGGAAGCAGATGCTTGTTGGTGATGCGCGTTAGAGGATGCAGCCGGCTGCCGGTCCCCCCCGCCAGGATGACCCCCTTCATCACTGCCGGATTCTACTGGCGGACCGGAACCCAGGCCTCGGACACGCCTCGGTCGTGAGAGATCCCGGCGCCCCCGTGCTGGCAACTCAACCCCGATTTTCGGCCGACGGCTTCTGGTGGTGGGACGGGGCCGAATGGAGACCCGCGCTGTCCCAGGACCGGATGTGGCGATGGAACGGACAGTCGTGGGAGCCGTCTCGGAGGACGGGGCTGCCGTTTCGCGATCGGGCTCTGGCGCCGGTGTCGCAATCGGGATCACGGTCGCGATCTTTCTTGTCATCGTCGTACTGGTCTCGCTGATCACGGTGGTGATCCTCCCGACCATGGGCAACCAGATCGCCAACGTGTTCTCCAACGTGGTGGCGGCGCTCAGCTCCCCCAGCCCTTAGCTCCCGTAGCCCATGAAGCTGCGGCCGAAGGCGGAGTAAGCCACTAGGTGTTGTGGCAGACTGGCGCGACACAACAGCATGCCGAGACCCGACAACTGGCCCCGAACGATTCTTCATGTCGACCTCGATGCCTTCTACTCATCGGTCCATCAGCGAGACGATCCCAAGCTTCGCGGCATTCCGGTTGCCGTCGCCGGCCGGTCGAGGAGAGCGGTCGTCATGGGCGCGTCGTACGAGGCACGAGCTTTCGGTGTGCGCTCCGCGATGCCCTTGCACGAGGCGTTGCAGCTGTGCCCTCAGTTGATTGTCGTGACGCCGGACGGCGTTCGGTATCGCGATGCCAGCCGGTCCGTGCATCAGATCTTCCGCCGCTTCACCTCACCGGAGCTCGTCGAGGGAATTGCGCTCGACGAGGCCTACCTGGACGTGACGGCGCGGACTCGCCATGGAACCTCGAACGCGGAAGACGTGGCGCGTCGAATCAAGTTCCAGGTCCACACCGAGGTGGGCCTTACAGCCTCGGTCGGCGGCGCGACCTCAAAGCTCGTCGCGAAGGTTGCGAGCGGGACCCACAAACCCGACGGGCTCGTCCTCGTGCCGCCTGGCGCCGAGGCGAATTTCCTGGCCCCCCTTCCCATCAGCGTCATCCCAGGCCTGGGCCCGAAGACCGAGGAGAGGCTGCACGCGATGGGCCTCCGAACGGTCGGTGAGCTCGCCGCCTACGAAACCCAGCGGCTTGTCCAGGCGCTCGGAGTGGGCGGCGCCGTGCTTCAGCGGTTCGCCCAGGGCCGCGACCGATCACCCGTCGACGGCAGCAAACCGGCGAAGACCATCTCGGCCGAGACGACCTTTGAGCGGGATGTAAGCGACCGAGTGCAGCTGGAGCAGGCGCTGCGCGAGCTGACCGATCGCGTGGTCGAGCGGCTGAAGGCCGAAGGCGTTCGCGCGCGAACCATCTACGTGAAGTTGAAGCTGCCGGACTTCAGGCTGGTGAGCCGCCAGGTGAGCCGGACGAGCCCGACCGACGACGTCGAGACGATCTTCCGCGCCGCGCGCTCGGCGCTGGAGAAGTCGCACGTGGAGTCACGCCCGGTGCGTCTGATCGGGGTGGGGCTTTCGGGCCTCGAGCACCCGGCACCCGACCTGCAGCTGACGCTCTTCGACTAGGCGCCGTTCGGTCGACGATCGGGCGCGGCAGAGCGGCGAGGACATCGCCCACAGTCGTCCACCCGAACCGCTCCTGGGTGAGGGCGATCAGAGCGCGGAATACCATGGCGGTCGCGCGAGCATCGTCGAGCGCGGCATGCGCAGGCATGACGTCGAGGGCAAGCTCTTGGACGAGCCGCGCCAGGCCGGGAGTCTGGCCTTTGGGAAACTCCAGCACGAGCCGCGCCAGGGCCGAGGTGTCGATGATCGGATGCTCTAGCGGGCTTTCCAGGCCCCGACCGACAAGCCACGTATCGAAGGCGTCGTGACTGTGCTCGACGAGGACGGCGCCCTGAGCGAAGCGCAGGAAGGCCCGGCGCGCGTCCCGAAATTCCGGTGCGCCGATGAGCATCGAACGGTCGATGTGATGGCGCCTATGCGCGTATGGGTTGATCGGCGCTTGGCAGTCGACCAGAGTGTCGAAGAAGGAGAGCGGGCCGTCGAGCCGGAAGCGCTCAGCGCCGATCTCGAGGACGAGGAAAGGCGCATTGCCTGTGGTCTCGACGTCCAGGGCGACGAACTGCGCGTCGTCCAGCCTTGTTTGGGGCCCGACCTCGGGGGCATCGACCGCGATCTCTTCCCACGGCACCAGCTCCATGGTTCCGCGAGGCTTGAGGAAGAACGGCTTCATCTCCAGTGGGGGCTCATCGAGTCAAGACCAGGGCGCGCCGGGCCCAGTCGATCTCTTCCCTGGTCACCCCCCGCAGCAGAAGGACCGCGGCGCCGTAAACGGCGACTCCGACCAAGATGGGGATGGCGAGAGCCACGCCGCCCAGGTCGCGCAGCGGAAAGACGGCGGCTCCCATGACCAGGCCCGCCAAAACGACGCGCCAGCTGAGCTGAACCACGGGCACGCGGCCGATGTGGCGCGCAGTGAGCGTCCATGCCACGACTCCCAGGACGATCTCGGTCATCACCGTGGCCCAGCTTGCGCCGAGGTAGCCGAAGGTTGGGATCAGCGCGAGGTTCATGGCCACGTTGGCGACCAGGCTCCACCCCGCCGCCCAGGTGAAGGACGCCTGCCGGTCAGAGGCGCTGAGCGCTCCGATGAAGGCGTTGTTCACGAAAGCGATCCCAAGCGAGAGGGAGAGGATTCGCAGCGCCGGCTCGGATGGATCGTAGTCTTGCCCGAACAACGCCCGGTTCAGCGGGTGCGCGAGCACGAAGATACCCACACTCAGTGGCCAGCCGATCAGCAGAAGTGCCTTGAAGAACCGATTCACCGCGTCGAGCAGCTCGGTCGGTCTTGCACGGTGGTATATGGACAGAACCGGAAAGACGACCGACAGAAAGGTCATCGGTATGAAAAGCAGCGCCTCGAATGGCTTGTAAGCGGCTCCGTACCAACCGGCCTCGACGTGGGGTCGAAGCGCATAAACGATGGGCTGGTCGATCCTGAAATAAAGGATCGTGAGCACGAAGGTCAAGGCAAACGGTAGGCCTTTCCAGAACCACTCGCGGAGGAGGGGAAGCTCAAACCTCCACCCGATCACAGCGATCCGCTTGGCTGCTAGCACCACCACGAAGTACGCGCAGCTGAAGGCGTATTGCGCGGCATAGGCCCAGACGAAGTACGTGACCCCGCGCCCGGTCTTGATGCCAAAGAGCACGAGCGCCAGGAGAACCAGGCTTTCGAGCACGACCGCAAGAGCCTCGTAACCGAGCTTCTGTACCGCGTACAGGCCGTTGCGGAGCAGGGTCGAATACGAGGTCAGAACCATGAGCAGGAAGGCAGGAATCAGCAAGTAGCCCAGCTTGTTGAGGCCAAGCGCGACCGCGAGCAGCCCGAGCGCCACAACGGACATCAGGAGTCGCAATGACATGACGTTTCGGAGATAGCGCTGAATCTCGTTTGGGTGTCGGGCGCCCTCCCGGACGAACAACACGTTGAAGCCGAGATCCAGCACGACGCTGACGATGGCGGTGTAGTTCACAAGGGTCGCAAACGCGCCATACGGTGCGGCCTTGAGGAACCTGATCATGGCGAGCACCGTGACCAGCGCGACGAGGCGAGCCACGACCTTTGCTGCGAGGACTAAGACCGTGTTGCGGAGCGCCCGCGAACCCAGCCCGGCAGTCGGCGCAGGCAGGTCGGGCATTGGGTCGTGATCTGGCAACTCGCCAAATCTATATGAGCGGAAACCTCGAAGGTTTCCGCTCATCGGCGGTTTGGCTTCGCCAAAGCGCCTGCTCACCTTCCCCGGGATCGGATTTATTGAAGGTTACTCCTGGCCAAATCTGGTGGCGAGAAGGACAAAGTCGCGGCCGGGCCAAGCCCGGCCGCCCTGGCGACGCCCGCTAGACTCGGTGCTCCATGGCGGAGCGGATCAGGATTCTCAGCGGCATGCGCCCGACCGGGCGTTTCCACCTGGGCAATTACCTCGGGGCGGCGCAGAACTGGGTCACCCTCCAGAACCAGTACGAGTGCTACTACTTCATCGCCGACTATCACGCCCTGACCACCGAGCCCGACGGTCACACGGTCGAAAGCAAGATCTTCGACCTCGCCGCCGACTTGATCGCGGTCGGCCTGGACCCCAAGCGGAGCGTCATCTACCAGCAGTCGAAGGTCCCCGAGGTCGCCGAGCTTTCTCTGTTGCTCTCGATGGTCACGCCGCTGAGCTGGGTGCTCAGGACGCCCACATTCAAGGAGATGGCGAAGAAGCATCCCGACAACGTGAACCTCGGGCTGCTGTCATACCCCGTCCTCCAGGGAGCCGACATCGCCATCGTCAAAGGTCAGGGGGTGCCCGTCGGCAAAGATCAGCTCCCCCACCTGGAGCTGATCCGTGAGGTCGTGCGCAAGTTCAATCGCACCTACGCGCCAGTCTTCCCCGAACCGCGCGCGCTGTTGACCGAGGCGCCGCACATCAAAGGGACGGACGGTAAACAGCGCATGTCGAAAACGGTCGGCAACATCATCGGCGTCACCGATGACCCCGACGTCATCCGCAAGCAGGTACGGAGCATGGTGACCGACGTCAAGCGCACGTACATGACTCAACCTGGCCATCCGCGGAGCTGCAACGTGTGCGCCCTGTACAAGTTCTTTTTCGACGACTGGCAGCATTACTGGGACCTGTGCCGCAAGGCGAAGATCGGGTGCGGAAAGAAGAAGGAGCTGCTCGCCGAGCGGATCATCGAGACGTTCCAGCCGTTCCGCGAGGTCCGCGCGGAGCTGAGCCCGCAACTGATCGCGGGCATCCTCGAAGAGGGCAGTGCGACCGCGCGCGAGCTGGCTGGCCGGACCATGGCGGAGGTGCGCCAGGCGGTCGGGTTGCCACCCCTGCGTCTCGGATAACATTTGGGCCCGATGGCAGACGCTGCGGCGCCGAGGCGATTGACGCGACGCACCTTCCTCGGTTGGTGGATCGCGGCCCTCATGACGGCGACCATCGTCACCGCACTCCCGCCGCTGCTGGTCTTCCTGTGGCCGGCTTCGCCCAAAGGCCAGAAGAAAGGCCCATTGGCGGTCACCCTTGACACGCCGATCGATCAGCTCAGCGACGGTCAGGCGGTGAAATTCAACGCCCCGACAAGCCCTAACTCCGCTTTCATCATGGCGGACGGTGGAGGCGACAACGCGGCTGGCGACCTTGCTTTTGGCGGCTTCGTCGTGAAGAACCAGGGCAAGGTCGACGTCTTTGCCATCAACTGCTCGCACCTCGGCTGCTCGGTCGCTGTGAATGTGACAGCGAAGAGCTTTGACTGCCCATGCCACGGCTCACGGTTCCATCTCGACGGCACGGTGCTCCGGGGCCCGGCGGCCGCGCCCCTTTCGCATCTGACCTGGAAGCAGGGCGCCGACCCGGCCACGATCCAGGTCGACGGCATAGTTCTAGGCTTCTAGCGCATGGCCATTCCCCACCCACGCGAGATCCAGGTGGCGGTGGTGGAGTGGCTCGACGAACGCTATCCGTTCACGAAGGCTGTCGACGAAGCCCTCTACCAGCGAGTCCCGAATTTCGCCAACGCCTTCTACTACTGCTTCGGCGGGATGGTGTTCATCCTCATCGTCTTGCAGCTGGTGACCGGGGTCTTTCTTTCCTTCTACTACGTCCCTGACGCAGGGACTCCAGGCAATTCGCCCGCTTACAACAGCGTCCTGCTCATTCAGAACACTCAATTCCTCGGATGGCTGATCCGCGGCGTCCATTTCTGGGGCGCAAACATCCTGATCATCATGGTGCTCATTCACATGGCCCGCGTCTACTGGACGGGCTCCTACCGCGCGCCTCGCGAGCTGAACTGGATGGTCGGCGTGATCATGCTTCTCTGCATCCTTGGCCTTTCGCTAAGCGGCTACCTGCTGCCCTGGGACACCAAGGCCTACTTCGCTACCCAGGTCACAATCAAGATTGCCGGTTCGGCCCCTCTGCTCGGCCCTTTCCTCAAGGCGATCGCGCAGGGCGGCCCTGTGGTGGGCCCGGCCACCCTCCAACGCTTTTTCACGATCCACGTTTTCCTGCTGCCAGCCGTGATCGTCATTCTGATGTACGTGCATTTCCGGTTCATCCGAGCACACGGCATCTCGGAGCCGTTGTGAGCGAGTCGGACATCGCAAAGGAAGGACCTGGAGCGGCGGTCGCCGCAACAGAGATCCCGATCATCGAGGTGGACGGCCACGGCGGCCACACCCTCGAGCCGGAGTGGAAGCGGCTCCCGATCGGACCTGACCACATCCTCTACCCGGTTCTGGTCGGGCTTGCCCTCTTCCCCATCCTGATGGGCGACGCGGGCCACCACCTGGCGGACGACATGCCCGACGACGAGACCCATCCGTTCTTCCCGGACCACTTCTGGCCCTATCCGATCATCGCCGTGATGATGATGATCACGGTCGGCCTGCTCGCAGCGTTCGTGCAGAAGAACCTCCAGCTCGAGCCGGTGGCCGACCCCCGCGCGGTCACCATCCCGCGACCAGACTGGTACTTCCTCTTTCTGTTCCAGGCCCTGAAACTGGTGAACGAGCTGGTCTTTAACTTCGCCATCCTGCCCGTCGTGGTCGTCGGGTTGCTGCTGTGGCCGTTCATCGACGCGATCGCCGGTCCGCGAGTGGCCAGGCGGCTCGGGTGGAAGCGGTGGCCGGTTCCGGGCCGCAACGTCATCACGGGCACAGCGTGGGTCCTGTTCCTGGGCATCATCGCGGCGCTGACGTTGTGGGCGCTTGCGGGACCGGGATTCTGCGTACCCTGGTTCGTCAACAGCCCCGTCTGCGGAGCCTGAAGAGTATGAAAAGGAACCGAAGGTTCCTTCTCATGGCTCATCTTCCTAAAGGTTGGGATTTTTCGGAATAGCTGCTCCTCGCCACGATTTGGGTGGCGAGTTACACAAAGTTGCGGCCGGGGTAAACCCGGCCGCCATAGCGACGCTAGCCTAAGTGCGGGAGTCGTAGAGCTGTTTCGTCAGCTCGATTTGCGCCACATGCTCGCGCGTGTGCCCGTAGTTGGACAGCAGCCACTCGATGCCCGGCCTCGGCGGGCGATCTCCGCGCGGCCGCAATTCGGCGAGGTCCGCAGCCGTCAGCGCGCCGATATGCTCATCCAGCTCGCGATCTGCCTGGTCCAACCGAGCCAGCAGATCGGCCGCATCGGCCTCCGCTGTGAACTCCGCCGGCCGGTCACGTTCAGTTGTCACCGAGCGCACGGCACGAATCATCTCCCGCTCCGAGCCCAGTGTGTGGACGACAAGCACCGCGATCGAGTTCGCCAGTGGAAGCGGCTTCCAGTTGAGCGTGCCGTGGTCCAGGCCACGCACGTGTTCGCGCATCTTTTCATGCGCGGAGTGAAAGAGAGCGCCGACCGTGGTCGCGATGGTTCTCGCGCCTGCCTCATCCATGGCGCCGGTCATACCTTCTCTGTGACCCGGTATTCAAGGTAACGGCCGAACAGCAAGCGCGTGTGCGCTTCCAGTGCGGGCAGCACGCTCAACACAAGCCCCACGATCGGATAGGCGAAGTACTGGAGGTGCACGGCAGCCTTCTTCCACAACGGCCAGTCCGCCGGCTTGGGCGGCAGCATCCGGATCTCGAAATACAGGAAGAACACGACCGTGGAAAGTGTCGTGGACAGAAGGATGCCGGAGTAGGACCACAGAGTCTGGCCGAGGTCGGTCAGCGAGAAGTCGGTGCTGACCCAGATCGGGACCGAGGCGCCGAACATCAGGAGCATCGGCAGGAAGATCCAGTTGAGGTGGTTCATGAAGAGGTTCATGAAGCGACGGAAGCGCAGCCACGCTGGGATCTCAGGGTGCTTAAAGATCCGGGCGAGCACGTATGGCACGTCAGTAATGCCCCAGGCCCAGCGTTTGATCTGGTTGTACTGGCTCATGTGCGTGGACGCATAGTCGCGTGAGTTGGGCGAGTCGCCGTAGAGCGGCAGGTATACCGACTTGACGGAAAAGCGCTGGCCGAAAGTGAAGAATGCTTTCCAGTAGAACCGTGAGTCTTCGGGAATGACGTCCTTGTCCCAGTAGCCGATCCTGCGCACGAATTCCAGGCTGCACGTATAGCTGCTGAACGCGACCAGGCGATGCGGCCGTGAGTGGAGGAACATCTGCCACTGCGAGGTGCTGGCGGACATGATGCGCACCGCCATCGGGACCTGCCAGATGTTGTTGTGAAACAGCGGCACCGGCTGCCAGATGACATAGTCGCGCAGAGGCTCGCGCGCGTGATGCCAGCTGATCCAAGCGAAGTACTGAGCGTGGACTCGGTAGTCCGAGTCGAGATCCGTGATCAGGATCTGGTCGAGGTTGTAACCCTCCTCGGTGAGCACCCTGACCATCCAACGACCGCCCCAGTTCATCGCGGCAGATTTGCCGACCACGATGCCTGGCTCGAGGGGATCTTTGATGTGATAGAAGCCCCGCACCTGGCTGCCGAACTTCTCTTTCAGACGAGCCACGTTCTCCCAACCAGGCTTGTCCGTCTCGCGTGTGATGATGCCGATCATCTTCAGCTCGGGCGGGTAGTTCGAATCGACGATCGCCTGCACCGTGCGTTCCAACACGTGGTACGGCTCCGTGTACGTCGGGATCACACACAGGTGGTAGTACTGGAGTGGGTCGTGGGCGCCCTGTGCCTGGTCGGCTCGGCACAGCGCCAGCCAATCCTTGGCCATGTCGCGTTGCATCCGCCACATGGTGCTGTAGACGCCGGTCACGACCGTGAGCGCGCGGAAGAGCCAGTAGACGTCGAACACCAGCACCGCAGCCGCGACCGCGAAGGCGCCGGGCGACGAAAAGATGATCGGGATCCAGGCCGGCGCCAGCAGCAGGATCCATGTGACGAGGCCGGGCGCCGCCTCGAACAGGCGCGCAAAGAACGGTCTCAACGTCTGCCGGAGGACCGACTCCGGGTGTTCCGCCGGAACCGTCGCCACAGGCCGATTATGGGGCGCACCCGCTTGGGAATACCTGAGACCCAGGCCGCCTTGTAGTAAGCATGGAAAACATCAAGCACTTCGACGGCCCGACTTTCGAGGCTGACGTGCTCAAAGCCAGCGAACCTGTCGTGGTCGACTTCTACGCCGACTGGTGCGGTCCCTGCCGGATGATGACACCGGTCGTGGAGCAGCTGGCAGGCGAGTACGCCGGCAAGGTGACGATCGGCAAGCTGGACGTGGACGTCAACCAGGACATCGCCATCCGCTACGGCGTTATGGGCATCCCGACCCTGGGCATGTTCCGGGATGGGAAGCTGGTCGACCGCCTGGTCGGATACCCTGGCGGGGCGGCACCGATCAAGGCCTGGATCGAGAAGAACACGAACGTAACCAACGCGGTCGAAGTCGTCGACGCAGCCGCTACCAGCTAACCCTTCGAGTAGAAGCGAAGCGGCCGGGGGAAATCCCCGGCCGCTTTTCTTGTTTCACCAGCGTCGTCAGGGCGGCCGGGCTACGCCCGGTCGCAACTTTGTCCCTCACGACGCCCCACGTTGTGGGGCTTCAGACTCTCAGAACAGTCCCATCGATATACCGGAGGGTGAGCAGCCCCGTCGGCGAAGCCGACCGGGCGATGAGCGGGAACCATCCCGGGTTCCCGCTCATACCTAATGTCCCCACATCGCCCTTTCTGCATGTTGCACCGTTTCGGGTCCGTGCTCGCCGGTGCGAATCCGGACGGCGTCCTCGACTCCCATGACGAAGATCTTTCCATCCCCCACCTCGCCCGTGCGAGCCGCGACGGCCATCTTGTCGACCACGGTCTTCACGATTTCAGCCCTCATCACCGCTTCGATTTTCAGTCGAGGCCGGAGCGAGATGTGGACTGCGGCCCCGCGGTACTTCTCCGTGTAACCGCGCTGGGCGCCACAGCCCTTGACCTCAGTCACGGTCACCCCGGATACGCCGCATTCGTCCAGCACGTCCTGGACCTCCTGAAGCCGTTCGTGGCGAATGATCGCGACGATCATCTTCATGCCGACGCCACCTCCTGTTGGGATGCCGCGACATGTGCCCCGTGCGGGTTCACGGTCGGTGTGTCCGCCGGGCGGTATACGCCACCCGGCACCGGCATAAAGGACTCCGGGTAACCCCACATGCCGTGCTCGCTGATGTCCAGGCCCTCCATCTCCTCACGCGCGGAGACGCGGAGGCCAACCGTCTTCTTGATGATCCAGAACAGCCCGTAGCTGAGCACGAAGACCGTCACGAAGGAAGCCGTCACGGCAATCGCCTGTGCCCCGAGCTGGTGAAAGCTGCCGGTGTAGAACAGGCCGCCCTGGCCGACGCCATTGAACTTCGCCAGCGCGGGCACCGTGAACAGGCCGCAGCTGAGAGTGCCCCAGATGCCGGCAAGTCCGTGAGCCGGCAGAGCGCCGACCGGGTCGTCGAGGTATTTATCGAGCGCCAGCACGCCCACCACCACGATCACTCCCGCGACCGCACCGATCACGATCGCGGCCCACGGTTCGACGTAGCCGGAGGGTGCGGTGATGGCGACCAGCGCTGCGATAGCTCCGTTGCCGATCATGCCCACGTCCATCGTCTTCGTGATGAGGTAGATCGTGGCCAGCGCCGCCACCGCGCCGCCCGCGGCGGCGAGGTTGGTCACCACGATGACATCCGCGAAGTGCAGGTTGGTCGCGTTGAGCGTCGAGCCCGGGTTGAACCCGAACCAGCCGAACCACAGGATCAGCACACCGAGCTGGGCCAGCGGCATGTTGTGGCCGGGGATTGCGTTCGATCTTCCCTTCTCGTATTTACCGATCCGGGGACCTAGCAACAGCAGGCCGGCGAACCCGGCGGTCGCGCCGGTCAGGTGCACGACGGTCGAGCCTGCGAAGTCCTGCGAGCCAAGTGTCGCCATCAGGAAGCCGCCACCGAAAAGCTGGTGGCTGATGAGTGGGTAGATGAAAGCAGCGAACGGGATGCCGAAGAGGATGTAGACGATGAACTTCGTGCGCTCGAGCATCGTCCCCCACACGATCGCCAGGGAGACAGCGCAGAACACGAACTCAAAGAACCACTTCCCGGCGGCGGGAACCGTGCTGGATGCGATCGCCGGCAGGTCCAAGGTCGAGCCAGGGCTGAACGTTGGGAAGAAGCCACTGCCGCCGACGAAGGCGAAGATGCCGCCGGCTCCGAAGGCAAGCCCGAAGCCCACCGCCCAGTAGGCGATGGAGCTGACGCTGAGGTTGGTCACGACCTTGGCGACTACCGTGCCCACGTTCTTCATTCGGCTGAAGCCGACCTCGAGCATCGCGAAGCCCGCCTGCATGAACATGACGAAGCAGGCGGCGACGATCACCCATACGGTGTCGGCGGCGACGCCGGCCGCCTGGGTCGCGGTGTTGTCAGCCGCGAAGGCCGCGACCGGAACGAGGGCCGAGAGCAGCGCGATTCCCGAAGCGAGGCTAAGCACCTTCGCGCGCCTGGTGACCGCTCTCTTCAGTTCCATGTCGGTCCGTACAACGACGTCACCTCCAGAAGTTGATGCCGTCAGGCTAGGGGGCCCATGGACCACGGTCCCACGTGCGGCAGCAACGAAGCTAAGGGCGACGCGTCGTGTGGACCACACGACAATGAACGCCTTGTGGATATCTCTTATCGTGGACATCACACATAGAAATCGCATTTCCATTCGTGCGGTTATCACCATGATCCCGGCCGTTGCCGCCCCTACGATGACCTCTGGGCCCGTCACATCCAACGAGGTCGAGGGTTCATGGAGGGTGTTCATGGCGATACAGACGAAGTCAGGTAGCAAGACGAGCCCGCGCGCGGTGATCGAGCGCGCGAAGGCGGAGGGCGTGGAGGTCGTCGACGTTCGTTTCATCGATCTGCCCGGAACGTGGCAGCATTTCAGCCTTCCGCTCGGCGAGCTCGAGGTGGACAGCTTCACCGAAGGCCTCGGGTTCGATGGCTCCAGCATTCGTGGGTTCCAGGCGATCGATGAGAGCGACATGCTGCTCATCCCGGACCCGGACTCGGCGACGATCGACCCCTGCCTCAGGCACAAGACGCTGTTCCTCATCTGTGATGTCGTCGACCCGATCAGCCGCACGCCGTACAGCCGAGATGCACGGTTCATCGCCAAGAAGGCCGAGGAGCACCTGCAGAAAACGGGCATTGCCGATGTGAGCTATTGGGGACCCGAGGCGGAGTTCTACCTCTTCAATTCACTCCGCTTCGACCAGAACGCGCACAGCGGCTACTACTACATCGATTCCGAAGAGGGCATCTGGAACTCGGGCAAGAACACCGAGCCCAACCTCGCCTTCCGGCCGCGGCACAAGGAGGGCTACTTCCCCGTGCCGCCCATCGACAAGTTTCAGGACCTGCGCTCCGAGATCATGCTCAAGCTGATCGAGGCTGGTGTGAGCGTTGAGGTCCAGCATCACGAGGTCGGCACGGCTGGCCAGGCTGAGATCGACATGCGATTCGACTCGTTGACCAAGATGGGCGACAAGATGATGGTCTTCAAGTACGTCATCAAGAACGTCGCCGCTCAGAACGGCTACGTCGCCACATTCATGCCGAAGCCGCTCTTCCAGGACAACGGATCGGGCATGCACGTGCATCAGAGCCTGTGGAAAGACGGGCAGAACCTCTTCGCCGACAAGGCCGGCTACGCGGGATTGAGCCAGATGGCCGTCCACTACATCGGCGGCCTGCTCAAGCATGCGCCCGCCCTGCTGGCAATCTGTGCGCCGACCACCAACTCATATCGCAGGCTCGTGCCTGGCTATGAGGCCCCGATCAACCTCGTCTATTCCAAGCGCAACCGTTCGGCGTGTGTCCGCATCCCGATGTACTCGACGGACCCGAAGAGCAAACGCATCGAGTTCCGCTCGCCGGATCCGGCCGCGAACCCGTACCTGGCGTTCTCGGCCTGCCTGATGGCGGGTCTCGACGGCATCAAGCACAAGATCGTTCCACCGGAGCCGGTCGACAAGGACATCTACGAGCTCGAGGGCGCGGAGAAGGCCAAGATCAAGTCGGTGCCGGGCTCGCTCGCGGAGGCACTTGACGCCCTGGAGAACGACCACGCGTTCCTGCTCGAAGGCGGAGTCTTCACGAAGGACGTGATCGACACCTGGATCGAGTTCAAGCGCAAGAAAGAGGTCGACGCGGTGGCGCTTCGTCCGCACCCTTGGGAGTTCATGCTCTACAGCGACGTGTGATATGAGAGGAAACCTAGGTTTCCTCTGCGCGCCAGGCGCGTGCAGGATCGGACTTACTGATTGCATGGCTCTTTTTCCTGCAGGTTCGGATTTTTAGGAATAGTTACTCCTAGCGGCGCTCGGCGACATTCAAGGAAAGCCGAGGACGGCCGGAGTAAATCCGGCCTGGTCGCGACGCAGGTCGATTAGATTGAGGAGGCCTCGGGGAGATCCCGGGGCCTTCTTCTTTTATGAGAGGAGCGGGATTTCACCTCACCGCTTGCCGGGGAGGTGGCGTGCGAAGCGCGCCGGTGGGGGCGCACCCTTAGGCAACTACATACCGAGCATCGCGCGGGCGCGGAGGGCAATCGAGATCGCCACCCGCGTCTCAGGCTCGTCCAGCTGCAGACCGGTGAGAGTCTGGATGCGCTCGACGCGATAAGACATTGAGTTGATGTGGATGCCGAGCTGGCGGG
>Ga0208848_1000122_pt1 | contig 15083 bp, 16 predicted proteins | sample NGESurshal072012_2_FD_184455 | JGI IMG/M metagenome (GOLD analysis project Ga0208848, IMG submission 184455) | Arctic peat soil microbial communities from Barrow, Alaska - NGEE Surface sample 210-1 shallow-072012 (SPAdes) | ecosystem: Environmental > Terrestrial > Soil > Wetlands > Peat ... | reverse complement strand
AGCGCCGCCCCCCGAAGCCTGCTCACCCGCCTCCACGTTTGCCTTGATACAAGCAGCCATGTCGTTGACGATCCGGCGGGAGACGTCCTCCATCACGCCACGGCCGAATTGCGCCACTCGCCCGGCGACGTTGTAGTCCGTCACGATCTTGACCGTAGATCCAGCGCCATCGGCCGCCACGCTCATCAGCGCCTTTGCCCGCGCGGATCCAGGCCCGGTGGTCTCGCGTCCCTCAGCCTCGAGGGTGGCCGTGCGCTGCGCGTCGTTGCGGTCGGCAATCCTCGCCGTGCCGTTGTAGGCCACCGTGATCGGGCCCACCTTGATCTTGACCTTGCCCTTGAAAGTGGTCGGGTCCACGACTTCCGAGAGCTCCGCGCCAGGGACGCAGCCCACGACTTTGTTGATGTCCAGCAGGTAGGCGAACACCCGATCTGGCGGGGCCCCGACGCTGAAGGAATTTTCTAGTTGCATTTCGCCGCTAAAAGTAGCGCAATAGAGGGGTTCGCCTTCGACTGGATGGCGAGGGTGTACGTTTGGTGCGCCAACGGGTTTGACTGGAAGATCGCCTGGTTGACCGAATCAGCTCGCGAAAGCGTCAGTGCTCCCGGCGCCGCAAGGCCCACCGGGGAGGGGATTAGGAGGAGCTTATGAAGCACAAGGTCTCGACCACCGTCAATGGCAAGCGGCAGGAGCACGAGGTCGAGTCCCGGCTCTTGCTCGTGCACTACCTCCGCGACGTAGTCGGCCTCACAGGCACCCACATCGGGTGCGATACGAGCCAGTGTGGTGCGTGCACGATCCTCGTCGATGGGCAGGCCGTCAAGAGCTGCACGATGTTCGCAGTCCAGGCTGAGGGCAAGAACCTCACGACGATCGAAGGCATGGCCAAGGATGGGGAGCTTCACCCGCTACAGCAGGCCTTCTGGGACGAGCACGGTCTTCAGTGCGGCTACTGCACGCCCGGCTTCATCATGGCCGCCGCCTACCTCTTGTCGCAGAACCCGAACCCGACTGAGGACGAGATCCGCAGAGGCCTCGAAGGCAACCTCTGCCGGTGTACGGGCTACGTGAACATCGTCAAGTCCGTGCAATCGGCCGCGAAAGCGATGGATGGGGCTCACGCCAAGACGGGCGAGCGCTCCGCCGCCGCCGGGAGGAGCTGAGGCCATGGCAGTAAGCACGATGATCGGAGCCAAGATCCACCGCCGGGAGGACCCTCGGTTGGTCAGCGGCGAAGGCCGCTACGTAGACGACTTCACGCGGCCGGGCAGCATCTTCCTGTCGGTCGTCCGCAGCCCCTTCGCCCACGCTCTCGTCAAGAGCATCGACATCGCCCAGGCGACCAAAGCTCCCGGCGTGGTTGCCGTCTACACGCACAAGGATTTCGCAAAGGTGCTCTCAGGGACCATGCCTGTGACCCCGTCCTTCGTGGCGGAGAAGAAGCAGATCCCGCCGAGGTTCCCGATCGCCGACAAGGAGGTCGTGTACCAGGGAGAACCCGTGGCGGTCGTACTGGCCGAGACGAAGTACCAGGCCGCGGACGCGTCCAACCTGATCGACGTCGAGTATGAGCAGCTTCCGGCGGTGATGGACCTCGACAAGGCTCTTGAGGCCAAGAGCCCCAAGACCCATTCGGGAGCGCCCGACAACCTCGGATGGGACCTCACCTACATCCCGGATGACCCGGCGGTCATGAAAGAGGCCGATGTCGTCGTCAAGGCGCGCATCCTGCAGCAGCGACTGGCGCCGACCTCGATGGAGACTCGAGGCGTGTTTGCCGAGTATTCCAAGCCGGACGGCACGATGACCGTATGGATCTCGAGCCAGAGCCCGCACTTCGTGCGCCTGTTCCTCTCCGGTGCGATGGGGATTCCGGAGACCAGAATCCGCGTGATCTCTCCCGACGTGGGCGGCGGCTTCGGCAGCAAGATCAGCCCCTATTCAGAGGACTGGCTCGTTCCGGCCGCGGCAAAGCTCACCGGCCGGCCGGTGAAGTGGATCGAGTCCCGCACCGAGGCGCTCCAGACCACCACCCACGGCCGAGGCCAGGTCTTCGAGGTCGAGGCTGGAGCCAAGAAGGACGGGACCCTGGTGTTCATCAAGGCAACCCAGTACTTGGACATAGGCGCGTACATGGGCACCTTCGCTGCATTCCAAGCGTGCGCGTGCCTGCTGGCAGGTGGCGCTTACAACTGGAAGCACGTGGCGGCGCGGACGGTCGGCGTCCTGACCAATCGCGTGCCGACCGATCCATATCGAGGCGCAGGTCGTCCGGAGGCGACCCACCTGTGCGAGCGGATGATCGACCTGCTCGCGGACGCGGTGAAGATGGATCCTGCGGCGATTCGTCGCAAGAACTTCATCCAGACGTTCCCACACACCAACCACTTCGGCCTGGTTTTCGATTCAGGCGCGTATGAGAACGCGATGGACAAGGCCCTCGAGATGGCGGGATACGAGAAGCTGCGCCGGGAGCAGGAGGAGGGCCGCAAGAAGGGCCGGTACCTCGGCATCGGGTTGTCCAGTTGGATCGAGATCTGCGGCTTCGGACCGAGCGCGGCGACGGCTCCGGCCGTTGGCGTTGCGTTGGTTGAATCGGCGCAAGTGCGCGTTTTCCCGACCGGCTCCGTAGCCGTCTACGTCGGCACCCACTCGCACGGCCAGGGTCACGACACCACATTTCCGCAGATCGTCGCCGACACCCTGGGGGTGCCCTACGACTCGATCGAGATGCGGCACGGCGACACCGCGGAGGGACCGGCCTTCGGCTATGGAACCTACGGCAGCCGCTCGCTGGCGGTGGGCGGCATGGCCGTGCACAAGGCGAGCAAGAAGGTGCTCGACAAGGCGCGCAAGCTGGCCGCGCATATCTTCGAGGCGGCTGAAGAGGACGTCGTGTTCGATCAGGGCCAGTTCTATGTCAAGGGCAGCCCCGACAAGCGCAAGGCTTTCGGCGAGGTGGCATTTGCCTCTTATGGCGCCGGTCTTCCCGAGGGGATGGAGCAGGGTCTCGAAGCGGTCGCGTACTACGACCCAAGCAACTTCGTTTGGCCCTTCGGCACTCACATCGCTGTGGTCGAGGTCGATCCCGAGACAGGCCACGTCGATCTCCAGCGCTACATCGCGGTCGACGACTGCGGGAACATCATCAACCCCATGATCGTGGACGGCCAGATCCATGGCGGCATCGCCCAGGGTATTTCGCAAGCTCTGTACGAAGAGGTGATGTACGACGAAGAATCGGGGCAGATCAAGACCGGCACGATGACCGACTATCTGATCCCCAGCGCCAATGAGTTTCCCAACTTCGAGCTCGGCCGCACGATCACCCCGTCACCCACAAATGAGCTCGGCGTGAAGGGCATTGGTGAGGCGGGCACGATCGCCAGTTCCATCGCGGTCATCAACGCCGTCTGCGACGCGCTAGCGCCGTTCGGCATCAAGCACGTTGACATGCCCGCCAGCCCGGATCGGCTCTGGAAGCAGATCAAGGAAGCGCGCGGCGTGTCCCATGACGGAAAGGAGGCTCGCAAGTGATTCCGGCCGCATTCGAATACGCACGCGCCTCGTCGGTGGACGAGGCGGTGAAGCTGCTCAACAAGTACGGCGAGGACGCCAAGGTGCTCGCCGGCGGCCACAGCCTGATCCCGCTCATGCGCCTCCGCCTCGCACAGCCCAAAGCGCTCATCGACATCAACGGCATCAAAGACCTGGACCACATCAAAGAAGACGGATCGAAGCTTCGCATCGGCGCGTTGACCCGCCACGTGACGATCCAGAACTCGCACGTCGTCAAGGACAAGCTGCCACTGCTCGCCGAGGTGGCGGGCGAGGTCGGTGACAACCAGGTCCGAAACATGGGCACGATGGGGGGCGTGGTCGCCCACGCCGATGCGGCCGGCGACTACCCGACCATCGCCCTGATGCTCGACGCGGACATCGTGACCAATAAGCGGACGATCCCGGCCAAGGACTTCTTCAAGGACATCTTCACGACGCCACTTGCCTCGGACGAGATCGTCATCGAGGTCGTCTTCCCGGTCGCGAACGGTCCGCACAAGTACATCAAGTTCCGCCGCCGTCTTTTCGACTGGGCGATCGTCGGCGCCGCGGCCCAGAAGATGAACGGGGGCTGGCGCATCGGACTGACCAACGTCGGACCGACGCCGGTCCGCGCCAAGACCGTCGAGGAGGCCCTGCACAAAGGCGCCAAGCCAGAGGAGGCGGCGCAGCACGCGTCGGACGGCCTGAATCCGTCCGGGGACCTGCGCGCGAGCCCCGAGTACAAGAAGCACCTGGCCCGGGTGCTGACCAAGAGAGCGATCGAGCAAGCGGGTTAGCCGTGAAGGTGGCTCGGCGGACACGTCGAGCCACCACGGTTCACTGGTTGAGGTCCCGTAACCTTTGGGCGTGACCGCCGGCTCGCCGACCACGATCGAGGACGTCGAACAGCGCCTTCGCGAGCGTAATTACATCGGAGACCGCGCGCTCGCTACGTCGATCTTCCTCGCCCTGAAGCTGGAGAAGCCTCTTTTCATAGAGGGCGAGGCGGGCGTCGGCAAGACCGAAGCGGCCAAGGTCATGGCCGATGTTCTGGGCGCCCGGCTGATCCGTCTCCAGTGCTACGAGGGGATCGACCTGGCGCATGCCGTCTATGAGTGGAACTACCCGCGCCAGCTGCTGCATATCAGGCTGTTGGACACCGGCGAGGACCGCCGCGTCGCCGAGCGCGAGATCTACAGCCCCGAGTTTCTGCTGCGCCGGCCCCTCCTCGATGCGATCGACAACGACGACGCGATCCCGCCCGTGCTGCTGATCGATGAGATCGATCGGTCCGACGAAGAGTTCGAGGCATTCCTGCTCGAGCTGCTGTCGGACTTCCAGGTGTCAATTCCGGAGATCGGCACAATCAAGGCGAAGCGCACGCCGTTCGTGGTCATCACATCGAACAGGACGCGCGAGGTGCACGACGCGCTCAAGCGCCGTTGCCTCTACCACTGGATCGACTACCCCGACCTCGAGAAGGAGGTCGAGATCGTCCGCGCTCGCGCTCCCGAGGCGGCGGCAGGCCTTGCGCGCGAGGTTGCCGCGCTGGTACAGAGCTTGCGCAGCATGGATCTCTACAAGGTGCCGGGCGTCGCGGAGACGCTGGATTGGGCCCGGTCGCTCGCCGCACTCGGCGCCACGCGCATCGACCCCGCGCTCGTCAACGCCACCATCGGCGCGGCTTTGAAGTACCAGGAGGACCTGGAGCGCGTTCGGGAGCAGGTGCCCGCACTGGTCGAGAAGGCGCGGGGTGCCTGACGGAGGTCCGACCGCACCTCCTACTCCGGATCTACTGCCTCGGCTGGGGGCGTTCGCGCGGCTGCTGCATGACGCCGGCATGGAGGCCGGTCCGCGGCGACTGACCGACGCGACCCGCGCGCTCGGCCACATCGATATCAAGCAGCACACCGATTTCCGGAACGCCTTGCGCTCGGTGTTCGTGAGCCGCAAGGAAGACCTCACCACCTTCGATGCGGCCTTCGACATCTTCTGGTCGCCTCCAGATCCAAGAGCCGCCTCCGGCGTTCTGCCCGGCCGCAGCCGCTCGCTGCCGATGTCCCCTGAGCGGGCCAAGGCTTGGGCGAATGCGCTCGGCCTCAGCAGCTCGCAGATGAACCGCGAGCAGGACCCCACCGCGGTGCCGGCGAGCTCGAGCGGCTACAGCGCCGAGGAACTGTTGCGGCACAAAGACTTCGAGCAGATGTCGTGGCAGGAGACCGAGCAGGTGCGGCGCCTCCTCGAGCAGGCGCCGTGGCGGGTCGCTGAGCGGAAGACGCGACGCTTGCGTGCGGCGCGAGGCGGCCGGATCGACCTACGGCGCTCCGCGCGCCACGCGATCCGGTCGAGCGGCGAGCTCATGCAGCTGTTCTATCGCCGTCCGCGAGTGCGGAGGCGGCCGCTGGTGTTGATCTGCGACGTGAGCGGTTCGATGGAACGCTACTCGCGGCTCCTGATGATCTTTGCGCACGCGATCGCGCGTCGGGAGGACCTGGAGGCCTTCGTGTTTTCCACGCGCCTGACTCGCATCACGCGCCTGCTCCGTTACCGCGACCTGGACCGAGCCCTCGACTCGGTGAGCAAGGGCGTTCACGATTTCAGCGGAGGCACCCGGATCGGCGATGCGCTGGCGGATTTCAATCGTCAATGGGCGCGCCGCGTGCTCGGGCACGGCGCGGTCGTGATCATCGTCAGCGACGGATGGGACCGTGGCGACCCGGCAAAGCTCACGGCGGAGCTGATTCATCTCCGCCGTTCGGCTCACCGATTGATCTGGCTCAACCCGCTCCTGGGTTCCGAGGGATACGAACCGCTGACTCGCGGCATGGCGGCCGCTCTCCCACACTGCGACGACTTTCTCGCCGCCCACAACCTGAAGGCGCTCGAAGACCTTGGCCGCCTCCTGGCCGGACTGGACCGCCGCACAAGGAGCCGGTAGTAATGCGCGAGGTGCTCGAGGCGCTCAACGAATGGACGAGGGCAGGTGAAGACATCGCGCTTGCGACGGTGGTCGAGACATGGGGCTCGAGTCCCCGCCCTCTGGGCTCGAAGATGGTGGTTTCGCGCTCCGGCAAGATGGCCGGCTCCGTCTCCAACGGCTGCATAGAAGGAGCGGTCTTCGAAGAGGCGCAGAAGGTTCTCAAAAGCCGCGAACCGAAGTTGGCCGCGTTCGGCGTGGCGGATGACGTCGCGTTCGAGGTCGGCCTCGCATGCGGCGGACATATCGAGGTTTTCGTTCAGCCGTTCGGAACCGTGCACCAAGAGCTGTTCGCAATGCTTCAGCGAAATGAGCCGGCGACCTTGCGCACCAACCTCGCGACCGGCGAAGCGGACCTGGTCCAAGGCACGCCCCCAGGCGGTGAGCTGGCCCGCCGCGACGGCGACGTGTTCACGGAGCCGTTCAGGCGTCCGGCTCATCTGATCATCATCGGCGCGATCCATATCGCGATCCCTCTTCACCGGCTCGCGAAGCTGATGGGTTACCGAGTCACCGTTGTCGACGCTCGCGCGAAGTTCGCCACCATGGAGCGATTCCCGGAGGCCGACGAGCTGATCGTCGCCTGGCCCGACGAGGCTTTGGCGCGGCTCGCGATCGACAACTCGTCCTATGTCGTCATCCTGACCCACGATCCGAAGTTCGACCTCCCCGCGCTTCGCTCGGTGCTGACGACGGATGCGGGTTACATCGGAGCGATCGGCAGCCGGAAGACCAACCAGAACCGTTTCGACGCGCTGCGTTCGGAGGGATTCACCGAGGAACAGATTTCCCTCGTCCATGGCCCGATTGGTCTGGACCTGGGGAGTCGCGGGGCAGAGGAGACCGCGCTGGGCATCCTCGCCGAGATCACCGCGGTGCGATTCGGCGGCACCGGGAGCTCGATGAGCCAGGTGCGCGCCTCACGGGCGTGAACTCCTATCGCGCGCCTCACGTATGAGCGGCAGCGCGATGTAGAAGAACGACCTGACCGCAGCCCGCGGCGACTCAGGCGTGGGTTGCGTTGTGACTCCGGAAACGCCTGGCTTTCTCGCGGTTCCCGCAGGAAGCCATGGTGCACCAGCGACTCGAGTGGTTTTTCGAGCGGTCGTAGAAAGCCCAGCGGCAGGGCTGCGCGCTGCACAGTTTCAGCCGCTTCCAGTTCTCGTCTTCCATTGCCGAGTACAGGGCCGCGACGATGCGCCCCATCGCTGCGACTACCCCCGTGACGTCGGGTTCCAGACGAGGCTTTCCGTCGGCGCCGAAGCGCATCCGTAACCCGCTGGCGGCCGCTGCCTCATTCAGGGTGGCGATGTCAACCGGGTAGACCCTCGAGCCGGTGTTGGCGCCGATTACCCCCCGGATCGCCTCCCGCAGGGCGACGGCATGCTTCAGGTCCGTGGTGTCGACGGGCTGAGAGGCGTTCACCAGGCCTTTTGCAACGAGCCAGGCCTTGAACGTGTTTGGGTCCTCGAGTTCCTCGGGCCCGTCCTGGAGGTCGACGGTGTTGACGAAAGCCTGGACGAGCCCGATGTCGCCGGAAGCGGTCTGACGGTCGGCCACAGATTGCAGTATATACATAACCTGTGTGAACTTAACATCGGTTATAATAACCAACATACAGAGTTCACCAGTTACAGGAGGAGTCGAATGTATCCCTACATGAACGAGGACGTCGCGTTCGAGCGGCTGAAGGACCTGCAGCGCGAGATGGAGAACAGCCGGGCCATGGCCGGCGCTCTTGCCGAGCTGCGCAATTCGGTGCGCATCCTGGCTTTGTGGGCCTGGTGGCTCGCCGGGCTCGCCTTGCGGCGCCCGCCCCGCCGTCGCCCGGTCCAGGTCCAGCACGAGTACGAGGACCAGTCCGCATCGGATGCGGCTTAGCCTGACAGGCGCTTCAGCACCCCGATCTGCTCGGCGTCGGGACCGCTCCCGGCTCCGGGCACTTCGAGGATGAAAGGGAGCTTCGCGAGGCGGGGCTCGTGGAGCAGCGCCCGAAAACCGTCTTCGCCGATCTGACCGGCTCCGATGTTCGCGTGGCGGTCTCGGTTGGAACCGAGACCGGTCACCGAGTCGTTGCAGTGGATGACCTCCAGGCGTGACAGCCCGACCACGTGCTCCAGCTCGTCCAGCGTCCTGGAAACGTCGGCGGGAGTGCGTTCGTCGTAACCCGAGGCGAAGGCGTGGCAGGTGTCGAAGCAGACCGAGACGCGCGAGTCGCCCAGCGAGGTCAGCATCTGCGCGATCTCTTCAAAACGCGCACCGACGCATCCGCCGAGCCCTGCGTTGTTCTCGATCAAGAGGTGGGCGGAGCTCGGATTCGCGCGCTCGAGAACGCGCTTCAGGTGGTCGACGATTCCGGGAAGCCTGGCCTCAAAGCCGGCGCCCTTGTGTGAGCCGGTGTGAAAGATGACGCCGCTGATGCCAAGGTCGTCTGCAGCTTTGAGGTAGCCGGCGAGCGTGCTCTCAGAACGTTGTCGAAGCGTCGGGTCGTCACCGGCGAGGTTGATCAGGTAGACGGCGTGGAAGTAGAAAGGAGGGTGGCCGTGGCTGGCGGCTGCCTCTTTGAATGTCGCGATGCGATTCTCGTCAAGCTTGGGCGAGCCCCAGAAGCCGGGCGGTGTCGGATGGACCTGGATCGCCTCCGCGCCCATCGCCCTTGCCCGCTCGAAAGCGAGGTGCAGCCCGCCGGACGAGTCGACATGGGCCCCAAGCAGTGGCATTCGAAAAAGAGTAAGGCGGGTCCCTTCTGGCATGCTGAGCTTGAGATGGGGGCGGTCTTTGTGATGGGCGACCTGGACCTGGCTGTCCGGGGGCGCACGTATCGCGAGCCCGAAGGTCCTCACAGCCTCGTCGTCAGAGGTCGCGACCTTGACTCCGCTCTGCAGCACCTGGCCTCGCGCGCGGATTGCCGCGCCGTAGCGGTGGTCGGCTTGCCTGAGACCATCCCCGACATGGCGGCATTTGCCGGCAGGAGGCTGATGCTGGTCGACGGTGACAGCCAGCGCTTGCGCGAATACGCCGAGAGCGCCATTCGCGGGGGCATCGAGGCCGAGTGGATTCGATCCGCCCGACCCCCATTCGAGCGGCTCGCTGCGGCCCTTTTGCCAGTCGGGGCCATCGTCATGGCGGCCGGCTCCGGCTCACGAATGCCTGGATCGCAGAAGCTTCTTCTCGAGTTCGACGGCAAGCCCATGGTGCGCCACGCGATGGAGTCCGCATCTGAGGGCGGCTGCCACCAGGTCGTCGTCGTATACGCGGCAGACGACGTCCGCGAGGCGGTCGGCAGTGACGCGGAGCTCGTCCACAACCCGAAGGCGAGGACGGGCATGGCCTCGTCGCTCCACGCGGGACTGCGGGCGATGCGGGAAGAGATCGAGGCGGCCGTGATCATGCTGGGTGACCAACCGCTGGTCGGTTCCCGCACGATCGCCGCGCTGATGCGAGCGTGGCGCCGGGAGGGTTCACGACCAGCTGTGGCCGTGGCTCAGACGCACGGCGAATGGACGCCGCCTGTGGTTCTCGCGCGCGAGCTGTGGGACGAGCTTCTCGCGCTCAAGGGCGACGCGGGCGCACGACAGATCCTGCAGGGACACCCCGAGCTGCTCGATACCGTGCCGGCGCCCGGACGGCCGGACGACATCGACACGCCGGAGGACTACGCCAAGATCGTCCGGCTCTTCCCCCGCCGCAAGCCACGCCAGCGCGTCTAGCCCACCGGCGGTCCCGACCGCGTACGATTTCCTGATGATGCTAGTAATCGCTCTAGGAGTGAAAGCTTGAAAGATCAGGGCTGGCGGAAGGCGGGCGACTACGAGGACATCATCTACGAGACGTGGGATGGGATCGCCAAGATCACGATCAACCGCCCGGAGGTCCGCAACGCGTTTCGGCCGACCACCGTCTTCGAGATGTCGAGAGCCTTCGAGGCCGCGCGCGACGATCCGGAGATCGGCGTGGTCATCCTCACGGGCGCCGGCACCAAGGCGTTCTGCTCGGGCGGCGACCAGCGGATTCGCGGCGACGACGGTTATGTCGACCCCAAGGGCGCCGGGCGGCTCAACGTACTTGATTTGCAGGTCCAGATCCGCCGCCTGCCTAAACCGGTGGTGGCGATGGTCGCGGGGTTCGCGATCGGCGGCGGCCACGTGCTCCACGTGGTTTGCGACCTGACCATCGCCGCTGAGAACGCGCGCTTTGGCCAGACCGGCCCCAGGGTGGGCAGCTTCGACGGCGGCTACGGCGCGGGATTGCTCGCTCGCATCGTGGGCCAGAAGAAGGCGCGCGAGATCTGGTTTCTTTGCGAGCAGTACGACGCGCAGCAGGCGCTCGAGATGGGTCTCGTCAACAAGGTTGTGCCACTTATCGACCTCGAGAAGGAGACGGTCGCGTGGTGCCGGCGGATGCTCGAGCTGAGCCCGCTTGCGCTACGCATGCTGAAGGCGGGCCTCAATGCCGCGGACGATGGCTTGGCGGGCATCCAGCAGCTTGCGGGTGACGCGACGCTGCTCTACTACCTGAGCGAAGAGGCGCAGGAGGGTCGGGACGCGTACCTGCAGAAGCGAAAGCCCAACTTCTCCAAATTTCCAAAACGGCCGTGATCGCCACCGCGCCTGCGCTGACTACCACTCGCGTGTGGTGGTCCGCAGTACGCCCCGCGACGCTCGCGGCCTCGGTTGCGCCGGTCCTTGCCGGCACTGCCATCGCCGTTCACGTGGGTGGACCGCGCCTCGTCGCGGGACTGCTCGCCTTGCTGGTTGGAGTGGCGATGCAGGTCGGGGTGAACTTCGCCAACGACTACTCAGACCACCTGCGCGGCGCCGACACCCCACGCAGGGTCGGTCCGGTGCGGGCCGCGTCGTCAGGCGTCGTGCCACCAGGACAAGTCAGATGGGCGGCCATCGCAGCCTTCGGCGTGGCGGCCGTCGCGGGGCTGGTCCTCAGCCTGGTCACGGACTGGAGGCTGTTGGTCGTCGGGGCGGCGTGCCTGCTCGCCGGATGGCTGTACACGGGAGGCCCGAGGCCCTATGGCTATCTCGGGCTCGGTGAGGTTTTCGTGTTCCTCTTCTTTGGCCTGGTCGCCACGATGGGCACGGTCTACGTGGAAACGCTCCGCGTGACGCCACTCGCCTTCCTCATGGGCTGCGCGATGGGATGCCTCGCCACAGCGATCCTGGTCCTCAACAACCTGCGCGACCTGGATACGGATGCCGCGGCGGGCAAGCTCACGCTGGCCACGCGCATCGGCCGCGCTCGCACCCTCGTCCTGCTCGTCGGATTGGTGTGCGTGGCTTTTGCCATCCCGATCATCGTCCTCGCCCTCAAGCTCGTCGCCGTCACCGTGATGCTCGTTCAGCTCGCGATCCCGATCGCGGCGATTCCGGTGCGCATCGCCTTCGCGACGCCGGCTGGGCCCGCACTGGTACGCGCCTTGAAGCGCATGGCCATGGCCGAGCTTGCCTACGGCCTGCTCTTCGCATTTGGTTTGCTGTTGTGAACAGCGCCTACGTCACAGCCCGGCGGCCAGCCGACGTCGCGCGCGAGGTCGAGTCCCTGCGCAACGCCGGATGCGGGAGGTTCATCCTTCGAAAGCTCGATGGTGGGGCGACGATCGACCTCGAGCGTCTCGGAGCGGCTCGCTATGCCGCCGGTCTTCAGGCCGAGGTCGAGCTGGAGGGCCAGTCGTCGCCCGGCGACGCGGCGTCCGAGTCCGATGGAGTCGCTGAACCAGAGGTCGTCGGCGCGAGGTGACCGGCGAGCAAGCGAGCAAAGGCCTCTGGCCTTTCCTGGTGCACGGTATGGCCGGCCCTCGGCACGACCTCGACGCGGGCGTTGGGCACCGTCGCGGCGAGCCGGCGCGCCGAATTGACGTAGCCGTGGTCGAGCTGTCCCGCCACGAAGGTGCACGGAAACGTGACACGCGCCAGGTCATTCCAGACCGGCTCCATGGCCCCCGCTCCCATGCCGCGCAGGGAGCAGGCAAGGCCGGCGACGTGGTTCGTCATCCTTTCCGCGCGAACCTGCGCGACAAAGGCCGGTCCGCGGCGCTCCAGGCCGGAGAACAATGGCAGGCCGGTCCAGTAGTTGACGAACGCCTCCAGGCCCTCCTTCTCGATGCGGCCCGCAAGAGCTTCGTCCCCGCGCCTCCGTCCCTCTCGGGCTTCATCCTCCAGGCCTGCATGAGCGCCGACGGTGAGGAGCGAGAGGACGCGTTCCGGACGCCGCGCAGCGACATGCAGCGCGAGCCGCCCGCCCATCGAATAGCCGACGAGGTGAGTCCGTGCGACGCCGAGGTGGTCCCACAGCATCTCGAGGTCACGGGTGCAGGCGTCCATGCTGCACGGCGCGTCAGGCCGAGTCCGGGTCTCGCCATGTCCGCGAAGATCTGGCACGATCCACATCCAGCCGTCGGGCATTCTGGAAATGATCTCGAGCCAGCTGCGCCCGCTTTGTGTGAACCCATGCAGAAGCGTGACCGGCGTGCCCTCGCCGCTCACGAAGTAGCCCAATCGGACGTCCTGACCATCGAGAATCACATGCAGATCGTATGGATGTAACGCAGTCGTTCGCTGCTACTTTCGTGGACGAGCTGGCGGCTCAAGGCGTCGAGTATGCGTGCGTGTCTCCGGGCTCGCGCTCGGCTCCCATCGCCATGGCCCTTCAGCGGCATCCCAGGATCAAGGTGCTCATGCACATCGATGAGCGCTCGGGATCCTTCTTTGGGGTGGGTCTCGCCAAGGCGACCGGAAAGCCGGTCCTGCTGCTTTGCACCTCCGGCACGGCCGCCGCCGAGTTCCATGCGGCGGTGGTGGAAGCCTCCTACTCGCACACGCCACTCATTGTCATTACCGCGGACCGGCCACCGGAGCTGCAGGGCGCGGGCGCCAATCAATCGATCGACCAGCAGAGGCTGTACGGCACGGCGGTCAGGTGGTTCTTCGATCCCGGCGCACCGGTCGAGCTGCCCAACGCAGCTCGAATGTGGAGGCGCCTGGCGGCACGAGCGTTTGCGGAGGCGAATAGCGGGCCGGTGCACCTGAACCTTCCATTTCGTGAACCGCTCGTCCCGCCGCCGGGCCAGGTGCCGGCTGCGATTGGCACAGCAGGCCAGTCCGTGAGCCGCGGCCGGACCCTGCCGACGCCGAGCCAGGTGGCCGCGCTGGCTTCGGCGCTTCAGCGCGCTCAGCGGCCCCTGGTCATCGCAGGGGAGATGCGCGATGGCGAACGGCTTGCTCCCGCTCTGCACCGGCTCGGTCTTCCCGTCCTGGCCGAGCCGACCTCCCAGCTCAGGCGCCCTGAAACAGGGGCGTCGATCGAGTCCTATGAGGCGCTGCTGAGGGCCGGCTGGTCACTGCAGCACGGGCCGGACCTGGTGATCCGGCTCGGCGGTATGCCGACGTCGCGGGCCTTGAACAAGTGGCTGGCCGCCGCGTCAGCGCCGACATTTCTCGTCGACCCGGAGCACGCCTGGCGCGACCAGGACCACGTCGCAACCAACGTGGTCGACTGTGACCCGCAGCCTCTGCTTGAAGCGCTGCCTCCGCTCGAGCGCGTCGCGTGGCGGGATCAGTGGGTGGGGGCGGGCAAGCGCGCCACCGCAGCCATCGCCGCAACGCTGGTCTCGACACCGCTGCACGAGGGACACGTGGTCCGCGCGTTGAGCTCGCGGCTGCCAGACCCGGGGCAGGTCTTCATCGGTTCGAGCATGCCGATTCGTGCGGCCGAGGCTTTCTGGCCGCAGGCGCGGCCCCAGCAACGTTTCTTCGGCAATCGGGGCGCGAGTGGGATCGACGGGCTTGTGTCCACCGGCCTGGGCTTGGCCGCGGGGCGGGTGAACCTTCCCACGGTCCTGCTGCTTGGTGACCTCTCGCTGTACCACGATATGAACGGGCTGTGGGCGCTGAGGCGGCACGGTATCCGGGCCACGCTCGTCGTGTGCGACAACGACGGTGGCGGGGTGTTCAGCTTCCTGCCGCAGGCCGAGCACCAGGATGTCTTCCAGGAACTTTTCGTGACCCCCCTGAGTCTCGATCTTTCCCAGGTCGCGCGTCTGTATGGACTTGTGTACAGCCCCGTGACCGACCGCTCCGGCCTGGAGCCCGCGATCGCGGACGCGATTGCCGCGCCCACGCCGACGATGGTCGTCGTGCGTTTCAAGCGCGAGGACAGCGTGAACGGGCATCGGCTGTGCTGGGAGGCGGCGGCGGCAGCCCTACGGGCTTAGGGACTTGGAAGGGGGAGTGGGGCGGTGCCTGGCGGGTGAGGGTGCAGCGCTGGAGTGCGGGCGGCGTGAGAAGGAAGGACTGGGAAAGGGTAGTGGGGGTGGCGCCTGGCTGGTGAGGGTGCAGCGCTGGAGTGCGGGCAGCGTGAGAAGGAAGGACTGGGAAGGGGAGCTGGGTCGGGCCTGGCTGGTGAGCTTGCAGCGCCGGAGTGCGGGCGGCGTGAGAAGGAAGGACTGGGAAGGGGAGTTGGGGTCGGGCCTGGAGTCGATCCTGAAGTGCCTGAGAGCGGGGTAGGCGAAAGAAGAAGAAAAAGGGCTGGGAAGGGGAGTTGGGGTCGGGCTGGA
>Ga0208848_1000121_pt1 | contig 15171 bp, 21 predicted proteins | sample NGESurshal072012_2_FD_184455 | JGI IMG/M metagenome (GOLD analysis project Ga0208848, IMG submission 184455) | Arctic peat soil microbial communities from Barrow, Alaska - NGEE Surface sample 210-1 shallow-072012 (SPAdes) | ecosystem: Environmental > Terrestrial > Soil > Wetlands > Peat ... | reverse complement strand
CTCAAGCAAAAGGAGAACAGAGGTGACGGCAATGACAAGCAGCGGTAAGGCGGTGGTGACACTCCCAACGGACACGCAGATCCTGATCACGCGGGACTTCGACGCGCCCAGGCACCTCGTCTACAGGGCGTGGACCACGCCCGAGCTGATCAAGCGCTGGTGGGCCGGAGATCATGGCGCGGTGACCAGCGCGGAGGTCGACCTGCGCGTCGGTGGCACGTGGCGATACGTGATGACCGCAAACGAAGGATTCGAGGTCGCCTTCCACGGCGAATACCGTGACATCGTGACCGATGAACGCATCGTCTCGACTGAGGTCTTCGAGGGCATGCCCGACGCCCCAGCGCTGAGCACGAACACGTTTGTCGACAGTGACGGGCGCACCACGCTGACAATCCTCGTGGAGCATTCCAGCCAGGAGCATCGTGACGCACACATCAACTCCGGCATGGAAGGCGGCATGCAGGAGTCCATGGACGACCTCGAGGAGGTCGCCCTCTCGCTTCTCTGAGCTGGGTCATCCCTTTCGGGACCAGGTCTAAGATGGCGCGATGCCCGACCTCGCGTCCTCCACCAACCCGGTCACGGAGGTACCGGCAGCTCCCAGCAGTCGGGCGCTCGAACATTTCCTGGCGCTCCTGGAATTCGAGACCGACTGCTGGGATGTGCACGCGGCCACCGAGAGTCCACCCTTCGACTTCGTCCTGCTCGACGTGCGCTCGCCGGACCTCTTCATCCAGGGACACGTTCGGGGCGCCATCAACCTGCCGCACCGTCGCATCAACGAGAGGAACCTTGCCGACCACGCGGCGGACGCGCTCTTCGTCGTCTATTGCGCGGGACCGCACTGCAACGGCGCCGATCGTGCCGCGGTGCGGCTGGCGCAGCTGGGCCGGCCGGTGAAGAAGATGATCGGCGGCATCACAGGCTGGCTCGACGAAGGGTATGAGCTGGAGACAGGTCCGTCGCTCGTATAGAGGAGCCCCGCATGGCCGACGTCGTCACCCACGACAAGTGGATCGAGGCGCGCATCGCGCTCCTGCTCAAGGAGAAGGAGTTCACCCGCATGCGCGACCAGCTCAGTGCGGAGCGCCGCGCCCTGCCGTGGGAGCCTGTCAGCACGGAGTACGTCTTCGAAGGGGACGGTGGGTACCTGTCCCTGCAGCAGCTGTTCGGCGACTCCAGCCAGCTGATCGTGTACCACTTCATGTTCGCCCCGGAGTGGGACGCCGGCTGCCCGCACTGCTCGTTCTGGGCGGACAACTTCAACGGCATCCCGCTGCACCTGAAGGCCCGCGACGTCAGTTTCGTCGCGGTATCACGAGCGCCGCACGCGAAGCTGGCGGCGTACCGGAAGCGGATGGGTTGGGAGTTTGAGTGGGTGTCGTCGCTGCACAACACGTTCACCTACGACTATTTCGCGTCGTTCAAGCCGGAGGAGATCGCGGACGGCACCGCCTTCTTCAACTACAAGCGCACCCATCCGCCCGATTCCGTGGGCACCGACCAGGTCGGGGTGAGCGTCTTCAGCAAGGACGGCACCGGGAGCCTGTTCCACACGTACTCCACCTTCGCGCGCGGCGTGGACGTGGTCAACGGCGCCTACCACTACCTTGACCTCGTGCCCAAGGGCCGCGACGAACAGGGTCACGACAACCCCCAGTTCTGGGTTCGCCGTCACGACGAGTATTGAGCCCCGCCCGCGGCGGTGAGATCGATGCTCGGTGCTGTCCACGCCCGCAAGCGCAGGGAAGAACAGATGCCCGATGACCGCAGCGCCACGCCGATGCTGTCCGAGCGCTACAACGCCGCGTTCCAACTGGCATCCGAGGTGCACGCGCATCAGCGTCGGAAGGCAACCCAGATTCCCTACCTGGCGCACGTCATGGCGGTGTCTGCACTGGTCATGGAGAACGGCGGTGACGAGGACAGCGCCATCGCCGGGCTGCTGCACGATGCCGTCGAAGACGCGGACGACGGCGAGGCGATGCTCGAGCAGATTCGATCGCGGTTCGGAGAGCGCGTGGCCCGCATCGTGGACGAGTGTTCGGACACGCGGGCCATCCCGGGGCGCGACAAGCCGGCCTGGAAGGAGCGCAAAGAGGCGTACCTGCGCGGACTGGTGACGGCGGACCCGGACACGTTGCGTGTGTCCGCCTGCGACAAGCTGCACAACTCGCGTGCCATCGTGGCCGATCTCAACGTGGTCGGCCTCGCCCTCTTCGAGCGCTTCAGCTCCAAGGACGGTGCCGACCAGATCTGGTACTACCAGACGCTGTCCGACATCTACAGCCGTCTTCTCCCTGGACCGCTCGCGGACTCGGTGCGCAGGGTCACCGCGCGAATGACCCGGGATGCCGCCATATGTGGGCTCGCGCTGCGAGAGGGGCAGATGGAGTGGGCACAGTCCGGCAGCTAGCGCTGGCCACCGCGTCAATCGCGTAACTGCGTAGAAGCCTCCGCGTTACCCATGCATTCAGCGGGTGATTGTTGGAGGAGGAAATCGTTATGGCGCATCGCCTGCTCCTCGCTCTCGTCGCATCTACTGCTCTCTCTGCATGTGGCAGCGCCGCCGGCCCCGGCTCTTCTTCGACGGCGGCGTCGCCCACGCCGTCATTGGCATCTACGGCGTCTTCCGCGCCCGCATCGGCATCGCCGTCCCCCGACCCCACAGCGGGCTGGCTCAGCCACAGCAGCTTGTCTGGTGAGCTGGCCTTTCGTTATGAGTCGGCTTGGAGGCTTGCCGAGTGCGATCCCAATGGCCGATACCCGTGGGGGACAACGTCGCCAGCCATACCGACGACGATCTTCCTCGGATCGGCGAGCCAGTCGCCGACGCAGTGTCCGCCGGAGAATGAGAGCCCTGAGATTCTCATCACGTCTGCGCTCGCCACGCAGACGCCGAACGCCACTCCTGGTCCCAGCGCGTGCGGTGGGCGCCCTGGCGCGGCGCAGACTGTCAGCGTCGATGGTGTGGCCGGCACACGCCTTGAGGTGACGTTCCCCACCGGATACCAGGGGTGCATCGGTGTAGCGGTCATTCGTCAGGTCGACTACACGTTCAACACCGCGGGACGCACATACGCCATCGGCTATGCGTACCGGCAGGGTGACGCAAGCGACCTGACCAGCGAGTTTGATGTCCTGGTGCAGCAGACCTTCCGCTTCTCCGCCGGCTAGCGGTGACCACCCCGCCGACCGCTGCAGCGCGGCCTGGCACATGCGCCGCCGAAGGGCGCAGCTCGTCTGGGCGGGATGCTTGGAGCCCTGGTCGAGACCGAGCTCGACGAGATCGTCGATGCCCTCGACACGGTGGGGCACCTGCTCGGCATGGAACGCGCTGAGACCGATGCGGCGTGACCTGAGCTCGCACTGCAGAGCTCTGAGCAATCCCACAGAAACAACTGAGGACGCTCGGAGACACCGCCTGCATCCTGATGTCAGTCGATCCGCACAGTGCGGTTCCGACACAACATCAAGAGGAGACACCGCAATGACAACTGGATGGCTCATCGTCAACATCGCCCTCGCCGTGATCGTCACAACCCTCGTCGCCGGACTCGCCGTGCTGGTTCCGTTGCGGCTCGACCGCGGTGGGGCGACAACGCCAGGTCCCAGCGCTGCGCCGCTGGCGCTCCGTCAGGCGCTTTGGGCGCCGCAGGACCGCGACCTCGCCCAGGCCGCCTGATCGTTGGCACAAACCGGGGGCCACGCGACCCGCACGCCGCTCACCCCAGCGGCGTCGCGGGCGCGGCCTCCCACGTCGCGGAGGCCGCGCCAGAACCTCTCAGACTCGATTCGCCGTCACGGTGACATCCACACCGCCGCAGAGCGTCTGATACACGACGCAATACCGCTTGGTCAGTCGCAGCAGAGTGGCGATCGACTCCTCGGACGCGTCGCTGTCGAGGTCGAAGCCGAGCGTGATCGTTCGGAACCCCACTGGGGCCGCCCTGTCGACGCCGAGGGTGCCCCGCATGTCGAGCACACCCTCGGCGTGCACGGTGCCGGTGACCGGGATCTCCAGCGAGGTGGCCACGGCGCGGAGCGTCACGCCCGCGCACGCGACCAGCGCTTGGAGGAGCATGTCGCCCGAGCACGCGAGGAGCCCGTCGCCACCGGTGGAGGGATGCAGGCCGGCATCGACGAGGGCCCGTCCCGTCGCCACCGAGCAGGCGATGCCCTCACCGTCGAGCCGGCCTGAGGCGCTCAGCGTGACCAGCGCCGCCCCCGGGTCCTCCTGGTAGCGGCGCTTGAGCGGACCCTGAACCGCCTGCAGCTGCTCGCGTTGCATCGCCCCGCTCCTCTGCCGGCCGATCTAGGCGACGTCCGCCGTCACTGGGACGTCGGCTGTCGATGGATCGATCACCCGTGAGAGCTGGCTGACCCGGGTGGCGGGGAAGCCGCCGCAGCGGGCGTGCTCGAAGATGATGTCGGCGTCCGGGGCCACGTACACGCAGTACAGCTTATCCCGGTCACGTGGCTCTGCAGCCAGCGGATGTCCGGTCCCAGGTCGGCGATGACCTTGTTGACCAAGGGGGCTGTCGCCAAGGCCTGCTTCCAGGTTGCCGATGCTGCTGACCCGGTGGCCGCCCGTGAGGAGGTGCGCGTCCTCATCGTGCGGTGCCTGGAGGGACTGCGCGTCCCCAACACCGCCTGACCTGTCGATTTCCTCCGCGGGCCGCGTCGTAGGGATGAGAGGCCCACATGACGGGCCGCACCACGGATCGGAGGACCCTCGATGTCGAACTACCTATTCCTTCTCTGGCAGGACGAGACCAAGAACCCCACCCCAGGGACGCCCGAGAGCGACACCCAGATGGCGGCCTATGGCGCCATGTTCGAGGCGGCTAAGAGTGCCGGTGTCTTCCAGAATGGCGACCCGCTGACCCCGTCCGGCACCGGCCAGACCGTGCGGGTTCGCAACGGCTCGACAGAGTCGTCCAAGGGAGGCTTCCCCTCCAGCAGCGAGCAGCTCATCGGCTACTACGTGCTCGACTGCAAGGACGACGCCGACGCGGCAAAGTGGGCGGCCAAGATCCCGGCTGCGGCGCTGGGTGCCATCGAGGTGCGACAGATCTGGGCGATGTAACCGAACGCACCGGCTGGCTTCGCATCGCGCGGAGCCGGCCAGTGCGTTTCCGCCTGCGCTCTACGATGGGCGCTCCTCCCCATGAACAACGCCCACTGAGGTCCCTACCCGTGAAATACATCCTGCTCATCAACGTGCCGAACGACGCCGTCGCCGAACCCGACATGACCGAGCGCCACATGAAGTTCGCCGAGGCGGCGGCGGGCCGCGGCAAGCTGGTCGGCGGCGACCAGCTCAGCGACGTGGCCACCGCCACCACGCTCCGCCGACGCGCCTCCGAGACGATCGTCACCGACGGTCCTCACGCCGAGACCAAGGAATTCCTCGGTGGCTATTACATCATCGACTGCGCCGACCTCGACGAGGCGATCGAGATCGCCCGCGGCGTGCCGCTCAACGACGGCGGCTCAGTGGAGATCCGCCCCATTGTCGAGCGCTGACCCGCCGCCGGGCGCGGCACTCGACCCGACCGCCGAGACGGCGCTCACCGGCGTCTTTCGCAACGAGGCTGGGCGCATCGTGGCCACGCTGACCCGCCTGCTCGGCGACATCGACCTCGCCGAGGACGCGGTGCAGGAGGCACTGGCCACAGCTCTCGAGCGCTGGCCGCGCGACGGCGTCCCGGACCGCCCCGGCGCGTGGCTGATGACCACCGCACGCAACAAGGCCCTCGACCACCTGCGCCGCGAGCGCACCCGCGCCACTGCGCGCGAGGCCGCCCTGCGCCTCCACATCGACGACGAGAGCGACCCCGTCTCCCCGCTCGACTCGACGGCGATCGGCGACGACCGCCTGGCGCTGCTCTTCACGTGCTGCCATCCCGCGCTGGCCCCCGAAGCTCGCATCGCGCTCACGCTCCGCCTCATCGGAGGCCTGACCACCCCGGAGATCGCACGCGCCTTCCTCGTGCAGGAATCGACGATGGCGCAGCGCCTGGTGCGCGCCAAGCACAAGATCCGCGCCGCCCGCATCCCCATCCGCGTGCCCCCGCAACCGCTGCTGGCAGAGCGCCTGCCGGCGGTGCTTTCGGTGATCTATCTCATCTTCAATGAGGGTTACCTGGCCACCGCCGGGGCCGACGTCGTGCGCGACTCGCTTTGCGATGAGGCGATCCGTCTTGCCCGCCTGGTCACCCGCCTGATGCCGGACGAGCCGGAGGCCGGGGGATTGCTGGCGCTGATGCTGCTCACCCACAGCCGCCGCGACGAGCGCCAGTCCGGCGACGGCCGCCTGCGCACCCTCCGCGACCAGGACCGCTCCCGCTGGGACCAGGCCGCGATCACTGAGGGCCGGCAGCTGCTCGAGGCAGCCCTCCTCCACCACCAGCCCGGTCGCTACCAGGTGGAGGCCGCCATCGCCGCGGTCCACAGCGAGGCGAGCGCCGCCGACCTCACGGACTGGGCGCAGATCGCTGCGCTCTACGCCACCCTGCGGGAGCTGGCGCCCTCGCCGATCGCGGCGCTCAACCACGCCGTCGCCATCAGCGAGGCGGGCTCGCCCGAAGCCGCCCTCATCCTCGCCGACCAGCTCTCGGAGTCGCTGGACGAGTACCACCTGCTCCACACAGCCCGCGCCGAGTTCCTGACACGACTGGGCCGCGACGACGACGCCATCGCCGCCTACGACCGCGCCCTGGAGCTGGTGCGCAACGACGCCGAGCGCGCCCACCTGCAGCGCCGCCGCGCCGCCGTGCATCGGCCGGCCTGAGAGGCAGCCACCGACATCCACCGGGAGGGTTGCGTTGAGCAGCTATCCTCGCGCTGACCCTTCCGCGGCCGCCCACGTCCACGTCAGCGAGGAGACCGGTATGGCAACCATGCATGTGAGAGCGGACCTGGAGGCCGGCGTCGCGCGGGCTCTCGAAGATCGCCAGCTGCTCGCCCATCCCTTCTACCTCCGCTGGGAGGCGGGCCGCCTGCAGCCGGGAGAGCTGGCTGCTTACGCGGAGCAGTACCGCCACTTCGAGGCGGCGGTGCCGTCGCTGCTGCGCGATGTGCTCGCGGCCACCGACGACGAGGTCGCCGCCGGCCTGGTGCGGCTCAACCTCGCCGACGAGGAATCCAACCCGATGCCGCACATCGAGCTGTTCGAGCGCTTCGCGGACGGCGTTGGTGCTGTTCGCGGGGCGCCGGCGACAGCGGCCACGTCCGAGCTTCTGCGCACCTACGCCGGCCTCGCCGGGGCGGGTTCTGTGCCCGGGCTGGCCGCGATGGTCGCGTACGAGACCCAGGCCCCGGCGATCGCGGCCAGCAAGGCCTCCGGTCTGCGCCGGCACTACGCATGCGAGGAGAGCACGACCAGCTTCTGGGACGTGCACGCCACCATGGACCTCGACCACGGCGACTGGGGCATCGACGCGCTCGAGGCCATGGACGCCGACGCCGGCGAGGTGTTCGTCTCGGCACGCCGAGCCGCCGACGCGTGGTGGGCATTCCTCGATGAACGGGAGACCGCGCGACCGATCGACTGAACCACGGTATCAGATCAGATACCATAGTGGGATGAACGGCAGCCTGCTCATGCGCGAGGCACGCCTCAGGGCCGGTCTCAGCCAGCGCGTCCTGGCGGACCGACTGGGCACGTCCCACGCTGCGATCTCCCGCTGGGAGAGAGGGATCGTGAAGCCGACGTGGGAGACGGTGAACGAAGCAGCGCGCGCCTGCAGGCTCGAGGTGCAGGTGAGGCTCGTCGAGCGCGACGACGACGAACTGCCCCGGCTGCGCGATCGTCTTCGCGTCACGCCGGCGCAGCGGGTTGCCGACCTCACCACATTTGTCAGGTTCGTCGAGCGCGCCCGGGCCGCCAGCGCTGGCGCGACCCGCACGCCGTGACCTTTGACCCGGATCTTCTGCTGGCGACGCTTGGTCGTCACGGCGTCGAATTCGTCGTCATCGGTGGCCTCGCCGCCACCATCCACGGCTCCACCCTGGCCACGTTCGACGTCGACGTCACGCCGCGGCGGACGCGCGACAACCTGGCGCGCCTGTCCGACGCTCTGACGGAGGTGAACGCCCGGATCCGCGACGACGCGGGAGGTGCGGGTCTGCGCTTCAGCCACGACGCTGCCAGCCTGGCCGACGTTGAGATGTGGAACCTCACCACTGACGCCGGCGACCTCGATCTCAGCTTCCTCCCTGCCGGTACGGCTGGATTCGACGATCTCGTACGCGATGCGATCCGCGTCGACATCGCCGGGATCACGCTGCTGGTCGCCTCGCTCGCAGACGTCATCCGCTCGAAGGAGGCTGCCGGTCGCGAGAAGGACCGGGCGGCACTTCCCCTGCTCAGAAAGTTGCTCTCCGAGGTCAGCGGACCGGCTCCGCCACGGCCTCCGCGGTGAAGACCTTCGCCAATATCCTCTGGCTCCTCTTTGCCGGGATCTGGCTCTTCATCGGCTACATGTTCGCGGCGGTCGTCATGAGCCTCCTGATCATCACGATCCCGTTTGCCATCCAGTCTCTGAAGCTGGCGATGTTCGTGATCTGGCCGTTCGGTCGCACCATCGTCGACAGGCCGGGCGCATCGGCCGCCACGTCCGGCTGCGCCAACGTGATCTGGTTCATCTTCGGGGGCTGGTACATCGCGCTCATCCACGTGATCACCGGCCTTCTCCTCTGCATCCCGATCATCACGATCCCGTTCGCTGTGCAGAACTTCAAGCTCGCCTTTCTGGCGCTCGCGCCCTTCGGCAAGGAGATCGTGTCCAACGAGGAGGCGCAGCGCCGCCGTGGCATGTACCAGGCGGCAACGATCGGCGCCCAGACGCCTCCCTGGCCGGCCGCCCCACCTGCTCCCGGCACTCCCTACCCGGCGGCGCCGGCTGTTTCGCCGGCTCTGCTGCCTCCACGTGGGAACGACATCAGCTTCTGAGCCGTCTGAGCGGTCGACATCACCGCGGCGACGCAAGGCCGCCTGCGCAATCCCGGCGTTGCTAGGCCACCGCCCGATAGACTCGCCGTAGATGGGTGACCTGCGCTACGCCGACGCCGGGGTCGACATCGACGCGGGCAACCGCGCGATCGACCTCATCCGCAGGGCCGTGACCAGCACGCATACCCCGGGCGTCCTCGGCGGCATCGGCGCCTTCAGCGGGCTCTTCGAGCTCGACGTCAGCCGCTGGAAGCGCCCCGTGCTGGTGTCAAGCACCGACTCAGTGGGCACCAAGGTCAAGGTGGCCATCGCCACCAACCGCCACCGTGGCATCGGCGTCGACCTGGTCAACCATTGCGTCAACGACATCCTCTGCTGCGGCGCCGAGCCGCTCTTCTTCCTCGACTACTACGCCACCGGCCGGCTGGTGCCCGATCACCTGGCCGAGGTCGTTGATGGCGTCGCCGCCGCCTGCCGCGATTCCGGGTGCGCGCTTGTGGGCGGAGAGACGGCCGAGATGCCCGGCGTCTACGCCCTGGGCGACTACGACATCGCCGGGTTCATCGTGGGGGCTGTCGACCGCGACGCCATCGTTGACGGCTCCCGGGTGGAGGCCGGCGACGTCCTGTTGGCCATGCCGAGCAGCGGCCTGCACACCAACGGCTACTCGCTGGTGCGCCACATCGTCCTGGCCCGTGAGCTGGACTGGTCGACGCCGCTGCCGGGCACAGATCAACCCCTCGACGACCTCCTCCTCGAGCCCCACCGCTGCTACCTGCACGCCGTCAACGAGCTGCGCGAGAAGGTCGACGTCCGCGCCATGGCGCACATCACCGGCGGTGGCCTCATCGAGAACGTGCCCCGGGTGCTGCCGGCGGGGCTGAGCGCGGTCATCGACCGCTCCTCGTGGGAGGTGCCGCCGATCTTCACCGCCCTCGAGCGCGCCGGCGGGGTCATGCCCGAGGAGATGTGGCGCACCTTCAACATGGGCGTCGGCATGGTCCTGGCGGTGCCTCGCGAGCAGGCAGCCGCCGTGACCAACGCCGCCGGCGTCGACGTCTGGCGCATCGGCGAGGTCGTCGAGTCCAACGGCGGTGAGCGCGTCCGCCTGGGATGAGCGCCCCCTGCCGCGTCGCGGTCCTCGCGTCGGGCGCGGGCAGCAACCTCTCAGCGGTGCTCGACGCGTGCGAGCTGCCCGACTACCCCGCCGAGGTGGTGCTGGTGATCAGCAATCGCCGCCGCTGCGGCGCCCTCGACCTCGCTCGCTCCCGCGACGTCGAGGCGCTCTCGCTCCCCGTCGCCGACCACGGCGACGACGCCGTCGCTCGCGACCACGCCATGGTCCGCGCTCTGCGCGCCGCCCACGTCAAGCTGGTGGTCTGCGCCGGCTACGACCGCGTCCTCAGCGACGAGGTGCTCGCGGCATTTCCCAACGCCATCCTCAACATCCATCCCTCCCTGCTGCCCGCGTTCGGCGGCGGCATGACCGCTGTCGAGGAGGCGCTCGCCGCCGGCGTCAAGATCAGCGGCTGCACGGTGCACCTGCTCGCCGCCGGCGCCGTCGATGGTGGCCCGATCGTGCTCCAGGCCGCCGTCGAGGTCTACGACGAAGACAATGCGGACTCGCTGCGCTGGCGCATCCATGAGCAGGAATGGCGGTTGCTCCCCGAGGCGATTGCGTTGTGGGCCACCGGGCGGCTGCACTCCACCGGTTCGCGGGTGCGCATCCTGCGCCGCGGCCGTGTCCGCGAGGGGGTGGGCTGATGCGCGCCCTCCTCGGCGTGGCTGACCGCACCGGCCTCGTCGACTTCGCGCGCGGACTTCGCGAGTGTGGCGTCGACCTGGTCGCCACCGACGGCACCCGCCGCGCCCTCGCCGAGGCGGGGGTCGAGGCCACCGCGGTGAGCGACGTCACCGGCTTCCCGGAGATGCTCGACGGACGCGTCAAGACGCTCCACCCCGCCGTGCACGCTGGCATCCTGGCGCGGCGCGACCGCCCTGACCACATGACCACACTCGAGGAGCACGGCTTCACCGCAATCGACCTCGTGGTCATCAGCCTCTATCCGTTCGCGGAGACGGTGGCCGGCGGCGCCGACCGGGCCACCACCATCGAGAACATCGACATCGGCGGCCCCACCATGATCCGTGCCGCCGCCAAGAACAGCGCGTCCGTCGCCGTGCTCGTTGACCCATCGCAGTACGACGCGATCCTCGAAGAGTTGCGCGAGCACGGCGCCATCTCGCAGCCCACCCGCGACCGCCTCGCCGCCCGCGCCTTCGCCCACACGGCCGCGTACGACACCGCCGTGGCGGCCTACCTCGACGGCGAGCTGGGCGACAGCCCGGAGGCCCGGCTGGAATACACGATCGGGGGTGCGCTCATCGCCGAGCTGCGCTACGGCGAGAACCCCCATCAGCGCGGCGCCCTCTACGCCATTCCCGGCGCGCCCGGTGGCGTGGCCCACGCCCGCCAGCTCCAGGGGGCGGCGCTCAGCTTCACGAACTGGCTCGACGTCGACGCCGCCCGCCGCCTGGTCTGCGACTTCGAGGACCCGGCCGCGTGCATCATCAAGCACACCAACCCCTGCGGCTTCGCCGTCGGTGCGGACGCCGCCGACGCCTACCGCCGCGCTTTCGAGTGCGATCCGCGGTCGGCCTTCGGAGGGATCGTCGCCCTGAACCGACCCCTCGACGACGCCACCGCCGAGGAGCTGGCCAGGACCTTTCTGGAGGCGGTGGTGGTCCCGGCGATCAGCCCGGAGGCGGCGGAGCGGCTCTCCGCCAAGGCGCGCCTGCGCGTGCTCGTCGTCGAGAAGCCGTCGTGCGCGGCCCAGCTCGATGTGCGCAGCGTCGACGGCGGCCTGCTCGTGCAGACGCTCGACCGCACCAGCGCGGACCGCAGCACCATGACGGTGATGACCACGCGCACACCCAGCGAGAGCCAGTGGCAGGACCTGCTCGTGGCCTGGCGGGTGTGCCGCCACGTCAAGTCGAACGCCGTCGTCATCGTCCGCGACGGCATGGCCGTCGGTGTCGGCGCCGGGCAGATGTCGCGCGTCGAGGCGGCCGAGCTCGCCGTGCAGCGCGCCGGCGGCGACCGTCTCCAGGGATCCGCCGCCGCGTCTGACGCCTTCTTCCCGATGCCCGACGGCCTCGAGACCCTGGGCAGGGCCGGGGTGGCGGCCGTCATCCAGCCGGGTGGGTCCAAGAAGGACTCGGTGGTCACCGCGGCGGCCGACCAGCTCGGCATCGCCATGGTGCAGACCGGGGAGCGTCACTTCCGCCACTGACCGGCCTGGTCGTAGGACCGGAATTGTCACGTTTGCGAAAGGTGCGAGGTCCGATGCTCCGTTGGCGACCTCTGTGCGTATCACGTGAATGACACACCGCTAGGAGGGGCGCAGCCAGCACCCACAAGGGACAAAGCAGATGTCGGTCAACACGGCAGCGACAAGAGATTCCGACCTGATCGCCAGGGCCGGCCGTGAGATCTGGGAGCGGAGGAAGGTGTCGCTACGCCGCCGCCTCGACGGGTCGGCGATCCGTCGCCGCATCTCCGCCATCGATTCGCTCATCAACCTCCTCGAGGAGCGCCACCTCACCGGGGAGCGCTCATTCGACCGCAACCTCCGCCAGCAGCTCTACGGCCTCGAGCACGAGGTGGGTGTGCCGCTGCCGCGCAAGGCGGTGCGCGCCCGCAACACCGTGCGCCTCCATGCAGCCCTCCTCGACTGGCAGGAGACGCTGCTGGACGCGCTGCGGCCGGAGCGCCTCCGCTTCGCCGACGTCCACGACACCGACTGGTCCACGCCCACGCCGCTGGGCTGGTAGGCCGGGGGCCTAAGCGCGCAGGAGAGGGTCCTTCTCGGCTTTGGCCTGGTCCTCGACACAGTACCGCGCCGCCGGCTTGGCCTCCAGCCGTCCCTCGGCGATCGGTTTGCCGCAGACCTCGCACCTGCCGTAGGTCCCCGCGTCGAGGCGCCCGAGCGCGCGCTGCAGTTGCGCAAGCTCGCTCTCAACACTGAGCAGCACGCCGAGGTCAAGCTCGCGTTCGATCGTCTCGTTGGCCTGCTCGGCAGGGAGCTGGTCGGGGTTGGCCTGCTCGCCCGCTCCGGCCTGCTTTGAAGAGGCACTCAGCCGGCTGGCGGCGTCGCGCACCTCGATGAGGCGATCGCGCTCAGCGATGAGCCGCTCGCGAGCCTGTTCGGTTTCCATGGTTTCTCCTGGGATGGACGGGCCGCGGCGGCGCCACATTGTCTGCGCTGGACCCGGGCCGTGCAACTACTGAGCCGGCGACAGCCACACCACGCCGAGCGGCGGAACTGTCAGCCGCGCCGACTGCTCGAAGCCGTGCCAGCCGGTCGGCTCGGTCTCCACCTGGCCGCCGTTGCCCTGGCCGGTCCCACCATACGCCTCCGCGTCGGTGTTGATGATCTCGTGCCACACCCCAGCCTGGGGAAGGCCGACCCGGAAGTCGTGGTAGACGGCCGGCGAGAAGTTGGCGACGCAGGCGACGCCGGGGTGGCCGCTGGCATCGAAGCGCACGAAGCTGACCACGCTCTGGTCGACGTTGCCGGCGTCGATCCAGCGGAAACCATCACTGCTGCCGTCGATCTCCCACAGCGCCGGGATGCGCCGGTACGCGTGGCAGAGATCGGCGACGAGGCGCTGCATCCCGGAGTGCTCAGGCTGCTCGAGGAGGTGCCAGTCGAGGGAGCGGTCGTGGTTCCATTCCGCCCACTGGGCGAACTCGCCGCCCATGAAGAGCAGCTTCTTGCCCGGGTGGGCCCACATCCAGCCGAACAGCGTGCGCAGGTTGGCGAAGCGCTGCCACGGGTCACCAGGCGTCTTGCCGATCAGCGACGCCTTGAGGTGCACGACCTCGTCGTGGGAGAGCGGCAGGATGAAGTTCTCCGCCCACGCGTACCAGACACCGAACGTGAGCAGCTGCTGGTGGTAGCGCCGGAAGATGGGGTCCTTGCTGATGTAGTCGAGGCTGTCGTGCATCCAGCCCATGTTCCATTTGAAGGTGAAACCGAGCCCGCCGCTTGACGTCGGCCGCGACACGGCCGGCCACGCGGTGGACTCCTCGGCGATGGTCATCACCCCCGGGTGGCGGCTGTGCACCTGCTCGTTGAACTCGCGCAGGAACGCGATCGCCTCGAGGTTCTCGCGGCCGCCGTCCTGGTTGGGCGTCCACTCGCCGGCCTTGCGCGAGTAGTCGAGGTAGAGCATCGAGGCGACGGCGTCGACGCGCAGGCCGTCGATGTGGAACTCCTCCACCCAGAACAGGGCGTTGGCCACGAGGAAGTTGCGCACCTCGTTGCGCCCGAAGTTGAACACCAGCGTGCCCCAGTCGGGCTGGGTGCCGCGGCGGGGGTCGGCGTGCTCGTAGAGGGCGGTGCCGTCGAACCGGGCCAGCGCCCATTCATCGCGGGGGAAGTGCGCGGGGACCCAGTCGACGAGGACGCCGATGCCGCGCTGATGGAGGTGGTCGACGAACCAGCGCAGGTCGTCGGGGGAGCCGAAGCGGGCCGTCGGTGCGTAGTAGCTGCTCACCTGGTAGCCCCACGAACCGCCGAAGGGGTGCTCTGCGACGGGCAGCAGCTCGACGTGCGTGAAGCCCATCTCCACGCAGTGGTCGGCGACCTGCGGCGCCAGCTGCCGGTAGCTGAGGATGGCGTCATCCGCGCCCCGCCGCCAGGAGCCGAGGTGCATCTCGTAGATCGACATCGGGGACGCGACGGGGTCGGAGGCCTCCCGTCTGGCGACCCAGTCGCCGTCCTCCCACGTGTAGGCGGGCTCGGTCACGATGCTCGCCGTGGCCGGCGGGGACTCGGCGGCGCGAGCCATCGGGTCGGCCTTGAGCATCACCGTGCCATCGGCGCCGATGACGCGGAACTTGTAGCGCAGCCCCGCGCCGACGTGGGGGATGAAGATCTCCCAGACGCCGCTGGCCCCGAGCGAGCGCATCGGCAGGGTGCGGTTGTCCCAGCCGTTGGCGTCACTGACCAGCGACACCCCGCGGGCGTTCGGCGCCCACACCGCGAACGCGGTCCCGCGAACGCCCTGGTGGTCGATGACCCGCGCTCCCAACGGTTCCCAGAGGCGGTAGTGGGTGCCCTCGCCGATGAGGTGCAGGTCGACGTCCCCGACGGTGGGGAGGAAGCGATAGGGGTCGTCCACCTCCCACTCGTGGTCCCCGC
>Ga0208848_1000119_pt1 | contig 15274 bp, 14 predicted proteins | sample NGESurshal072012_2_FD_184455 | JGI IMG/M metagenome (GOLD analysis project Ga0208848, IMG submission 184455) | Arctic peat soil microbial communities from Barrow, Alaska - NGEE Surface sample 210-1 shallow-072012 (SPAdes) | ecosystem: Environmental > Terrestrial > Soil > Wetlands > Peat ... | reverse complement strand
GGGCGGGGGCCAGGGGCCCCGTAGTAGCCCTCGTCGTGCCGGCCCGGCCGGTCCTTGGCCACGCGGGCGGCCTGGCCGCTGGCCGTCTCGTCGCTGGCCGCCCCGTGGCCGTGCTCGTGGTCATGACCGTGCTCCTCGCCGTGCCCGTGCCCGCCGTCGTGCCCATGGGCGCGGCGAGTCCCGAGCAGCTCGCGGTTCGGGTCGAGCAGCCGGGGCAGCACCTCCACGGCGCGCTGCATGTCCCGCTCGTACTTCAGCACGATGTTGGCGGTGTCGGCGAGCACGCTCGCGTCGAGCTCGTCGACGCCGAGCACGGTCAGGGTGCGGGCCCAGTCAATAGTCTCGGAGATGCTGGGGCTCTTGCGCAGCGGCAGCTCCCGCAGCCCGCGCACCACCTGGACCAGCTGCCGCGCGGCGGCCTCGGGCAGCCCCGTCTGCTTGGACCGCAGGATCTCTAGCTCCCGCTCCGCGTCCGGGTAGTCGAGGAACAGGTGCAGGCAGCGGCGCTTCAGCGCGGCTGACAGGTCCCTGGTGTTGTTCGAGGTGAGCACCACGTACGGCGGTATCTTCGCCGTGTAGGTGCCGATCTCGGGCACCGACACCTGAAACTCGCCGAGGCACTCGAGGAACACCGCCTCCAGGGCCTCGTCGGCCCGGTCCACCTCGTCGATCAGCAGTACGGCCGGCTGCTGGCCGCGGATCGCGTCCAGCAGGGGTCGGGCGACCAGGAAGTGGTCAGAGAAGAACACTCCGTCGTGGGCCTCGATCCGTGCGACCGCCGCGGGGATGTCCGGGGCGTCGGCGATGATGTCGTTGAGCTTCTCCCGCAGCATCTGGGTGTACAGCAGCTGCTTGCCGTAGTCCCATTCATAAAGGGCCCGGGTCTCGTCCTGTCCCTCATAGCATTGCAGCCGGAGCAGCCGGCGGCCGGTCACCGTCGCGAGCGTCTTGGCGAGCTCGGTCTTGCCGACCCCGGCCGGACCTTCCACCAGGATGGGCTTGTTGAGCTGCGTTACCAGGAAGACCGTGGTGGCCAGCCGCCGGTCAGTGATGTACCCGGCCGCGGCGAACCGGCTGACGACGTCGTCGATCGACAGGAAGGTACTGGGATCATCGGTCGACTGGGGCACGCGTCCTCCGGTTCGTCCGGGCCAAGGTCATCGCCTGCCGCCGGCTTCAGCTGAGCAGTTCATCCAAGTCACCGTTCATGCAGTGCTCCACCACCGGGCGGACCGTCTCGAAGGTGCACTCCTTGGGGTTGCCCGGGGTGCAGGCGTCGCCGAGCACGTGCCTGGTGATCCGGTCGACGTCGGCGGCATCGCCGGTGATCGTCTTGGCGTTCTCGTAGAACTTCGTCGGCCCCTGGCCGAGCCGGTTCTTGGAGTAGCTGTCCTGGGTCACATCGGTGAACTTCTCCGGGATGCCGACGTCCCGCAGCAGCCGGATGGCCGCCGCCAGCGCCGCCTCGGCGGCCTGCACGGCCGTCATGCCGTGGGTGTCCACACCCAACTCATCGGCGATGTCGGCGAACCGCTGGTAGGCCACCGGCATGTTGAACGCCCATACCCGCGGCAGGGCGATCGCGTTGTTCAGCCCGTGGTGCAGGTCGTAGAAGGCACTAACCGCATGCGAGATGGAGTGGACAATGCCCAGTCCGCCGGAGTTGAATGCCTGCGCGGCGATGTACTGGGCGTACATCATGCCCTCGCGGCCGGGCAGGTCCTGGCCGTTCCACACCGCTGCGCGGAGGTTCTCCGAGGTCAGCCTGATGGCGTAGAGCGCGTTTCCCAGCGACGGCGGGAAGTTCAGCCGGGACACGTACGGCTCGGAGGCGTGCGCGAGTACGTCGAACCCGCATTGCGCCGTGTAATCCAGCGGGCAGTCGTAGTACAGCACCGGGTCGTCCACAGCCAGGCTGGTCACGCAGGCGTCGTCGAACGCGACGTACTTGTGCGGGTGATCCGGGTCAGTGGTGGTGTCAGTGATTACATATGCCCAGGAGGTCTCCGAGCCGGTGCCCGCCGTAGTGGAGACGGCGATGTGCGGCGGATTCTTCGGGTTCTCTGACTTGTTGAAGCCTTCAAACTCGTTGACGCTGCGCCCGTCATGCGCCACCGAGACCCGGGCGCCCTTGCAGGCGTCGTGCGCCGAGCCGCCGCCGATCGAGACGAACGAGTCGCACTTGTTCTCCTGGTACATCGTGACGGCGTCCATCACGTTGTAGTCCTTGGGATTGGACTCGACCCTATCGTAGACGACGGTCTCGAGGCCGTGATATTTGAGCGACTCGTTGATCTTGTGGACGGTGTCGCTGCCCCGCAGGCCGGTGGTCATCACCAGGATCTTCCTGAAACCCAGCTTCTTCGCTTCCGGCCCGATCATCTCGTGAGCACCCGGGCCGAGCATCGCCCGGGGAAACGGGTGGAACTCCTTGATCGGGAAAGGCTTGAGCAGTTCGTCAACCTGCATGGCGCACGGGCTCCTCTCTGGTGGGGGTCGTGCTCGCGCCCGCCGTGCACAATGACCCCCCGTCAGTCGGCCGTACCGGGCTAGCGAGAGCACCGTTGCCGCGAGGCTAAGGAGCCACGCTCCGAAACGGAACCGGCATGCGCTGATCCCGCCCGGCAGCGACCGCGTTCGGCCCGGACGGGCAGGAGCGCACCTGCCCGATCGGACGGTCGGCTGCGGCCTGCCTTGGGCCGGCCAGATCGGCTCGGCAAGATCGCTCGCAAGCTGCCGACCAGCCTGCAGCGGCCAGACCCAGTGTCCGCAGGCCCGGCAGGTGGCCGCCCGGGCGGGCCGGCCCGGCCCGGCGGATACGGGTACCTGTCCGACTGGACGGGGCGATGACGGCCGGAAGCATGGTGACAGCGCCCGCCCTGCACCATACGGTCACCAACATCAGGCGCCAACGGTCGAGCCGTCGCCAAGGTGTCGTCGCAGCCCACCGCAGGAGGATTCGCATGCAGCAGGACACCCGAGCCGATATGTCCCTGGCCTGCACGGCATCGCCCAGCGCCGATGTCACCAGTGAACCCGGCAGCTGCGAGGACGAAGCCGGCATCACCGAGGAACTGCTGGTCGAGGAGGTCTCGATCGATGGAATGTGCGGCGTCTACTAGCGCCCGGCCATCGCGATGACCACACCATTCCAGCCAGGCCGGGGCTACCGGCTCAACCCGGATGTCGCACTGCGCCCCGAGCCGTTCGGGGCGCTCGCCTACCACTTCGGCACCCGGCGGCTGTCGTTCCTGAAGGCGCCGGAGCTCGTCGAGCTGGTGCGCGGGCTGGGCTCCCACCGGTGCGTGTCCGACGCTGTGGCCGCCGTGCCCGACGGGCGGCGCGGCGCCTACCTGCGGGCGCTGGCCGCGTTGGCGGCGGCCGACGTGATCGTTCCCAGCGAGACCGGAGGGAACTGACGTGACGACGACCAGCAGCGAGTCGACACGCACCGAGCGCGTACCCGCCCTGGTGGAGCAATTCAAGGGCGGCCTCGCCGCGCCGATCTGCCTGACCTGGGAGTGGACGTACGCCTGCAACCTGTCGTGCGCGCACTGCCTGTCCTCCTCGGGCCGGCGCGACCCTGACGAGCTGACCACCGCGGAGATGCGGTCAGTGATCGACGAGCTCCGGGCCATGCAGGTCTTCTATGTCAACGTCGGCGGTGGCGAGCCCACCGTGCGGCCAGACTTCTGGGAGCTTCTGGACTACGCGGTGGCCAACCAGGTCGGCGTGAAGTTCTCCACCAACGGGCTGCGGCTCGACGCTGGGCGCGCGCAGCGCCTGGCCGCCACCGACTACGTGGATGTGCAGGTTTCACTGGACGGCGCGAGCAGGCAGGTCAATGACGCGGTTCGCGGGCACGGATCCTACGACATGGCGCTGCGCGCGATGGAGAACCTGGCCGAGGCGGGCTTCCGGAACTTCAAGATCTCCGTGGTGATGACTCGCCACAACGTTCCCCAGCTGGATGAGTTCGCTGCGCTCGCCGACCGGTTCGGCGCCCAGCTGAGGATCACCCGGCTGCGTCCATCCGGCCGCGGCGCCGACGTCTGGCACGAGCTGCACCCGACGGACCAGCAGCAGCAGGCGATCTACTCCTGGCTGGTCGACCACGGCGACCGGGTGCTGACCGGCGATTCCTTCTTCCATCTCAACGCGCTCGGCGCCACCCCGCTGCCAGGACTGAACCTCTGCGGCGCCGGCCGGGTGGTCTGCCTGATCGACCCGGTTGGGGATGTCTACGCCTGCCCGTTCGCCATCCACGAAGCGTTCAAGGCCGGAACGGTCCGCGCACCGGGCGGTTTCGCCGAGGTGTGGCGCTCCGCGCCGCTGTTCGCCCGGCTGCGCATCGAAACCTCAGGCGGAGCGTGCCGCTCCTGCTCGGCTTACGACTCCTGCCAGGGCGGATGCATGGCGGCGAAGTTCTTCACCGGCCTGCCGCTGGACGGGCCCGATCCAGAGTGCGTCAAGGGACACGGCGCCCGCGTGCTTCCTGCCCTGGACCGCGGAGGGCTGCCCCGGCCGGACAAGGATCACTCCCGCCGGGGCCAGGCCCTGCCCTTGGGCATGCCGGCCGTGCGCGTCCCGGCGAAGCCATGCGACTCCAGCCCGCTGGCGGTCACGGCGTGAGCACGACCCTGACCGAGCCCATTGACCTCGGGCCGCGCCGCGCGCCCTGCCGGGTGATGTTCGGGCCGCACGAGACCAACCTCGGCAGGCACCGGGAGATCTCAGCGCGGCACGTCGCCTACTACGCCCGCCGGGCGGCGGGGGGCAGCGGCGTCATCGTGACCGAGACAGCGAGCGTGCACCCGTCGGACTGGCCCTACGAGCGCGCACCGCTGGCTGCGGAGTGCCGGCCTGGCTGGGCCCGGGCCGTCGCGGCCTGCCGGCCACATGGCGCACTGGTGCTGGCCGGGCTGGGGCACGCCGGGATGCAGGGCTCCTCGGCGTTCTCCCAGTCCGCGCTGTGGGCACCGTCGCGGGTACCGGACGCGGGATCGCGCGAGCTGCCCATGGAGATGGAAGGCGCGGAGATCGACGCGCTGGTCGACGGCTTCGCTGCTGCCGCCGCCCTGGCGGCCGGATCCGGGCTGGACGGGGTCGAGATCAACGCCGGCCAGCACTCGCTGCTGCGCCAGTTCCAGTCCGGGCTGACCAACCAGCGCGGCGACGACTACGGCCAGGACCGGCTGCTGCTCACCGAGCGCGTGCTGCGCGCCGCGCGGGAGGCGCTCGGGACTGGGCGGGTGCTCGGGCTGCGGCTGTGTTGCGACGAGCTGGCACCCTGGGCCGGGGTCACCCCGGAAATGGCCGCCGGTCAGGCCGTACGTCTGGCCGGGCAGGTGGACTATCTCGTGGTGGTGCGCGGGTCGATCTACTCGGTGCCGGCTACCCGGCCCGACCTGCACACCGAGCCGGGCTCCGGCACCGAGCTGTGCCGGCAGGTCCGGGCCGCGGTGGCCGGCGTCGTCCCTGTGGTCTTGCAGGGCGGCCTGGTGGACGCCGGGCAGGCGCTTCGGGCGCTGGACGACGGGGCCGCTGACCTGGCGGAGATGACACGGGCGCAGATCACCGATCCTGACCTGGTCGTGCGGCTACGGGACGGCGAGCCGGACCGGATCCGCCCCTGCTTGCTGTGCAACCAGGCATGCATGGTCCGCGACAATAGGAACCCGATCATCACCTGCGTGATCGAGCCAGCCAGCGGCCACGAGCTCGACCGTGGGGATATCGCGGGCCAGGACCCGGAGCCGAGCACGGTGCTGGTTATCGGCGGTGGCCCGGCCGGGATGGAAGCGGCCAGGGTGCTGGCCGAGCGCGGGCACCGGGTGCGGCTGGCCGAGCGCGGGCCGACGCTTGGCGGAATGCTGGCGACGGCGGCCCAGGTACACGGTCGGCAGCGGCTGGGCCTGGCGGTGGACTGGTGGCGCCGGGAGCTGCAGCGGCTGGAGGTGACGGTATTGCCGGAGCATGAGGTCAGCCCGTCCGAAGTGGACGATGCGCTGGCCAGGGGCGTGCACGTGATACTGGCCACGGGATCGGTACCCGGCCCGCGCGACTACCGCATCGCCATGGGCGCGCGCGTGCTGGAGGCCGCCGACCTGCTCACCCTCATAAGCTCCGGAGCGCTTGACCAGCTGCCGGCCGGGCGGGCGGTGGTGTTCGACCCGGTCGGCGGGCCGGTCGGGGTCGGCGTCGCTGAGCTGCTCGCTGCGAACGGCCGGCTCACGTCGATCGTCACCCAGGACCAGATCGCCGGCACCCAGCTGGCCCTCACCGGCGACCTCGCCGAGGCCAACTCACGGCTGCAGCGGGTGGGCGTGCTTCGCGAGCTGCGCAGCCTGCTCCGCGCGGTCGCCGACGACCATGTGCTGCTTGAGGACCGGTGGACCGGCGAGCAGCGCACGGTGGACTGCGCGTTCGTGGTGCACTGCGGGCACCGGCTGCCGGAGGAAACCCTGTACCTGCACCGGCCCGGCACCCCGCGGGTCGGCGACTGCGTGGCGCCAAGGACGGTGCTCGAGGCAGTGCTGGAGGCGCGCCGGGCCGCGCTGGCGATCGGCGTGGCCGGCGACCAGGCCGGCCCGCCTGACGGCCGGGCGCTAACCCTGACCGGAGGCGGCCGATGAGCGGGGCTAGCCGATACCGGTACCTATTCTCGCCGCTGCGGATCGGCCCGGTGGTGGTGCGCAACCGGATCGTGTTCTCCGCGCACCTGACCAACTTCGCTGAGGACGGCCTGCCCAGCCAGCAGCACGCCGATTACTACGCGGCCCGCGCGGCGGGCGGCGTGGGGCTGATCATCACCGAGGAGCACTCCACGCACCCCACGGACTGGCCGTACGAGAAGCTGATCCATGGCTTCCACCGGGCGGTCATCCCCGGCTACCGGCAGATGACCGCGGCGGCGCACGCGCACGACGTGCCGATCTTCGCCCAGCTGAACCACAATGGCGGCCAGGCATCCTCGATGTTCTCCCGGCTGCCCGTGTGGGCGCCAAGCCCGGTGCCGGACCCGATGTTCCGCGAGGTCCCCAAGGCCGTGGAGCGGCACGAGATCGCCGAGATCGTGGCCGGCTACGGCACCGTCGCCGGGCACTGCGCGGAAGGCGGCTTCGACGGCGTGGAGCTGCAGTGCTCGCACTCCTCCATCGTGCGCGGGTTCCTGTCGCCGGCGACGAACAAGCGCACCGACGGCTACGGCGGCGCGTTGCAGGCCAGGGCCAGGATCCTGCTGGAGATTGTCGATGCCGTGCGCGAGGCGATCGGGCCCGGCCGCGCGCTTGGCGTGCGGATCTGCGGCGACGAGCTGATCGAGGGCGGCAGTACGCTGGCCGAGGCGGTGGAGGTGGCCAGGATGATGGAGGCCACCGGCCAGGTCGACTACATCAACACCTCGATCGGAGTGGCCACCGCGACGCTGTTCATGATCGAGGCGTCCATGAGCATTCCGCCCGGGTACGCGCTGTACATCGCCAACGCGATGCGGCGGGCGGTCAGGCTGCCGGTGATCGGGGTGGGCCGGATCAAGGACCCGATCCAGGCCGAGCGCGCGCTCGCCGAGGGGCACTGCGACCTGGTCGGCGTGGTGCGCGGCCAGATCGCCGACCCCGACTTCGCCGCCAAGGCCCGCGCGGGGTACGCCACCCACATCCGCACCTGTTTGTCCTGCAACCAGGAATGTGTCGGCCGGATGGGCCTGAACCGGTGGCTGGGCTGCATCGAGAACCCGCGCACCGGCCGGGAGGCCGTCCCTCTCCCGCCGCCGCGCCGGCCAGGCAGGCGGGTGATCGTAGTCGGCGGCGGGCCTGCAGGGCTGCAGGCCGCTGCCACGGCCGCCCAGCGCGGCCACCGGGTAAGGCTGCAGGAGCGCCAGCCGCGCACTGGCGGCCAGGTGGCCGTGGCCGCGACGGTGCCGTCCCGCGCCGAGTTCCTCGACGTCGTCCGCAACCTGGCGGCTGAATGCCAGCGCTTCGGGGTGGAGGTCGAGACGGGCGTGGCGGCCACGGCGGAATGGCTGCGCGGCCAGGTGCCGGACGCCGTGGTGCTGGCCACCGGGGCCCGGCCGCAGCCGCCGTACTGGGCCGGCGGGCATCCGCGGGTGGTGGACGTCCGCGACGTGCTGGAAGGCCGCGCTGAACCGGCTGGGGAGGTGGTGGTGGTCGACGACCTCGGCTTCCACCAGGCAACCAGCGTTGCGGAGCTGCTCGCCGATAGGGGCTGCGCGGTAGAGATCATTACCGCCGGCATGGTCGTGGGCCAGGATCTGGGCATCACCCTGGACATGGAGACTTTCAACGTGCGCGCGCATGCCAAGGGCATCCGCCAGTCCACCGACCTGGTGGTGGTCGGTGCGAGCGGCGATGACGCCCGGGTTGGCGGCTCCGGGGGAGTAGACCTGTCGCTGCTGCACCATCCGACCGGCCAGCCCGCACAGCGGCACTGCGACTGGGTGGTGTGCGCGGTTCACCAGGCGCCCGAGGACGAGCTGTGGAAGCAGCTGCAGGCCGCGCCGTTCGAGGTGCACCGGGCCGGCGACTGCGTCACTCCGCGCCGCGCCCATGCCGCGGTGGTCGAGGGACACCGGGTGGCGGTGGTGCTATGACCATCCCCGCCGAGATCAAGCTGCTGGCTGTCGTGGTGGTCAGGGACGGTGAGCTGCCGGCCGGCTCGGACGAGACGGTGGCCGAGGCGGACGGGTCCGCGCTGGTGCTGGGGTCGGGGACCCGCGAGGCGGCCGAACGGCTGGAGTCGGCGGCCCGGGTGTGGCTAGTCGAGCGGTCGTCCGTCGCCCCGGGCGCCGTGGCCAGCGCCCTGGCACAGGCCTTGTCGGGCGTGCACATGGTGCTGCTGCCCGAGTCGCCGGACGGCCGCGATCTCGCGCCGAGGCTGGCTGTGGCCCTGGGCCGCGGGCTACTGGCAGGGGCGGTCCGCTGTGCACCAGACGAGGTCGAGGTGACCAGGCTCGATGACCGGCTGTCGGTGCGAGTCGGGGTGGACGGCCCGGTCGTGGTGACGCTGCGGCCCGGCAGCCGTGGCAAGCCGGAGTCGGTGACCTTGGCTCAGGTGAGCACGCTGTCGCTAGCCACGGCCGGAGCCGTCATCGACGCCGAGAGCCTTGAGGTGCTTCAGCCTGAGCCGAGCACGGCCGACCTGGCCGAGGCCCGCCGGATCGTAGGCGGCGGCGCCGGCCTGGTGCCGGCCCGGGCCGACGGAGCGGCCGTGATGCGGCTGCTGGCCGAGGTGGGATCCGCGCTGGGGGCGAGCGCGGGGGCTACCAGGGTGGTTACCGACGCAGGCTGGATGAGCTATGACCGCCAGATCGGCACCACCGGCGTGGCCGTGAGCCCGGAGCTGTACGTCGCATTCGGCATTTCCGGCGCCGCGCAGCATGTCGGCGGCCTCGGCGCGCCCGAGCATGTGGTGAGCATCAATACCGACCCGTCCTGCCCGATGACGGCGATGGCCGATCTCGGCATCGTCGCAGACGCTCCCGCCGTGCTCGCCGAGCTGGCTGATCGGCTGGGCCTGGCCATGGGAGGCCGTCCAGATGCGATGGCCCGGCCCGATAGGGAAACCGACCCTGCGAGGGCATCCCATGCCGGATGACGTGATGACCGTGGACGTGGTGGTCGTCGGTGCTGGCCCCGCGGGGTCGGCCGCTGCCCTGGAGCTGGCTAAGGCAGGCCGCGATGTGGTCATCGTGGAGCGCGGGGCCTTCCCCGGCGCGAAGAACGTCTATGGCGGCGTCGTATACGGGCGGATCCTGGACGACGTCGTGCCGCAGTGGTGGACGGAGGTGCCGGTGCAGCGCTGGGTGACCCGCCGCTCCACCATGCTGATGACGCCGACGCAGGCGCTGACCGTCGACTACCGCACCAGCGCCTGGGACTGCCCGCCCTACAACGGGATGACCACCTACCGTGCCGACTTCGACTCCTGGCTGGCTGACAAGGCGGTCGCGGCCGGGGCCCGGCTGGTCACCTCGACGGTGGCGACGAGCCTGCTGCGGGACTCCGCCGGGCGGATTGCCGGGGTGTGCACCGACCGTCCTGGCGGCGACATCCGCGCGAAGATCGTGATCGCCTGTGACGGCGTGAACTCCTTCCTGGCCAAGGAGGCCGGGCTGCTGCCGCGCGCCAACCCGGCCCACACCACCCTGGGGGTCAAGGAAACGCTGGCGCTGCCGCGCGAGGTGATAGACGAGCGGTTCGGCCTGATCGGCGACCAGGGCCTGGACATTGAGATGGTTGGCTGCACCAGCGGGATCCCCGGTGGCGGATTCCTCTACACCAATCTCGACACGGTCAGCGTGGGCGTCGTCGTAGGGCTCGAAGGGCTGGCCGAAGCGCGGATCCGGCCCGAGGAGCTTGTCGCCGGCGTCAAGGCGCACCCGGCGATCGCGCCGTACCTGCGGGGCGCGGAGCTGAAGGAGTACTCGGCCCACCTGATCCCCGAGGGCGGGTACCGGGCCATGCCGCGGCTGGCCATCGACGGCATGCTGGTGGCCGGGGACGCCGCTTCCATGTGCCTGGCCGCCGGGCTGTGGCTGGAGGGCGTCAACTTCGCGATCGGCGCCGGGCTGGCAGCCGGCCGGACTGCCGCCGAGGCGATCGCGGCCAGCGACACCTCCGCCCGCGGACTGGCCGGCTACCGCCGGCGGCTGGAGTCGAGCTTCGTGCTCGCCGACCACAAGCGGCTGCGTAACGCGGCCGACATCGTGCTCGCCGACCGAATGCAGCGGGAGTACCCCAGGCTGGCCTGCGACTTCGTCGAGCAGGTGTTCACGGTCACTAACCCGCTGCCCAAACTCGGCATGGCCAGGGAGTTCCTTCGAGCGGTCCGCGTCAACAAGGTCCGGATGCGGTCGCTGGCGCATGACGGCTGGCAGGCGCTCCGCGCATATCGATGAGGGAGCGAAGCAGATGAGGTACGCCGAGGTGTCCTTCGACGAGCGGATGGCGAGCGTCGAGTTCCGGGTCGGGGAACGGGCTCACATCACGGTCGACTCCGACGTATGTCGCTCCTGCACGACCAAGGAGTGCGTGCACGCCTGCCCGGCCAACCTGTTCGTGCCGACGACCGACGGCGGCATCCTGTTCAATTACGAGCAGTGCTTCGAATGCGGGACCTGCTATCAGGTATGCAATCGCGCGGGAGCCATCGCCTGGACCTACCCGGCGGGCGGCGATGGCGTCGTGTTCCGGAAAGGATGAGGGAGTATGACGGTGATCGTCGCGGCGCTCGGCTGGTCCTGGCGCGAGACCGAGGTTGACCCGCTCACCGGGGCGGTGAGCGCCGACCGCCGCGACCGCGGGCCGAACCCGTCGGAACTCGCGGCACTGGAGCACGCGCTGCGCCTGGGGGAGCGATGGGATGCCCAGGTGATAGCAGCCACCGTGGGCCCCGCCGAGGCCGATGCGATGCTGCGGGACGCGCTGGCGGCAGGCGCCACGCAGGGACTGCGCGTCGAGCCCGCCAGCTGGACAGCGGCCCCGCGCCCGGCCGGACTGGTCGGCGGCGAACAGGAATCCGCCGCCGCGCTCGCCGCGGCGCTGTGCCTGCACTACGGGTTGCCACACCTGGTGCTGTGCGGCGACCGTGCGGCCGACCGGGCCACTGGCTCTTTTCCCGCGTTCCTGGCCGCAGCCCTGGGCGCGGCGCAGGCGCTGGGCGTCGTGCGGCTGGAGCCCGAGGATGACCGCGCGCTGCGTGTGCACCGCCGACTCGACGGGGGCCGCCGCGAGGTGCTGATGGTGCGGCCGCCCGCCGTGGTGTCGGTCGAGGCGGCCGGCGTACGGCTGCGGCGGGCCGGGCTGGCCGCGACGCTGGACAGCGGGAATGCCGCGATTACCGTGGCTCGCACGCCGACGGCCGCCCCGGCGCGGCGGATCCGGGTGCTCGCCGCCCACCCCTATCGGCCGCGGCCGCGCGAGCTTCCCGGTCCGGCTGGCACGGCGCTGCACCGGACCCTGGAGCTGACCGGCGCGCTCGTTGAACGCACCCCGCCCACGGTGGTCGGCCCGCTGGCCCCGGATCAGGCCGCCGACGAACTGCTCGGCTACCTGCGTCGCCACGGCTATCTGGCCGCGGGTGACACGGGATGACACGGAGGCTCGCCGACCCGAAATGGCCGGACCTGGCCGACAGCAGACTGCTGGTCGTGCTCCCGCTGGGGTCCTGCGAGCAGCACGGCCCCCATCTACCGGTGGACGCTGACCACGCGGTGGCCGAGGGCGTCGCCCAACGGGCTGCCGCTCTGCTGGCTGATGACAGCGGCCTGCTCGTTGCGCCCAGCCAGCAGCACGGGGCCAGCGGCGAGCACCAGGGATTCCCCGGCACCGTGTCCATCAGGCACCGCGCGCTGTACCTGCTGATTGTGGAGCCGGGCCGCTCGGTGCTGTGCTGGGCGGACCGCCTGCTCGTGGTCAATGGTCGCGGCGGCAACCTGCCCCGCTTGCCCGCCGCGATAGCTACGCTGCGGCGCGAAGGCAGGGACGCGGGGTGGTGGCCGTGCCTCCCGCGCGGTGCCGACCTCCATGCTGGCCGTGCGGAGACCTCGATGATGCTGCGGCTGCGCGGCGAAGCGGTGCGCGGTGAGCGAGCCGTCGCGGGGCCGTGCGAGCCGTTAGGTGTGCTAGCTGGACCGGCTGATGACCGAGTCCGTCCGCGGAGTCAGCCAATCCGGTGTGCTCGGCGAGCTGGCCCGGGCAAGCGCACAGCAGTGCGAATAGCTGTTAACCGGGATGGCGACGCAGCTCGCGAGGACATCAGGGTGTGGCGAGTCGGCGAGCATGGCCGGCTCAGCTGGCCCCCGCTGGCGCAGCGCGGAGGGAGGACATGACCGGAAAGCAGGTTGCCGTGGTCACCGGTGCCGCCCGAAGCATCGGCGCCGCTGTGGTCCGGCGGCTGGCCCGGGATGGCTGGGTGGTGACGCGGTATGGGAGCCGCAGGGTGCGGACTGGCGGACGCCACTTGACGTGGACGTGACTGAGGTGCTGAACCTGACGCGCGCCGCCGTGCTGGCACTCTTGCGCAGTTCGCAGCCCCGGCACGGCCGGTTCGAGGTGTTGGCCTCAGCGGCAGCGCACCACGGCCTGTGGCGGCTCGGCGGGTACTGCGCAGCTAAGAATGCCATGCTTGGCCGGGTCCATGCCCTGGCATGCGACTTGCGGGGACAGGGGTGAACGCGACCACTGTGTCTCCGGGGTCCACTAGGCCCGGCATCCTGCAGGCGACCGTGGACCTCTACCAGCTCACCGATACCGAGCAACTCGCAGAGCACCAAGGGGCGTATCCGCTGCTTGAGCCGGAGGAAATGGCCTTGGTCGTGGCGCGGGCCTCCTCGCCCGACGCCAGCGCCCTCACCGGGTCCATACTGCACACCAACGGCGGATTCGTGGGATGACAAGGCCGCGTCCGCTCGATGCCAGCCCCCTCGCCGAGCTCGCGGGGCCGCTGGATGAGACCCTGCCGAACGGCTTCGCCGTCGAACTCGCCAACGACGTGCACCGCTCCCGCGACGGCCGGCTGATGCTCGGCGGTTCACCCCCCAGATTGCTGCGTCTTAGCGCGTCGGCGGCCCGGCTGCTGGGGCCCGGGCGGTTCACCGTGGTGGACGCGGCGACGGCGGCCGTGGCCCGGCGGCTGGTGGATATCGGCGTGGCGCTCCCGCGCCCAGATGCTCAGCCCGTTCGTGACCTCACGATCGTGATCCCGGTGCGGGACCGACCGCACCTGCTGCGCGAGCTGCTGACGACGCTGCGTGCCGACCCGGAGACATCGGGTCTTCCGGTGCTGGTGGTTGACGACGGTTCCGTCAACCGCGCCGCTGTGGCCTCGGTAGCCCGCCGGCACCGCGCCACCTTTCTCGCTCATCCGCACAACCAGGGGCCTGCGGCGGCGCGCAACACCGGGCTCCGCTATGCCAGGACGGGGTACATCGCTTTCTGCGATTCCGACGTGCTGCCAGAATCTGGCTGGCTGGGCCCGCTGCTGGCCCAGTTCACCGATCCCGCCCTGGCACTGGCCGCGCCCCGGGTGGTCGCCATACCCACGGCTCAGCCAGGCTGGCTCGACCGGTACGACGACGTCCGTTCGCCGCTGGATATGGGCGGGCGCGAGGGTCCGGTCGTTCCCTTGTCCGCGCTGGCCTACGTCCCCGGAGCGACCATAGTGGTCCGCAGGGCAGCTGTCGGTGGCGGATTCAGCCCGGAACTCAGGATCGGCGAGGATGTCGACCTGTGCCTGCGACTACACCGGGCCGGCTGGAGAGTGCGCTACGTGCCCAGCTCCCGGGTGGGCCATTGTCACCGCGCCAACCTGCGTAGCTGGATCGCACAGCGAGCCAGCTACGGGTCCGGGGCGGCCGGACTGGCCCTGCGGCACCCTGGCCAGGTGCCTCCACTGCATGCATCTGCATGGTCGGTCGCCGTGTGTGCGCTTGTGCTCCGCGGACGGCCCGTTCCGATCGGTGTCGCGGCGGCACTGACAGCATGCGCAGCGCTGCGCCTGATCCGCCGAATGCCCGACGCGGACACCCCCGTGCGAGCTGGCACGCTGCTGACGCTGGCGGCAGTTCGCGGCAGCGCAGAGCAACTGACGGGATGCACTACCCGGCATTACTGGCCGGTGGCCGCGCTCGCCGCATTGATGAATCGACGCGCCCGGCACGTGCTTGTCAGCTGCGTCGCGATTGAGGGGCTGATCGACTACCGGCGGAGCGGTTCGAACCTGAACCCCCTCATATACCTGATGCTCCGGCGCTTGGACGACATGGCCTATGGCGCGGGCGTATGGCGCGGTGCACTACGCGACCGCACCGCCGCACCCTTGATCCCGCGACTCGCCCTGCGGATGACACGCCCGACACCACTGGCGCCCGCTGAGCGGGCAAGGGCACGCCCAGATCCCTGAGCGTCACCCTCGCCGTGGATCGTGGGTATAGCTCCCGGCCTCCCCCTGGAGAAGGACCGGGACACTTTGCCGCCGCCAGCGGTACCCGCAACCGCTACATCCGGCGGCGAAACAGCTGGAATGCGAACTAGAGACCGCCGGACAGGCACACGGCGACTGCCGGGAATGGGCGCCGCAGGGCGGCCCTTTGGCCGCGTAGCTGGTCACCAGCAAGGCGGCGGCGCGGGCGGTGAGTCCGGTGCCCAGGGCCTAGTTCGAATCTGGATTGGGTGCTCCTGGCAAGACGTTCAGCTTAGGCTACGTCGGTTCGAACCCAACACCTGCCACCACCAGATCCGGAGTCAGACCCGGT
>Ga0208848_1000118_pt1 | contig 15315 bp, 14 predicted proteins | sample NGESurshal072012_2_FD_184455 | JGI IMG/M metagenome (GOLD analysis project Ga0208848, IMG submission 184455) | Arctic peat soil microbial communities from Barrow, Alaska - NGEE Surface sample 210-1 shallow-072012 (SPAdes) | ecosystem: Environmental > Terrestrial > Soil > Wetlands > Peat ... | reverse complement strand
CCCGCCCCGCCGGCTGTGCAGCCGCGTGCGGCTCCGCCGCAGCCGGCTCCCATACCCGCCGCGGCCGCGCCGGCCGCAGCCCCAGAGCGGCCTACCGCAACCCCGGGCAAGTCGAGTTGGGAGGTCGTGGAGCAGAAGAAGCACGACGCCGCGAAGAAGATCGTGCCGACCCCGGAGGACCGCTCCTATGCAGAGTGGTTCGCCTGGGCCAAGCGTGGCGGGGCGCCCGCGAGCGCATGTCATGCCGCCGCGCAGGGTGCCTTCCTGGCGCTGTCGGGCGGCAAGGACGTCGCGACTGCGGTGCAGATGGCGACTGCGGCCATGACTCGACCCCCGGCGCCGGTCGCGGCCAGCCGCCAGTCCTACTGTGCCTGGTTCTCGCTGGCGAACATCGACCTGAACCTGGACCAGCACAGAGCACACGCTTTCGCCACCGCTTCGGTGCATGCGCTGGATGCCGGCGAGGACGCTGCCACCGCGCATGCGGCCGGGCTTGCTGCTGCCGGCATCCGCTAGGGGCCTAACTCCGCGCGATTGCTAGCGGAGCGAGCGGACCGAACGGCTGGCCGCGGCGCCGGCAGCGCACAGGATCATCAAACCGCCTGCAATCAGGAACAGCAGCGTCGGGTTGACATTCGCGATCGCGCCTGACGCCGCGTACGACACCGGCGTGAGGCCCATCGACGCCAGCATCACGAGCGACATCACGCGTCCTTGCATCGCGGAATCGGTTCGGCGCTGCAGCCAGCTCAACCCATAGGTGTTGACGACGCCGGTGCCGACGCCTGACACGCCCATCAGAACCGCCGCCAGGATGAGCGATGGCACCAGGCCCACCCCAATCATGCCGGCCCCAAGCCACACGCACAGGAACACGATCAACCACCCGAAGCGCTTGGGCGGAGGGACGAAGCCTGAGCCCAACGCACCGAACGTCGCGCCGACTCCCCATGCGCCCAGCAGCACGCCAAAGCCCGTCGCGCCGGCGGCGAATCGCCCGTGCGCGAGGGTGGGAAGGCCCACGCCAATCGCGCCGTTGGCGGCAAAATCGATGACCGCGATGACGATGAGCGTCACACGAATGCCTATGTCGGCCCAGGCGTAGCGGAAGCCGGCCGCGATCTGCCCGCCCAGGCCGCCGTCGGGATGCGCCTCGCCGGCCGCGACGCGCGCGGCGGCCGGTAGCCACAGGACGAACAGGAAGCCGATCGCGAAACACGCGGCGTCCCCGGCGAAAGCCCACCCGACTCCGAAAGCGGCGACGATCAGGCCGCCGATGACCGGACCGAGGATGACCGAGGTCGACGCAGTCACGTTCAGGACGGCGTTCCCGGGCTCGAGCTCGTGGTCGGCGACCACCTTCGGGAGGATCGAGGTGCGAGCCGGCATGAAGAACGCGTCGACAATGCCGAACACCGCGGCGATCCCGTAGACCTCCCACATCTGCACGCGACCCGTGAGGATGAGCACCGCCAGTGGCGCGACGAAGACGGCGCGCAGCCCCATTGACCCGAGCATCGTCAGCCGTGGCGAGATGCGGTCGGCAAGCGCGCCTCCTACGACCATGAGTACCGCCCGCGGTAGGGCCTGCACCACCAGCACGGTGCCGAGAGCGAGGCTGGAGCCTGTCAGCTGAAGGACCAACCAGGCCATCGCGATGTAGCTGAAGAAATCGCCGAACATCGAAAGGGTCGTGGCCACCCAGAGCTTGCGAAAGGGGCCTGACGAGAACACCGTCCACGGTCGCGGACGAGGCGCGGCAACCGCCGGGGATGGGACCAGCTCGTCCGTCGAAATCGGCATACCTTCAGCTCCTCGACTGTCTATTTGGCGTCGAGGCGCCGCAGCGCTTCGTCGATGTCGATCTCTCCGCGGGCGACCTGCTCCATCAGCTCGACGCGGCTCGGAGGCGGCGCGGGGGCGACCCGGTCGATGCCGATCTTGGCGAGCAGAGCGTCGAAGCGAGCTCGCGCGGTCGGGTAGCTCACGCCCAGGTGCCTTTCGAGCTCCTTCATGTTCCCGCGCGACGCCAGGAACACCCGCAGGACTTCGCGATCTTCGTTGGAAAGCACGCAGAACTCGCAGGTCGCAAATCCGCCTGACAGCTCCGTGTCGCAAGCCGGACAGCTGAGCCTGGTCAGGGCGAGCCGTTCGCTGCAGACCGGGCAGTTGAGGGGCGGCCGGCGATTGCGATCGGCGGGCATCAATCCGCCGCCACCTTGACGCTGCCCATCGTGCACTCGACATCGAGCGTGGCGGCGCCTGAACCGATAGTCACTTCGCGACCGGAGGGACCGACCATGGCGCGCTGGCCGGCTTCGTCTTCGATGGAAACCTTGCCCATCGTCGTGCGGGCCGTGATGCGAACGCTGGAGCCCTTCTCGAGGTTGATCTTCACGGAGCCCATCTCGCAACGGACCCTGCTGGCGCCGCCGTCAAGCCGGCCGCTGGCCGAGACGTTCCCCGCCTGCACAACAAGGTTCAGCGTCCCTCGGAAGTCAGCCACCTTGCAATTGCCGGCCTGCACCTCGCTCATGATCGGGCCGTGCACGCCGTCGATTCGCAGGTTGCCGGCCTGCACGTTGGCGACGAGCGCCAGTTCCGGGTTCATCCGCACGGTCAATCTGCGGCGCTGGATGTCGAATCCGTTGACGATGATGCGCCGCGAGCCGCGCCCGAACGAGAAGCTGTCCGAGTCGTCGAATGACTCATGTTCGATCACCATGGTGTCGCCGTCCTGCCGGGCATGGTGGGGCCCATCCGCGGTGGCGAACGCCACGCTCGGGTCTCCCACGATCTCGGCGCTCCCGAACTGGGAGACGACCTTGACCTGCCGGCACGTTGCACCTGCAGGAGGAAGCGGCGGGCTGGATGGGGCGCGGCTCGGCTCCGACGATGGCGCTTCGGGCTCGAGAGAATCGAGCCGGGCGGCTCCCTCCTCAGCGCTGAGGGTGCCTGCGGCAACCTGGGTCAAGATTTCACGGCGGATGTCCTTCATGGGTCAAATTAGAACCACAACCTTGCCAGTTTGTCAAGTTCTCTTGTAAAAATATCAGCCAGGCAACGGCGACTAAGCTTTAGCACGCCGCATGCAAACCGAATCCAGGACCTCGTCTTTAGCCGGGTGGGGGGTGGTGGCCGCTCTGTTTGCCGCGACAACGTGCGTAGAGAGCATGTCGTGGACCCAGCTGACCGCCTATGCACCGCTCTATCTCCGCGAGCTTCACGTGCCGGCGACCCAGGTGCCGGGCTGGATCGCCGCCATGTCCAGTCTTGGCTGGATCCTGGCTCTGCCCATGGCCCCGTTCTGGGGCGTCCTCGCCGATCGGTACAGCCGCAAGCTCGTCATCGTGCGCAGCGCCGCCCTCGAGGCCGTGATCTTCGCCGGCTGGGCGCTCTCGACCAGCCCATGGATGGCCCTGGGGTTCCGTTCGCTGAACGGATTCATCCTCGGCAACACAGGGGTGATGCTGGCCGTGCAGGCCTCGACGACTCCAAAGCAGCGGCTCGCGCTTGCCGTCGGCATCGTCGGCGCGGGCTCTCCTGCCGGGCGCGCGGTCGGACCGATCCTGGGTTCTCTGCTCGTGCACCAGGTGGACGTCAAGGGCATGCTTCTTTTCGACGCCGCGCTCTCCGCGTTCATGGCCGTGTTGCTTATGGTCGTCATGCGCGAGCGCGAGCACATTCGACCCGCCGACCTGCGCGTCATCAGCCTGCTTCGCGGCGCCGTGGCCGAGATTGCCGGTAAGCCGCTGGTCTGGCGGCTGTTTCTCGCCACCGCGGTGTCACAGGTGGGTCTGTGGATTTTCCTGCCCTACGCGCCGATCTATATCGCGCGCCTTGCTCCAGGCGACACGGTGACCGCGGTTGGAGTCGTGCTGTCAGGGGTCGGACTCGGCCAGGCGCTCGCTTCACCTTTGTGGGGCGTGGTCATGCAGCGATTTGGTCATGTATCGGTGCTCAGCCTCACCTCCGTGGGTTCAGCCCTTGCGCTGACCACGGTGGGCCTCAGCCACAACCTGATCCTGTTCGCCGCCGCCCTTTTCGCCAACGGTGTCTTTGTGGCGGCCATCTTGACCGCGAGCATGGCTGTCATGGCCGCCACCGTTAGCCCGGAACGGAGAGGCGCGGTGCTAGGCCAGATCCTTTTCCCTTTTTACGTCGGTGGCGTCTTCGGGCCACTCATCGGCGCAGCGGCCTTCGGAGCGGGCCAGCTCGTCGTCTTCGGCATCGCGGCCGTGCTCAGCCTGGCTCCCCTGGTCGTCCTGCTGACGCTGCCTCGCGAGTCCGCGCGGGTTCGATCGGCATGACGACGCGCATCGGTGTGATCGCAGACACGCACTGCCCCGAGTTCCTCGATCGGCTGCCGGCGCGCGTCTTCGAGGTCCTCGACGGCGTTGACCTGGTGCTCCACGCCGGCGATATCGACGGTGAGGAGACCCTGGCTGCATTGCGTCGCCTGGCGCCGGTCGAGGCTGTGCGAGGGGACCACGACCGTTCGCTCGCGGCGCTGCCGGTGTCGCGCGTCGTGAACGTGGAGGGAAAGCGGATCGTGGTCGTGCACGGCGAGCGCAGTCGGTGGCTCGAGGAGCCAAACACCCTCGTGTGGACCTTGAGCCTCGGCTACTTCAGGCCACATCGCGGCCTGCCGCGGGCATTGAAGCGCAGGTTCCCCGACGCCGACGTGATCGTCTACGGCCACACTCACCGTCCGCGCGCCGAAGCCATCGACGGCGTCCTGCTGTTCAACCCAGGTGGGGTCTACCAGTGGAACCCGACCACAGCGAAACGCCGCCTTGAGCAAGGACCAGGTTGGTTCGAATGGTGCTGGCTGCAGGTGGCGCGTCACCTGCGTCGCTTTTCGCAGCCGTCGGTTGGCATTCTCGAGGTGGGCGACTCGGGCCTCGTCCCGTACGTGATCGAGCTCTAGGTGCAGCTAGTGTTTGGTCATGGCTGAGGTCGTCTACCGTCCGGCTGAGCTCGAGGATGCGGCGCTTGCCGCGGACCTCATGACCGCCGCCTATCCGGCGCTGGCGCAAGACCCGGGGATGACGCGTTACCGCTGGTCTAAGCCGAGGCGCGACTACCACTACGGGCGCTTCATCGGCGAACAGAGTGGGCGCCCGATTGCGTATGTCGGGTGGATCCACGGCCCCTGGGAGAAGCTCCCCGACCGACACTGCGAGGTCGAGGTATGGCTGGACCGGGAGGTCCTGGACCACGAGCTCCTGAAAACGCTGTGGAGCTGGATCGGCGACCAGGCGGAAGCTGAAGGGTCCGCGCAGCTCCTCGCTTACGCAGGCGAGGACGAGCCCGAGATGCTGGACGTGCTCGTGACCCTAGGTTACGAGCGCGACCGCGTCGAGAAAGTGTGGGAGCTCGACCTGAGGGCGCACGGAGCGGGTCTGGTCGCGCAGTCCAAGGATGCTCGCGACAGGATGGCCGGCGGCGGCATCCGATTGGGGACGGTCGCAGAATCGCGAGACCCCGCCCTGCTGCAGAAACTTCACGCCCTCACGAATGTGACAATCCAGGATGTCCCGCACACGCTGCCCATCCTCGACGAGACCTACGAGGATTTTGAGCGGCGCATGAATGCTCCCGACCGGCCCCGCGATCGTTTCTGGATCGCATATGACGGCGATCGTCCGGTCGCCTTTTCCTATCTCAAGTTTCCACCGGTTCGCGGGACCGTATGGACCGGTTACACCTGCTCGGACCCCGAATACCGCGGTCGGGGCCTGGCCAGAGGCGTCAAGCTGCAGAGCCTCGCTCAAGCCGTCGAGCTCGGCGTGCCGCTCGTCTGCACCGACAATGACGCTGAAAATGCGCCGATGCTGCACATCAATGAGACGCTGGGTTACCGTCCGCGGCCGGGATTCGTCAGCCACCTCAAGCGGGTAAGGAAGTAGTTAAGACGTGAGACATCTCTGATGGCTAAGGTCAGGGACTACTACGAGGTGCTGGGCGTGCCGCGAACGGCGAATCAGAAGGAGATCTCGACCGCCTTCCGAAAGCTCGCGCGCAAGCACCATCCCGACCTGAACGCCGGCGACAAGCAGTCCGAGGCGCGGTTCAAAGAAGTCTCGGAGGCGCACGACGTGCTGCACGATCCCAAGAAGCGGCGCCTGTACGACCAGTTCGGTCCCGACTGGGCGGGGGCCCAGGCCGCCGGGGTTCAGCCGGGTGGCCGCGGCGGCGCGGGGGGATTCCGCCCCGATGCCGGTCCGAGCGCGCAGTACCGGACGGTGACGCCCGAGGAGATGGAGGATCTCTTCGGCAACGAGGGGGGATTCGGCGACATCTTCGGTTCGATCTTTGGCGCTTCTCGCGGTCGCTCGCGGCAGCAGGCGATGGACGTCGAGGCGCCGATCACGGTCAGCCTGCCTGAGGTCTATCGAGGCACGAGCCGCACGGTCGAGCTCCCAGGCGGCAGGCGTGTCGAGGTCAAGGTCCCTGCGGGCGTGAAGGAGGGCACGGTTCTGCGCGTGCCGGGCCTGCGCGCAAGGGTCCAGGTCGCGCCCGACCCGGTGTTCACCCGCGAAGGCAAGGACTTGCGCGTGACGGTTCCCGTCCCGCTCCACTTGGCGCTGAGCGGCGGGGAGGTGGCAGCTCCGTCCCTCAAGGGCGGACAGGTCCAGTTCAAGGTTCCACCCGAGACACAGAACGGCACGAAGATCCGCTTGCGTGGGCTTGGTCTTCCCGATCCGAAAGGCGGCGCTCCGGGCGACCTCTATGCGGAGGTCCGGGTCCAGCTGCCGGTGCCAATGGACGAGCGCACTCGCAAGTGGGCGGCGGAACAACCAATCGGGGAGTAGTTACGCTCTAGGGCGCTTTGCCCGACTCAACGCTGGTGCGGTCGCGATGGCTGCTGCTGCCACTCGTCTTCGTTTCCGGCATGACCTCGCTCGGCGTCGAGTTCGGCGCCTCTCGACTCCTCGCGCCGTACTTTGGCACGAGCCTGTACGTGTGGGGCGTCCTGATCGGCCTGGTCCTGATCTACCTATCGGTGGGCTATGTCATCGGCGGCCGTCTGGCCGACCGTCACCCGCGCGACGAGTTCCTCTACCAGGTCACGGCGTGGGCGGGACTCTGGATCGGACTCATCCCTCTGGTGAGCTATCCGATCCTGCTCGCCTCGCAGCAGGGTTTCAAAGACCTGAGCGTGGGACTCGTGGCGGGGACCTTGCTCGCCGTGGTGCTGCTGTTTGCGTTTCCGGTCATTCTGCTGGGTTGCGTCAGCCCTTTCGCCATCCGACTGCTCCTGAAAGACGTGGAGACGGGAGGCAACACGGCGGGTCGCGTGTACGCGCTGTCCACCGCAGGAAGCATCCTCGGCACCTTCCTGCCTGTCTTCTGGTTCATCCCCACCTATGGCACACGACCGACCCTGGAGGGCTTCGGGCTGGCGCTCGTCCTGATGTCGGTGGTGGCGCTCTGGCCGCGACGGCGACTGTATGCGTCGTTCGCAGTCGTAGTCATCCTTGCATGGGTTCTTCTGCCCGCAGGGATCAAACCGCCGCAGGTTGGGTCTCTCCTTTATGAGAAGGAATCCGCCTACAACTACATCCAGGTCGTGCAGGACGGCACCAAGACCGAGCTCATCCTCAACGAGGGGCAGGCCATCCATTCCATTTACGACTCGCAGGATCTGCTGACGCGTGGTCCGTGGGATTACATGGTGATTGCGGATTCCTTCCGGCCGGCGCAGACGATCGAACCCCAGCCGAAAAGCGTCGCCATCCTCGGCCTCGCGGGCGGAACGGCCGCCCGTCAATACACGGCGGCGTTCGGCGATCAGGTTCAGATCACCGGAGTGGAGATCGATCCGGAGATCCTCGCCGTCGCGCATCGATACTTCCACCTCGACGAGCCCAACGTCCACCCGGTCGTCGCGGACGCCCGGTACTGGCTCGACACGCAGGCTGGGCACTACGACGTCGTCATCCTCGACGCTTATCAGCAGCCGTACATCCCCTTCCATCTCACAACGCGCGAGTTCTTCAGCTCGGTACGCGATCACCTGAACCCGGGCGGTGCCGTTGCCGTCAATGTCGGACGCACGGCCACGGATTTCCGGCTCGTCGAGGCCGTCGCCAGCACGATGGCCGCCGTCTATCCCAGCGTGTTCCTGGTTGACGTGCCAGGGTTCGCCAACACCCTCGTCTATGGGTCGACGCAACCGACGACGATCGAAGACGTCGTGCACAACCTGGGACTGATCAACGAACCCCTCGCACGCACGGTCGCGACCAGCGCGATGAGCGAAGGCGGCCTCCGCGTGTCGCCCTATCACGGGCAGGTATTCACCGACGACCTCGCGCCGGTCGAGCGCTTGATCGACGAGATCATCTTCAGCTACGCGACCGCGCGCTAAGCGTCTACTGCTTCTCGGGGTGCAGGACGCGTTTGACCGTCTCGCCGGCCAGCGCCTGGTCGGCCTCCAGGCACAGGAGACGCACGCGACCCGTCGCGACGATCTGGTCCTTGTCGTCGAGGACGCGCGCTTCCCAAACCTGTGTGCGGCGCCCGCGCGTGACGGGAGTGGACACCGCGTGGAGTCGGGCGCCTGCCCGCACGGCCCGGACGAAGCTCGTGTTGTTTTCCAGTCCGACGACGCTCAGTCCGCGAGGCAATGCGAAGAGCGCGGCGCCGATCGACGCCAGGGATTCGATCAACCCGCAGTGAACGCCTCCATGGACGATCCCGTAGCTCTGCAGGTGCTCGGGCCCAACGGTCAGCTCTGCACGCACCTCGTCCCCAGTCGCGTACGTGATGGTCACGCCCATCGCCTGCAGCCAACCTTCGGGTGCTGCGTTCAATTGCTCGGAGAGGTCCTGGCTCACAAATAAATCCTACCGGGCTCCGGGGCGAGCCCCGTGGAAAAGACGAGAGCCGGGTTGCCCCGGCTCTCGCAGTCGACGTTCGCAGTGCTTCCCACCTCCGACTCCAGGAGCCGGATTCGGAATGGAAGCCCTAGAGGCTTACGTCCTCCCGAGCTCCCGGCTGGCAAACGAGGCGGTTGGCACCACGATTCGGTTTATCCAAGCTTCCGCCTCACCTCCTTCGCCCCACGGGCGTTGAACTTCATCCAAAAGTCTATCAGCCAAAAGCCTGCCCTCCGCGCTGGGGTCGGGCACTCGCGGCGGATCGTGCGTGCCCATATGCGTGATTGCCTGGCACCTGGACCACCCGGCCACCGGACCTCTCGCCGTCGCGCCGGCCTGCACCCCTAGACTTTTCGAGCAATTGAAAACTAAGCGGCTCAAAAAGCGCGTGGTTCAGAAGCCCGACGGTCGCTATCTCATCTACTACCGCCGGGCGCGCGCAGGGGCACCCTCCCGCGACTACCGCCACGGGGACCCCAAATGAGTTGAGTGAGCTTCGCTGGCACCCCCTACTCGAAGAGTGGGTCACCGTCGCCCCATGGCGGCAGGACCGCACTTACCATCCTCCGGCGGACCACTGCCCCCTGTGCCCGACGCGCCCAGGACAGGCCGAGACCGAGATCCCCGAGTCCGACTACCACATCGCCGTTTTCGAGAACCGCTTTCCTTCGTACACTGGCGAACAGGGCCGGTGCGAGGTCGTCTGCTACACACCCGTCCACGATTCGTCGCTTGGCGCGCAGAGCGTGGACCACATCGTGGACCTCATCGAGGTCTGGCGGGATCGGACCAACGAGCTTGGCCGGCTGCCCAACGTCCGCTACGTCTTTGTTTTCGAGAACCGCGGCGAGGCGATCGGCGTCACGCTCAGCCATCCTCATGGCCAGATCTACGCCTACCCCTTCGTGCCCCCGATCATCCAGCGGGAGCTGAATGCGGAAGCGCGACACATGCGGAAGACCGGCCAGTGCCTGTACTGCGCCGTCATCGAAGGTGAGAGCAGCGCCGAGCGCACTGTGCTGCGGGACGAGCGCTGGATCGCATTCGTGCCTTCATTTGCCCGCTGGCCGTACGAGGTGCACCTCGCGCCCATCGCCCATCACGGCGGTCTCACGGACCTGGATGCGGACGACGATGAGTCCTTTGCCCGCACCCTCAAGGGCTTACTGCAGAAGTACGACCGGCTTTTCAATCGTCCGCTTCCTTACGTCATGGCGATGCACCAGAAACCGCCCGGACGTGGCGGCCGTCACCACCACTTCCACATCGAGTTCTATCCGCCCAACCGCAGCCCGGACAAATTGAAGTACCTCGCGGGGTCCGAGATCGGCGCCGGCGCCTTCATCCTCGACGCGCGCGCCGAGGACACCGCTGCGGAGTTGCGTGGAATCTAGTCGGATCGCGGGCCAGTGGCGGGGGCGAGCACCGGGCCGGGTGAACCTCATCGGAGAGCACGTGGATTACCTCGGTGGCGTCGTGCTGCCCGCGGCCGTCGACAAGCACACGACGGCGACGGGCCGTCCGGCCGAGAGTTGGTCGGTCGAGAGCGACGTTGAGGGCGGTCTTGCGTATGTGCGCGCGGTGGGGGAGGAGTTGGGTGCGGGACCGCAGGCGGTGACTGTGACCTCCGAGGTGCCACCGGCCACGGGGATCAGCTCGTCCGCCGCGCTGCTGGTTGCCGTGGCGGTCGGACTTCGCCCTGACATGGATGGCAAGCAGGCAGCGCTCGCGTGCCAGCGTGCGGAGCAGAAGGCGACCGGCGTGCAGGTCGGCGTGATGGACCAGTTCGCCTCAGCGCTCGGGCGGCGCGGGCACGCGCTTCTGCTCGACTGCGCGACGCTGGAGTACAAGGCCGTGCCCTTTCCGGACGAGCTCGCAATCGCCGTGATCGATTCGGGCGAGCATCGCTCGCTGGCGGACACTCCGTACAACGAGCGGAGGCGCGAGGCTGAGGCCTTCGACCCGAAACGCCGCCGGCACGTCGACTCCGAGATCAGGCGCGTTCACTCGTTCGTCTATGCCTTGGCGCGCCGCGACTTCACTGAGCTCGGCCGGCTGTTGAAACAGTCGCACGAGAGTCTCCGGGATGACTTCGAAGTTTCGACCCCAACTGTCGACGCGCTGGTCGAGAAGGCATGGGCCATCGCGGGCTGCTACGGCGCCCGCATCATGGGCGCTGGTTTTGGCGGCAGCATCCTCGCGCTCGTCGACCGTCCCCAGACCAGGACTTTCGCGGCCTCCATCGGCCGGCCCGTGCTCTTTTGCGCGACGGCGGACGGCGCATTCGTGGCGTCGCCAGAGCGGGGCAATTGAGCGACTGCCTGTTCTTGCCCATGCCCCAACGCTCAGCGGGCGTCCGCGAGCTGAGCGCTTGGGAGGCGGTCTGGATGCCGCTCGGCGAGGGCGAAGCGGAGGGGCTGACGATCGGTCGAAGCTCCGGATGGAAACCGATCGAGGTGCCACGCCAGCTGTCCGCGCGAGAGGGACGCCAGTCCGTCTGGTATCGCACGGAGTTCCCTCGCCCCGACCATTCGGGTCGCGTCGTCCTGCGCATTGGGGGTGCGTTCCTGGCCACGAACGTGTGGCTCAACGGCAAGCTCCTCGGGTCGCACTACGGGTACTTCGCCCCGTTCGGTTTCGACCTCACGCCATACCTGAAACCTGAAAACCTGCTCGTCATCTGCTGCGAGTCGCCGGTCGAGACGTCGCCCGACAAGAAGCGCCACATCATGGGCCTGTTCAACGACGGCGATCTCAAACCGTACCCTGCGTCCGCTTACTCGAGCCTGCCCGACGATTACCACTGGGAGGTGCCTGTCGGCCTGTGGCGTCCGGTCGAGCTCGAGTACGTGGGTCCGATCACGATCGACTGGATGCGGCTCAGGCCGGGCTTTGAGGGCGGCGACGGCCGCCTCGAGGTCGAGGCGCGCTTGCGCAACCTCGACGGCCGGCAGATGGAAGGCGAGGTTGAGCTCATCGTTCCGGCGCCGGGCAGGGAGCCGCTGCGCCTCAAGCGCGAGGTGCGTCTGGCCGGTGGTGCGGACCACACGCTGACGATGCGGCTCGCGTTCCCCGATGCGCGCCGCTGGGATCCCTGGCGGCTCGGCGAGCAGCCCATTTACCGCGCCGAGCTCGTCACGCGATCCTCGGACGGGACGGAGTCGGCTCGCGTTGAGGACGGCTTCGCGTTTCGCGACCTGACGTGGGACATCGGCCCGCGTCGGTGGGCCCTCTCGGTGAACGGGAAGCCAATCTTCCTCCGCGGTGCGTGCTACGCCCCGTCCAACCGGCTCGACGAGCTCACGCCGGAGCGGTTTGACGCCGATCTGGCGACGGCGAAGGAGGCCAACGTCGACGCCCTGCGCGTGGTCGCCAACGTGCTGCCCGACGACTTCTACCGGCGTGCCGACTCAGCGGGCATGCTCGTGATCCAGGACCTGCCGCTGACCGGCACGTACGCCTACCACGCGACAGGCAACGAAGCGCACTTTTTCGAGCAGGCTGCGCGGGAGCAGCAGGCGGAGATGGTCGAGATGCTCTACAACCGACCGTCGATTGCAGTGTGGATCGCTCACGACGATCCTCCTTGGCTCGCCACCAACTCCGATCTCGGTGAGGTTCACGCCGTGCGGCAGAACCATTCGATCGACCAGGACCTCAAGGCCTCGTTCGAGCGCCTCGACCCGAGCCGGCCGGCCCTCGCCGCGTCGGGCGACGTCGATGTGCAATTGATGCTCGGCTGGTCGCACGGTTCATGGGCAGACCTTGCGCAGGTCGAGCCGTTGATGGTCACGGCTTTTGGAGCGCAGTCTTTACCCGACACGGACTCGCCGGTCTGGGAGCACATCGAGACGCGATGGCCGGCGGCGGATGACGAACCGTCGTGGCGCTATGCCGGCTTTCAACCCATCAACTGGGCGGAGAGAGGCTCCGGCTTGCCGTCCGCGCACCAGAGCCTCGAGTCCTACGCCGAATCGTCGCAGCGCTACCAGGCGGACGTCGTGCGTTTCGCCGCCGAGCACATGCGCACGCGCAAGTTCGAGTCGTGCTGGGGAGCTTTCGCCTATCACCTGGTCGATCCGTTTCCGGGTATTGGGTTTGGGCTGCTCGACGGCGCAAGGCGTCCGAAGCGCGCCCTCGAGGCGCTCGCGCGCGCCTACGAAGCAACACGTGTGATCATCGAGCCACTGGCGTTCGAGGCAGGCCGGCCATTCGGAATTCTGCAGAAGCCGGATGTGCCATTCGCCGCCCGGCTGGTCATCGTGAACGACGATCCCGGAGTTTTCGGGCGCGGCTCGATCCGTTGGTCGCTGGCACGCGAGCGTGCCGTCAGCGGCAAGGGCGTCAAGCGACTCCGTGACGCGATGCAGCGTAAGTCCTACTCCGGCACGGTCGAGGTGGAGATCCCTACAGCGTTCGAGCCGGCCGTGAGCGCGACGACCCTGAGCCTTCCGCTCCGGGCGGAAGGCGACTACCGGCTGGAAGCCGTGCTGACATTGGCGGGGCGCGAGCTGGACCGCGCGGAGCTCGGCTTCACAGTCACGTCCACGCTTCCGCTCCCCCGTCCGCGGCCGGAGATACCCCGGTATCTCGCCGAGCGGTTGGCGGACGTGACGAGCCTGCGTTCGGAGAAGCAGGGCTTGAGCTTTGCGCTCGAAAACCGGACGAGGCCGGCGGTGCTGGTCGGCGTGACAGGCCTGCGGCTCGACGGCGTCGTGATCGCCCGCCACCAGCTGCAGATCGAGACGCATGCCGGTCTCGCGCCGCTGCCGCGACGCCTGGATCTGCCGCTTGGGAGGCGCGTTGTGGTCCACATCGTCATGGGCGATCCGCTTGGCGCCGGAGCGCATTCACTGGAGGCGGACATCACCGTGCCCGGCATAGCGTCCGGTCGCCTGGTCATCGAAGGGACCGCCGGACCGTAAGCATTCTTTCGACCTGGGAGGCACCCTCAACGGGGTTGACTTGCCATACTTCAGCAGTAGGCGATTGCTGCTTAATATCACTGATCGATAGCCGGAATCGGCGCAAGGGAGGCTCTCCACCGGATGCCAGTTCAATACGCGTTCATAATCCTGGCGGTCACGGCCCTCATCGCCGGCCTTCTCTTGATGAGGACGCGCCGGCGACGTAAGCACAAGAAGTCGGCGCCACCGGTTCGCCCCGCATCGCCGACCACTCAGACCGCAGGCGTCGCCTCGACGTGGGCTCCGCCCGCCGCCGCTGTCAGGGCACCAAGTCCGGTCGCGGCGACAGTGGTCGTTCCGCCGCCGTCTTCGCCGAGCTGGGATCAACCGGCCGCTTCGCCTGCGAAGCCGGGCACGTGGGGATCGCCGGCAGCAGCCTCGCCCGGAGCCGCCTCGCCCGCGTGGGGTGGGGCCGGCGCACCTGCCGCAGCTCCCGCGCCGACATGGGGGTCACCCGGAGCGCCCGCAGCATCCGCAGCACCCGCCGGGTCCCCTGGCGCGCCTTCAGCACCCCCTCCGACGTGGGGGTCGCCGCCACCGCCGGTAGCGCCGGCCCCAGGGCCTGCCGCGCCGAACTGGGGCGCACCTGCGGCTTCCTCTTCGCAGCCGCCCGCAGCCGCAGCGCCTGCCGCTCCGTCGTGGGGCGCCCCCGCAGCTCCGGCGCCTTCATGGGGCGAGCCACAGGCTGTGCCGTCTGCGCCAGCGCCTCAAGAATCGGCGCCAGCCGTGTCACCACCAGCGTGGGGACCGCCCGCCGAACCATCCGTGTCTGCCATCCCCACGGCGCCGTCCTGGAACCCGCCCGCGCCGGCGGCGTCCGCGCCAGCGGCGCCTCCCTCCACGGATTGGGGTGCACCGCCATCTGCGGCGGCGCCACCGCCGACCGTCGCGCCATCGTGGGGCGCCCCCGCACCTGCCCCCGCGTGGGATGTGCCGAAGACCGAGGAGCCTGCCGCTCCAGTGGCGCCGTCATGGTCGGCGCCGGCCGTAGCCCCGGTTGAGCCAGCAGCGGCTCCGCCGCCATGGAACGCGCCCGCTCCGACAGCGTCCTGGACAGCCCCGGCAGCAGCGCCCACGGAACCCGCGCCCGAACCAAGCTCGACCGACGCCGCGCTTGCCGCTGGCGCTGAGTCAAGCCCTCCTCAGGCAGCGGCCGCCCATGAGCCAGAACCGGTGGCGCAGCCGACGCTGCCTTGGGAAAGTCCTTCTCCCGCAGCCTCCACCGCAGCCCAACCTCAGGTGGCCGAAACGATGGTCCCGGACGTCGCCGCGACGATGACTTCCGAAGCAGCCGCGGAGGCTCGCGACTCGACGACTCTCATGCCCGCATGGCAGCCGCCGCCCGCGGTTCCGGCTGCGGCAGCCGTGGCCGAGACGATGGCCATCGATAACAAAACACAGCCGATGATCAGCACAGCTCCAGGCGGCGGTCGCCAGGCCGAGCTGACAATCGAGACCGG
>Ga0208848_1000117_pt1 | contig 15325 bp, 17 predicted proteins | sample NGESurshal072012_2_FD_184455 | JGI IMG/M metagenome (GOLD analysis project Ga0208848, IMG submission 184455) | Arctic peat soil microbial communities from Barrow, Alaska - NGEE Surface sample 210-1 shallow-072012 (SPAdes) | ecosystem: Environmental > Terrestrial > Soil > Wetlands > Peat ... | reverse complement strand
ACCGGATCAAGCTCACCCTGCACCGTCTGGATTCGGTCATGAACGGCGATCTCGACGAGGTGGTTGCCGCGCTGGTCAACGCCGACCGCGCAGCGCAACTCGACTCCGGCGCCGCCTGAGTGTCCCGCCCGGGAGGTGGAGGGCACTCTTGACAATCGTCGAGGTCCTCAAGCTCGCCTCAGAACACTTTCAGAAGCGGGGAGCCGACTCAGCGCGGCTCGATGCGGAAGTGCTTCTGGCCCACGCGCTTGGGCTGCGCCGGCTCGACCTGTACCTGCAGTTCGACCGCTCGCTGACCGAGCCCGAGCTCAGCGCCTATCGCGAGCTCGTGGCGAGACGGGCCAAGGGCGAGCCGGTCGCTTACCTGGTCGGACACAAAGAGTTCATGGGCCTCGATTTCAGGGTCACGCCGGCGGTCCTGGTCCCCAACCCGGACACCGAGGTGCTGGTGCAGCGCGCCGTCGAGCTGGCCCGCGAAGCCGGCCGGCCACTGCGCGTTGCAGACGTTGGAACTGGGAGCGGATGCATCGCGATAGCGATCGCGCACTACGCGGCAAACGCCGAGGTGGTCGCGTCGGACGTGAGCCCTGACGCTCTCGAAGTCGCCGCACACAACGTGGCCACCCACAACCTGGGCACCCGCGTTCAGCTGGTGTGCGGAGACCTGATGGCCCCGCTGACCGGCTCATTCGATCTCGTGTGCGCCAATCTCCCGTACGTGGCGGAGGGTGCGCGTCTCGCGCTCGAGGTGGTTGCCCAGCCCGCTCGGGCGCTGTACGCGGAAGGACAGGGCTCGGCGCTGGTGACCCGCTTGCTCGCCGAGGCGCCGGCGCGCCTGAACGCCGGCGGCAGGGTGCTCGCCGAGCTCGATTCTTCGATCGCCGCGTTCGCCGTCGACACCGCGAATGGAAGCTTCGCCGGCCATCGGATTCACCGTGACCTCGCCGGTCACGAGCGCGTTCTCGAAGCATGGTCCTCGATCCCCGCGAAATCAGAGCCTTCGGCGTGAGCTCGCTGGGACCCCGGTTTTTGAAGCCGACGCGCGCCGGCCTCACGCGCGCAGCGCAGCTCGTCCGCGCCGGGGGGGTGATCGCCTTCCCGACCGATACCGTCTACGGGCTCGGCGCGGCGGCGGATGACGAGATCGCGACGCGCAGGGTATTCCGTATCAAGGGCCGGCCTGTCGGGCTACCCCTGATCCTCATGGTCGCCGCCGAGTCACAGCTCGAGGGCTATGTCCATGTCGATTCTCGATCGGAGGCGATGATGCGGCGGTGGTGGCCCGGACCGCTGACCCTGATCCTCCATGCCATTGGCGGGGGGACCCTCGGCGTGCGGATCCCGAAGCACAAGGTGGCCCTCGAGCTTCTGCGTGCCGCCGGTCCGCTGATGACGACCAGCGCCAACCTGCACGGGCGCGAGCCGGCCATGACGGCCGGTGAGGCGGCGCTGCCGGGTGTGGTGGCCGTGCTGGATGGTGGCAACGCGCCAGGCGGCGTCGCGTCGACGGTGCTCGACCTCACCGGGCCGGAGCCCCACGTGCTGCGCGAGGGCGCGATTACGACGCCCGAGCTGCTCGGGCCTCCATCTCGTCGCTCTGGGTGACAGCCTCCCGACTCGTGGGGGGATTCCCTTCCGCTCAGTCTCCGGGACTGCAAGGTTGGGGAGGCTTTAGCATCTGGTCGTGACCACTCCCATCACGACGATGACCTTTCGGGCCCTGGATCGTGAGGATCCGGAGGTCGCAAACCTCATCCGCAAGGAGTTCAAGCGCCAGTCCGAGACGCTCGAGCTGATCGCTTCGGAGAACCTGACGAGCCCCGCGATCCTCGAGGCACTTGGCACGCTCCTGACCAACAAGTACGCGGAGGGCTATCCCGGCCGGCGGTACTACGGCGGCACCGGCGAGGTGATCGACAAGATTGAGACTCTCGCGGTCGAGCGCGCGAAGGCGCTGTTTGGAGCCGAGTACGTGAACGTGCAGCCGCACGCCGGCTCGCAGGCCAACGCCGCCGTGTACATGGCCGTGTGCCAGCCCGGCGATCGCGTCATGGGGATGGACCTGTCGGCCGGCGGCCACCTCACGCACGGGAGTCCGGCGAACTTCAGCGGGAAGCTCTATGAGATCCATTCGTACGGGGTCGACCGTGAGACGGAGACGATCGACTACGACGCGATGGCGAAGCTCGCCGAGCAGGTGCGGCCGAAGATGATCCTTGGCGGATTCTCCGCCTACTCGCGGATCGTCGACTGGGCGCGCATGCGCCAGATCGCTGACGCGGTCGGGGCGACGTTCTTCGTCGACATGGCACATGTCGCGGGGCTTGTCGCCGGCGGCCAGTACCCTTCTCCGATCCCATACGCGGACATCACCACCACCACGACTCAAAAGACGCTCCGCGGGGCTTGGGGCGCCATCATCCTGTGTCGCAACGAATACCAGAAAGCCATCGACTCGGCTGTCTTCCCCGGCATTCAGGGTGGGCCGCTCATGCACGCGATCGCGGCCAAGGCGGTCTGCTTCGGAGAGGCCCTCAAGCCCGAATTCAAGGTCTATGCGAAGCAGGTAGTCGTCAACGCCAAGGCGATGGCCAGCCGGCTGATGGAACGCGGTCTGCGCCTGGTCAGCGGCGGGACGGACAACCACCTGATGCTCATCGACCTACGGGCGCAGAAGCGGACGGGAAAACAGGTCCAGGACGTGGCCGACACGGTTGGCATCACGCTCAACCGCAACTCGATCCCCTTCGACGAGGCCTCCAAGTTCAACCCGAGCGGGGTCCGGGTCGGCACGCCCCTCGTCACGACACGCGGCATGCGAGAGCCCGAGATGGTGGTGATCGCCGACTGCATCGCCGACCTGGTCGAGCGCATCGACGATCGGGCGACGCTCGATTCGGTGCACGAACGCGCGCTCGAGCTCTGCCGGAAGTTCCCGATCCCTTACTCGTTCGACTGAGCCGGCTGTTGACTGACTTCTTCGGGGGCGGCGCGCTGATCAGCCTGCGCGATCACCTGCTTCCCGGCCTGTGGCCGCTGCTGGTCGCTTTCGCCGTCTGCGCGCTGATGGTGCCTCTCGCGATTCGCCTGTCGCACCACACCGGGCTCATCGCCGAGCCCGGCGGACGCCACGCGCACGCCAACCCAACCCCGCTGCTGGGCGGCCTCGCCATGTACATCGGGTTTGCGGCGGCGGTGCTGATCTTCCTGCCCCGGTACACGTCCACCCCAGGCCTGCTGGTGGTGTCAGGTCTGGCCGCGGGCCTTCTCATCATCGACGACCGGCGATCGATGAGCCCATTGATCAAGCTGGGCGTCCAGGTTCTTCTTTCCCTCCTGGCGGTGGTCGTGTTCGGCATCGCAATCAAGTTCGTCAGCCTGCCCGGCCATCACCTGTTCGAGCTTGGCCTGCTGGTCACGCCGGTCTCCATGTTCTGGTTGCTCGGCATGCAGAACACGGTCAACTTCCTGGACGGCGTCGACGGCCTGGCTTCGGGCGTAATCCTCATCGTCGCGCTGGTCCTGATGCTCGCCGCAGGGGAGCTCAAGGACATCGAGGTGGTGCGGCTCAGCGGGGCGCTTGCCGGCACCTGTGCGGGGTTTCTGCTCTTCAACTTCCATCCCGCGCGGATCTTCATGGGCGATTCGGGCGCGCATTTCCTGGGCGTCGCCCTCGGCATGATCTCCATCCTCGGCGTGGCCAAGGTCGCCGTCGCTTTCGCACTCGCTGTTCCCGTGATCGCCCTCGCCGTCCCGATCGCCGACACGGCGTGGGCGATTCTCAGGCGGCGAAGACACAAGGCGTCGGTCGCTCGCGCCGACATGCTCCACCTGCACCACCGCTTGCAGGCGTTTGGTCTCGACCAGCGCCAGACCTGCTACGTCTTCTATGCGGCCAGCGCCTTGCTCGGCGCTCTCGGGCTCACGCTCTTGGGCCACGGCCGCGTTTTGGCCGTGGTGGTGGTCGCGACCGTCGCTCTGACATCGACCGTGGCCGCAGACCTGCTGCAGCACGCGGGCTGGCGAATCCCCGCGCCCTTCCTGCGCCGCCTGCTTGCCGATCCGGGTTCCCGATAGAATTCGAAGGGGCATGGCGCCCACTCCGAGTGCAGGCCCCACGGGGGCTGACATGGCCGGGATCGGGATCTATCTGGCGGCCGCGGTCCTGCTACCGCTGCTCGGGGGCGTAGCGCTCGACAGGGCGCTCAATACGGCGCCTGTTTTTGTCCTCGTAGGTCTGTTCGTGGGCCTTGCGGCGGGCGCCGTCGGCATCTGGATGAAGGTAAGGGAGCTCTCGAAATGAGGTCCGGCGGCGTGCTGAAGGTGACGGTGACGGCGTGCGCTCTTTTAGCGGCGGCAGTCGCCGCTGGCGCAGCGCTGACCGGTCACCTCGGGCTGGGGATGGGCATCGGGGCAGGTCTGCTGCTCGGGTCGCTCAACGGCTATCTCATACAGGCGCTGCTCGGCCGCGGCACCCCGATGGTCGCCGGCAGCCTGCTGCGCCTGGTGATGTTCAGCTCGATCGTGCTGGTCGCGGCGCTCATGCTCCGAAGCGCGGCGTGGACTGTGCCCCTTGGGATAGGCCTTGCGCAGCTGGTCATGGTCGCGGCAGGCGTTCGCCAGGGTCTGCGCGCGTGATCTACGCCGATGCCGCGGTCGGCACCCATCCAACGATCGATCTCGGCTGTGGACCTCTGTGCAGGTTCAACTACGACAGCGTGGTCTCGAGCGTGATCGCAGTGATCGCAACGATCGCGATTGCATTCTGGATCCGCTCCCGGCTGCGTGAGAGAGAACCGAGCCGAGTGCAGGCGATCTTTGAGTGGGGTTACGACCAGCTGCGCGCGCTCATCCGTGAAAACGTTTCGGTGGATGCGCTTTTCGTCATCCCCCTGGCGATGACGCTCTTCCTTTTCATCCTCATCGCGAACTGGCTCGAAGTCTTCCCGCTGGCGCTATTCCCGATCCTTCATGGGGCTAACGCTGATCTCAACCAGACCCTCGCGATGGCGCTGATCGTGATCGGCGTCGTCCAGTGGTACAGCGTCCGCGTGCTCGGCTGGAAGGGTTACTTCCGGCGCTTCACCAAGCCGTTCGAGCTGCCGCTGGTCGCGCGCATCGCTTTCATGCCCTTCAATGTCCTGGAGGAGTTGGTGAAGCCGGTCACGCTCTCGTTGCGGCTCTTCGGCAACATCTTCGCCGGGGCCGTGATGATTGGCCTCATCGCGGGGTTTGGATCGGTGGCTCTGCCGGTCGTGGGTACGGCCGGCGGCACGGTGATCGGCGCGATCCTGCTCAGCGTGTGGAAGGCGTTCGACGTCCTGTTCATCGGCTTCGTCCAGGCTTTCATCTTCATGTTGCTCACGGTCATCTACTTCGGCCAGGCCCGAGAAGGCCTAGAACACCAACATCATTAGGAGGGATACATGACAGATCACGGACTTATTCTCGCCGGCGCTTTGGTCGCGTTCGGTCTCGCCATAGGGTTGGGCGCCATCGGCGCAGCCTTCGGTGACGGCCTTGCGGGCAATGCCTTCATCAGCGGCGTCGCGCGCCAACCTGAGGCACAGGGAAGGATGATCCCGTGGCTCTTCACGATCGTCGGACTGGTCGAGGCGATGTACTTCATCAACCTCGCCTTCGGCTTCGTGTTCCTCGGCTACGTCCCGGCGGCCAAGTAGTCATGTTTCTGGCCGGCGTCGCGGGCGTCATCGAGATCAACGGGACCGTAGTCGTCGAGCTGGTCACGTTCTTGATCATGTTGGCCATCCTTGCCCGCTACGTGTACCCCGAGGTCGTCAAGGTGGCTGAGGCCCGCCAGCGCGCGATCGCCGAACAGCTGAAGGAGGCAGAGCAGGCGCGCGCCGCGGCCGAGGCTCGGTTGAACGAAGCCGAGGCGAAGCTGACCGACGCGCGCAAGACCGCCCAGGGCGTGATCGACGCCGCAACCAAGTCGGGTGAGCAGCTGCGCCAGGAGCTCAAGCAGAAGGCTGAAGACGAGTCGAAGCGGACTGTCGAGGCCGCACGCAAAGAGATCGAGGCCGAGCGGGAGCGCGCGATTCAGTCGGTGCGGAGCGAGGTGGCGAACCTGGTCGTGGCGGCGACGGAGAAGGTTATCGGCGAGACGCTCGACGATGACAAGCACAGGCAGCTGATCGACAGGGCTATACGTGAGGTTGCGAGTGGCAACAGCCGCAGCTAGGCGCTACGCAAAAGCGGTCTTCGAGCTGGCCGAGCAGGAGGGCCAGGTCCCGGAATGGGGCCTTCGCTTGGCCAGGGTCCGCGAACTGCTGTCGGATCCCGAAGTTGCGGCCGTGCTGACCAACCCGACGATCGCGACCGAGCGGCGGATGGCGCTCGTCTCCGCCTCGCCGCATGTGTTCGACGACGAGGCGACCAACCTCGCGAAGCTGCTCATCGAGTCGGATCGCGTTCGCGACGTGGGCGCGATCGAGCTTGAGTTCCAGCGGCTCGTCGATGAGGCTGCAGGCCGCGTCCGTGCCACCGTCACGACGGCGGTCGAGCTCACGCCGAAGGATCGCGATCGCGTCGCAGACGAGCTGTCAAAGCATCTCGGCAAGGAGATCAGCCTGCATGTCGTGGTCGATCCCCGAATCCTGGGCGGCCTCAAGCTCCAGTACGGCGACCGCCTGGTCGACGCCAGCGTCGCCACCCGATTGCAGCAATTGCGCCGCCGCCTCGCGGCCTCATAGGAGTTAGCGAAGAAAGTGGGAATCAGCACCAAAGAGATCTCCGAAGTCATCAGGGAGCGGCTCAAGGATTTCGACGCCAGCCTGGTCTCGACAGACGTCGGGCGCATCGTCGCGACCAGTGACGGAATTGCGCAGATCTACGGCCTGCAAAACGCGATGGCCGGTGAGCTTCTGGAGTTTCCTCACGAGACTTACGGCCTGGCGCTGAACCTGGAAGAGGACCAGGTCCGCGCCGTCATCCTGGGCGACTACGGGCATCTACACGAGGGCGACGAGGTGCGCACCACGGGACGGTTGCTGGAAGTGCCCGTCGGCGAAGAGCTCATCGGTCGCGTGGTCAATCCGCTGGGAATACCGATCGACGGAAAGGGCCCGCTCAAGACCACCAAGACACTTCCGGTGGAGAAGATCGCCCCGGGCGTGATCACACGCAAGCGAGTGGACAGCCCGGTTCAGACTGGCATCAAGGCCATCGACGCCATGATCCCCATCGGCCGCGGCCAGCGCGAGCTGATCATCGGCGACCGGTTCACCGGCAAGACCACAGTCCTCCTGGACACGATCATCAACCAGAAGGGCAAGGACCTCATCTGCATCTACGTCGCCATCGGCCAGAACGCGGCGTCGATTGCCCGCGTCGCGGCGACTCTCGAGGAAAACGGCGCGATGGACTACACGATCATCGTCGCCGCCACCGCGTCCGATGCCGCGTCGCTCAACTTCATCGCACCCTATGCGGGCTGCGCGATGGGCGAGTACTTCATGGAGCAGGGCAAAGAGGCGCTGTGCTGCTACGACGACCTGACGAAGCAGGCGTGGGCATACCGCGAGCTGTCGCTCAACCTGCGCCGCCCGCCGGGCCGTGAGGCGTACCCGGGCGACGTCTTCTACCTGCACTCGCGGCTGCTCGAGCGTGCCGCCAAGATGAGCGAGGCCAACGGCGGGGGTTCGCTGACCGCGCTGCCGGTGATCGAGACGCAGGCCAACGACGTGTCGGCCTTCATCCCGACGAACGTGATCTCCATCACCGACGGCCAGATCTATCTGCAGGCGGACCTGTTCAACGCCGGACAGCGGCCGGCGCTCAACGTCGGAATCAGCGTTTCGCGCGTCGGCGGCGACGCGCAGACCAAGGCAATGCGGCAGGTCGCCGGGCAGCTCCGCCTCGACCTCGCCCAGTACCGAGAGCTGGCGGCGTTCGCCCAGTTCGCGTCCGACCTCGACACCGCGACACGAAACCAGCTGGAGCGCGGCGCTCGGCTGACGGAGCTGCTGAAGCAGGACAAGTACCTACCCGTCGCGCTCGCCGAGCAGGTGGCGGTGATCTACGCCGGCACCCAGGGGCACCTCGACAAGGTTCCCGTGGCCAGGGTCCGAGAGTGGGAGGCGGGTTTTATCCGGTTTCTCAAGAGCGAGCGTCCGGACGTGCTCGCGGAGATCGAAAAGAAGAAGGCTCTGGACGACGGCATGTTCGAGCGCCTGAAAGCCGCCATCTCGACGTTCAACCACCAGTTCGGCGTCGAGGGTTCCACCGATGTGCCCGACCCGGGTGCCGGCACCACCGCACCCCCACCGAAGCCCTCCGCCTCGGACGGGGATGGAAAGAAGGCCGAACTGAAGGCGCAAGCGCCCGCTGTTCAGGCGGAACCGAAGGCGCAAGCGCCCGCTGTTCAGGCGGAACCGAAGGCGCAAGCGCCCGCTGTTCAGGCCGAACCTAAGGCGCAAGCGCCCCCAAAGGTGGACGAGGCTCAGCCGCCCACGAAAGCCGAGCCGCCCGCGGACCGACCGTCTCAGCTCGCCGAGATTCGAGCCGCGCTCGCCGATCCGCCAACGAAAGCGGCCCCGAAGGCCGAGCCCGACAGCACCGAACCCAAACCCAAGCCGGCACCCAGAAAGCCAAAGGCGAAGTAAGTGCCCGCATTTCGCGACATCGTCCGGCGCATCGACTCGATCAGGAACACGCAGAAGATCACCAAGGCGATGCAGGTCGTCGCCGCGACCCGGCTGCGTCGTGCGCAGGCTGCGGTGCAGGCGACGCGGCCCTACGCAGAGAAGATGGTCGAGGTGCTGCAGACGGTCGGCGAGCGTGCCACCGAATACAAGCACCCGTTCCTGGTCCGCCGCGAGGGCAAGCGTGCCGTGATGATCCTGCTGACGACCGACAAGGGCCTGTGCGGCGCGATCAACGTCAACAACATCCGCGCGGCCACGCGCTACATGACTGAGCACCACACTGAGGGACAGCGCTACGTCACGGTGGGACGAAAGGGTCGCGACTTCCTGCTCCGCTACCGGCGCGAGGTGATCGCCGAGGTGAGCGGCGTATCTGACCGGCCAACCCTGGCCGAGATCCTCCCTGCGATCACCGTCGCCCTGGAGGAGTACACGAAGGGCACCACCGACGCAGTCCTCCTCTGCTACTCGAAATGGGTCTCGACGATGAAGCAGGAGCCGACGGTTCGTGTTCTGATCCCGGCTGAGATACCCCAACGCGAACAAGGCGCCGGCCCGAGGGCCGACTACATCTACGAGCCGGACCCAGAGTCGGTGCTCGACGGACTGCTGCCTCGCTACGTCGAGACCCAGGTCTTCCAGGCAGTGCTGGAGAACAAAGCGAGCGAGTACTCGGCCAAGATGATCGCGATGCAGAACGCGACCAACGCCGCCGGCGACCTGATCGACGCGCTCACGCTGTACGCGAACAAGGTGCGCCAGGCAGGCATCACCACCGAGCTGATGGAGATTGTTAGCGGCGCCGAAGCGATGCGGGCGTCGAGCTGAGGGAGAAAACCAAAATGGCAAAGACAAAACAGGCGCCGAAAGCAGACAAGAAGACCAAGGACGGCCGCGTTAGCCAGGTCATCGGCGCAGTGGTCGACGTGGAATTTCCGCCGGGCGAGCAGCCGGAGCTGTTCGAAGCGCTCGAGGTCACGACTAAAGACGGCCGCGTGGTAGTCCTGGAGGTAGAGGGCGCGATCGGCGACAACGTGGTCCGAACGATTGCGATGGACGCGACCGACGGCTTCCGTCGCGGCGACCCCGCCAGGGCGACCGGCGGCCCGATCTCCGTCCCCGTCGGGGTCGAGACGCTGGGCCGCATGTTCAACGTGGTCGGCACGCCGATCGACGACGAGCCCGCGCCAGAAGGGGTCACGCGGTGGCCCATCCACCGCCCGGCACCGCCCGTGTCCGAGCAACAGGCCAAGGTGGAGATCCTCGAGACCGGGATCAAGGTCGTCGATCTGATCTGCACTTTCGCCAAGGGTTCGAAGATCGGGTTGTTCGGTGGCGCCGGCACCGGCAAGACCGTGATCGTGCAAGAGCTGATCCGAAACATCGCCTACCAGCACAAGGGGCGCTCGGTGTTCGCGGGCGTAGGTGAGCGGACCCGCGAGGGCAACGACATGTATCACGAGATGCAGGACGCCGGCGTGCTTCCGCAGACGGCGCTCGTGTTCGGGCAAATGAACGAGCCGCCAGGTGCCCGCGCGAGAGTTGGCCTGACCGGGTTGACCATGGCGGAGTACTTTCGCGATGCGGAAGGCGCGGACACGCTGCTCTTCATCGACAACATATTTCGCTACCTGCTGGCGGGTTCGGAGGTGTCCGCGCTGCTCGGCCGCATGCCGTCGGCGGTCGGCTACCAACCCACCCTCGCGACCGAGATGGGTGAGCTGCAAGAGCGCATCACGTCGACCAGCAAGGGCTCGATAACCTCCGTCCAGGCCGTCTACGTGCCGGCCGACGACTACACCGATCCCGCGATTCAGACCGTGTTCGCCCACCTCGGCGCCACCGTGCGGCTCGAGCGGGCGCTGGTTGAGATCGGCATCTATCCCGCGATCGATCCCCTCGGTTCTTCGAGCCGCTTCGTCGAGCCTTCGATCGTCGGTCAGGAGCACTACGACGCCGCACAGGGCGTCAAGAAGACGATGCAGCGTTACAAAGACCTGCAGGACATCATCGCCATTCTCGGGATGGAGGAGCTGTCGGAAGATGACAGGCAGGCCGTTTCACGGGCTCGGAAGATCCAGCGCTTTCTCTCACAGCCGTTCAACGTCGCCCAGCGCTTCACCGGACGCGAGGGCAAGTCGGTTCCGATCGCAGAGACCGTCCGCGGGTTCAAGGAGATCCTCGAAGGGAAGCACGACGACCTGCCAGAGCAGGCGTTCTATATGGTCGGCACCATCGACGAAGCGCGAGAGCAAGGCGAAGAGATGAAGAAGAAGGCCGGATCGAATTGAAGTTCCCGCTGCGGGTGGTGAGCGTCGAGCGAAGCCTTTTCGAGGGCGACGTCGAGTTCATCATCGCCAACGGCGCCGACGGGGAGCTCGGCGTCCTCGCACGGCACGCGCCGCTCATGACCATCCTCAAGCCGGGGGCGTTGAGAATCCAGGAGGTGCTTGGAGGAACCGAGCAGCTCCTGTTCGTCGGTGGGGGGTTCCTCGAGGTGCTGCCTGACCGTGTCACCGTGCTGGCCGACGTCGCGGAGCACGTTGACGAGATCTCGGTCGAACGGGCCGAGGAGGCGCGCCGCCGCGCGCAGGAAAGGCTCGCCGGCACGCTGACGACCGCCGAAGAGGTTGAATTCCAGCAGGCGCTGGCGATGGCGGAAGCCCGCTTGCGCCTGGCTCGCATGCGCCGAGCCTAACTACAGCCAATGCGGAGCGAGCAGCAGCACGCGCTGCGCATCACGGGCGGAGCGCAGCTGGCCGGCAACATCTGCATAAGTGGTTCGAAGAACGCGGCTTTGCCCGAGATGGCCGCGGCCCTGCTGACCAGCGAGACGCTCACTTTGAGAAACGTCCCGAAGGTGACTGACACCTCCGTGATGGCCGAGATCCTGGTCGGCCTTGGCGGCACGGCCGAGGGAGAGGGCACGGTGATGCTGCGCATGGCCGACGCGAAGAGCAGCGATGTGCCGGCCGAACACGGCCGGCGCATGCGGGCGACCATTGTGCTGCTGGGCGCTTTACTCGGGAGGTTCGGACACGCGCGACTGCCGCGACCGGGCGGTGACGACATCGGTGCGCGGCGCGTCGAGCAGCACCTCCGCGGCTTGCGTCAGATGGGCGCTCGCATCACCGAGACCGAGACCGAGATCGTCGCCGAGGCGGAGCGATTGCGGGGCGAGCGGATCGTCTTCGACCTGCCCACCGTCACAGGCACCGAGAACATCCTGCTGGCGGCCGTGCTCGCCCAGGGCCGGACCGAGATCTTCAACGCCGCGCGCGAACCTCACGTCCAGGATCTCTGCCGGCTGCTCGCCAAGATGGGAGCGCGCATCGAGGGCATCGGGACCGAGCGGCTAGTGGTCGACGGAGTGGGGGAATTAGGGGGCGCGGAGCACACAGTCATCGCGGACTACCTGGAGGCGGGCACTTACGCCCTGGCGGTTGCCGCGGTGGGCGGCGAGCTTCGGCTCGACTGCAGCCGGCCGGAGGACCTGAACATGGTTCTGCTCAAGCTCGAGCAAGCAGGAGCGCATGTCGAGGTGGGGGACGGTTGGTTTCGGGTTGGACGCCAGCCGCGGACACGATTGAGGCCCAACGACATGTCGACCTGGACGTTCCCCGGCTTCCCGACCGACCTGCAGGCACAGTACATGGCGCTGATGACGCAGGCCGACGGCAAGACCGTCATCTCCGAGTACGTGCACGAGAATCGCTTCCAGCACGTCGCGCAGCTCGCCAAGATGGGCGCCGGGATCACCGTGGAGGGACGGCTCCATGCCGTGGTCCATGGCCCATGCAGGCTGCGGGGCACCGATGTGGCGATCCCGGACATCCGTTCCGGAGCCGCGCTCGTGATCGCGGCGATGTGCGCAGAAGGCGATAGCTTGCTTCGCAACTCTTGGCATGTCGAGCGGGGCTACGAGGACATGGCGGGCAAGCTCGCTTCGGTTGGCGCGCGCATCGAGTCGGTCACCGTCGACCAGGAGTCGGGCCCGCACGGTCACACCTACGAGTAGGGATATCCCCTCTCCCGGTCAGGGAGAGGGTTAGGGAGAGGGGCTTGAGCCTGTTATCTAAGAAGATCGGAATCGACCTGGGGACGTCGACCGTCCTGATCTACGTCAAGGGTGAGGGAATCGTGATCAACGAACCCTCGCTGGTAGCCGTGAATCGTGACGGCACGCGCATCCTGGCCGTAGGCAAGGACGCCTTCGAGATGGTCGGCCGCGCGCCCGACACCATCCAGATCGTCCGGCCGATGCGCGACGGCGTGATCGCCGACTTCGTCGTGACCGAAGGCATGCTGCACCACTTCATCGGCCGGGTCCAGGGCCGCCAGCGGATATTCAAACCCGAGATCATGATCTGCGTACCGTCAGGGGTCACCTCCGTCGAGCGTCGAGCGGTCACCGAGGCGGCGATCTCGGCCGGCGCCCGACAGGCGTGGTTGATCGACGAGCCGCTCGCCGCAGCGATCGGAGCGGGCCTGCCCATCTCCGAGCCGAGGGGCAACGCGATCTGCGATGTAGGTGGCGGCACCACCGAGATCGCGGTGATCTCGCTCTCAGGCATGGTCGTGGCGCACTCGATCCGCGTGGGCGGGAACCGAATCGACGATGCGATCACGACTTACATGAAGCGCAAGCACAGCCTGTTGATCGGCGAGCGAACGGCCGAAGAGGTGAAGATCGCCGTCGGCTCGGCGGTGCTGATGAAGGAACCGCTCCTCACGGAGGTGCGCGGGCGCGACCTGGTTTCCGGCCTGCCCAAGAACGTACAGATCACATCTAACGAGGTGACCGAGGCGATCCAGGAGCCACTGCGCCTCATTGTCGGCGCCGTGCGTGACGTGCTCGAGGAAACGCCGCCGGAACTCGCCGCTGACATCTTCGACCGCGGCATCGTGCTGTCGGGAGGAGGGGCTCAGCTCCGAGGGCTCGACCGCTACCTTGCAATGCATACAGGGATCCCTGCTTTGGTTGCGGACGACCCGCAGACGTCGGTGGTCAGAGGCACGGGACTGGCGCTGGAGCACTTCGAGGTCCTGAAACGGAATCAGTCGTACCTCCGGTAATCCACCTCCCCGCTCGCAGGGATTCAGATGGTCACTTCCCCGCTTGCCGGGGAAGTCGGCGCAAAGCGCCGGATGAGGGGGTCCACCAGGCCTCCGGTAATCCACCTCCCCGCTCGCAGGGGAGGTCGGCGCGCAGCGCCGGGTGGGGGGGTCTACCAGGCATGATCCGAGTGAGAAGCACTTGATCGGGTTACAAATAGTGGTGGATGGTGCCGGGCTCGAGCGCCCGCGCGCTGGTGTCGGCGTCTACACGACGCAGATCCTGCACGCCATGTCCGTCGACCGGCCCGACTGCCGCCTCACCGTCTTCGGTCCGCCAGGCGCTTTCGTTCACGTCCCCAACAGCAGCTACCGTCCGATTCCACGCGCGCGGCTCGTCGGCCGCCACCTGCAGTGGCCCGCGCGTATCAGACAGCTGAAGCCCGACGCATACTTCGGCCCAGCAGGCGTTCTGCCCCTGGGCGATGTTGGCTGTCCATCCGTGATCACCGTCCACGACCTCGCCATCTACCGCAACGCGGGATGGTTTCCGGGGCGCCAGCCGCTCAGCACGCGTTTCGTTGTGCCGCGCTCGGTGTTGCGTGCGGACGTCGTGATCGCCGTCTCGGAGAACACCGCGAAGGACGTCGTCGACATCTTCGGCATCCCACGGTCACGGATCGAGGTCGTACCCCACGGCGTCGCCGCGAGCTTTGCGCCCATGAGCGCGGAGGATCTGGCGGCGGCGCGCGCACGGCTCAAGCTGCCCGAACGGTTCATCCTCTTCGTCGGAACCATCGAGCCGCGCAAGAACCTCGAAACCTTGCTGGAGGCCTGGGCCACGATGCGCGACCGTCCGGACCTGGTCGTGGTCGGCGCCTGGGGATGGCTCTACGAGCCGATCCGTGAACGGATGAATCGCATGGGCTCTCGTTTGCATCACCTCGACGCGCTTGATCCGGCAGACCTTCCGTCCGTGTACAACATGGCCCGCGTCCTCGCGCATCCGGCGTGGTATGAGGGCTTCGGCCTGCCGCCGCTGGAGGCCATGGCCTGCGGCACGCCAGTGGTGGTTTCGGATCGTTCGAGCCTTCCGGAGGTGGTCGACGATGCCGGCCTCGTCGTGCCGGCCGATCAACCGGAGGAGTGGCGGAAGGCGCTCGAAAGAGTGGTTGGCGATACCGACTTGGCACGGGACCTGAGAAGGCGCGGCATCCTGCGCGCGGCTCAGTTCAGCTGGGCACGAGCTGCGCGCCTGACCTGGCAGGCGATCGACCACGCGATTGCTAAGCGATCAACTCCCTTATGACGTCGGCTACGCCTGCTGCGCACCGCTCCCAGGTGTACATACGAGCTCGGGCGCGCGCAGAGCGGGCGAGCGTGTTGCGCAGCTTGTCGTCGCCAAGCGCGACCTCCAGCACCTTGGCCAGCTGCTCTGGATCCGCCGCGTCGTGATAGTAGAGCGCCGCGTCACCCCCGACCTCAGGTAGGGAGGAGGCCTTGGCGGCCACCACCACCTTGCCGCGGGCCATGGCTTCGAGCACAGGAAGTCCGAATCCCTCGTAAAGGCTCGGCACGATGACAGCGCTCGCGTGCTTGTAGAG
>Ga0208848_1000116_pt1 | contig 15332 bp, 12 predicted proteins | sample NGESurshal072012_2_FD_184455 | JGI IMG/M metagenome (GOLD analysis project Ga0208848, IMG submission 184455) | Arctic peat soil microbial communities from Barrow, Alaska - NGEE Surface sample 210-1 shallow-072012 (SPAdes) | ecosystem: Environmental > Terrestrial > Soil > Wetlands > Peat ... | reverse complement strand
CCGCCGAAACCCACCGGCCGACAGTGTTATATTATCGGGTTAAAACGCGATTAAGCGGGCGCGAAATAGGGGTTTGGACTATGTGCGGCCGCTACACAATCATCGCATCGCCGGAAGCCCTGCGGGCGCTGTTTCGCTATGAGGAGCAGCCCAATTTCCCGCCACGCTACAATGTCGCCCCCACGCAGCCGATCGCGATCGTGCGCCTGGTGGACGGCAAGCGCCATTTCGCGCTGGTGCGCTGGGGGCTGCTGCCGTCCTGGGTCAAGGACCCGAAGACCTTCACGCTGCTGATCAACGCGCGCGGGGAAACGGCGGCCGAGAAACCGGCCTTCCGCGCCGCCATGAAACGGCGGCGCTGCCTGATCCCGGCCGACGGCTTCTACGAATGGCAGGCGGCGGGCGACCGCAAGCGGCCGTTTTACGTGCGCGCGAAGTCGGGCGTGCCGCTCGCATTCGCCGGCCTGTGGGAGACCTGGACCGGGCCGAATGGGGAGGAGCTTGAGACCGCCGCTATCGTCACCACGCGCGCCAACCGGACGCTTAGCCCCATCCACGAGCGCATGCCGGTAATCGTGCCACCCGAGGCGTTCGATCTATGGCTCGACGGCGCCAATGTGGATGCCACCACCGCCGCGGCGTTGATTCAGCCTGCGCCCGACAATCTGCTGGAGGCCTACGAGATTTCCACCGCGGTCAACCGCACCGCCAACGACAATCCGAAATTGCTCGAGCCGGTTGGTCCAAGCCAGTCTGCGCCCGCCCCGCAGCCTGCCGCGAAGCGCCCACGCGTCAAACGCGGCAAGAAGGATGACGGGCAGACATCGTTACTTTGAATAAGCTCACAGCACCTTGCCGGGATTAAGGATGCCGTTCGGATCGAGCATGCGCTTCAAGCCGCGCATCAGTTCGAGCGCCACCGGGTCTTTATAAAGCGGCAGGATGTCGCGCTTCATCACGCCGACGCCGTGCTCGGCCGAGATCGAGCCGCCGAATTTCTTCACCACCGCGAACACCACGGCGTTGACCTCGTCCCAGCGCGCCAGGAACTTTTCTTTGTCGGCGCCCTCGGGCTGCGTCACGTTGTAGTGGATGTTGCCGTCGCCGACATGGCCGAACGGCAGCGGCCGGCATCCCGGAATGAGCTTGCTCACAGCCGCGTTGACTTCCTCGATGAAAACCGGGATCGCTGCCACCGGCACGGACACGTCATGCTTGATGGAGGCGCCGATGTGCCGCTGCACCTCGCCGAACATTTCGCGGATGCGCCAGAACGCTTTGCCCTGTCCGAGGCTGTCGGCGATGGTGGCGTCGAGTACGAGGCCTTTCTGCTGGCCTTCGCTGAGAATCCCCTCCAGCACCTCGCGCAAGCCGGTGCGCGCCTGCGACGACAATTCTATCAGCACGTACCAGGGGTGCGGACCGGCCAGCGGGTTGCGGCTCGACGCGTCGTGCTTGACCACCGCATCGACGCCGGAGCGCGCCATCAGTTCGAAGGACGTGACGCCGCCCGAGGTGCGCTCGCTGGCGATGCCGAGCAGATCGACCGCGGCCTGCGGCGAGGGCACGCCGACGAAGGCGGTCTCGATCGAACGCGGGCGCGGCACCAGGCGTAAGCTCGCCGCGGTGATGATGCCGAGCGTGCCTTCCGAGCCGATAAACAGATTCTTCAGGTCGTAGCCGGTGTTGTCCTTCTTGAGCTTGTTGAGATTGTGCAGCACGCGGCCGTCGGCCAGCACCACTTCGAGGCCGAGCGCGTGCGAGCGGGCGATGCCGTGGGCGAGCGCCGCGACGCCGCCGGCATTGGTCGCGAGATTGCCGCCGATGGTGCAGGTGCCTTCCGACGGCAGCAGTTGCGGATAGAGGCGGTCGGCCGCGGCCGCCGCTTCGCGCGCGCGTTGCAACGTCACGCCGGCTTCGACCGTCATGGTGTTGGAGATGGGATCGACCTCACGGATTTTGTCGAGCCGGGTGAGCGACAGCACGACCTCGCCGTGATGCGGGATCTGGCCGCCGACCAGCCCGGTATTGCCGCCTTGCGGCACGATCGCGGTCTTGGTTTCGTTGGCGAGCTCGAGGATTGTCGCCACCTCGGCGACCGAGCCCGGCCGCAGCACCACAGGTGTGTGGCCATGGTAGAGGTCGCGCATCTCGACCAGATACGGCTCCTGGTCCTGCGGCGACGTCACCGCATATTTCGGTCCGACGATTGCCGTAAAGCGCGCCAGCAGATCGGGTGCGAGTGCGCGCTCGGTCGGTTGTTTGCCCTGAAGGTTCATTTCAACTTTATCCTATTCGTGGCGCTGCGGCGCGCGTCAGCCGGTCGTTGATCGCCTCGCCCAGGCCTTCGTGCGGCACTTTCATTACCGCGATGCGCTGGGCGCCGGAAGCATCGAGCGCGCGCAAATGCGAAAACAGGTTGGCCGCCGCCTCGATCAGATCGCCGCGCGGCGACAGATTAAGCGTTATGCCGGCCGCGGGCGCCGGCCCGAAGGCGAGCAGCGCTTCGTCCGGTCGGGCTGCGTCGGCATCGAGGCGCAGCCGCGCCTTCGGCGCATAATGCGAAGAGAGCATGCCCGGCGCGAGCGGCGCATCATCGACCATGGCGGCCATCGCGAGCGGCTGCCCCAGTACGCGCTCGATTTGCTCGCGCGGCAGGCCGCCGGGGCGCAGCAAGGTCGGCGCGCCCAGGCAGGCAACGATGGTGGACTCGACGCCGACCGCGCAGGGACCGGCGTCGATCACCATGTCGATGCGGCCGCGCAGATCGGCCAGCACATGCGCCGCGCTGGTCGGCGACACATGGCCGGAGCGGTTGGCCGAGGGCGCCACCACCGGCCCGTTGAAGGCCGCCAGCAAAGCATGCGCGATCGGGTGCGCGGGCACGCGCACCGCAACGCTGTCGAGGCCGGCGAGCGCCAGATCGGCCACGCCGCAGTCCGGCCGCTTCGGCAGCACCAGCGTCAGCGGCCCCGGCCAGAACGCGGCGGCAAGCCGCTCGGCGGCGGCATCGAAGCGGGCGAGGCGGCGCGCCGCCGCGACATCCGCCACATGGGCGATCAGCGGATTGAAGCTCGGCCGACCCTTGGCGGCGTAGAGCCGCGCGATCGCCTCGCCATTGCCGGCGTCGGCGCCCAGCCCATAGACGGTTTCGGTCGGAAACGCGACCAACCCGCCGGCGGCCAGGCAGGCTGCCGCCGCCTCGATCGCTTGCGCGATCTCTTGGGCGGTTTCTTGAGCTTGGGCTTTTATCACCCGCTTTCCCGGCTCCACGGTCATTTGTCTCACTTCAATTGAGCATGATCTTTTCCGAAAATCGGTTGCTACTTTTCGGGATCATGCTCTGCTTGCGGCTTTAAGGGTGCCGGGGTTATAAGGCCGCCATCAGTCGGAGTGTAGCGCAGTCTGGTAGCGCACCTCGTTCGGGACGAGGGGGTCGCAGGTTCAAATCCTGCCACTCCGACCATCTATCTAATTGATATTACAGTATTTTTTGCGTGGTTCTGACAGCATCGTGCGTAACGACTGCGAGCCGTCATTGGCCTTCATTCATGAGGGGATTACCTTAGCGTCGGTGGGCACTAGAGCCATGACAGCAGATAGCAGCGGTACGAAATTGCGTGGCGTAAAGGCCTGCGTCTTTGATGCCTACGGCACATTGTTTGACTTTGCTGCCGCGGCGCGGGGATGCCGGGATATCTTGGGCGCAGATGTTGATCGATTGACAGTGCTGTGGCGCGACAAGCAACTTCAATACACATGGCTTCGAGCGGTCCAAGGACGGCACGCCGATTTTTGGCAAGTCACTGGTGACGCTCTCGACTTTGCGTTGGAGACGCTGGCTATCGACAAGCCGGGTATTCGCGATCGTTTGATGACGCTGTATTTGAAGCTCGATGCCTTTCCGGAAGTTACGAGCACGCTCGAACGTTTGAAAAACGCAGGTATTAAAACGGCGATTTTATCGAATGGTTCGCCCAAAATGCTCGACGCGGTCGTAAAATCGGCGAAACTGGAAGCGTTGCTCGATGCTATTCTCTCGGTCGAGGATGTCGGCGTCTACAAGCCTCATCCGAAGGTCTATCAATTGGCAGTTGATCGGCTTTCTGTTCCGGCTTCCGCTATATCTTTTCAATCATCGAATGCCTGGGACGCCTATGCGGCATCAGCATTCGGAATGCGAGTCGTTTGGTGCAATCGCTATGGTCAGCGGCGGGAACGATTGCCTGCCCCCCGTGCCAATATGAGGTGAGACACCTGTCTCGGGCAATTTAGAGTACAGGTAGGACATGCACATGACCTCATTGCTGAAGTCTTCTATAAATGGATCGTTGGGTTCCTCCTCCGAGGCCGTCGCGGAAGGAGCCCGTAGGGCGACTGGAGAGACGGCCTCGGAGGCGGCGGCGCGCCGTGACCCTGAGGTCGTTGCGATCGCCAAGCGCCGCCAGTTCTCCGGGAGCGAGAAGCGCCGGTTGCTCGCCGAGGCCGAGCGCTGCAAGGAGGCCGGTACGCTCGGGGCCTTCCTGCGTGGCGAGCGCATCTACTCCTCGATGATTGCAAGCTGGCGCAAGCAGGTCGGCGTGGCCGATCAGACGGCGCTCGGCCCAAAGAGGCGGGGGCCAAAGCCAGATGCCTCGGCACGACAGATCCAGCAGCTGCAGCGCCACAACGTCCGACTGCGCCGCAAGCTTGACCGCGCGGAACTGATCATCGACGCCCAAAAAAAACTGTGCGTGGCACTGGGGCTGCCGACGGCGGACGAGACGAGCGGGGACGCGTGATGCTCGCCGTGGCTGAGCTCGCTCCACACGTCGGCTTGAGCAGTGCCTGTCAGGCGTTCGCGCTGAACCGCGGGTTCGTGTACCGCGATCGCGCCCGGCACCGCGTGACCGCGTCACGGCGCATACCGAAGGCGCGGCCGCGGCCCCCGTTGTCGCTCTCGATCGCCGAGCAGGATCTGTTGCTGGGCCTTCTCGACAGCGAGCGCTTCGCGGACGTGGCGCCGGCCGCGGTGTTCGCCACATTGCTCGATGAAGGCCGCTATCACGGCTCGATCCGTACCATGTATCGGCTCCTGGCCGCCCAGAGCCAAACCGGCGAGCGCCGGCGCCAGCGAATCCATCCGGTCTACGCCAAGCCCGAGCTCCTGGCGATCCGACCCAACGAAGTGTGGTCCTGGGATATCACGAAACTGAAGGGGCCGGCCAAATGGACCTGCTTCCATCTCTACGTGATCCTCGACATCTTCAGCCGCTACGTCGTCGGTTGGCTAATCGCTCATCGGGAGTCCGCGGAACTCGCCGAGCAACTCATCGCCGAAACACTGGAGAAGGAAAACATCGCTCCCGGGACCCTCACGCTCCATGCCGATCGAGGCTCCAGCATGCGATCAAAGCCCGTCGCCGCGCTCCTCATTGACCTCGAGGTCGCCAAGACCCATAGCCGCCCGCACGTGTCGGATGACAATCCGTACTCCGAGGCGCAGTTCAAAACCCTGAAGTACCGACCCGACTTCCCCGATCGCTTCGGCTCGATCGAGGACGCTCGCGCTCACTGCCAGCAGTTCTTCCCCTGGTACAACAACGAACACCGCCACGGCGGAATCGGCTTGATGGCTCCGGCCGCCGTCCACCATGGCACCGCTGCGGCGCTGACCGAGCAACGCGCCATCACGCTCGATGCAGCGTTCGCTGCCCATTCCATCCGCTTCAAGGGCGTCGCCCCGAAACCGCCGGCACTACCCACCGCAGCTTGGATCAACCCACCGAAGAAGGAGTCAACACCGGCCTCAATCAAACCGCTCGCTCGCTAATCTCATTACACCAGGTGTTTCAAAGTCATTGACACGTTCCGCTGGCACCCCAGATCACGAAGTAAAAATGCTATCGGATCTACCGGCTATCGTTGGTGTTCGCTGAAGGCTGGCCGCATTAACGACACTCATCGCGCCCAACTCGTTCTTTGGAGACGACAGTGGAAATCCTTCTTTACTATGCGCCTATCGCGTGTTCGCTTGTGCCTTACGTCACGCTGACTGAAGCGAACGCGAACTTTGAAGTCCAGACAATCAATTTGCGTAAAGAGCAGCAAAAGTCGGCCGACTATTTGAAGCTTAATCCAAAACACAAAGTTCCGTTGCTTGTGGTTGACGGGAAGCCACTCAGTGAAAACGTCGCTATTCAGATTTGGATTGCCCGTAATTTTCCAAAAGCGAAACTGTTGCCAGCCGACTCTTGGCAAGAGCTACAGGCGGTCTCGATTCTTTCGTGGTGCTCGTCGGGAATTCGCCCTTATCTGGCCCGGATCAACTCACCGTCGAAGGTTTGCGACCTGCCTGATACCGGGGAAAGCGTCCGCAAAATGGCGGTAGACGAGTTGTTTGAAAACTACAAGATTGCGGATGGTATGCTCGCGGGGCGGGAATATTTCTTCGATCATTTCACTGCGGCGGACGCGCATTTTTTCTGGTGCTTCCGTCGAGGCTTACAGTTCAAACTTGATCTTTCCGGTTTTCCGAATTGCTCGGCGCATTTCGAACGCATGACAAACCGACCAAGCGTTCAAAAACTGCTCTCCTACGAAAAGGCGATACTAGAAGAGTTTGCCAAGGCGGCATAAAATCCAAGCCGTCTTGGTGGAGGCTAGTTTCTTCGATCGTCCGTCGCAATTTGGCAGGCTGATCTAGGCTTGGCTTTCACGTATGCCAGCAGAGTGTTAGCATCCGTCAGACACGTTCATCTAGCAGCATCAATCTGATTCTCTTCTGCACATAAGGATGCTCATGGCTGAATATCAGCTCTATTGCATCGCCCAGTCCGGCAACGCCTATCGTGTCGCACTGATGCTCAATTTGATCGGGGCCGACTGGGAGCCGATCTGGGTCGATTTTTTCGCAGATGGCGCCACCCGCAAGCCGGACTACCGGGACAACGTGAACGAGATGGGCGAGGTGCCGGTGCTGGTGCACGGAAAGAAGAAACTCAGCCAGTCGGGTGTGATCCTTACTTATCTCTCCGACCTAACCGGCAAGTTCAAACCGCAGGGCGAGGACGAGCGGCTGGAAGCGTTGCGCTGGATTATCTTCGACAATCAAAAGGTCAACGGCTTTCTAGGGCCGTACCGTTTCTTGCGGAATTTTGCCAAGCCGGCGGGTGACCCGGCGGTGATGGCGTTTCTGAAAGGACGCATTGATGCCAGTCTCGCCATCGTCAATAAGCGGCTAGCAACCCACGCTTATCTACTGGGTGATCGCCCCACCATCGCTGACATTTCAATGACCGGCTATTTTTATTATCCGGCCGAGGAGTTCGGCTTTGACATCGTCGAGGATCATCCAGCGATCGGGCCGTGGCTCGACCGCATGAAAGCGCTGCCTGGTTGGAAGCACCCTTACGAGCTGATGCCGGGCTATCCGCTCGGCACACACTAAAGGGTTGGGCGGGCTCCTCGGAAGCGCGTTTGGAGCCGCGGACCGAATGGCCTTCTATCCGAAATAAAGGCAAAAAATGTCACGAATTCCGAGGCGCTATAGCCACTTTTTGTTCGGGTTCATTCAGTCAGGACTGACCTGTGCGGTCGCAGCAGGAATTTCAAGCGCCCCATTTTTCAATAGCCCAATGTTCGCGAGCCAGTGGGTTAAGTCATGGATTATTTCATGGGCAATAATGACGCCAGTCGTTTTGTTTGCCGCACCCCTAATTCGATACGCCGTCAATTCCATAACAAGCGGTGAAAGTGCGTGATGTCTTATGGCGCGCCGGGGGTCGGCTGCAGACGGGTTCTATCGAAACTGACGATGTCGGTTCGAGTCGTGAGCAAGGAGAGACCAAATTGAGTGAGGAATATGAGCGTTGGGAAGCGGGTTACAGTGCGCCGGATTACATCTTTGGCAAGGAGCCCAACTATTTTCTTGCAAAATGCAGGCAGCTACTGCCGAAGTCGGGCCGGGCATTGGCCATTGCCGACGGCGAGGGACGTAACAGCGTCTGGCTTGCAGAGCAGGGGCTTGATGTGCATGCAATCGATTTTTCGCCGGCGGGGCAGCACAAGGCGCGTGCGCTGGCGCGGGAGCGTGGCGTGAATGTTACTTTTGAACTCGCCGACGCCCACACATGGGCATATCCGGAGGCCGCTTACGACGTAGTATGCGAAATCTTCACCCAGTTCTCATCGCCTGCGGAACGAGCATTGAAGTGGGCCGGTATGTGCAAAGCGCTGAAGCCGGATGGGCTTCTCATCATCCAGGGTTACACCCCAAAGCAACTCGGCTATGGGACAGGTGGCCCGAAAGAGCTCGATCAAATGTACGCCAAGCCCATGCTGGAAAAGGCATTCGCTGGCTTCCAAGATATGGTCGTCACGGAAGAAGAGTTGGAAATGAACGAAGGCACGAGGCATAGCGGCATGTCGGCGGTTATCGGGTTGACCTGCCGAAAACCGAAATAAGGTTTTAAATGGCGATGCGAGCGACAATTCGTCCCAGTGTGGGTCGCAGACCGTAGTTTCTCGGTAACAATCGAAGCTACGTGACCCTGAGAATTCAGGTGGAACCGGGACCACTGAGCTTCTTTCGGTAACGTAGCTCAATGATTTCAATGGTCGACCCCAGACTACGAATCTGGGGGTCGGAGGTTCGAATCCTTCCGGGCGCGCCATTTCCTTATTTAGATTCAATAACCGAGCGCTTAGTCAATGTGCTTGTGCCCATAGCGTTCCCATAACCGTTCCCATAAGGCCAAACGCACTTTTCCGGCAAACCTCCGGTCCAACTCTGAGCACAAGTTTTCGTGGGTGACCGCAGCGAACTCACGGCGTGCGGGTCGAACGGGCTTGGCGCGCGCACCATCAAACTCTCGTCGACTGCGTATACCCGTCCGCGGGGCCGCCGTCGCCGACCTCGCGCCGCTGCTCGCTCCGGCGCAGGAGATGGTGCCCTTCGATCCAATGCCAGACACATAGACCTGGCAGACCCAGTGCCAGCTCCCGGACACGTTTGGTCAGGGAAATGGCCAGTGCCGTTTCGGCCGGCAACCCAAGTAACGCGCCGAACATGACCAAACCGCCTTCGAGCGCCCCCAATCCCGCAGGAAACATGAACGCAGCGGCACGGACGCCGGAGCTCAGGCTCTCGAGGATCAGCGCATCGATCATGTCGACCGGCTGTCCCAGAGCTTGCATCACCAGCCAGATTTCACCGGCTTCGACAGCCCAGGCGATGAGACGCAGGGCGCTGGCACTCAATATGACCGCCCATGCGCGATAGGATGCCACCACCGCGTCATCGATGGCCGATGCGCCGGCTTCCAGGTCCGACAGCCATTCCTGCGGCAGCAGACGTCGGGTCAACTTCGCAGATACGCCGAATAGACCGCGATGCTGGAACACGGTGAACGCCGCAATGGTGACCAGGAATACGGTGGTACCGACCAGCACGGCCGACGCAACGGCCGTCGTGGTGCGGTCGCCTGATCGCGTCAGCAACAATGCCGCCCCCGACATGACGAATATCAGCTGGGTCGCCGCCCCAATGGTGATGTCCACGACCATGCTGGCGACCGCCTGCGCGCCAGGCACGCCGCGCAGGTGGGACAGGCGCATACCGGCGAAATCACCGCCGATGCTCGCAACCGGCAAAAGCGAGTTGATGGATTCACGAATCCAACGAATCCGGACAACGGTGGTGACATCCGGACGAGTCGCTGGCGGCAGCAACTCGCGCCAGGATAGCGCGCTCAACAGCAACGGAATGATATGCAACAAGGTGATGGGGAGCAGCCACCACCCAATGACGTGCAGAGAGTGAACCACGTCCGCCGCGCCGTTGGCGACGATCAGGTACACCACAAGCAGAAAACCCAAGGCGACGCCGACGACCAATGAACCACGAATCGGCCGGAATCGTCTTTCGGTCATACTTGGGGTTCGTTATCGCCTTGTGGCGAAGGATATCGCCCTGTTGGATAAGGATATGCCGGCGAGCCCATCGGCTGCAATCGCCATGTCATACACTTCCGGCGGCTGTCCCATAGGACGCCGGCTTATCAGTGCCAGGCCGAAGCCGGGAGATTCCACGGAACCGGAAATTCATCGCCTTGGGAAAATAATGCTAAATATACCTTACCTGCCTGATATTCGGGCGCAACTGCCGTGCCTGCATGCGCCTTCCGTTTAGCGGAAAGCGCCCTGCATTGATTGACTCAAAGTGCGTCGTGGGGGATAGGTTGCCGTTGGGAAGGAGTGGGCTTCATGTCCGGGGGGATTGGTCTTCGCGGGGTCCGCAAATCAGTTATGGCGTGACGGCAAATTTTTGGCTCGGAGCCCATTCATCGGCACGACACAAGGAAAAGGTCGCCCGTTTCCCTGCAACGCGAGCTTTATTGTCGGCTTCACGCGACACGGGTGAGCCTCAAACTGAATCCAAGGAAGCCCCGTGCAGCGGCGGGAATTCGCAGCCCACCATTTGGTTCGAGGCGGAGGATTTTCTTCGGTATTTTGACCATTTTCGTAATCCGACCGGCACACAGCGGCTGTCGTTCGAGATCTACGGTGCGTTGAACTTGCTGTACGGTGGTTCCGAACGCGTGAAGTTTTGTCGGCTCAGTGTCTTCACCAAACGTCTACACGCGATCCGCTTCGAGGACCTGCGTTCCGCGATTCTGAACCCGCTTGGCGCCACCGCTCCCTGGAAGACGTTTTGGGAGCCGACAATGTTTTGGGAACGGTTCCCCAGATCGATTCCTGTGGTCCTGCAAAATCCGCGATTTTTTCTTTCGATCTTCAAGGTTGCGGTCCGCGACCTGCTGGAGACGTTGACCGGGCGGACATCGTTCGATCGGCAGCTGCGCCGCGGCGATATGATCGTCTCGCTCGGCGCCGGTTGGGGAATTCCCGGCTACATGAAGCATATGGCAGAGAGGAAGCGGCGTCACGGAATCAAGTTCTCGATCTTCGTTCATGATGTCCTTCCGATAGAGTTTCCATCGTTCTTCGAACCGCATCACGCTACCCATTTTGGACATTGGCTCCGAGAGGCCATATCCGTTACGGATATTGTGCTCACCAATTCCAAGTATTCACGGGCTCGTCTGATCAAATTGGCTGCCAAGTCCGGTTGGCGATTGCCGCCCATCAAGATGTTGGAGCCGGGCTCGGGCTTTATCGATCGGCTGCCGGCTCGAGGCCAAGCAATGGCAAGCCTTCCGGCACGCTACGTCTTGTTCGTTTCAACGATTGAAATTCGAAAAAATCACCGACTGCTCGTCAGAGTATGGGAGCGGCTGGTGAAGCGGCACGGCGCCGACCGTGTGCCGGCGTTGGTTTTCGTTGGAATGCTCGGCTGGTCGTATGAGGAACTGTTGGCCGACCTTGCAGCGAGCGACTTTCTGAATGGCAAGATCATCATGCTGCGATGTTTGCCCGATGCAGAATTGCAAGAGGCTTACCGTGGCTGCCTATTCACGGTCTTTCCGAGTTTCTGCGAGGGTTGGGGCTTGCCGATCGCCGAAAGCCTGGAGCACGGCAAGTTCTGTATAGCCTCAAATCGCACGTCGATTCCCGAAGTGGGCGGCAACCTTGCCGACTATTTCGATCCGGCGGACGAAGAGGATGCGCTGGCTAAGATCGAACGGCCGCTCCTCGATCCCGCTTATCTCGCAGCGCGCGAGGCGCAAGTCCGGGCCGAATACCGTCGCCGAACCTGGAACGACTGTGTTCATGCGCTGATGGGAGCATTCGGTAGCCGAGACCGCACCGCTGATTGAACCATGGACGCAGATAGGCAAGCGGGCGTGCGGTCCGTCGGTGATGTGTCCTGCGCCTGACGGCAAGCCTATCTCGGCAGGCTCCTGCTCTGGAGCCCCGGCCGGCTCCTGCTCCGGAGCAAACCGACGTCAACCAATGCTCGGTTCGGCGGCGTGGCAATCCAACGCGTTCATTTGTCGCCGCCCGGATCGTCAAGCCCGCTGGTGGCCGGGGACTCGATCTCCTGTGGCGATCCAATTGCCCCGCGCAATTCGGCTCGCCGCGTCTGGTAATAGCCTGAGCGGATAAAGCTGTAGAAGTCGATGGAAGCGTCTTCGGCTTGCTTCAACTGGCCAAGTCTGTCCGCCGCATCGAGGCTCATCGTGCCGGCACTGACCGCAACGTGCGTCGCCGTTGATGCAATTTTTGCTCCGATGAGCCAACCCAGCGGGTCGGCGGCCATATCGACGATCGAGCCGAAGGCATCGCGCGTCGTGGCCGGCCCCATGTAGGGCAGAACCACATACGGACCATCGCTCACTCCCCAAACGAACAGAGTCTGCCCGAAATCGCCGCTCTGCTGCCCAGTGCCTTCGCGGCCCGCCACGTCGAACAGTCCGCCCAAGCCGAAGGTCGTATTGATAACGAAGCGGCCGGCCGTGTAGGCGGCCGCGTCCATACGCAGTTGCAGCACATTGTTGACGAAGATGCGCGGCTCCTTCAAATTCGAATCCAGATCATGCAGGCGGTCGTGCACGGGGCCGGGTATGGCCGTCTTCACCACTTCCGACAGTGGCCCCAACGTTTGCTGATTGATGGCCAGGACTTGTCGATTCGTCGCCTCATGGGGGTCGCTGATCGGCAGCGACGCGTCTCTCGGCATCGTGGCGCAGGCAGCCACGAGTTGCGACGATAGGCACACGATCGCCCCTTGGACCCACGTTCGAGCGAAACGCATGTTCTTTTTCTCTGTCCGTGCCTTCTGAGTTAGTTATCATGTGGGCGTTGTGGCGACTGTTACTTATTTGCATCAGTGCCAGCCAATTTGCCCTTGAATTGACCAGGGCGTTTCGGCTGGGTGGCCAGGAGAGCCGGCTGGAAAAGGACAGCGGCGGCAAGTGTCGTCAGTAGCGACAGGGCCATCAGTTTGCCCATGCTCGATGTCCCAGGGTGATGCGAGAAGCACAGGCTCCCGAACGCGATGGCGGTCGTACAGGCGCTGAAGGCAATGGCTCGCGTAAGGCTCGATTGCAAGAAGTTCGTCTCCCCCGATCGCCAAGCCACGATGTAGTAGATCTTGAAGGCGACGCCGACGCCCAGCAGCAGCGGCAGAGCGATGACGTTGGCAAAATTGAGCTGCAGTCCGATGAGCACACAGATCTCGAGCGTGACCACGATGGCAACGAGCAGAGGTACCAGCGTCAACGCGACATCGACCCAGCGGCGCAGCGCGACAAACAGGATCAAGGCGATCAACACCAGCGACAGGATGCCGGCCTGGAGAAATGCTTTGATCACGGTTGTGGCCGCCTCGATGATGAAAATCGGCTGGCCGGTAGCCTCCGCGGCAACACCGCGCACAGCCGCAACGAAGCGACGCAGGACAGCGTTGTCGTTGCCATCCCCCTTCGGCGCGACCTCGACCCGGACCCGGCCATCGGCAGACACCCAGTTGCTTTTCAGCGCGGGCGGGAGAGCCGCAATGCTCACGGGTTCGGCATTGAGGAGATTCCTCACCTGACGCAGCGTCGTCCGCAACGGCGTGATGAGCGCGCGGTCCGCTTCGCCCAGGACGGCCGGCGGCGCCTTCGCCAATGCGGTCAGAACGGCTGCGAGACGGCGAGCGTGTACGGCGGCTGGGCTATCGAGGCCATCCGTCGCCTCGGACAGCTCGGCGATTAGCTTTCCGATCGCCGCCTCCGTCTCCGCCTGCGTCGGTTTTGGACTGATCCCGCTGGGATTAAGCGTGTTCTGCAGAAAAAAGCTCGCGTCCTCGATCAAAGCCAGCTTGGCGTCTTGATCTTCGGGAACAAAACTCTGCAGCGACAGCACCCGGCCGACCTCCGGCAATTTTCGGAGCCTCTCGACCGTGGTCGAAACCTGAGCGAAGTCGCTTCCGAGGATGTCGATCGTGTTCGGACTCGTTTCGGGATCGTTCATCAAGTCGAGTAAGGTTGAGACCGATTCCGTATCCTTCGCCCGCAGATTGATCGGATTGAAGTCGAAGCTCAAACCCGCGAGCAGCGGGGAACCGAGAATCGCAGCAGCGAGCGTCGTACCGACGACCCAGTTGCGTCGTCGCTCCAGAAAGCGGTCCACGGGTGCCAGCACGGCATAACCGATCGGTTTCGGCTCAGGAGAGGGCTTGAGCACCGTGAGCAAGGCAGGAAGCAAGGTCAAGGTCGTTGCCAGCGCAATGATGATGCCCATTCCGGCGATGAGCCCGAGCTCGGAAAGGCCGCGATATGCTGTCGGCAGGAACGAGAAGAATCCGGTCGCGATCGAGGCGGCTGCGAGCAGAAGCGGGCCCCCGATCCCGCGCGCCGTCGCCGTAAACACCTGATCGAGGTCGAGACAGGCATGCCGCTCGGAGCGATAGCGGACGCAGAACTGAATTCCGAAATCGACACCGAGGCCGACAAAGAGCACGGCGAACGCGACCGAGATCAGGTTCAGTGTTCCCACCATCCAGAGGCCGACGGCTGCCGTGTAGAGGAGACCGCAGACGAGATTGACAAACACCGCGAGGATGAGCCGGCCCTTCCTCAGCGCGAGCCACAGAACCAGGCCGACGAGGAGCAGTGTGACGATTCCGTTGAGCATTGCGCCGTCGGCGACTGTGGCAAACTCCTCGTCCGCAAGAGCAACCGGCCCAGTGAGGCGCACCGTCACCCCATTCTCGGGCGTGAGGCCCCGCCTGGACGCCGCTTCGCGTATGGCCGCAGTCGCTTTGCGTCCCGGCTGAAGATCGGTGAAATCGAGGACCGGTTCGATGTTCACGAAGCGGCGCAGCTCCGAAGGCTTCGGCTCCTGGCCGGCGATCAGCTTGCGCCACGAGAAGGAAGGGCTCTTTCCCTTGTCGATAAACTCCAGCGCATTTGCGAGTGCGTCGAGCGCCGGCGTGAGAGAGTCCAGTTTTGCTTTTCCCAGGCGCACACCCTCGATCGACTGCGAGAATGTACGAAAGACGCCGCGCAGCGTCGGATCGGCGGCGAGCGTTCCGAGAAAAGGCTCTGCAGAAATCAGGTCGGCGGTGGCACGCTGGACGTTCTTCACGCTTAGGAAGAGAATGCCGTTGCGCTCGAAGAACTCGCCGCCATCAGGACGGCTGACGTTGCGGATCAGGTCCGACCTGGACGCAATCTCGTTGACCAGCGCATCCGCCGCATCATCGACGGCCTCCGGGGTGGCGGCATCGATGACCGCGATGAGCTGGTCAATTCGTTGCGGAAACTGGGCATTCAGCATCGCTTCTTGCTGGCGCCAAGGCAGCGAGCTCGACAGCAGCTGCTTGCTATCGGTGCTGATGGCGAAATGCCGCGTGAAATAGTCTGCCGAGGCTATCGTCAGAAGCAAGAAGCCTAGAATCACCG
>Ga0208848_1000115_pt1 | contig 15378 bp, 12 predicted proteins | sample NGESurshal072012_2_FD_184455 | JGI IMG/M metagenome (GOLD analysis project Ga0208848, IMG submission 184455) | Arctic peat soil microbial communities from Barrow, Alaska - NGEE Surface sample 210-1 shallow-072012 (SPAdes) | ecosystem: Environmental > Terrestrial > Soil > Wetlands > Peat ... | reverse complement strand
GCGCTCGGCGTGCGCCAGGGCGACCAACTATCCATCGAGGCCCGCGGCGCCGATGCCGAACAGGCCGTGGCAAGCCTGGTAGCGGGCCTCCAAGAGGCGCTGCGCACGGAAGCCGCCGGACATCACAATGCCGCCGGTCACGGCGCTGCGGCGCCGCGCGCCGGCAGTGCGGCGCCGGTTCACGCCGGGAATTTCGCCGGGGTGACTGCCGTCGCCGGCTTCGCGGTCGGCCGCGCGACTCGAATCGAGCGGCGCGAAATCGAAGTCAGCGAACACGGCGCCGGTTCCGCGCCCGAGCGCGCCGAACTCCAACAAGCGAGGTCCAACGTGCGTGCGCGGCTCGCACGTGTGGCCGACACGGGGGGCGCCACTCGCCGCGAAATCATCGCCGCACATCTGGAGTTTCTCGACGATCCGCAGGTGAACGAGGAAGCGCATGAACTCATCGCCGCGGGCAAAAGCGCCGGTTTCGCATGGCGCGCCGCGATCCGCCGCTCGATCGCCGCACTCGAGGCGCTCGATGATTCGCGCCTGCGCGAACGGGCCGATGACTTGCTCGACGTGGAGTCGCATGTTCTGCTGGCGCTCGCCGGCGAAGCGCGGCCGATGATGATCCCGTTGCCGGAAGGCGCCGTGTTGATCGCGGATGATTTGCTGCCCTCGGAACTGACCGCGCTCGACCGGGAGCGGCTGGTCGCGATCTGCTTGGCGCGGGGCGGCGCCTCCTCGCATGTGGCCATTCTGGCGGCCGCCATGGATATTCCCATGCTGGTGGGCTTGGGCACCGGAATCCGCGATATAGCCGGCGGCACCCCGGTGATCGTCGATGCCGACGGCGGCATGCTGCAGACGACACCGAGCGCGACGGCACTCGAGCAAGCGCGAATGGAGGCCGATTCGCGGCTCATGCGTCGCGCGAAGGCACAAGCCGAAGCACAGAGCGAGTGCCGCGCGCTCGACGGCACCCGCATCGAGGTGTTTGCCAACCTCGGCAACGTTCGGGATGCGGCGGCGGCTGCCGCAAACGGCGCGGAAGGATGCGGACTGCTGCGCACCGAATTCCTGTTCATCGACCGGGAGTCGGCGCCTGACGAGGCCGAACAGCTCGCAGCCTACCAGGGCATTGCGGCGGCACTCGGCACAAGACCGCTGATTCTGCGGTTGATGGATGTGGGCGGCGACAAGCCGCTCCGTTACCTGCCGCTGCCTGCTGAGGAGAACCCGGCGCTTGGCTTGCGAGGCGTTCGCACCGCACTCGCGCATCCCGACCTGTTGCGTACCCAACTGCGCGCAGCGTTACGGGTACAGCCGGAGGGCTGCGTGCGGTTGCTCATCCCGATGGTTACCGACGTCGAGGAAATTCTCGCCGTGCGCGGCATCATCGGCGAGCTCGAGGCGGAGCTTGGCATTCGCGATCGCATCCAAGTGGGTGCGATGATCGAAACTCCCGCCGCCGCACTCATGGCGTCCGGTCTCATCCGCGAGGTCGATTTTCTGTCGATCGGCAGCAACGACCTGACCCAGTACACTCTGGCGATGGACCGTGGCCATCCGCAGCTTGCGGGCCGCACCGACGCCTTACATCCGGCGGTGCTCAAACTCGTCGCGGCCGCCGCAAGCGCCGGCGTCGCGGCCGGCAAGATGGTCGCGGTGTGCGGCGGCGTGGCCGCGGATCGGTTTGCCGTGCCCCTATTGCTGGGTCTCGGCGTGCGCGAGCTGTCGGTGGTGCCCGCGGCGGTACCCGCCATCAAGCGCCAGATCCGTTCGCTTGAGATCAGCGCCTGCCGCCAACTTGCGGCGAGCTGCCTCGATCTCGCATCACCCACCGAGGTGCGTGCCCGGGTGGCACAAATGATCGGTGCTTTGGGAGATTCGTGATGAAACTGGGCTTCGGAGGACTACAACAACTGGGCCGCGCATTGATGCTGCCGATCGCCGTATTGCCGATCGCGGGTCTCTTGCTGCGATTGGGACAACCGGACGTCCTCGGCTGGGCCGCAATGGCGGCGGCCGGAGACGCGATTTTCTCGAATCTCGGCCTGCTCTTTGCGGTCGGCGTCGGTATCGGCCTCGCGCGCGAGAACCATGGGGCGGCGGGCCTCGCCGCCCTCGTGGGCTTCCTGGTGACGACGCGCGCCGTCGAAACTCTGCTGGCGGCGCCGCCGGGCACCCTGGCAAAACTCAGCATCCCGGTCGGACTGCTGTCCGGCATCATCGCCGGCGTGAGCTATAACCGATTCAGCAATATCACACTGCCGAGCTACCTGAGCTTTTTCGGCGGCCGGCGCTTCGTGCCCATCGTCAGCGGGCTGGCGGGACTGATGTTGGCCGCGGTGGTGGGCTATGCATGGCCCTATCTCGAGCGTGGGATGGACGCCACCAGCCATGCCATTCTCGGCGCCGGCTCGCTCGGCCTGTTCGCCTACGGTGTCTTGAACCGAATTTTGATCGTCACCGGGCTGCACCACATCCTAAATAATTTCGCGTGGTTCATCGTCGGCGATTACCACGGCGCCACCGGCGATCTGAAGCGATTCTTCGCCGGCGATCCGACCGCGGGTGCGTTCATGTCGGGCTTCTTTCCCGTCATGATGTTCGGGCTGCCGGGTGCGTGCCTCGCCATGTATCACACGGCTCGACCGGAGCGCCGCGCCGGAGTCGCCGGGCTGCTCCTGTCGCTGGGCCTGACCTCGTTCCTGACCGGAGTCACTGAACCGGTTGAATTCACGTTCATGTTCTTAGCTCCTGTCCTCTATGCGCTGCATGCCATCGCAACCGGCCTCGCCATGGTCGTCATGCACCTCTTCGGCGTACGGCTCGGCTTCAGCTTCTCGGCCGGGCTGTTCGACTATGTGTTGAACTTCAGCCATGCGCAGCGCCCGCTCCTGCTGCTGCCCATCGGCGCCGCCTATTTCGGGCTGTACTACGGGGTGTTCCGTTTCTGCATCGTACGCCTGAATCTCACGACCCCCGGGCGCGAAATCGACGACGCGGCGCTGCAGCCGCCCGCACCCACCACCCCGGGCGCCCGCGCTCAAGTCTTCGTGACCGCCCTGGGCGGCGCCGATAACCTCTCCGAGGTGGCGGCGTGCACGACACGCTTGCGGCTGGTTCTGGTCGACAACCGGGCGATCGACGAAGCGATGCTCAAGCGCTTGGGTGCACGCGGCATCCTGCGCTCCTCGGACCAGGGGCTGCAGGTCGTGTTGGGACCCATCGCCGATCAAGTCGCGGGCGAGATCCGCGCGGCGCTACGCGGGGTGCCGCCGGCGCCGGCCGTGGACGCGCCGGGCTTGATTGCCGCCGTGGGCGGCCGCGACAATGTCATCGATTTCGGAACATTCGCGAACCGTCTTATGATCCGCATGGCGCACCCTGAGCGAGTCGACGAAGCTGCCTTGAGGAGGCTCGGCATCCGCGGGATCGCACGCTCCGCCGCCGACAGTATCCAGGTGCTCGTTGCGGGTCCCGTCGAGAAATGGGGAGAGCCGCTGCGCCGATTGCTATGACCGTCACCGCCACCCTGTATAACCAATCCGTCGCGGATGCGGCCCGCGGGCCGCAGCGCCGCTCGGCGCTGCCCCAGACCCTGCGCCGCATCGTGGTGGTGGGCGGCGGCTCCGCGGGGTGGATGGCGGCATTGACACTGGCGCGTTCGCTGATCGAACAAGGCGCTGAAATTACGGTGGTCGAGTCCCCGGCGGTCGGCATCATCGGCGTAGGCGAGGGTTCGACGCCCTGGCTGCGCGGCTTCTTCGACAGCTTAGGGATACAGGAATCCGAATGGATGCCCGAATGTCACGCCACGTACAAATGCGGAATCGCCTTCGAGCGTTGGTCGACCAAACCGGGTTTCGAGCGCTATTTTCATCCGTTCGCGTCCATGCTCGACAACCTGACCATGACGCAGTTCGTGCACAACACCGATGCGCGCGTCAACGGCGCGGACGTGTACGCGCATCCGGACCGCTTCTTCATAGCCTCGCGGCTTGCGGCCAAGCAGCTCGCGCCGAAGCCGGCTGAGCACTTCCCGTTCGACATCTGGCACGGTTATCACTTCGACTCCGTGTTGTTGGGCAAATTCCTGCACCGATGCGCGCTCGAGCGCGGCGTCCGTCACGTGACCGCCCACGTGACCCACGCCAACCTCGATGAGCGAGGCGCGATCACGTCGTTGGGCACGGCGGAGGGACCTGATCTCGACGGCGACCTGTTCGTCGACTGCACGGGTTTCGCGGGGCTGCTGATCACACAGGCCCTGAAGACGCCGTTCGTGAGCTTCGCGGAGAACCTGTTCAACGACGCGGCAATCGCCATGCCGACCCCGATGGGCGACACGGTGCCGTCGGAAACCGTTTCCACCGCCATGAAGCACGGATGGGCGTGGAAAATTCCGCTCACGCAGCGATACGGCAATGGGTATGTCTACAGCACGCAGTTCTGCACGCCGGACGAAGCGGAGCGGGAGTTGCGCGAACATTTGGGACTGCTCGAATCGGACACGCCGGCACGGCACCTGAAGATGAAGATCGGGCGCGTGACCAAACACTGGAACAAGAACTGCCTGGCCGTAGGGCTGTCGCAGGGATTCATCGAACCCCTGGAAGCCACTGCGCTCCTCTTCATTCAACAGACCGCCGCAACCTTCGTCGACTTCCTGGAGCAGGGAGATCTCGGCGAAGCTGCGCACGACCGCTTCAACGCGCAGGTCAACGAGCACTTCGAGGGCACGCGCGACTACATCGTCACCCACTATAAGACCAATACCCGCACCGACACCGAGTACTGGCGCGCGAATGCCGCGAATCTCAATTTGTCCGAACCGTTGAAACAACTTCTGAGCCTGTGGATGTCGGGCAGAGGCATCGCGCCGCCGGTCCGGCAGCAGGCGCTCGGCAAGGGCTACCCAGTGTTTTCGTGGTACTCCATCATGGCAGGCATGGGCATCTTTCCGGACCCGTCCACCCTGCGCTCGCCGACGCCCAAGGAAGGTGCCTACCGGATGACCGACATCGACAATCTGCTCGATCGCAGCGCGCAGAACTACCGCGACCACCGCGAAGTGCTCGCGAACATTCCGCCGCGCCCCCAGGGCGACAGCCTGCAGGTCTACTTCTGGTGACCACCGGAGCTATGCCGGACGCCATTCGCGAGTTCTCCGCGCTCGACAGCGACGCCATCCGGCGCGATATACTTGAGGACAAGCGGCCGGCAGTGTTGCGCGGGCTGGTCGGCGCTTGGCCCGCCGTCAAGGCGGGACAGGGCTCGCCGGCGGCGCTTGTCCGCTATCTCAATCGCTTCGACAGCGGCAAATCCGTGGATGCCCTCCTCGCGGCGCCGGAAATCGACGGGCAGATCTTCTACAACGAGGCGATGACCGGCTTCAATTTTCTGCGCAATCGGCTGCCCTTGGCAGCCGTCGCCGAGCAAGTGCTGCGTTACGCTCAATTCCCCAAATCGCCCGCGGTTGCGGCGCAGAGCGCACTCATCCGCGATTGCCTGCCGGGATTCAGCGACGAAAATCGCGTAGGGATAGTCGACGATAACGTGCTGCCTCGGATCTGGCTCGGCAATCGGATCACCACGCCCACCCACGTCGATGAGTGGAACAACATTGGCTGCGTGGTCGCCGGACGCCGCCGTTTCACGCTGTTTCCTCCGGAGCAGGTGGCCAACCTGTATATCGGCCCGCTCGACTTCGCGCCCACGGGGGCGCCGATGAGCCTGGTGTCACTGCGCCATCCCGACTTCGAGCGGTACCCCAAGTTCCGCCAGGCACTGGCGGCAGCCCAGGCGGCCGAACTTGCGCCTGGAGATGCGATTTTTATTCCGCCGCTGTGGTGGCACCATGTCGAGTCGCTTGAACCCTTCAATGTGCTCGTGAATTACTGGTGGCATGATGTCGTCGGCGACGGCGCATTCGCGGATTCCGCGTTCGATGCGCTACTGCACGGGATGCTCAGCATCCGCGCCCTGCCGCCGGCCACCCGGCGCGCGTGGCGCGCCTTTTTCGAACAGTATGTATTTGGCGACGAGGCTGGGGCGCTGGAGCATATTTCTCCCGACCGGCGCGGGATCCTTGGGCGGCTGTCTTCGGAGCAGCGCGCCGGGCTGCGCGCGCAACTGGCGAAGAGATTGGCGCGCCTGTGAGATAAATCCTACGCGGTCAAACGGTCTCAACCCACTGGTTCGTTCGGTCCCGCACAAAAACAATGACGCTACCAATTACAAGCGGGTGACCTGCTAGGAGAGTTGTCATGAACGCCCCCCTCGCGACTGCGGTCGCCGACTATAATGTTGGCCGCGCGAATCCGGACTTTGATACGCAGTTCGAAGAGCTTTTCGACGGAGTCGACGATTTGATCAAGCGAGTGGCCGACACCGAGAACCCTGAAATCCGCAAGATCAGGGCGAAAGTACATGCCTCGATGTTGGCCGCCAAGAGCGCGTGCGACGACAGGACCCATGAAGTGCGCCGCCCGTCATCGCCGGTCGACGACGCAAGCGCGCGCGCCATGGAGGAGGAATATCCCGGCGACGCCCTGGGCGTGGCATTGCTGGTCGGGTTGGGATTGGGCGTCATTATGTCAATACAGCCATGAATGCGGCCAATAAAAAAGTCAAACCGGGACTGTGGATCATTCAGAAGCTTCATTGACCGAATCGATGATCATGCCATCGCCGCTTCGCATCCTCTACGTCGAGGACAACTCCATCGTGCGCGAAGTCACGGCTGAACTGCTGTTCCAAGACCAACGCCACATCGTCGCAGTGGCGACGGCCGAGGAGGCGCTTCGGGAATTTCGGGAGTACCCGTTCGATGTCGTTATCACCGATGTCAGCTTGCCGCAAATGTCAGGCTTGGATTTGGCTCGAAAAATACTCGACATTGAGCCGAAGGCGCTGATCATTGTCGCATCGGGCTATTACCTGGACCTGAGCCTCCAATCATGGGGACCCAACGTGCGCGCCATCGTCAAACCCTTCGAGGCCGCGGTGATCGACGCGCTCATCGCGGAGCTGCGCGCGGCAGCCGGCGACGATTAGCGCGGGGGACGAGCGACCGGCAGCAGGTTCTGGCCGACTTAGGCGCCAAGGTTCAGGAGCGCCGCATTACCGCCCGTCGCGGTGGTATTGACCGTGAGTGTTCGTTCACTCGCGAAGCGCGCCAGATAATGCGGGCCGCCCGCTTTGGGTCCGGTGCCCGATAGTCCGGTGCCGCCGAACGGCTGCACACCCACCACGGCGCCGATCATATTGCGATTGACGTAGGTATTGCCGATCGCAGTGTGCTCGAACACCAGGCGCCAGAAGGACTCCAAGCGGGTCTGCACGCCCAAGGTCAAGCCGTAATTGCTGGCGCGAATCGCCTGCAGAACCTCCGGCGTATCGGCGGCTCGATACCGAACGACATGCAGTATGGGTCCGAATTCCTCGCGCGTGAGTTGCGCCGCGCTCTTCAGTTCGATGAGATGCGGCGCAAAGAAACTGCCGTGCGCATGCGTCTCGCTCAAGGTACACGCTTTGATGATGCGCGCCTGTTTGCGCATTCGCGCCACGTGCTGAGTGAGACCCTCGGCAGCCGCCGGCGTGATCACGGGTCCCACATCGGTCTTAACATCGGACGGATCGCCGATGACCAGTTCGTCCATCGCACCCGCGATCATCTCCAACACCTGATCGGCGATGTCGTCCTGCAGGAACAACAGCCGCAGCGCAGAGCAGCGTTGCCCGGCGCTCATGAACGCGGAACTCACGACGTCATCGACCACTTGTTCCGGCAGAGCGGTCGAATCGACGATCATCGCATTCAATCCTCCGGTCTCGGCTATCAACGGTACGATCGCGCCGCTGCGCGCGGCCAAGCTGCGGTTAATCGTGAGTGCGGTCGCCGTTGAACCCGTCATGGCCACACCGGCCAATGCGGCGTGAGCAAACGCGACCTCGCCGAATAAGCGCCCCGGCGCGGGCATCAGATGCACGGCCGGCGCCGGCACCCCAGCCTCGTGCAACAACTTCACGAAACGCGCGGCGATCAGCGGAGTAGGTTCCGCCGGCTTCGCCACGACAGTGTTTCCCGCCGCCAACGCAGCCGTAACCTGGCCGGCAAAAATGGCCAATGGAAAATTCCACGGGCTGATGCACGCGAAGACGCCGCGTCCGTGCAGCGACAATTCGTTCAATTCACCGGTGGGGCCTGCGAGGCGCACCGGTGTTGCGAATTGCTCCCGCGCACGCACCGCGTAATAGCGGCAGAAATCCACGGCCTCGCGGACCTCTGCGATGGCGTCCGAGATCGTCTTGCCCGCCTCACGCACCAAGAGCTCGTGAAAATCTGCGCGGCTCGCTTCGAGCAGGTCGGACGCCTTGTCGAGACACTCGGCGCGCGCCTCGCCGCCCCTCGAATTCCACGCCAGCTGCGCGGCGGCGCTCGCATCGAATGCCCTCGCTATTTCTCCGGGAGCCGCATCGCGCGTGCTGCCCACCTGGTCGCGCCGATCCGCCGGATTGGTGACCGGATGCATGCTTCCCGGCAGCAATGTCCCATCGATGATGGGCCCGGCAAGCGGCTTCGAGGGGCGGCGGATCGATATCTCCTTGCGCAGCTTTTCGATATCGGGCGGATTACCCAAGTCGATCCCGCGGGAATTGCGGCGATCGGGATATAGCGCGGCGGGGATGGGCAGCCGCGGATGCGCGTAGGACTCCAAACGTTCGATCTCGGAGATGGGATCGCGGACGATCTCGGCAACGGGCACCTGTTCATCCATGAAGCGATTCACGAACGAGGTATTGGCGCCATTTTCCAGCAGACGCCGCACGAGATATGCCAGCAGGTCCTTGTGCTCGCCCACGGGCGCGTACACGCGGACTCGCGGGAACTTCGTGATTTGCCGCGCCGCTTCGGCGTACAAGAGCCGCCCCATGCCGTGCAGCCGCTGAAATTCATAATCTGCGCCGGCCGGCGCCAGCTCCAGCACAGACGCGATGCTGTGCGCATTATGCGTTGCGAATTGCGGATAGATCACATCGGCATGGCTGAACAGGCGGCCCGCGCACGCCAAATACGACACGTCCGTGGTGACTTTGCGCGTGAAGACCGGAAAGCCGTCGAGGCCCCGCTCCTGCGCGCGCTTGATTTCCGAATCCCAGTACGCGCCTTTCACCAAGCGCACGCTCATCCGCCTGCCGTAGGTGCGTGCCGCCGCCGCCACCCAGTCGATGACATCCAAGGCGCGCTTGCCGTAGGCCTGAACGGCCAAGCCCAAGCCCGGCCAATGACGCGTGGCGGGATCCTTGGCGAGCGCTTCGATGACGTCCAACGACAGATCCAGCCGGTCCGCCTCCTCAGCGTCAATGGTGAGCTGAATCCCGAGATCGGCTGCCCGGTGCGCCAGCGCCGACACCAGCGGAACCAAACGCTGCATCACGCGCTCACGCTGCAGCAGCGAGTAGCGCGACTCCAGCGCCGACAGTTTGATGGAAATGCTCGAAGCCTCTTCAGCGGGGCGGCCCGCGGCGGCGGCGCCGATGACGTCGATGGCATGCTCATACGAGGCGAGGTAACGCTGCGCATCGTGCTGCGTTCTTGCGCCCTCGCCCAGCATGTCGAAGGAGCACAGCGCAACTTCCGGCTCGCGCGCGCCGCGCGCCAGAGCCTCCTCGATGCTGCGCCCGACCACGAACTCACCGCCGATGATGCGCATCGCGCGGCGGACCGCCAGGCGCACCAGGGGCTCGCCGGCTTTGCGCGTGAACTTTCGCATCCAGCCGGCCGTATCCGTCTTGATGGTGGGATCCAGTTCGAGAATGCCGCCGGTGAGCATCAGTCCCCAGGTCGAGGCATTGACGAACAGCGATTCCGACTTACCGGCGTGCGACGACCAATCGCCGGTGGCCAGTTTTTCGGCGATCAGCCGATCGGCGGTCGCGTCATCGGGAATGCGCAACAACGCTTCGGCGATGCACATGAGCGCAATGCCTTCTTGATTCGACAGTCCGAATTCTTGCAGGAAGGCGTCCAGGAACGGCCGCTCGTCCCTGCGAGCCCGCGCACCGTCAACGAGTGCCACCGCCGTTGCCACGGCACGAAGGCGCGCGCCGCCGGTGAGCTCCAACGAATGCAGCAATCCGGTCACCGCGCGATCTTCCGGCCATTCGCCGCGCTCGCGCACCGAGCGGCGCAGGGCATCCAAGTCGAGCGCTTGGGAAGGTTTGTTTAAATTGGCAGCCATGCTCAAGTATTGATAAGAGCGCTCGGGAATGCCAGAGGTTTGCGCATCAGAGTGCTCTTGCCGAACAGCGATTCGACCAGGTCGACGGCCAGCGCGGCCGTTTTGTTGCGCACGTCCAGGGCGGGGTTCAGTTCCATGATGTCCAATGAGGCGACGCGGCCCGTGTCGGCGATCATCTCCATGCACAATTGCGCCTCGCGGTAGGACAGACCCCCGGGCACGATGGTGCCGACGCCGGGCGCGATTTCCGGATCCAGGCAATCGACGTCGAAGCTGACGTGCAGGTGGGTGTCCCCGTCCATGTCCTCAAGCGCGAGTTCCATGACCTTTCTGACCCCCAACTCATCGATGGAGCGCATATCGAACACGTCGAGATCCTGTTCGTGCACGAAGCGTCTCTCGCCGTCGTCGACGCTGCGAATTCCAATCTGGCGAATCCACTGTGGACGGATGGCCGGGGTGGCCCCGCCGATCTGCAGCAGCTCGCGCGGACCGAATCCACATAGGCAGGACACGGGCATGCCGTGCAGGCTGCCGCTCGGGCTGAGTTCTCGCGTGTTGAAATCGGCATGCGCGTCCAGCCACAATACGCGCAGCGGCTTGCGCAGGTTGCGGCAATGGCGCGCGACTGCCGAGATGGAGCCGATGCTCAAGGAATGGTCGCCGCCGAGCAGAATCGGCAGCCGGTGCTCGCGCAGCTCCCGGTACACCGCATCGTGCACCTCAAGGTTCCAAGCCGTCACCTGCGCCAGATTGCGGTAGCCGTTCGTCTTGACCAGGCCGGGATTCGCCGGGCCGCTGACATTACCGCAGTCAACCACGTCCAGGCCGCGCTGTGACAGCGCCTTTGGCAAGCCGGCGACGCGCAGCGCTTCGGGGCCCATGGAAGCCCCGCGATCGCTGGCGCCGACATCAGTCGGTGCACCGATGAGACTCGCGGTGCGCACCGGGCGAGTCATCACGCGAACCTGCGGCGCCGCGCCGGCGCCGCCTGGCGGCCAAGCTCCGCGAATAAGTCCTTGGGATCGTCCGGCTCCGGTATGAGATCGATGCGCTGGCCTCCATCGGGCTGCTCGGCGTTCAAACGGTGCAAGTAGCGGAGCGATGAGAAGTCGTTGAGTGCAAAACCCACCGAGTCGAAAATGCTGACTTCGCGCTCGCTCGAACGGGCCTGCTTCGCGAGCAATACATTCGCGAGCTCGGTGACCTGTCCTCGGCCCTCGAGTTGTTGAATCTCCCCCTCGATTCGCGCCTGCGGCTCGAACTCGACCACGATCCGGACGCCCTCCGCCCGCAGAATATCCGCGTGCAGTTCGGTCTTGCCGGGGCAATCGCCGCCCACGGCGTTGATATGCATCCCGGGCTCGATCATGTCCGGCGTGAGAATGGTGGCGTTGCACTTGTCCGCGGTCACCGTGGTCACGATGTCGGCGCCGCGCACCGCCTCGGCCGCACTGGTGCACCGGGTGACCGTGAGATCGCGCAATTGCAAGCGCGTTAGATTGCGGATCAATTTGGCCGTGGCATGCGGATCCGTATCGTAGAGGCGCAGCTGCCGCACACCGACCATCTGGTGAAACGCGATGGCCTGAAATTCGCTCTGGGCGCCGTTGCCGATGATCGCCATCGCTTGACTCGCCGGCCGCGCCATGCGGCACGCAGCAAGCGCGGATATCGCCGCCGTGCGCAGCGCCGTGACGAAGGTCATCTCCGACAGCAGCAATGGGTAGCCGGTGGCCACGTCCGCGAGCACGCCGAACGCGGTCACCGTGAGCAGGCCCTTGGCCGTATTCTTCGGATGACCGTTGACGTACTTGAATGAATACAGCTTCCCGTCGCTGGTCGGCATGAGTTCGATGACGCCGCCGGATGAGTGACTGGCCAGGCGTGCCGATTTCTCGAACTCGTTCCAGCGCAGGTAGTCGGCCTCGATTTCGCCGGCCAGTTCTTCGATGAAGCGGCCGGGCCCTTTTCGTGACACTAATTCCCGCAGGCGCGCGGTTCCGATGTAATCCACCATGATTCCCCCCAATTCAGCCGATCGTTAGTTTCAGGGGGTTACGAGCCAAATAAAAGCCAGAAACTTGATCAATAAGTGTGGATTTATGGCAATATCGTCAGTGCGTAATGACGTTTTGTTCAGATTGCTCCAAGTGGATATGGACTCGACCGATCGCCAGCTTCTTTCGCTATTGCGCGATAACGCGCGCCTGTCGGTGGCCGCGCTGGCCAAGACCCTGCGCGTCGCTCGCGGCACCGTGCAGAACCGGCTCGTGCGCATGGAGAAGGACGGCACCATCGTCGGGTACACCGTCAAGCTCAAGCCGCAGGCCGAGGATCAACGCATTCGCGCTTTGATGACCGTCGCCGTCGAAGGTAACCGGACCGACGAAGTGCTGAAGGGACTGCGCGGCGACCCGGCGGTGTGCGCCCTGCACACCACGAACGGGCGCTGGGACATCGTCGCCGAACTACGAACCGACAGTCTCGAAGCAGTCGATCGGGTGTTGAGCCGAATTCGCCTGATCGACGGCATCTCCAACACGGAAACGAGCCTGCTACTCTCCACTCACAAATTTTAGCGTCGCCAGGAACACCGAGGTCGACAAGGACGAACCGGCCGACTCCAACCTGCTGAGATGGCCGCTGCAGTGCGACAGCAGCGCAAGATCCCAAGGCTCGAGTGTCACGGTCTTCCCACTATTGATGGCGAGCTTGATCCTGCGCTCGATCGGGAAAATCAGCTTCGTTTCATTGCGCAGCGCGCTCACCGCGAGGGACTCGATGAAGCGCTCGACTCGAACGGCGACGCTGTTCGACTTGGCAACTATGAGATTCAAGTCCACGCAGGGACCCTGCAGCAATTCGCAGTAGGTCGAAACAGCGCCGTCGAACTCCACCAGATCACCCACCTGCCGCAAGGTCTTCTTCACCCCATCGGCGAAGCGCAATTCGATTCCCGCCCCCTTCAACAACACCATCTTGCGGTTGTAGGCGGCAAAATCCGAGAACGGGCCGGAGGCATCGATGTCCGCCACACTCACGCGCCACCGGAACGGGTCGCCGCCTGCCGGCTCGCGCATCACTTCATGTGTGATGCCGCCGCCGTTCTTCCATGGGGTGGCTGTGAAGGAGGATTTGCGGATGATCTGAAGCTTCGGCGTTTGCACCGCAGTATTCTACGGGAATACACGCGGGAGAAATCAATCGGAAGGCTTCCGTTCCACGACCTTCTTGGCTAGCTCGGCGAGTTCGGCAAGATCCATGTCCTCTGCGGGAACTTCAAATACCTCATCCGCCGGCACGTGCATCGGCTTGGGCTTTGGTTGTGCAGGTTTCGCCGAGGGCTTCGACTGCGTGGCTGCGGCCGACACGGGGTTTGGGCTCGGCCTGAAGCTTGCCGTGCGCTGCGTCATACTGCCCTCTGCGGAATTGCGCGGCGTTGCGGTCTGTGGGGCCGGCCGCACCCATTCACTGACTTGTTCCATCCAGCGTTGGTAGCGATCGAACGTCCACATGCCCTCGTCGCCGCCCGACTGGAGTACGTTCGCAATCTGGCTGAAATTTCCCGCACGAATGGTTCCCTTGGCGCCGGAACTCGGCAGCAGAATTTCGCAGCGCGGCACCCGCAGCCGATGGGCGCTGAGGAATTCGAGACGCTGACAGCTGAGTCCAACGAGACAATCGGCGAGCTGTGCGCGGACGCTTCCCTGGATGTCCGAGGGAAACGACATGCAGAGCCGGCTCAACGCCTCGGCGCAATTCGCCGAGTGCATCGTGGCCAGAACCAAGTGTCCTGTCTCCGCGGCATTCAAGGTCAATCTCATGACTTCCGGCGTCCGCATCTCGCTCACGACGAGCACGTCAGGATTCTCGCGGAGCGCATCGATGATTCCTTGCTCAAAACTCGGTGAATGCGTGGGAATCTCTCGCTGCCGAATGAACGAGCGGCGATTCGTATAAATATATTCGAGTGGACTTTCGAGCGTGACGACATTCCGGGAGCGCGTCCCGTTGATCTCTTCTATGAGTGCGGCAAGCGTGGTCGACTTTCCGGAACCGGTCGGCCCGGAAATAATGACCAATCCGGTCGTCGCCTCGATGAGTTTTCGAAAGTCCGGGTGTAGATTGCAGCCATGGAGGTCCATAACCCTTGGTGCGAGCAGCCGTATAGCGGCAGCCACTCCGCGCAGGGTTTGAAAGAAATTGACCCGGCATCGCACGCCGCCGATGGCCACCGATATGTCGGCGGATCCCCGATCCTTGAAGTGCGACCAACCCTCGGCGCCCAGGAAATCCTGAGCGGCTTGCACCAGGGTATCGCCCGTTACGACCCCACCCACCGTCTGCAGTTCTCCGCGCACTCGCGCAACCAGTGGAGTCCCCGCTTCCAGATGCAAATCACTTGCCCCCAGCGACCAGGCGTGCTCGATCCACTCGTCAACGATCATGGGAACCTCGTCTCATTTCACTTGCGGCTTCTTGTGAAAAATATCATCGATCAACCGTCGCGCATCGGCTCCGTCCCATTGTCTCGCCCCATAGACTTTCTCGAGTACCCGGCCATTGGCGTCGACCAGCACGGTCAACGGCAGCCGCGATGCACCCAGCATTTTTTCCATTTGCAGCCCGGTGTCGATGAATTGGCTGATCGTCGCATTCGCTTTTTTCAGCAGATTTTTTGCTTGATCGGCATGATCGTCCGTCGAGATGCCGATGATCGCGAAGTATTGGTTTGGGTCGCGCCACGCGAGCCGCTCCAACGATGCCATTTCCTCCCTGCAGGGACCGCACCAACTCGCCCAGACATTGATGATCAGCGGCTTGCCGTGAAACGCGCCGAGGTTTTGGGGCGGGCCATTCAGCCCCTGAAGCGCCGCGTTCCGCAAAATCCCGCCAATCGGCACTTCCTGTTCATCGGCTAACGCCGCTGAGGCCGCGACGGCGAAGCACAGCAAGAAGGCACACCGGCACCGTAATTGCAGTCGCATTGCTAGCCGTTCGGGCGCATGGGCACGCGCTGCGCAGTCATTGCTGACGCTACTTCTTCGATCCAAGCAGCGCGAACGCAGCGCCCTGGGGATCGGCCGCCTGGACAATCCACCCACCACCCGGTACTTGTTGCGGTCCCATCACGATCTTG
>Ga0208848_1000114_pt1 | contig 15424 bp, 14 predicted proteins | sample NGESurshal072012_2_FD_184455 | JGI IMG/M metagenome (GOLD analysis project Ga0208848, IMG submission 184455) | Arctic peat soil microbial communities from Barrow, Alaska - NGEE Surface sample 210-1 shallow-072012 (SPAdes) | ecosystem: Environmental > Terrestrial > Soil > Wetlands > Peat ... | reverse complement strand
GCCGACGCACGGTCGAGCCAGCGCGCCTCCTCGCCGTCACCCCCCGGATCGACACCGGGGATGTCGCCCGGATCGGCGGAACGCCCGCCGCTCTCGGCCCAGTGTCGCGCGGCGCGCTCGAGACGGGTACTCATCCAGGCAGGTGCCTCCAGCGCCGAACGGCCCAGCACACGCCCGCCGTCGCGGAACGCGGTCACCAGCGCCGCCCGCTCCGACTCGGCCAGCGCGCCATGGATCGCGAAACGCAACAGCGCCGCCTGATGGCGATCGATCTCGCCGCCCACATGAAGCTTGGCGCAGTAGTGATCGAACAGCATGCCGAGCTGAAACGTCGTCACCATGTCCTCGGCGCGCCAGGCCCTGGACACGACCAGGCGCGTGGCCGTGCCGCTTCTCGAATACCTGGACACGACCCGAGCCACCGAGCGCGTGGACGGCACCCTGCGACGCGTCCGCGTGTCGGAGACGGCTGTGCCGGCCCGGACAGCCTCGGGGTAGCTCCGCGAGCGGTGCAACCCCGACTAGGCGAGCGTCGGCACCAACTCCGCGAGCGCGGCCAGGGCCTCGTCCGCGTCGTTGCCCTCGGCGCGCAGGACCAGGCTCGTGCCCCCGAGGGCTCCCAGGCCGAGCACGGCGAGGATGCTCTTGGCGTCGGCCTCCCGCTCGCCCTTGACGACGGTGATCCGCGACGTGAAGGTCATGGCGCGGCGTACAAACAGTCCCGCCGGCCGCGCGTGCAGCGCCACTCCCTCGGGCAGGACGACCGCGACCTCAGAACTTGCGGGCATCGCGCGCGCTCTCGGCCGCCAGGGCCACGTCCGCGACGGACGCGCCGCTCGACGCCATCACCGCCGCGGCGATCGCGCCCTCGACCATGGGCGCGTCGACGAGGCGGATCCTGCCGTTGACCCCGAGGTAGTCAAGCACGTGCCGGACCACCAGGATCGAGCTGCCGAGGTCGGCCAGGACCACGACGCCGTCGCCGGTGTCGGCGCTGGCCAGTGCCTGCTCGACCCGGTCGCCGCTCGTGCCGAGCCGGCTGTCGGAGCTGCCACCGGCGGTTTCGATCCGCACCTCATCCCCGGCGACCTGCCCGACGATCTCCGCGAGACCATCGGCAAGGGCAGCGCTGTGCGACACAAGTACTATCCCGACCACATCCCTCTCCGGTTGTCTGGGTCCAAGGGAGCGCAGTCTATACTACGGATCGAGATTCAGCAATGTCGAACAACGAGCGGCGCACGACCATCCAGGCCATCGACCGCGCCGCAGGCATCCTGCAGGCCCTGGCCAGTGGACCGCAGCGCCTCGGCGTCAGCGAGCTCGCCGCCCGGCTCGGGCTGGCGCGCCCCACTGTGCACGGCATCCTGCAGACGCTGGTGGCCCACGGCTTCGTCGAGCAGGACGCGGCCTCCGAGAAGTACCAGCTGGGCCCGGGCCTCCTCCAGCTCGGCTACTCGTACCTCGACCTCAACGAGCTGAGGGCGCGCTCGATCACATTCGCCGAGCGCCTCGCTCTGCGTACCAACGCCGCGGTGCGCGTCGGCGTGATGCACGGTCCGGCAATCGTCGTCGTGCACCATGCATTCCGTCCCGACGACACCTTCCAGGTGCTCGAGGTGGGCTCGCAACTCCCGTTGCACGCCAGCGCACTTGGTAAAGCCGTATTGGCGTTCATGCCTGTCGACGTGATCGACGACTTCCTCTCCGGAGAGCTGCACCGCCTCACCAAGCGCACCGCGACGGCCACAGCGTTACGGGCCCAGCTGCGCACCATCCGCGACGAGGGCATCGCCACTGAGAAGGACGAGGCGGTCCTCGGCGAGTCCAGCATCGCGGCCCCGATCTTCGACCAGACTCAGCAGGCGGTGGGGGCGATCGGCGTCGTGGGCGACACCGGCCGCATCTTCGCGAGTGGTGCCACCCGCGGGCACGCCGCCGCCGTCATCGAGGCCGCACGGGGCGTGTCGCGCGTGCTCGGGGCCGCGCAGTGGCCGGCGCTCGAGGCCAGCTGAGAGCATTCGCCGTGCGTATAATCGCGCCGGGGCTTGACAGTGCTTCGGGAGCGGCGTAGATTCCCGAACCACGTTCGGCATTGCCGAACACGTGACGGCCATGGCGTGGAGGAAAGCTGGGTGTTGTGTTCGATGGCGCATGAGTCCGTCTCGGAGGCATCCGGGGCTGCGGCGCCTGCGCTCATGGGGCCGGATCCGTGGCGGCCACGATGAAGCCGGCGGGGACCACCGCCCCGTTCACGGACGCCGATCTGCCGGGTGTGTCCTTCGCAACCGAGCGCGCGCAGCGGCGCCCGTTCGGCGAAGGGGTCACCCTCCCGGACGTGTACGCAGAGCCGGCGTCGAACGCCGGCGCAGCCAACTGAGCCAACCAAGAAAGGAGTCCCAACAACATGGCCATGCGCAAATTCCTTAACGACCCGGAGCAGCTGGTCAAGGAGGCGCTGGTGGGCGTCGAGCTCGCTCACTCAGACCTGCTTCGCTTCGACCGCGAGAACCAGCTCCTGATCAGCAAGAGCGCCCCGCGCCAGGGCAAGGTGGCCCTGATCTCCGGCGGCGGGTCAGGTCACGAGCCTCTCCACGGCGGCTTTGTCGGCGTCGGCATGCTCGACGCTGCCTGTGCCGGCGAGGTCTTCACCTCCCCGGTACCCGACCAGATGCTGGCCGCCACCAAGGCCGTCGACGGTGGTGCCGGCGTCGTCCACATCGTCAAGAACTACACCGGCGACGTGCTCAACTTCAAGATGGCCGCGGACGAAGCAGCTGACGAAGGCATCAAGGTCGAGGCCGTGGTCATGGACGACGACGTCGCCGTCCAGGACTCGCTCTACACCGCCGGCCGTCGTGGCGTCGGTGCCACCGTCCTCGCGGAGAAGATCGCCGGCGCGGCCGCCGAGCGCGGCGACGACCTGGCAGCTGTCGCCGGCCTCGTCCGTCACGTCAACGAGCGGGCCCGATCCTTTGGCATCGCGCTCTCGTCGTGCACCCCGCCCGCGTCGGGCAAGCCGATCTTCGACCTGCCCGAGGGCGAGATGGAGGTCGGCATCGGCATCCACGGTGAGCCGGGACGGCGTCGCGCCCCTCTGGGCACTGCGTCCGAGATCGCGGAGTTGATGGTCGAGGCGGTCATCAGCGACCTCAAGCCGGCCTCGGGGGCCAACCTCCTCGTGTTCCTCAACGGCATGGGCGGCACCCCCCAGATCGAGCTGTACCTCATGTTCGCCGAGGTCGAGGCTCGCCTCAGCAAGGCGGGATACAAGACCACGCGTTCGCTGGTGGGCAGCTACATCACGTCGCTGGAGATGGCCGGCGCCTCGCTGACCGTCCTCGAGCTGAGCGACGCGACCACCGCCCTCTGGGACGCGCCGGTCAACACGCCGGCACTGCGCTGGGGCGTCTGACAGCCTTGTCCGAAACCACGACCATGGATGCCGCCACGATCACGACGTGGATGAACGAGATCGCCGGCGCCGTGCGCGCCGAGCGTGACTACCTCATTCAACTGGACGCCGCCATCGGCGACGGCGACCACGGCATCAACATGACCCGCGGCTTCGATGCCGTCGTCCGCGCCCTGGCGCAGGAGGAGGACGGCACACCGGGAAAGCTCCTGACGCTCGCGGGGAAGACACTCGTCTCGTCTGTTGGTGGAGCAAGCGGGCCTCTGTGGGGGTCCGCCCTTCGCCGCGGCGGGCGCGCGCTCGGTGACGCGCCGACCTTCGACGACGAGAAGCTCGTCGAGGCCCTGGAGGCGGCACTCGCCTCCGTGGTCGACCTGGGGGCGGCGGTGCTGGGCGACAAGACCATGGTCGACGCCCTGCAACCTGCGGTCACAACGCTGCGCCGCGAGGTCGACGCCGGCACGGTGCTGCCTGTGTCGCTGCGGCGTGCCGCCGAGGCCGCCGAGGTGGGCATGAGGGCGACCATCCCCTTGCAGGCGCGCAAGGGACGTGCCTCCTACCTCGGTGAGCGCTCCGTCGGCCACCAGGATCCCGGTGCCACGTCGACAGCACTGATCGTGCGCGCTCTCGAGCGGACTGTCGCCGGCAGTCAGTGAGCGCGGAGCGCCGGCTCGCGGGGGTGCCGGCCTCGCCGGGACTGGCCGCCGGCCCGGCGCGGCACTGGACGGCGGCGACGGCCCTCGATGGCGCGCGCCTCGAGCCGCCAGAGCGACCGGCGGCCGTCGTCGAGGCCAACACCGCGCTGCGGACCGCGGCCGCTGAGGTGGAGGCTCTCGCCGCCGGGCTCAATGAGGCCGACGCCGAGATCCTCATCACGGGGGTCCTCATGGCCGCGGACCCGACGCTGCTCGCGGGCGTCGAGCGCGCCATTCTCGACCAGGGGCTGAGCGCGGCCGCGGCCATCCTCTCGTCGACCGAGGAGCAGGCCGCGTTGCTCGACTCCCTCGGCGACGAGATGCTCGCGGCCCGGGCATCGGACGTTCGCAGTCTCGGTCATCGCGCGGCACGGCTCGCCGGCGGCGGCGGCGATGGGCCGTCGTCGCGCCCCACCGAGGGGATCATCGTGGCCCACGACCTTGGCCCGGCCGACGTTGCCGAGCTCGGCACCGCCATCTCGGCGATCGCGCTCGCCGCCGGCGGGATCACGGGCCACGCCGCCATCGTCGCCCGGTCTCTGGGGATCCCCATGGTCGTCGGGGTCGGCGCTGCGCTGCTCGCGCTCCCGGAGGGCGCCGAGGCGATCGTCGACGGGGATGCCGGTGCAGTTCTCGTCGATCCCGAGGCCGAGCACTTCGAGGCCGCGCGCCATGCGTCGGCGGCGCGCCAGCAGGCAACGCAGCAGGCAAAGGCGATGAGCTCGCTGCCCGCGGTCACCCGCGACGGGGTGCGCGTCGTCGTCCTGGCCAACGTCACCGGCGCTGCGGAGGTGGAGGCGGCCCTCGGCGCCGGCGCCGAGGGGGTCGGCCTGCTGCGCACCGAGCTGTCGTTCCTGGATCGATCGAGCTGGCCGACGGCCCTCGACCACCGCCTGTTCTTCGAGCCGATCCTGGCGCCGCTGGAGGGCCGCACCGCCACCGTGCGTCTCCTCGATTTCGGCGGCGACAAGACACCGCCGTTCCTCGCGGGCCAGCACGGCCGGGGGATCGACATCCTGCTCCGTCACCCCGGCGCGCTGCGCGACCAGCTCAGCGCCATGCTCGCCGCCGGGCGCGGTACCCACCTGCACGTGCTCGTGCCGATGGTCTACGAGGTTCGCCAGCTGCGCGCGGTGCGGGCGGCGTTGACCGAGTCCGCCGCGGCGGCCGGGGTGCCGGTGCCGCTTCTCGGGGCCATGATCGAGGTGCCGGCCGCCGTCACCCTCGCCGACCAGGTGGTGCGCGAGGTGGACTTCCTGAGCATCGGCACCAATGACCTGACAGCGCTCCAGCTCGGGCTCGACCGTGCGGAGCCGGGAGCCAAGCCGGCACATCATCCGGCGGTGCTGCGTCTCATCGAGGCGGCGTGCCGGGCCGCCCACGCCGCGCGGGTCACCGTGGCCGTGTGCGGCGAGTCGGCCTCGGACCCGACGGCGATGCCGCTGTTGCTCGGCCTCGGCGTCGACGAACTGAGCGTGGGCTCGTCCCGCGTCGGCCGGGTGCGCGCGTGGGTCCGGGCCGTCGACCACGCCGAGGCCACCGCGCTTGCCCGACTGGCGCTCCTGGCCGAGAGCGCCGAGGACGTCGAGAAGCTCGTGGAGCCTCTGCGCACCGCTCTCCTCGCTTCCTGAGCGGCCGGCGGCGCCGCGGGCCGCGAGCCTACGCGGGCGGCCCGGGCGAGAGGGCGATCGAGGCGCGGTGGATGGCGCCGGTGGGGTCGCGCCAGACCACCGTGACTGTGTCGCCGGGGCGCCTCCCCGCACGGACAGCCGTGAGGTCGGCGTGCGAGTGGATCGCGATGCCGTCGATGCTGGTGATCACGTCGCCCCCGACGATGCCGGCCGTGGCGGCTGCGTCGCCCGGGGTCACCGAGGTCACTTCGGCCCCGTCGACACCGGTGATGTCGGCGGCGGACACGCCGAGGACGCCGCTGTGGCCCGACTGGATGTAGGGAGAGGTGACCCCGCTGAGGATGTCGTGCGCCACAGACAGGGCCCTGGTGATGGGGATGGCGTCGCCGAGGCTGCCGTTGATCGGGACTGAGGCGCCGCGAACGCCGGCCGTGTCCATGCCGATCACGTCACCGGCGCTGTTGAGTAGCGGTCCACCCGAGTCGCCGGGCTGGATGGGCGCACTGATCCCGATGAGGCCGTTGAGCGTCTCGTAGACGCCGGGGCTCTCGCCGGCCACTGTGAGGGTCTCGTTGAGGGCGGTCACCGCTCCCGTGGCGGGAACGGGGGCGCCATCGGCGCCAAGCGCGTTGCCGATGCCCGTCACCTGGTCCCCGGCGGTGACCACGCCGTTGATGTCGAGCGGCACGGTGCGCAGGCCCCTGGCGCCCTCCAGGCGGACGACGGCCACGTCGTCGGTCGGGTCGACCCCGAGCACCGTCGCCTGGTACACGGGGCCGGCCCCGGCGAGCTGCCCCGTGAGCGACTCGGTGCCCTGGACGACGTGGTTGTTGGTGAGCACGATCCCGTCGGCGGCGATGACCATGCCGGTGCCGGCGATCCGACCCCCGGGCAGGACGCCGTTGATGTTGACCACGGCGTCCGCCGCGGTGGCGGCGCGGCCGGTGGGCGCTGGAGTCGCTCCCCGTCCCGCGAGGTGCCCGGCACGCGACGTCACCGCCAGCGTCACCAGCGCCGCGGTGCAGAGGACGATGACGGCGACACCCGCGGCGAGCGCGGCGCGCCGGTTCACGGCTGGCGCGACGGTACGATCACGGAGGTCGCGTTGGGGGCGACGTCGATCGTCGACAGGACCTTGGCCGCACCCAGGTCGACGACGTACAGCTTCTGCTGGCTGTCGTCCAGCACGTAGGCGCGCGACCCGTCGGCGTTGAGCTGGAGCACGCCGGGACGGGACCCGACCGCAACAGACGTGGTGGTGGCCAGGGTTGCGGAGTGGATGAGGAGCAGGGCGCCGCCGGTGTTCTCAACCGCGACCAGGGTGAGGTCGTCGGGGGTGGGAGCGAGGCTGACGATGTTGCCGCTCTCGTCGTGGCTCAGCACCACGGTGTTGGTGGCGACGTCGATCTCCTGCAGCTGGTGGTCCGCGCCGACGAAGATGATCTTGCCCTGGTTGCCCATGACCAGGGACGAGCTGGAGCCGACGGTGATAGGCGCCCCGACGGTGTGGCCGGCGGTCGTGATCGGCAGCACCTGGGACGAGTCCGCACAGTCGGCGTACAGGGCGGCGCCGTCCGGTGTGATGACCAGTTGGGTCGGGCTGCAGGGCAGCGCGATCGATGCGCCAGCCCGCCACGTCCTGAGGTCCACGGTGGTGATCGAGTTGGTCTGGTGGTTGGCGATGTACGCGCTGTTCCCGTCCGGCGAGAGTGTCAGCGACGACGGTGCCACCCCCACGAGAAGCGGCGCGCTCGGCTTCAACGTCCCCGTGTCGATGGACGTCAGGGCGCCCGCGTGGCTGCCGTCACCGAAGCTCAGGACGAGCAGCTTCCTGTGGTCGCGGGTCAGGGCGAGGTCCACCGGGGCGCGGGCAACATGGATCGGGGCCCCGGCCGCGCCGCCCGACATGTCGACGCGCTGGACTGTGTCGGAGAACGCGTTGGCAACCCAGGCGCTGCTCAGGTCGTGCGCGATCAGCAGGTCGGGATCGTTGCCCACCCGGGTGGCGTGGTGGAGCGCCGTCCCGTTGAGAAAGGTCACGTCGCCCGCCGAGCTGGAGAAGAGCACCCACGCCTGGCCGGCGCCGCCGGCGAGGCTCAGGTCGGCCGGGGCGTTGGCGAGCGGGACCGGGGTTCCGGCGTGGTCGGTGCGCAGGTCGAGGGGGACGAGGGTCCGGTCGAGCGCGAGTGCAACCCACGCCGTGGTCCCGTCCGCTGAGATCTCGGCCCGCACAGGGCCCGCGCCGACCGGCACAGTCGCGACGACCGACCTGCTCACCAGGTTGACCAGCGACACGGTGCCGTCGATGCTGTTGCTCACCAGGAGCAGGTGCCCATCAGGGCTCATCGCCGACCCGGCCACGCCCTGTCCGACAGTGATCGGCGAACCGACGGCGTGCGACGCCACGTCCACAGGCAGGACGACGCCGGGCAGGTTGCCGACACCCGGCTCGGTCACCCACAGCGTGGCACCGTCGCGGCTGTAGAAGAGCTCATCGGGGCCGTTGTTGCCGACGGCGAACGGGGATCCGAGGCCGGAGGCGGGGCTGTAGAAGGCGAGGATCCCCGGCTGGCCGGAGCCGTTGATGATGCTCACGACCGCAGTCGAGTCCGTGGGGGAGGGGACGAACGCGCCCACCCCCTGGAGAAGCTGCACAGCCGGCCCGGGGGTGTTCGAGGCGGTGTCGATCGGGATCAGGGCGCCGCCAAGGTTGTCTGTGACATAGAGAATGTGGCCGTCCGCCGACATCTCCTCATCGACAGGCAGCTTCCCAGCCGGGATCGGAGTGCCCACGGTGCCGTGCGTGAGATCGACCGGGATCACCCGGCCGTGGGTCGTGTCCAGCAGGTACCCCCTGGTCCCGTCTGGGGTGGTCACCATGCCGTCGGGCGAGCCTGGCAGAGTGAGGCTCGGGCCTCCCTTTCCGCCGTTCAGGGACTGCGAGGCGAGAAGCGCGGGCCCGGCGTGGACGACGGCGACGGCGCTGGTGGGCAGGGCTGCGGCGGGCGCTGTCGACGTGGGGGCGCGTGAGCGCAAGAGGAAGACGCCGACGCCGCCGACGAGGAGCGCGGCGACCACGAGCACGGCGAGCAGTTGCCTGTTCGTGGGAAAGCTCTTCGCGCTCCCCAGCACGGCGATGGGCGGAGGGGCGCTGCCGTTGACAGGCGGCGGAGCTTCGCTGGAGGGTGCGGCGCCGGACAGCGCCGGCGGGGGCAGCGGCGGCGCCAGCGGGACCGCGGACGCCTCCCACGGCTTGAGGGCGCGTGGAGCGCGCTCGCGCACGCTCCACGTGGGCGTCGCGCCGGCCGCCGCGGCGACGGGCTCGGGCAGGGCAGAGGGCTCAGGTGGCGTCGCGAGGGGAGGGGCGTCGCTCCCCACTTCTTCGGGCACGTCCCGACCCTATCCAGCGGTTCACCGCGGCCGGTGGCGCGCGCGTCGCGATTCTGAACGGTGACCCGACCCGGCTACGCCCTGGCGTCGGCGCTGTCCGGCAGCGACGGTCAGAGGCTGCTCTCGACCCCCGCCAGGACGTCGTCGACGCGAATGTGGTCCAGGGTGGCGGGCGAGTGCCCGTTGGGCAGCGCCTGGACGACGCGATGGTCGGGGCCGGAGGGGGCCCGGGCGCGTCCAGCGGTGGGCCCGAAGAGGCCGATCGAGGCGGTGCCCACGGCGGCGGCGAGGTGGAGGAGGGGCGTGTCGGTCGCGATGAGCAGGTCGCAGCGCGCGATCACCGCCGCCGTCGTGCCGAGGTCGATCTCGCCGCAGAGATCAACCGTCTCGGCGTCGAGGTCGGGCCGCATCGCCTCCGCGGTGGCGCGGTCGCGGCCGTCGCCGACCAGGACGACCCCGGCGCCGTGACGCGTGGCCAGGCGGTTGGCGAGGAGCGCGAAACGCTCACTGCCCCACGGCGCGACCGTCGCCTCGGCGAATCCCTGCCCCGGCGCGATGGCCACCAGCAGCCGGCCGTCGCCGACGCGGCTGCCGAGGAGCAGTTGCTCGGCCGACCGTGTGGAGTCCATGTCGGGCACGAACTCCACGCCTGACGGCGCCGCCGCGATGCCGAGCGGGCCCGCCAGCGCCAGCCAGTCGCCGGCGCGATTGCCGTCGCGCGACCCGTGCACCCGGTCGGTGAGCAGGCCATCGCTCAGCCCCGCGGCGACGCCGACGCGGCGCGGGACGCCAGACAGGTACACGGCGACGCGCACTGACGCTGTCTCGTTGCAGACCACGGCGACGTCGATGCGCCGGCCGCGCAGAGCTGTCCAGAGGCGGCCGAGAGCGGCCGCGCCGGGGCGCGCGGTCAACCCCCGGACAGCGACGAATTGGTGCACCCCGGGCAACCCAGCGCGGAGCTGGGCAGCGCCGGGCGGCCCGGCGATCATGAGCGGCTCGCCCGCGCTGCCGGACAGCGACGCCACCAGTGGGGCGGCCTGGAGCATCTCGGTGAGACCTCCGGGCACGACGACGACGATGTTCACGCGGCCAACCCTAGCGGGGCGGGACGCTGCGCGGATGCTGTTGCGGCGACTTCGGGCGCATCGGTGGGACGCTCATATACTGGTTTTATCCATGTCTCTCGCACTCTCCGGACGCGATCTGCTCAGCGTCGCCGACCTCGGCCGCGATGAGATCGGCGCCGTGCTCGACCTCGCCGTTCGGGCCAAGCATGGAGAGGACCTCGGCGCGCCGCTGCGCGGGCTGAACATGGCGCTCATCTTTCAGCGCCCCAGCAACCGCACGAGGGTTTCGTTCGAGGTGGCCATCAACCGGCTCGGCGGCCACCCCATCGCGCTGTTCGGCGACGAGATCCGACTCGGCGAGCGGGAGACCGCGTCCGACATCGCACGCATCCTCGACCGCTACGCCGACGGGGTGATCGCCCGCCTCGTGTCGCAGCGCGACCTCGTGGCCATAGCGGCGGCGGTGCGGGGGCCGGTGATCAGCGCCATGACCGACGCCGAGCACCCCTGTCAACTGCTCGCCGACCTGATGACGGTTCGGGAGGTGACCGGACGCATCGCCGGCGCGCGTGTGGTGTACATCGGCGACGGCAACAACGTCTGCACGTCGTGGTTGTACGCAGCGGCCATCTGTGGAGTCGACCTGCGCATCGTGTCGCCGCCGGGCTACGAGCCCCAGGAGGGCGTCCTGGACAGGGCGGCGCGGCTGCGCTCCAACGGCACCGGTTTCAGCGTGGGACATGACCCGGCTCCCGCCCTGCGCGACGCCGAGATCGTCTACACGGACGTGTGGACGAGCATGGGCCAGGAAGCGGAACAGCAGCGCCGCCGCGCGGATTTCGGGCACCTCCAGGTCAACGACAGGTTGCTCGCTCTCGCGCCCCCCGGAGCCCGGGTCATGCACTGCCTGCCCGCCCACCGGGGCGAGGAGATCACCGACTCGGTGCTCGACTCAGCGCGGTCGGTGGTCTTCGACCAGGCGGAGAACCGGCTGTGGGCGCAGATGGCCCTGCTCGCCCTGGTCTTTGACGGCGTGGCCGAGCGCACGCCGCTCCCGGCGGAGGCCTCATCGTGAGCGTGGTCTGGCACAACGCGCTCATCTTTGTGCAGAGCATCGGCTGGCGCGACATTCTCGACGTGGTCGTCGTGGCCGTGCTGCTCTATCAGCTGCTCAAGCTCATCCGCGGCACCCAGGCCGTCCAGCTCCTCGTCGGCCTCGGGGTCATCATCGCGGTCGGTCTCGCCTCTGAGGCGCTCAATCTGCGCCTGCTGCAGTTCATCTTCGCCAACGGCGGGCAGGCGATCGTGATCGCGGCCGTCATCCTCTTCCAACCCGAGCTGCGTCGCGCCCTCGACCAGGTTGGCCGCCTCGGCCCGGTGCGCTCACTGCTCGGTCAGCACACCAGCGTCGACGCCTTGCGCACGGTGGACGAGGTGATCCGTGCGGCGGCCTCCCTCAGCGAGCACAAGACCGGCGCGCTCATCGTCTTCGAGCGTGAGACGGGCCTCGAGAACATCGCCGCCACCGGCGTCCGGATCGACGGCGAGGTCACCGCCGAGATGCTGGCGACCATCTTCATGCCGGGAACCTCGCTCCACGACGGTGCGGTGATCATCCGCAACGCCCGCCTGATCGCCGCCGGCTGCGTGCTGCCACTCGCCGAGACAATCCCCGGTGTCGGTCGCATGGGCACCCGCCATCGCGCGGCCGTCGGCCTGACACTGCAGAGCGATGCCGCGGTGCTGATCGTGAGCGAGGAGACGGGGTTGATCAGCGTCGCCCGCGAAGGTCGCATCACCCGCGGACTCGACACCAAGGCCCTGCGCGACACGCTGGTCGCCCTCACCGGCGTCGGCGCCCCGGAGCGCCCGGGCATCGTGCCCCGACCCGCGGTGCTTCGGGCGATCCGGCGCAGGACACATCCATGAGAGGTCCCGGCTTCCTGACGCGCAACCTGCGGCTCAAGACGCTGGCTCTCGCGCTGGCCAGCGTCATGTGGGCGGGCGTCGCATACGCCAACAACCCGCCGGACACGCGCACCGTCACCGTGGCGGTCCCGCAGGCGGCGGCCGACCTGTCGCCGTGGGTGCTCGTCCATGCCATCGCCCCGGTCACGGTCAGGGTGAGCGGCACACGCCAGCACCTCGCCGCCTTCAACTCCGGCGACCTCGTGGTCAGCGTCAACTACAAGGCGATCACCCAGGCCGGCAACCAGACCCTGCCGGTGTCGGTCGTCAACAATGATCGCGACGTGGTCCTCGACGGAACGCCGGCGCCGATCATTGTCAACGTGGACCGGCACGGCTCCCGGACAGTTGACGTCACAGTTGACATCATTCAGCCACCCCCTGAAGGGTATGTTGTGATCAGCAGCGCGACCGTGCCAAGCACGGTGACCCTGCTCGGACCCCAGCATCAGCTTGCCGGCGTTGAGGCGCGGGTGACACTCAACCTCAGCAGCCAGAGAAGCAACTACCAGGCCAACAAACCGGTGGCTCTCGTCGACTCCGGCACCGACCAGCAGGTGAGCACCTTCGGCGTGACCATCGCGGGTCAGCAGACCCAGGAGGTGTTGGTGACCGTCCAGGTCGCCGCCAGCCTGACCTCGCGGTCCAGCGCTGTGATACCGAAGACAGGCGCGCCCTCGCCAGGGCACTACCTCGCCGCAGAGACGGTCAGCCCCGCAAGCGTTGTGCTCAACGGGCCGCAGGACCTGCTCAACACGGCCAACTCCGTGTCCACCTCTCTCATCTCCCTCACCGGTGTCACGGGGACGGTGAGCTTCACGGTGCGGGTCACGCCCGGGGCAGGGGTCACGGCTTCTCCCGTCAGTGTCATCGTCACAGTCACCGTCGACGCCATCCCGCAACCGCCGCCGACTGCGACGCCAACGCCAACACCTACGCCGACGTCCTCGCCACCGGTACCGACCTGACGCGCGCGAACCGCGCCGCGCGGCTGACCCGGCCGCTGCTGTAACCACCCCCTCACGGAAGACGTTCACAGATCGATATGTGTGGAATCATCGGCTACTCCGGACCACGCCTGGCTGCGCCGGTCCTCCTGGACAGCCTCACGCGGCTCGAGTACCGCGGCTACGACTCTGCCGGCATCGCAGTCCTCGACGACGAGGGCGGGACCGTCGTCGCCAAGAGCAACCTCAAGGTCGCCGACCTCGTCCACCAGCTCGACGTGGTCGGCATCCCTGATGGGCACACCGGCATCGGCCACACGCGCTGGGCGACGCACGGGCGGCCGACGGTCGTCAACGCGCATCCGCACAGGGATTGCACGGGACGGATCAACATCATCCACAACGGCATCATCGAGAACTACCGCGAGCTGCGCGTCGAGCTGATCGCCGCCGGCCACGTCTTCACCAGTGACACAGACACCGAGGTGGTGCCGCACCTCATCGAGCAGTACTACGACGGCGACCTCGCCGAGGCGGTGCGCACGGCGCTGCAGCGCATCCGTGGCGCCTACGCGCTGGTTGCGATCACCGCGCTGGAGCCGGGACGCATCGTCGGCGCACGGCTCAACGCGCCGCTGGTGGTGGGCCTCGGCGACGACGAGATCTTCGTGAGCAGCGACATCACGGCGCTGATCCCGTACACCAAGCGCGTGGTCCTGATCGGCGAAGGGCAGATGGCCTCGGCGACCCCGGCCGGCGTCACCGTCACGGGGCTCGACGGCTCGGCCGTCGAACCGCGTGTGATCGCCGTCACCTGGGAGGCGGAGCAGGCGCAGAAGAACGGCTATCCGCACTTCATGCTCAAGGAGATCTACGACCAGCCGGTGGCGCTGCGCGCTGCCTTGCAGGGACGGATCGACAGCAGCGGGCTCGTGGACCTGCCCGACGTCCTCCTCGACGCCCGGCACCTGCGCGACCTCGACCAGGTGACCATCGTCGCCTGTGGGTCGGCATGGATCGCGGGCCTCGTGACCAAATACGCCATCGAGAGATTGGCACGGGTGCGCTGCGACGTCGAGCCGTCCAGCGAGTTCCGCTATGGCGACCCGCTGCTCGACCGGCGCACGCTGGTCATCGCCTTCTCCCAGTCCGGCGAGACCGCCGACACGATGGCGGCGGTCCGCGAGGCCAGGCGCCAGGGATCAACGGTCATCGCTGTCACCAACGTGGTCGGCAGCGCACTGTCGATGGAGGCGGACGGCGTCATCTACATGCAGTCGGGGCCGGAGATCTGTGTCGCCGCGACCAAGACGATGCTCACGCAGATGGCCTGCGGCATGCTCCTGGCGCTGCGCCTGGGGTCGGCGCGTGGCACGCTCGACGACGAGGAGCACCGCCGTCTCACCAGTGCGATGTTGGATGCTCCCGCGCTGATCGAAAAGGCCCTCGAGCTCGAGCCGCAGTTGGCCGAGATGGCGCAACGCTACGCGCACACGCGCAACGCCATGTTCATCGGTCGCGGCGTCAATTTCCCGGTCGCCCTGGAGGGCGCGCTGAAGCTCAAGGAGGTGTCGTACATCCACGCCGAGGGGTACGCGGCGGGCGAGCTGAAGCACGGCCCCATCGCCCTTCTCGACCCCGATGTGCCAGTGGTGGCGATTGCGACACGGTCGCGCACATTGGCCAAGATGGTCGGCAACATCCAGGAGGTCAGCTCGCGCGACGCACCGGTCATCGCGCTGGTCAGCGCTGGTGAGAACCCTTTCGACGACGGCTTCGTCCGCGATGTCGTCGAGGTGCCGCTGGTCGACGAACTGGTCTCGCCACTCGTGAACGTGGTGCCCCTGCAGCTCTTCGCGTACCACGTCGCCGTGGCCCGCGGCTGCGATGTCGATCAACCACGCAACCTCGCCAAGTCGGTCACGGTGGAGTGAGCAGCGGCGCCGGGATCGACATCGCCTCGGTCGCGCGGGTCACCGCTCTGCTCGATCGCCGCCCCGAGGTGCGGGGCAGGATCTACACCGACGCGGAGGCACGTGACTGCGACGGACACCCTCAGCGATGGGCAACACGCTGGGCGGCCAAGGAAGCGGTGCGCAAGCTGTGCGGCGCCGCCGGCGTGCCCCTGCCTGCGTATAGGGACATCGAGGTGGTCATCGGCGCCGGCGGGGCACCGTCCGTCCGCCTCCACGGCCGCTCCAGCCGCCTGAACCTGTCCCTCAGCCACGAGGGTGACCTCGCCGTCGCCGTGGTCACCGGCAGCGCCGCCCCGGCCACCTTCGCCGAGGTGCCTGCCACGCTGAGGCTC
>Ga0208848_1000112_pt1 | contig 15477 bp, 11 predicted proteins | sample NGESurshal072012_2_FD_184455 | JGI IMG/M metagenome (GOLD analysis project Ga0208848, IMG submission 184455) | Arctic peat soil microbial communities from Barrow, Alaska - NGEE Surface sample 210-1 shallow-072012 (SPAdes) | ecosystem: Environmental > Terrestrial > Soil > Wetlands > Peat ... | reverse complement strand
TGGCGCATCCCTCCGAGGCCGGCAACCACCGCCAGCCATGCTCCGGCCAGTGATCCCATGTGCACACCATCGCGCACGTTGTGCTCGAGGTCGTTCAGGTCCATCAAGGCAGCCTCGCCGAGGTAGTCGTGTGCGAGCTGAAGGTGGCCGACCTCAGCCGCGATGATCGCCTGCGTGCACGACGATAGCGACGAGTCGCGGACGGTGAGAGCCTCGTAGTAGGCGAAGTTCCTGGCTTTCTGTGCTTCGGTGAAGGCATCCCCCCGGAGGTGCATCGCCTGCACCAGGTCCGCTTGCTTGATGACCTGCTTGCGATAGAGATCGAAGTAGGGGAAATGCAGAAAGAGCGGGTACTGGTCCGCCTTGGTCCGGCTGAAGTCCCAGCGTTGGTGCTGGGTGAAATCGCTCGCTTGCTCATGGACCTGGAGCGTTTCGTCGTAAGGGATGAACATGCGCTGTGCCGCCTTGCGCCACGCCTTAACCTCGCCCGTGCGCACCTTCAACCGGTCTGCGACATCGCGATGCCGCCCGACAGCTTCGGCGGCGGCCACGAGATTGCGTTGCGCCATCAGGTTTGTGTAGACGTTGTTGTCAGCCACCGCGCTGTATTCGTCCGGGCCGGTGACGCCGTCGATCCGGAAGTCGCCGCTCCGGTCGTGGTGTCCAAGCGAGATCCAGAGCCTTGCTGTTTCGACCAGCAGCTCAACGCCCACCGTTTTCTCAAATTCCGAATCGTTGGTTGCACTGACGTACCTCAGCACGCCATCCGCTATGTCGGCGTTGATGTGAAAGGCCGCCGTTGAAGCAGGCCAGTAGCCCGAGCATTCCTCGCCATGAATGGTCCGCCATGGAAACGCCGCGCCCTTGAGGCCGAGATCCTTCGCACGCTTGCGCGCCATGTCGAGGATCTTGAATCGCCACCGCAGGATGTCGGCCGCCGCACCGGGCACCGTGTATGTCAGCAGCGGAAGGACGAATGTCTCCGTGTCCCAGAACGTGTGTCCCTCATAGCCGGGGCCGGTCAGGCCCTTGGCCGGAATGGCGCGCTGCTCCGCCCTCGCCGCGGACTGCAGCACATGGAACAAGGCAAACCGGATTGCCTGCTGGACCTCCGGGTCGCCCCTCAACTCCACGTCGGAGCGAGCCCAGAACTCCGCCAGGTACTCGTGCTGCGCGGCGGCCAGGCCCTTCCAGCCATGATCGAGAGCGGTCGCGAGCGCTCCTTCGATCTGCGAGCGTAGAGCCGGCACCGACCGCTGGCTCGACCAGCCATGGGCGACGAACTTCACCAGGCTCAAGCGCTGTCCGCGCGCCAGGCGTGCTGTCACGGTGACCCGCGCGGAATCATCCGCGCTCTCGCAGGTGACCTGGCTTCCACGTGGGGCGCTGACCACGTGGTCCATCCCGGCAGCGACCGTGAGCAGGCTCTTCTTGGTCGAGTGGATGAGGATGGCGCGCTGGCCATCATGCCCGGCGAACCGCGAAGCGAGCGGCGACGCTGTCGCAGCCGCCGCGCGTGGATCTCTGCCGGTGAGGTCGCCCACGGGCTCGTTGGCCACGAGCTCGGACTGAAGGACGAAGTCTGCCGGCCCATCGACCGGCTCCACCTCGTAAAGGATCGCGGCGAGCGCGCGGTGCACGAGTGAGACCAGGCGCGTCGATCGGACTTTGATCACGCGATGCGCAGGCGACTCCCACTCCAGGGTCCGTCGCAGCACGCCGGCTTTGAGGTCGAGCACCCGCTCGTGCGAGCGCAGCTTTCCGTAGCGGATGTCAAACGGCTCGTCGTCGACGAGTAGGCGGATGACCTTGCCGTCGGTGACGTTCACGATCGTCTGTCCGTCCTCTGGATAGCCGTAAGCCGTCTCGGCATAGGGCAGCGGGATCTTCTCGTAAAAAGCATTGAGGTAGGAGCCCAACAGCACGTGAGGCTCACCCTCATCCAGGTTTGCCCGCCACCCGATGTGTCCGTTCGAGAGCGCGAAGATGGACTCGGTCTGGCCCAGGAGGTCCAGGTTCAAGCCAAGCTCCCGAACGGCCCACGGCTCGACCGCGAAGCCCTCGTTGCGGATCAAGACGGATTCATCAGGTCGGCCAGATCCTTGACGACCAGGTCGGCTCCATGCTTGCGAAGGGCGTCCGCCTGGCCCACGCGGTCGACGCCAATGACCATGCCGAAGCCACCTGCGCGACCGGCTTCCACTCCCGCAAGGGCATCCTCGTAGACGGCGGATAGCGCCGGCGTCGCGCCCAGCATTCTCGCCGCCTCGAGGTAGGTATCCGGCGCCGGCTTGCCGGCCAATCTCATGGCATGGGCGACGTTGCCGTCGACCTGCGCGTCGAAGAGGTCGTGGAGTCGAGCGGCTCGAAGGACCTCGGTGCAGTTCTTGCTGGAAGAAACCACGGCCAGCTTCAGCGCTGCGTCACGGGCGGCGTGCAGGTACCGGACGGATCCTTCGTACGCCTCGACCCCGTCTGTCCGAATCACCTGCAGGAACAGCATGTCTTTGCGATTACCGAGGCCATGCACCGTGTCGGCTTCCGGCGGATCGTCCTCGGAGCCTTCGGGCACGGTGATGTGGCGCGCGGCGAGAAAGGAGCTAACGCCCTCCTCCCTGGGCTTGCCGTCGACGTATTCGTCGTAATCGCCGACCTCGTCAAACGGTCGGAAGGGTTCGCCCCCTCTGTCGGCACGTGCCTTGAGGAAGGCGTCGAACATGTCTTTCCACACTCGGGCGTGGACCTTGGCTGTCTGGGTCAGAACTCCATCGAGATCGAAGAGGCAAGCCGAGATGCTTGGGGGCAGTCCAAGCGAGCTGCGATCCGCACCCACTGGGCGTTGCCCCGGTTCGCTACCTCCCGTCATCTCCATCGGTGATCGTAGTCGGGCGTCCGGTCGGGAGGAAATCTGACCTTGCACGCCCCGGGCCTTTACGCTTTCTGTCGTCGTGAGCACCGAAACCTCCGCGCTCGAATTCAAGGTGACGCCGGCTGGCCATCGGGTGGCATCCGAAGCGAGGGAGAGGCTGCTCGCCGATCCTGGATTCGGGCGGCTGTTCACCGAGCACATGGTTCGCATCGAATGGAACCGCGAGCTCGGCTGGCACGACGCTGAGCTTCGCCCCTACGGGCCTGTGCAGCTGGATCCTGCAGTCTCGGTTCTTCACTATGCCCAGGCCGTATTCGAAGGTCTCAAGGCATTCCGCCAGCAAGACGGTGGGATCGCCGCCTTCCGTCCCGATGCCCACGCGGCACGATTCCGCCGGTCAGCGCGGCGGCTCGCGCTGCCGGAGTTGCCGGAGAGCGTGTTCATCGAGGCCATCGAGCGGCTGGTGAGCATCGATGGCGAATGGGTGCCATCCGCTCCGGAGCACAGCCTGTACCTGCGACCGTTCATGTACGCAAGCGAGGTCGGCCTCGGCGTCCGTCCGTCCTCCGAGGTGACATTCCTTCTGATCGGATCACCATCCGGTTCTTACTTTCCGAGCGGCGTCAAGCCGGTCACCGTCTGGCTTTCAGAGGATTTCATCCGCGCGGCGCCAGGCGGCACAGGCGAGGCGAAGACCGGGGGCAACTACGCGGGCGGCTTGCTCGCGCAGGCCCAGGCGGCGAAACAGGGATGCGACCAGGTGGTCTGGCTCGACTCGCAAGAGCACCGGTGGGTCGAAGAGATGGGCGGGATGAACCTCTGCTTCATTTTTGGCAGTGGGCGCAACGCCAGGCTAGTGACTCCGGCTCTTACCGGCACCCTGCTCCCAGGAGTGACGCGGGATGCTCTCCTCAAGCTGGCCGGAGACCTCGGCTATCAGGCCGAGGAGGGAAGGATCAGCATCGAAGAATGGCGTGCGGGCTGCGCCGACGGTTCCTTGACCGAAGTCTTCGCGTGCGGCACCGCCGCCGTGATCACGCCGGTCGGCGCGGTCAAGTCAGCGCACAGCTCGTGGACGGTCGGCGACGGTACGCCGGGCGACATCACCATGCGCCTGCGCAAGTCGCTAGTCGACATCCACCGTGGTGCGGCGCCTGATCCGCATCATTGGATGCACCCACTCCCGCGTATCGACTGAAGACTCGTCAGGTTTCCGAAGGAGGTCGACCGATGGCTGTGAACCGGGTCGTCATCGTGGGTGGTGGCGGCGCTGGCGATGCCGCGGCGTTCGCGCTGCGCAAGCGCGGGTTCGATGGCAAGGTGACGATCATCAGCGCCGACCTCGATCGCCCGTATGACCGTCCTTATCTGTCCAAAGAGTTCCTGCGGGGCGAGGTCGAGGTGCCCAAGGTGTTTCTTCACGATGAGGCGGAGTATTCGAAGCAGGGAATCGAGCTTCAGCTGAACCAGCGCGTGACCGGTGGATCGCTCTCCGCGCGCAGGCTGGCGCTCGATGGCGGGGGCGAGGTCGCGTTCGATACCCTCGTCCTCGGTCTCGGGGGAACGCCGCGACGCATCCCCGACGTGCCGCGCGCGGACAACGTGCTCACGCTCCGCTCTCTGGGAGACAGCCAGGCGATCCGACAGGCGCTGCAGCGTACGTCCCGCCTGCTGCTGATCGGGGCTGGGTTCATCGGCGCCGAGGTTGGCGCGTCAGCCAGGCAGCTGGGCAAAGAAGTGCTCATGATCGAGGCGTCACCGGTGCCGCTGTCGCGCGCTTTGGGCCGCGAGGTGGGCGAGATCTACGCGACGATCCACCGTGCCAAGGGTGTCGATGTACGCACCGGCACCACGGTTCAGAAGTGGCACAGTGACGGCGCCCGGGTGGTCGGAGTCACGCTCTCAGATGGGCGGCGTGAAGAGGCCGACCTGGTGCTTGAGGCTGTGGGTATCGAGGCCAACCTCGACCTGCCGGCGGAGCTCGGCCTGCCTATCGAAGGCGGCGGCGTTCGCCTGAACGAAGCGCTCCGGGCGGCTGACGGCGTGTACTGCGGCGGAGACATCGCGCTTCACCCGCACCCGGTGCTGGGCCGGCCGATCCGCGTTGAGCACTGGGAGGTCGCGAAGAACCAGGGCCGCGGCATCGCTGCGAACATCGTCGGGGGCGATACGCCCTACACCAAGCTGCCTTACTTCTGGTCCGACCAGTACGACGTGAACCTCGAGTACCGCGGCCAGGCGTCGGGCGATGACCGGGCGGTATGGCGCGGCGACCGCGACGGCCTGTCGTTTTCAGTCTTCTACCTGCGCAACGGGCTGATCGACGGCGTGCTCTCGATGAACGACTCGAAGACCAACGAGCTGGGCGGCAAGCTGATCGAAAGCCGCCGGCCGGTGAGCGACTCGGCGCTCGCGAACATGGGTGTGGACCTGGCTGAGCTCGTCTCCGCCTAAAGGATCCTAAGAAGCGGGCTTTGTTTCTTCCGGGAGCAGCCAGGGCAGGGCTTCCGCCATCGGCCGCATGAGCGTGGCGGCTTGCTCCTTGCTGATCAAATTGCTCGCGACGAGGCCGAGCGCCGCCGCGAACGCTGCTCTCTCCGCCTTATGACCTGTGTCGCCATGCTCCGCCTTCCAGGACACAAGCGCGTCCCCAGACTCGGTCAGCCCGAAGAGGGAGCTCCTCACCAGGTCCCAAGCGGGGCCGCGGTCGGCTTGCTCGATGGCGTGCGTCGCCGCCTTCTCCGCGTCCAGGAAAGCCTGAAGTCCTCTCGTACCGACGTGCTCATCCCAACCGACGGCCACCCTTTCGACCCCGGTCGGCGATAGCACCCTGACGTCGTCCATCAAGCGAGCAAGCGTGCGCTGGTGCTCAGGGAACCCGTAGCCCTCGGTGTCGACGCTCACGACGTCTAGCGTATCTGGATCGAGTCCACGGGGTGGATCTCGCGCCAGCCGTGGTCGGTGTCGAGCACCCAGGGACCATCGATCGCGACGTGGTCGCCGATCTTCGGGATAGGCAGGTTTGATTTCGGACATCGTGCGGCTGACTGGGCGTCCGGGGGATTGGCGGATGGTGGGCAGTCAGGAGTGATCTCCGCCAGCATGGCCGGCTTAGCCTGGAAATGGTTCTGCGGATTGAGCAGGTACTCGTATCCAGAATCGGCCCGGAACCAGACGTGATAGTCCCCGTCGTCTTCGCGCGCGACGTCGACCGCAACGCCCTCGGCGTGCTTGCAGGGGTCGAGGACTTGGAGCCGGTCCGGGTTGTGGATACCGGCTTCGGGTGGGCCGGAGCGGCATCCGGTCGCTGGCGGGGACGGAGACGCCCGGGAGAGAGACGAGCCCTGCGCGCATGCGGACAGGAGCACGGCCAGCCCGACCGCGATCAGCGCAGGAAAGCGGGAATCCAACTGAATCGAGCAAGCGCAAATGGCCCGGGCCCCGAGGCGATCACCTGTGCATTCACCAGCACGGCGAGGTAGTAGATCCACCGAAACCCGTTGTCGTTCACCGCGAACGCGACGGTCAGAGCCAGGTTGGCCGCGAGCAGCAGGCCCAGGATTCCGACCCATCGCGTGGCGAGCCCGAGGACGAGAAGGATCCCGACGACCGTCTCGCCCACCGCCTGCCCCAGGGCGAAGGGCTGCCAGTTGGGCACGGCCACGGACGCGAGAAATTCGTGCAGGCCGGGTATGGGGTTTGCTTTTGCGGTCGAAATCATCAGGCCGTGCATCCAACCGATGCCCTGCCACTTCTGGCTCGCGAAGTAGAGCCAGTACAAGCCGACCACGACTCGGAAAAGGCTCGCCCAGGCTTCTTGCAGGGGCCCCCGCGAAGTCACGGCGAAGCCTCCGGCTTCGTGGGGATTTCACTCATTCGCGTTCACAGCCACGACGAGGACACCAAGGGCCGGATCGGGCGCGAGCGCGACGGCTGCAGCGCCTTTGGCCCACGCGCTCGACCGCCCATCCTGTATCGCGAGCACGTCGCGTTCGCCATGCGCAGAAACAAAGATGGTCGATCCGGACTGCAGTACCTGGTCGGGGTCTTTAGGGGTGGCCAGGGTTACGAAGGCGCCGGTCATCGTGTCGAAAGAAAACACCCCGCCTGGGTCGGTGTCTTCTGTACCTCCTTCCGCGGCGACCAGAAGCGTGTCGCCGGTTCCCGCCGCAAGCCAGAACGGAAACAATGGCAGCGGCATGCCAACCCGATGGTCGTCGCCCGCCGGTACGAGCTCCGCCCGCTCGTAGTCGGCGGACCACAGCTGCCCGCCCGCAAAAGCGACGCCGAAGCCGTTTCCAGCCGCCAGCCGGCCGCCGTCGATGATGTTCAACTGTCCCCGAGTGCCGGCCACGACGACGTGCCCGGCAGCGTCGATGGTCATCGCTGCCGGACCTTGGGGAACGGGATGGGTGGCGAGCTTGATACCGCTCGCAAGGGCGAGTTCCAATACCGATGTGGTGTCGAACAGGCTCACGAAGAGTCGCCCCCCGTGGAGCAGCAGTCCGAAGGGCGCCCCGCCGACATGCTGCTTCCACGCGACCTGGAGTCCAGGGAGGCGCACCGCATAAACGTCGCCTGGGGAGCTGTCCGCGACATAGGCCGTCTTGCCGTCGTCAGAAACGATCACCGCGACCACGTCCGTGCCGATTGATCCAGAACCTCGCTGCGTTCCGTCCGCGAGAGACAGCAGCACGAGGCCGCTCTCCGGATACGCACGCGTGGACGTCGCGGGCGCCGAGGCGCCGCACGCGATGGCCGCAAGGCCCACCAGAGCGGCAGCTACCTGAGCGCGCGTAATACCGGGTCGGTGGCGAGCTGGAAAGCTCTGGCCGCCGGACGCAGGTGCATCCGGTTGAGACGGTGCTGGATCGCACCCTTCAGGATCGCCGCGCGCAGCTTGTGCTCCGAGAAGTCGGTGTTGAACAGCAACCTGTTGTGCCGCACCTTATGCCACTCGCCGCGCTGGCGCCGCTCGCGCACGCGCTCGTAGAAGCCGGTGCCGGGCAGTGGGTAGGCGATCGTGTAGCTGACGTAGTCCAGCGGAAGGCTGCTCGAGAAGTTGATGCTCCGGATAAGCGAGTCCGTCGTTTCGCCGAGGTATCCGACCATGAAGAAACCGGCGGCCTTGATCCCTGAGGCGACGCAGGCCTCGACCGCCGACCGCGCCTGGTCCGGGGTGATGCCTTTCTTCATCTCTTTCAGCACCCTTTCATCGCCCGATTCGATGCCGAAGAAGATCCGCCTGCACCCAGCGCGATGCATCTGCTCGAAGAGCGGTTGGTCGACGTGGGTGACTCGGCTCAGGCACTCCCAGGAGAGCGGAAGATGCGCAGCCTCGATCGCCTGCGCGAGCTCGAACGTGCGCTTGTAGTTGAGAGTGAAGAGGTCGTCCGACATCCAGATGTGGTCGTAACCGAGCTCGGCGATCTCGCGCATCTCCGCCACGACCGACTCCACGGGCCTCGCGCTGAAAAGGTCACCGAACACCGACTTGTGGCAGAAGTCGCAGCGGAATGGACAGCCGCGGGTCGACATCAATGGAGTCGTCGCGTTCTTCCAGTGCTTACGCCAGTAGCGGATGTACTCGTCGTTCGGGATGTCGCCGCGGTAGGGAAGTGGTAGGTGGGACATGTCCTTGGTGCGGATCTTCGCCGCGCCCCTGACGATCTCGCCATCGCGCTTGAAGACCAGGCCCGCGATCTCTTCGAACCGGCGGTCGTCGAGGTGCTCCATGATCTGGACGATCGTCTCCTCGCCCTCACCGACGGCCACGAGGTCGAAGTCGTCGACGAACGTCTCGGGCTCACCCGACGGGTAAGGTCCCCCGACTACGGTCAGTGCTTTGCCGCGCACTTGGGCGGCGAGTGAGAGCGCCTCGTCCTGCATGGTGATCATGCAGTAGATGCCGATCACGGACGGCCGCAGTCGCTCGATCTCGGCCAGGACCTCGCGCCGCTCCAGGAAGGTGTGGTCGATGTGCCGGACCGTGTATCCGGCGCTTCGCAGCGAGGCGCTCAGGTACATGAGCCCGAGCGACGGCATGATCCAGTGGCGCCCCTGCGCCGGGGCGCGCTGAGGGTAGACAAGTACGACGTCTGTCATCTCGCCTCCTGCACGTTGATGTGATAGCTGGCGCCGGCGAAGCTGGAGGGGAAGAGATAGTCCATCCCTGCCCAGTTGAAGTCCGAAGAGATGAGCTCGCGGCCGGCGTGCAGCTCTGCGCCGGCGATGGCGGGAGCAGACCACTCAACGCCGAGCGTCGCGGAGCGAAGGCGCCCCCAGCCGCCCTCGACCGAGACCCAGCTCGGGAAGCGAGCGCCGATCAGGGTCTGCGTTGCGTCCGCGTAATCGCTGAATGCCGCGGACTGCTCGTTGAGGATCCCGACCTGCGTGAAGCCGGGCGCGAGCCAGATCGGGTGAACCATCACCGACACGCCTGTCGCCTCGACCGTGTACGTCACCTCGACAGCGCCCCTAGACGCGATGGGAATGAACGAGTAGCTGTGTGCAGCATCTCCGCCGATCTCGTCGAGCTGGAACGTGCGCTTCCAGATTGTGCTGCTCGCAGACTCGATGTCGACCGTGGTGGCAGTGCGTGAGTAGACCCATCCGTCTCCATAGCGCACGATCGGGACGCCGAAGCCCATGCCCTCGCCGCCGACGTCGGAACCGGCAACCTTCAGGTTCACGCCTTTCGCCAGTGGGGCCGTCTTGCCCTGGCCGGGCGAAGGCAAGACCGTGGCGTCGACTCCCGGGAAGATGGACTGCGAGAAGACGGCGGTGCCAAACGTATATGCGTACACGGGCTTGCCGCCGTAGACGTGATAGCTCGATTGCAAGCCGAGCGACTTGAACGGCAGGCTCGGCCGGCCCGCTGCGAGGTCAGGAAAGACCGCCGTCGCGCGGTAGTAGCTGATGTCTTCGACCATGAGCTCCGTCACCCCGTGCACCTGCATCCAGTCGATGGCGAGGGTGCGATCGGGCGGCAGCTGTTGCGAACCTGCGATCTCCGACATGGGTTTTCCGCTGTAGAAGGCGACCACCGGCGAATCCGTAATCAGCAAGCCGGAGCTGCCTGCGGCGGCTCGGCCCGCCGCGATCAGGCCGGCGTTGTCCGCGGCGAAGCTCGTGAAGACCGGCAGGAACCCGACCGCGATCATCGCGGCGGCGGCGACAGCGATCACCCGGACGGCCCCGGCGTGCCGGTCCAGGGCGGCCGCCGCCAGCAGCGCCAGCGAAGGCAGCGCTGGGTAGAGGTAGCGGTGGCTCCCGGTGTAGGCGCCGACGGCGACCAACCCGAAGACCGCCACAAGGTAGACGAGCGCCGGAACATGAAGGAACCGCAGGCTCGCAAGCTCGGCTGCAGACGAACAGCGGCGAACGACGTTCCACAGCCCAAGCGCGCCGAAAGCGAACAGGGGCAGGGTCGCGAGTCCGAAGGTTTGAGCCAGCTCGACGACGCGCGTCAAAGCTCCCCCCGGCAGGCTGCCGCGAGCGGTGGCCGAGGCGAGCTCGAGCGAGCCGCGTGCCACAGAATGGCTCGCGGGCGCAAAGCCGAGCTGCAGGAAGACGAGCACGGCGATCGCCGGCACGGCCCAAGCGATCGCAGGCAGTCGCCGACCTCTCGGCGCACGCCGTCGCCAGAACTCTAAGGCCGCGAAGCCGGCCACGGCCGCGATCCAGATCCAGGCTTTTGTGGCGGTCACGCATGCGAGCACGGCCAGCAGCGCGCCGAGCTTTGTCCGGCCGCGCACGGCGGCCAGCGCGGCGGCCGTCAGGAGCGCTGTCAGAAGGGGTTCGACGACGGCCGATCCCGAGGTGAACAGGAAGACGGGGTTGAGGGCGAGCAGGGCGACGGCGAGCCGCGCCTGTCGCGTGTTCGGGGCGAGGGCGTAGACGCACGACAGGGTGAACAGGCCGAGCAATGCTCCGAGCGCCTTCAGGGCGCCCAGCTGCCACAGCCCGAACACGTGTAGAACCGCGGCCGCGAGCACGTGATACCCGGGAAGCCAGGTGTCCTCCATCCCGAACAGCGGGTCGTGGAGGTTGCCGGTCGATGCAAGGTTCGCCGCGATGAGCCAATGCCCGTAGCCGTCCTCGAACGGCTCAGGCATCTGCGCGGCAACGAGCAGCAGGCCGCCGCAGAGGCCGAGCAGGGCAAACTTGGGCCCTGCCGCCCGGAACCGGATCAATGCGCTCCGGCCGAGGTTGCGCAACGTCAGCACCTCGAGCGCGTCAACTGCGCTGAACGAGGCAAGACTTAGGAAGCCGAGGGCGAACATGCTCGCGTACACCGCGAGCAGCCACTGGTGCATCGTGGAGGCGAGGGGCACGATCGCGAGCGCGCCCAGGCCGAAGAGCGCCTCCGCCAGCGCGCGGGGGTCTCCGACGCGGACGTAGGCCTGGTGGTGCCACTCCTGACCGCGCTCCTCGATCCGGTGCTTCGGCGTTCGAATGAACTGTCCACCCGGCCGCGTGGCGCGAAACATAGCCAGCATCGCTGTCAGCGACATCCCGGCGCCTACGACCTGGCACAGCAGCGACGGAACGCCCGACCACCAGCGACGTCCGTTCCGGGTCTGGGCGACGATGAAGCCGAGCCACGGCGACACGGCGACCACCACAACCAGAGCCGACGCGTCGGCAAGCGGCCAGGGCAGGCTGTGCCGGCCGAGCGTGATCAGCAAAGCCGGGTAGCACATCAGCTGGAGCAGCATCAAGGGGCCGATGCCGTAGGCCAGCAGGTGGACGGTCGCCTGCAGCTTGACCGCGGCTCGATTACGGCTCCGGAGCACAGGAAGGAGCAGCTTGAACGCGGATTGGAAGCTGCCTGTCGCCCACCGGGATTGCTGGCGTCGGTAGGCGTCGATCGAAACCGGAAGCTCCTCTGGCACGACGAGGTCTTCCAGGTAAGCAGCGCGCCAACCGCGCAGCTGAGCTCTATAGCTCAGGTCGAGGTCCTCCGTGAGCGTGTCTGCGCTCCAGCCGCCCGAGTCCTCGATCGCGCTGCGTCTCCAGACTCCGGCCGTGCCGGTGAAGTTCGTGAAATAGCCGTCGGCCGAACGAACGGCCTGCTCAACGAGGAAGTGGAAGTCGATCGCGAGCGCCTGCAGTCGCGTGAACCACGAATAACCCTCGTCGAGGTGACCCCATCGCGCCTGGGCGAAACCGACTGCCTGATCCTCAAACGCACCGACCGTGCGGCGCAGAAAATCGCGCGGAGGGACGAAGTCTGCGTCGAAGATCGCGACCAGTGGAGCGTTGGTGAGGGTCAGGCCGTAAGCGAGCGCGCCGGCCTTGAACCCAGTTCGGTTTCCACGTCTGACATGGGCGACCTGCATTCCCTTCAGGCGCCAGCGGGCCGCGCTGCCCGCGACGATTGCCGTCGTTTCGTCATCCGAGTCGTCGAGGACCTGTATCTCCATTCGGCTCGACGGCCAGTCGATAGCGCACACCGCGTCGAGGACGCGCTCCGCGACGTAGCGCTCGTTGTAGACGGGCACCTGCACGCAGACGAGCGGCTCGTTTTCATCGACGATCGAGTGCTTCGGACCGACAGGCAATCGCGTCGCGCGCCACGTCAGATAGAGCAGGTTCACACCGAAGGCGAACAGAAGGACGCTGGTGACGCCGAGGATCGTGATGGCCAACGCAGCGATCAAAAGGGCCCTCGCGTAGATGCTCCGCGAACTTGCAGGCCACGCTTCGAGTTGGCGGCCCCTGTCACGGCGGAGCCTCCGAGACCAGAGGTCCAACTGGCGCCTCTGTCGAACAACGTGTACGGGCGCATGGTCGAGCGCACGTATGCCACTCGCCTGAGCGCGTCGGGATGTTGGCGCCGCGTCCACTGCATGTATCGCCACGCGCCTTCGCCAAGCGTGCGAGCGGCGCGGTCGAGAAACCGCGGAAACAACAAGGCAGGCAGGCGCTGGGCCGGAGGATCGATGAGCAGCAGCGCTGGTTTGTTCGCCAGCTGCGGGAAGTGCTCCAGCAGTCCGGGGTTGGCTTCGATCAGCTCGCGCATCGCGTCGATGCCGAAGACTGGTTCGGCCATCAGCAGCTCGAAGGCCATGTCTTCGTCCTGGCGCTGCAGCGGCAAACACTGCGAGCGTTCGAGGATGAGGTTAGCGGTCATGAGGCGTGGCGCAAGTGGGCGTCGCGTGAGGTCATCGACCGGCTTCGCCCGATGCGCGAGCGCGTGAACGATCCCGAGCATGTTCACTGCGACGTACGCGAGGTGCCGGTGGCCGTCGTCCACGACCAGGTTGAGGTCGACGTCGTCTGACGCTCGAAAACCGCCGCTGGCGAGCGAGCCTGCGATCGAGACGCTGCGGATGAAGGGCGCGAATGCGACCAGCGCCTTCACGAACCGGGCCGTCATCTCGATGTAGGCGGCCGCGTCGGCGAGGTGGCCGAGCGCCCGAGACCGGATCTGATCAACCCGACCGCTGGCGGTGCGATCGACCACGAGATCTCCGGCGAGGATGAGCTCGCGGCTCGCGGCCACCGACCACAGCACCTCTTCTGGCGAGATCGAGCCGCCGAGGCAAAGCTCGGCGAGGCGTTCCGCGTTCAAGGCGTAACCGCGCCGCCCGAGTAGCGCGACAGTCTGCCGGATCCGATCCGACGTGGCAGCAGATCGAGAGCCGGGGTACGGGATCACGCCAACCAAGGAAGGGCCTCCGATACTCCAGGACGTGGTCTTGGCACGTGCTCGCGCACTTTCCCGAGGGGTCCCCGTGAACTCACGGCGCTAGCGTCTGAGTTCGTGGGGTAAAGGGCGCACCTCGGATGGGATACGAGGCCGGGTTACGATTTGGGTCAGCGACAGAACCTGTACGACGAGCTCAACTAGGAGGCGAGATGACCGCCGACGGACACTTTCGAGTTCCCACCCCAGTCAACGAGCCGATTCGTCCTTACGCTCCGGGCGACGCCACGCGCAAGAGCCTGAAGGCACGGCTGGCAGAGTTGACCGACGCGCGCACCGACGTCCCGATGCAGATCGGTGGGGAGCGGCGCTGGGGCGCGTCAAAGGCCGACATCCGTTCTCCCCATCGAAAAGAGCTGTCCATCGCTCGGGTCGCGGTCGGCGGCCGCAAGGACTTCAACGACGCGATTGAGGCTGCGCTCGAGGCGCGGCGAACATGGGCGGCCACCTCGTTTCAGGAGAGGGCAGCTGTGCTTCTGCGCGCGGCCTCGCTGCTCGCAGGGCCCTGGCGCGACACCATCAACGCCGCGACGATGCTCGGCCAATCGAAAACGGTGCATCAGGCGGAGATTGATGCCGCCTGCGAAACGATTGATTTCTGGCGCTACAACGTGCAGTTCGCGGATCAGCTTTACGCGCAGCAGCCGGCCAACGACGGCACCGCATGGAACCGGCTCGAATACCGCCCGCTCGAAGGCTTCGTCTTCGCTGTGAGCCCGTTCAACTTCACGTCGATCGCCGGCAACCTGCCCATGGCCGCGGCCCTCATGGGCAACACGGTGGTCTTCAAGCCGGCTACGCAGACGCTGCTCGTCTGCCACTTCCTAATGGAGCTGCTCAACGAGGCGGGCCTGCCGCCAGGGGTGGTCAACATGGTCAGCGGCAGCGCCTCCGAGATCTCTGAGCAGGTTCTTGCCCACGAGCGGCTGGCCGGTATCCACTTCACCGGTTCCACCGAGGTCTTCCAGGGGATGTGGCGGGAGGTGGGCCAGAATGTCGAGCGCTATCGCACCTATCCGCGGCTGGTGGGTGAGACCGGAGGAAAGGATTTTATCGTCGCCCATCCCTCAGCGGACCCGGACGCCTTGCGCACTGCACTTGTACGCGGCGCCTTCGAGTACCAGGGCCAAAAATGCTCGGCCGCATCGCGTGCTTACATTCCGCACTCGATCTGGAAGGGCATTCGCGCAGAGCTCGCCGAGCAGGTCGACGCGATTCCACAGGGCGACGTCGCCGATTTCCGCAACTTCATGGGAGCGGTAATCGACGGCAAAGCCTGGTCAAAGCACATGAGAGCGATCGACTTCGCGAAAAGGGCCGAGGATGCCAAAGTCATCGCCGGAGGCAAAGGGGATTCCAAGGAAGGGTGGTTCATCCGCCCCACCGTCATCGAGACGAAGAACCCCGATTTCAAGCTCCTGCGCGAGGAGCTGTTCGGTCCGATTCTCACGATTTACCCGTACGCCGACTCGAAGTTCCAGGAGACGCTCGAACTGTGCGACCGAACGAGCCCGTACGGGCTGACCGGCGCCATCTTCGCGCGCGAGTGACCACCGTTAACGCCCGCGAATGCGCGCGAGCAATCCGGTCCTTGGTCCGCGCGTCAACACGGGACCGACCGCGACACACGAGCAGCGCTCCGACGCGGGCACTCCCGCCAACGCCTCTTCGACGTGATTTCCACAACCGCGCCACGTTGGCTTGTCACACTTCTTACAGGTGGTCTTGCTGCACATATCGACTCTTTCTCTACTTTCTCTCCGTCATACCAATTGGGGAACGTGAACCGCCGGCGACGATCGCCAGGTCTCGTACCCGCCATCGAGGTTCTTAGCCCGAAAACCCAATTCGGTCAGGAGCCTCGTCGCGGTATAGCCACGCTGGCCGACTTGGC
>Ga0208848_1000111_pt1 | contig 15615 bp, 18 predicted proteins | sample NGESurshal072012_2_FD_184455 | JGI IMG/M metagenome (GOLD analysis project Ga0208848, IMG submission 184455) | Arctic peat soil microbial communities from Barrow, Alaska - NGEE Surface sample 210-1 shallow-072012 (SPAdes) | ecosystem: Environmental > Terrestrial > Soil > Wetlands > Peat ... | reverse complement strand
CCCGGGCAGCGTCGGCTACGGCAACTTGCTCGTGATCATCCACGGCAACGGGTACTCGACGTGGTACGGACACCTGAGCGGGTACGCGCCGGGCCTGTCCAGCGGTCAGGTGGTCCCGCGAGGTACGACGGTTGCTTTCGAGGGTTCGACCGGCTGGTCGACCGGGCCGCATTTGCACTTCGAGATCCGCGTCAACGGTTTCTACAGGAACCCGTGCATCTGGCTTGGCTGCTAGTCACGGCATCCCGGCTTCCAGATTTCGCTAGGCTGCTGACATGAATCGCCGCGCTGCCCTGCGGGGTGGCGCCGCCCTCGCCGTCCTGATCGTCGTCTTCGTCGCGGGCGTTTATGTCGACCAGGCGTTTCCGGAATACGTGCCTTACTTCGGGCATCGATCGGTGAGCGGCGTGGACCTCTCGGAGCTGCAGCAGGCGGTGCGCCTGGTGCAGGCGGACTACGTGGACGGCAACCTTGATACGAGCAAGCTGTCGCACAGCACTGTGCAGGGCCTGATCACCGGCCTGGGCGACCCCTTCTCCGCATATTTCGACCCCGCGGCGTACAAGCGCCTTCAGCAGAGCTACCAGGGCCTCTACTCCGGCATTGGGATCTACCTGAGCTTCACGACGAGCTACCCGGTCATCACGGGCACGGTGCCGGGATCGCCGGCCGCACGTGCGGGGCTGCAGGCGGGCGACCAGATTGTGAAGGTGGCGGATAAGGACACCAAGGGCATCACCGCCGACCAGGCGACAGCACTCATCCAGGGCGCGGACGGCACCAAGGTGACGCTCGGGATATCGCGCGCCGGTAGCACGTTCTCGGTGACGATAACGCGCGCCGAGATACACGTACCCATGGTTCGATCGGCGGTGATCGCCAACCACGTTCTCTACATTCGGATCTATGAGTTCGGCACCAACACGTCGACTGAGTTCGCTTCAGCCCTGTCCTCCGGACTGCCCGGCGCGCTGGGAATCGTGCTGGACCTGCGCGGAGATCCAGGCGGCTTCATATCGGCCGCCGACGACGTGATCAGCCAATTCGTGTCCAGCGGTGAGACGTTCGAGCTTCGTGACCGCAGCGGCACGGTGGAACGGCATAGCGTCGCCGGACAGCATGCGGCGCCAACGCTTCCATTGGTCGTGCTGGTGGACGCCAACAGCGCTTCGGCCTCGGAGATCGTGGCCGGTTCGCTGCAGGTCCACCACCGCGCGAAGTTGGTCGGGACGGTGACCTACGGCAAGGGCTCGGTGCAGCAGGACTTCGTGCTGGCGGCCGGGTCGGACATTCACCTCACCGTCAAGCGGTGGTACCTGCCGAACGGACAGACGATCGACCACAAGGGCTTGCAGCCGGACGTGCCCGTGACGCTTGCGCAGCCCACCGACGCTTTCGATGTCACCGCGCTGTCCCAGGGCTACGCGAAAGACACGCAGCTCAACACCGCGCTCGCAATGCTGCCTGGGTAGACTGAGAGCCCCACGAACTCGGAGGCTTCGCCGTGAGTTCGCGGGGACCCAGGTTTCGCGAAAACGGGCGGTTAGCTCAGTTGGCTAGAGCGCCTCGCTTACACCGAGGAGGCCGTTGGTTCAAGTCCATCACCGCCCACATCAATTCGGGAGCCTTTCCATAACGCGAACCGAAGTCTTCGGAAGGCGGAGAGGTCCCCCGGCCTGGGTTGGTGTTTGGTCAGGTCGCCCTCCGATTCCACTGCCGAATCCAACACATCCGTTCTGAATGCCACGGCTCACGAGGTCAAGGACCATAGCTGTGGTGCTCCGTCACGAAAGCGGAACCCAGTCGACTGCGGTGAGCATTAACGTTCTGGGGCGATTACCTTGATGCCAAGTCGAGCGGGGTGGGCAAACCGGTGATCCTCCCCAAGATCCGGGATCCGCGGTTCATCACCGTGCGTCGCGGCGGCAGCCTCCAAGACGACGATCACCGCCTCCTTGCGATCTGGGCAGCTGACTGCGCGCAGCACGTGCTGCACCACTTCGAGCAGGCACTGCCAAAGGACGACCGTCCACGTCGGGCGATCGACCTCGGGCGTGCCTGGGCGCGGGGTGAGATCACGTGGGGAGAGGCCCGCACGGCGGCCGGCCATGCAAACGCCGCGGCCAGAGACCTGAGTGGGGCAGCACGGCATGCCGCGTACGCTGCTGGCCAGGCTGCGGCGGTGGGCCATGTGGCAGCCCATGAGCTCGGTGCCGCGGCCTACGCGATCAAGGCGGCGCGAGCGGCAGCGGCTGAAGGCGAGCGCGAGGCGGCTGGCCGCTTGGAGTGCCAGTGGCAGCGCGCCCAACTGCCCCACGAGATCCGAGAACTTGTGCTCGACGACCAGCGGCTTCGCAACGAGTTGTGCTGGTTTGCGTTCGACTGCTGACACGGCTCGCTCCCGGCGGCCGCCACCCTGTCAGGTCGGCTCGACTCGCAGCCGGCCGCAGAGGTAGCCGACGGACGCGACCTCCAGCTACGTCTGGGCGCCGAGCGCCGTCTTCTCGTAGCAGCGCGAGAGCCGACGCCATCCCCCAGCCGCGCTTGCGCCTCCTCGCTCATCCCAGGCTGATCGGTCGACCAACTATCGTCAGGTGGTTCGCGTTACCGAAACCTCGGCCCACCACGACTGACATTTTCCACAGCGCATGACCTGCAGGCGCTCGCGCTCGGCACGGCACCTCGCCTCGTCCAATGGCCCCAACTGCTTCAGGGCCGGGGCGATCGCGGGCTTATAAGGCGCGGTCTGACGCGGGTGGCCGAGTCTGCAATTCACGCTCTGTGGGCTGCGTTGGGTGTGCAACTGGCTCCGGCGATCCCGAAAAGAGGTTGCGCTTCGTATTACGTTGCTATATGGTGTTCGTATTACGCTGAGGAAGCAGTTTTTCATGCCGGGCGAGCTGCCGCTCGTCCTCCTTGATCTCATCTCCGATCGCCCACAGGGCGGCTACGAGTTGCTGGGCGGGCTCGAGCGACGGTTTGGCCCGGGCTATCGGCCCTCGCCCGGAAGCGTTTATCCGGCGCTCTCTGCGCTGCGAGCCGAGCAGCTCATCGAGCAGGAGTCCGGCGGAGCGAGAGCGTCGTATCGCGTGACGACACAAGGTCGCGACATGCTCACCACGCAGCGCGACGTGTTCGCGAGGATCGAAGCCCGCACCAGCTCTGCCCTCAAGTCCGACGCGTGGCGGCAGCTCGTTCTCGACCGGTTCGTGGCTCGCATCAGCAAGTTGAGCGGTCGTATCGACCGCGCCGCCGTCGAGCGCATTCTCGACAATGCCGCGAAGGCGGTCGCCGACCTGGAGGTCAGAAATGGACAGTGAAGAGCAGTTCGATCAACTGGCGAGACGAGAGGAAGAGCTTCGCGCGCTCGCGTCGCGAGGACGACGGCGATCGCTGTTGATCATGATTCTCGCCTTCGTGCCGAGCCCGTTCCTTGTCATGCTGACCAACCACGACAGCAGCCTGCTCAGCCTCATTCCGGTTGGCATCGCCTGCGTCGTCGCCACCTTCTACTCATGGACAAAGTGGCAGCGTCGACCGGAGGACTCCCAGTCGGTTGCCTTCGTCGGACTCGACCGAAGACGGCAATGGGCGACCTACCGCTCGATGCGGGATGGAAGCGGAATCGACGATCCCGTCGTGCTGACCATCGTCGAGTCGATCCACCACCATCTGAGTCGAAGCGTCCCGGCGGTCGTGGCCACGATGGTCGTGATCGCGGCGATGGCCGTCGCACTCGTCGAGGCCGCCGGCAACGGCGTCAGCTTCTGGGTGCCTGCGGTTATCGTGATCGTGGCTGGCGTAGCCATCGCCGGACATCGCTGGGTTATCGATCGAGCCGGTGTCGTCATCGATCGCAGCCGGCAGCATTTGACCTGAGCACAGCTCACTGAACCCACCTCCAGACATCACATGAGGGGCAGGAGAGCCAATCGTTTCGTACCATCTGCCCGTTGAGCCGAACGAAGCCCGTGCCACTGGCCCCGATCGGCAACCAGTAGAGGGTCAGTGCCAAAGCGCGGCATCGTCGCCGCGAGCGGGTTAACGCTGCCTTCGCTGCTGTGTGCCTGTCACGTGACGCTACCCTGCCTTGCCAAGCCCACTAACACGTCCCGCCAGCCCTTTCCGGCTACCGATCCAGGAGCAATATGGGAACAGCGTCAGCCGGAGGCTGATGGGCGAGGTCCTTGCCGACCCGTCCGTGCCGGTCTACATCCCGGAAGGCGAGAAACATGCCGATGAGTTGCGGTCTGGGATTGCTCGCGACCACCAATAGTGGAGATCACATAACACCCCTTCTTTCGCTCGGCCCGCCACTCGTGCGAGCACTACGCTCAGGGCGGACTACCGCGGAGGTAGGTGGTTCGAGTCCACCGCGGCCCACCACGCTGGATGATCTGCGCGAAGAGAAGGCAGCAGCCGATGCGATGTATGAGGCCGCGAGAGCCGTGATGAACATGCCACTCGCTCTGGCCGCCAACCGGCAGCGGCATGAGATCACAACAACGATGGCCAAGGTCACGGGAGAGCTAGATGAGCGACCGCAGTTGACCGTGAACATCCAACAGACCGCAGCGTTCATCGCAGTCCGCACTGTCATCTTCGAGGCCCTCGAAAACTACCCCGAGGTCCGCTCAGAGATCAGCCGCAAGTTGCGCCTGCTGGCAAACAACGCAGAGGCCTCTGGAAAGGCGAGCTGAACGCGACCGGCTGAGAAGGCCGGGATTCTCTAGCTACACCGAGGCCAGGTACTCACAGGCTCAGAGATGCCTGCGGCCAGTCCTGGTGGCTCTCAGCAGGGCCGCCGCTGAGAGTTTCGCGAACCGCCTCAGGCTCCTTTGACGGCGCCTAGTCGGTAGCGTTGCCTCGTCGGGCGTACACGGCGCAAGTGAACGCGATCAGCCATCGAGTCAGCGTCTCAAGGCGGTCTGACGCCGTCGCGGACTGTTGCCTGAACTCGACCAAGGCAGCCGTGCTCCGGTCTATCGCAATCCTGCTCTCCCGCTGAAACTCGCCCAGCGCAGCGGTGCTGCGGTCGATCGCGCTCCGGCTCTCCTTGAACGCCTCCTCGTTTCGCTTCGCAGCCTCCACGTTGCGACGGGCGATCTCAGCCTCGACCGGCATATTTGTGACACCCCCGAAGCGGCTCAGCAGTACGAGCTCGTCATCTCGGACATTCATGAGGTCAGAAACCTCAAGCTCCGCAACTCGCACGTCGCCCTAGACCTGTCCTTGGTGGATGGTCGACCGATCCATGATCCGCTTGAACTCGTCCGTGTGACCTGGAAAGCGTGGATCTGCTGACACGCTACCCGGTCGCGTCGTTCGCGTAAACAGGAAATACTCTTTCTGATCTTGAAGGCGAGCCTTCAGGCAGAGTACTTGCTTGGTAAGTAAAAGGTCCCGGGTTCGAATCCGGGCAAGGCTCGATACTGGGGATCGCCTTCGAGCGGCTGAGGTTCGACTTGTCCACGCATCCGAAATCAAGTCGTCCGGATCACGCGCCGATACGTGCCACACGATGGGCTGCTGGGTTTACCGCCGCGAACCCGGTGGCCCACCGGTCCCGACGAGCACTCCCGGGCCAGCCTGATCCCGAGATCGGCCGGTCCGCTCTGGAGATCACAAGGACATTGACAGCGGACCGGGAAAGGCGTATCGCGCATGGGCGCGCGTCTTTCAAATCGCCCTCCCTTGCGCTTCATTGCAGGTTCAACCTACGATCCGCGATACTGGGAAGCTCCGGCCGGGACGGATCACAGGGCGATCTCACACTCAAGTTCTGAAGCCGAGATCGAAAAGTGCCGAGATAGCTCAGCTTGGTAGAGCAGCGGACTGAAAATCCGCGTGTCGCCAGTTCAAATCTGGCTCTCGGCACCAGCTACTTACTTGAGTCCCGCTGTCGATAGGACTTGAGTGAGTAATCGAGATCGAAGGGTGTCCTCATTAGCTCGTCTTGACTGAAAATCAAGGTGTCGGCGGTTCAAGTCCGCCCCTCGGCACCAGCTCCAGCCGCCCTAGGCTCGCGCCGGTCACGAAGACGCAGGAAGCGAAACGGCGCATCGAGGATCGCCAGCAGCGCCACCCCGAGCAGCGCTGCCCACACCACGTACCACGGCCATGGCCCCATCAGATCGAACAGGCTTGACGTGGGTGGCTTGCTGCGCAGGTACATGTAGTTGGCTCCGGTGGCCGCGTCAACCGCGCCGACCACCAACACATAAGCAATCGTGATCCCGGCGACTCGGACAACTGCGCCGCGCCGCGGCCACTGGCGGAGGCCCACGACCAGAAAGAGCGCAGCGGCCACGATGCCTCCATGCGCCACGTAGTACTGGAAGAACGGAAAGGTCGGGAAGTGCTGTGTTAGGTCAGGGGTGATCAGGGCCTGCAGGGAACCCGCCAGCGCCCAGAAGTAGGTTATCTCGACCAAGAGCTGTTGGCGAAATAGCAAAGCGAGCGCCGCCACGAAGATGGCAGCGTCGCAGAGTTGAAGTGGAAAGGCGGTGGCGAGCTCGGAACCGGTCGATCGCTTTGTCACCAGGTAGATCCACCATCCGACCTCGGCGCCCACGAGCACGAGAGCCAAGGCGCCTGCGCCTGTGGTTGTCCACGCTCCCCGGCGCAACCGAGCTCCGGCGACCAGGGCGGTCGAGAACAAAAGAATGGCTACCAGTGCGCCGATGTGTTCAGTTGCGACCACGCCGCATACTAACCGGCCGTGGGAAAGCTGCGACCGTTCCGGTTTGGCGTTACGGAGCATCGAGCACCCAACGCCAAAGCGTGGCGCGAGCAAGCCCGCCGCGTGGAGTCGCTCGGGTATTCGACGCTCTACATCACCGACCATTTCGGCGACCAGCTGTCGCCGGTGGCAGCTCTCATGTCGGCTGCAGACGCGACGAGCACGCTTCGAGTCGGTTCCCTCGTGTTCGACAACGACTACCGGCATCCGGTGGTTCTCGCCAAGGAGGCGGCGACGTTGGATCTCCTGTCCGATGGTCGCCTGGACTTCGGTCTGGGGGCCGGCTGGCTGGCCACCGACTACGAACAGACCGGCATCCCGTTCGATCCGCCTGGCACCCGGATCGAACGCATGGCCGAGGCGCTCCAGATCATCAAGGCATTTTTCGCCGGAGGGAGCGTCTCCTTCACGGGCAAGCACTACAAGATCGCAGGCGTCGAGGCCATGCCGTCAGCAGTGCAAAAGCCGCACCCACCGATCATCCTCGGGGGCGGCGGCAGGCGCATGCTGCGCCTGGCGGCGCGGGAGGCGGACATCGTGAGCATCAACTACAAGTTGAGCGAGGGGAGGATCAACCGCAAACTCATAAGTACGGGCCAGGCCGATGCGACCGATGAGAAGCTGGGCTGGATCAAGGAGGCAGCGGCCGACCGGCTCTCGGAGATCGAGCTGAGCGTGAGCATTTTCGTCGCCAACGTGACCGACGACCGAGACGCATTGGCCGCGGCAATGGCATCAGGGTCTGGGTCCGAGCCGAGCGCCGTCCTCGAGACGCCGCACTTCTTGATCGGTACCGTCGAACAGATGATCGAGGACCTTCAGGCGCGCCGCGAACGCTACGGAATCTCCTACGTCATCGTTCCCGGCGAAGTCGCTCAGTCTCTTGCGCCGATCGTCACGCGGCTGACCGGCACATGAGGTCCTGCTGTAGATTGGGTGGCGATGGCCATCACTGAGGCGGTCGTTCTCAAAGGCCCGAACGAGGGGCGCTCGACGGAGGTGCTGACACCCGAAGCGCTGGCTTTCGTCGCCCGTCTGCAGCGTGAGTTCGGCGACCGCCGTCTCGAGCTGCTTCGGCTGCGAGACGAGCGCCAGGCGCGACTCGACGCCGGCGAGTCGCCACAGTTCCTGGCGGAAACCCAATCGGTTCGCAAATCGGAGTGGCGAGTGGCCAAGGCCCCCGAGGACTTGCGGGATCGGCGGGTCGAGATCACCGGCCCAACCGATCGCAAGATGCTGATCAACGCTCTCAACTCGGGCGCACGCGTCTTCATGGCGGATTTCGAGGACGCGAACTCGCCGACCTGGGCGAACCTGGTGGAAGGGCAGGTGAACCTGATCGACGCCATCGAGAAGCGGATCGATTTCACGAGCCCGGAAGGAAAGGAATACCGCCTCAACGAGAAGGTCGCAACCTTGCTCGTCCGCCCGCGGGGCTGGCACCTGGACGAGAAGCATGTCGAAGTAGACGGCAAGCCCATATCGGGCAGCCTCTTCGACTTCGGCCTCTATTTCTTCCACAACGCCAAGCGGCTCTTAGGGAAGGGCAGCGGCCCGTACTTCTATCTGGCAAAGCTCGAGAGTCATCTCGAGGCGCGGTTGTGGAACGATGTCTTCAACTCCGCCCAGGACGATCTTGGAATCCCGCGCGGCACCATACGCGCCACGGTGCTGATCGAGACGATCCTCGCCGCGTTCGAGATGGAAGAGATCCTGTATGAGCTACGCGATCATTCGGGTGGTCTGAATGCCGGGCGGTGGGACTATATCTTCAGCATCATCAAGAAGTTTCGAAACCGGCAGGAATTCGTGCTGCCCGACCGCGCGCAGGTGACGATGACGGTGCCGTTCATGCGTGCCTACACCGAGCTTCTCGTGAAGACGTGCCACGCGCGGGGCGCGCACGCGATGGGGGGTATGGCCGCGTTCATCCCTTCGCGCCGGGACGCTGAGGTAAACCGCGTGGCGCTGGCCAGGGTCAAAGAAGACAAGGACCGCGAGGCCGCTGACGGTTTCGACGGGACCTGGGTGGCTCATCCGGACCTGGTGCCGACCGCGACCGAGGCGTTTGATCGGGTGCTTGGCGATCGGCCCAATCAGCTCGAGCGCCAGCGACCCGAGGTTTCCGTCACAGCCCAGCAGCTCATCGACGTGCGGGTACCCGACGGGAGCGTCACCGAAAGCGGCGTGCGCCTCAACGTCAGCGTTGGCATCCAGTACGTCGAGTCGTGGTTGAGGGGCGTCGGGGCTGCGGCGATCAACAACCTGATGGAGGATGTCGCGACGGCCGAGATATCGCGTTCGCAGGTCTGGCAATGGATCAGGCACTCCTCAAGACTGAGCGACGGGTCGATCGTCAGTGAGGACCTGGTGCGTGAGATCGCGGATGACGAGATGGCCAAGATCCGCGAGCGGCTGGGCGAGGATGGATGGGCGAAGAGCCGCTTCAGCGATGCACGAGAGGTGTTCGAGGAAGTTGCGCTGGCCAACTCGTTTCCCGCTTTCCTGACACTCGTGGCGCAGCGCCAGCTCGTCTGACCCCGTAGGCGTTAACAGGCAGGGTTGGCCTCGGATTTCTCGAGCTCTAAGCTGGGCCCAGGCGTGCCGGTGGGGGCAATCAGTAGGTCCCATCCTTATCGCCGCTTTGCGCGCAGGAACCGGGCCGGAGGAGGGAGGGCCCGCGAGAGGACCGCCGCGTTGGGCTAGGGGACGGGTCTCGGCGTCGCGGGCGGCTTGCCGGGCAGCCTGCGCCACTGCCGCGGACCGACACCGTTGTTCGGGTTGCCGGGCACGAACTCGACGGCCGACGGCTGCACCATGCAGTTGTCTTTGCGCACGACGCTGCGCTCTCCGCCTTCCTGGTGCTCGATCACGACCGTGCGCTCAAGGACTGCGCGCACGCGCACCTGCTTGCCGTCGACCATCGCGGTGAAGCCTCCGCTGACCTCGTGGTTGAGGGGTGGGACGATGCTGGCCAGAGACACGAGATCAACGATCTTGCTCATATGTGGGCTTCCCTCGGGCTGGTGGGCGGGTTCAAGCCGCTTGAATGAAAAAACGCCGAAACAACCCTAATTCGGCGGAAATGCACTTTACCAGAACGCCAGCGATTCGCCCGATCGTCGACCGATCGCGGTTAGGCCGCTGAGCTGTGTTCCTGCATGCGGAGCTGGCGTGCGGCTTCGCGCCCCCGGCGCGCCGCCTCCTTGCTCGCCAGGTGACGCACGCGGAGATGCCCGGGGTTGACCATAAGGCGCCGGCGATTGACCAGCACCTTCGGCTCACCTGGAGCGGGTTCTACGACCGCCGTCCGCTCGAGCACTGCGGTCACCCAGACCCGGCGCCCGTCCACCTCGGCTTCGAAGTCGGGGAGGATCTCGTCGTCTTCATCCATCTCGACGCTGTCCAGCCGCACCAGCTCGCTGGGGCTACTCGACGGTCTTTCGATTGTCTTTCGGTTTGAAGCCATGCTCATATCCCAGATACCCGATCGCGAGCAAGATCAAACCCAAGGTCAGCCACGGAATCAGATGGGCTGGGAACAATCCGAAGAGCACTCGCACTCGAGGTCCGACGCGGCGCCCCACCTCGAGGAAGATGGCCGCCCAGATCGAGGCTGATATAAGAACGCACGGTATAAATACCTTGTAAGGGACGTCGAGTATTCCGGACAAGGCGGACAGGACGATCCGCATACCTGGAATGTGCCGCCCGATGATGATCGCCCAGGGCCCCCACCGTTTGAATATCCGTTCGGCCCGGACAAGCCTTTCGTCAGTCACGCCGACATACCGGCCGAAGCGCTGGATGAAGGGCCGGCCGTAGCGGCGGCTGATGGTCAGGTTGCAAGCACCCCCGAGGACCGCACCGGACACCACCGCGAGATATGCCAACGGGTAGGGAATGGCGCCCGTCGTCGTCAGGTAGCCGCCGTACGCGATGGCCACATCGCCCGGCGCCGGCAGAGGCACCCCGAGCTCCTCGAAGAAGATGACGAAGAACAGGCCGCCGGTCTGATGGTCCAGCACGAACAGGCGAACGGCATGCGTCAGCGGATGCCACCAGCCTGGTTCACGCAGCCAGCCGGGTATGTTGAATGCGAGATACGCACCTAGCGGCAGCATGGGGAGCGCCCTTCTGCCTTCAGCGTGCCGGTGTCGCCAGAACCTTCTGGGCTGAATCCCACTCGAGCACAGTGCCGAAGACTCGTGAGAAGTGGCTGGCATACGCGCGGGCTGCGGCCGCCGTCTCAATCTGCTCCCCGGTCATGGACTCAACAGAGCTCGGCCGCTTGTCGGCGTGACCGCACGGGATGATGCCGTCGAAGTACGCAAGATCGGTTTTGAGGTTGAGGGCAAAGCCGTGGCTCACGATCGACCGGTTCAGCTTGATTCCGATGGCGGCCAGCTTCTTGCCTTCCGACCAGACCCCCGTCAGGCCTTTCTCGCCCGGCTGGGAATCGATTCCGAGGTCGTGCAGGTAATCGATCAGCGAGTGTTCGAGCTTCTCCAGGTACTGGGGAATCGAGAGCTCGAAATGAGCCAGGTCGAGAATCGGGTACCCGACCAGCTGGCCCGGGCCGTGATAAGTCGCTTCGCCTCCCCGGTCCGACCAGATGACGTCAACGTCGCGTCGTGCTCGTTCCGCCTCGCCCCACAGCATGTGATCGGGCGTGGCGGCCTTGCCCATCGTGAAGACGTGCGGGTGCTCGAGCAACAGCAGCGTGTCGGAGGTATGGCCATCGCGCAAGGCGGAGACGAGCTCCGTCTGGATGTCCCAGGCCTCCCGATAGGGAGTCCTACCCAGCCAGCAGGCTCTTACGGGTTGGGACCTGTTCATCAGCGTGATATGAGGAGCGGACAAGCGGACCGGCTTCGACGTGCCCGAATCCCATTTCGAGCGCTTGCTCCTTGAAGCGCGCGAACTCTTCTGGCCGGTAGTAGCGGACAACCTCGGCATGATGTTTCGACGGCCGCAGATATTGACCCACTGTCAGCACATCGATGTTGTGCGCGCGCATGTGTCGGAAGACATCGAGGAGCTCGTCGTCGGTTTCCCCCAATCCCACCATCAGGCCTGATTTGGTAACCATGTGCGGCGCCAGCGACTTGACGTGGCGCAGGAGGGCGAGGCTGTTGGCATACACAGCCTTTGGCCGGATCCGCGAATAAAGGCGCGGCACCGTCTCAGTGTTGTGGTTGAAGATGTCCGGCCCCGCATCGACGACCGTCTCAACGGACTCCAGGTCGCCCTGGAAGTCGGGGGTCAGGACCTCGATGGTCGTCCCCGGGCTGCGCCGGCGGATCGCGCGAATCGTCCGCGCGAAGATGCCCGCACCCCCGTCCTTCAAGTCGTCGCGATCGACCGAGGTGATGACGGCGTGCTTCAGGCCGAGCTCGGCGACCGACTCGGCGACACGGAGCGGTTCGCCGAGGTCGAGCTCGCTGGGCCGGCCCGACGTGACAGCGCAGAACCGGCACGCCCTCGTACACACATCGCCGAGGATCATGAAGGTGGCCGTCCGCCGGTTCCAGCAGTCGAAGATGTTGGGGCACCGGGCCTCTTCGCACACGGTGTGCAACCGGCTGCCGCGCACCAACTGCCGCAGGTCTTTGAAATTCTCGCCCTCGGTGACTCGGATGCGAATCCAGGGCGGGATCGGCGCCGGCTTCAGAGGCTCTGAGGAACCGAGACTGCTGCTCACAGGCGGATGCTACCGGGCGTCCACTCTTCCAGCCGTTTCTTGATCGCGCCGAGGAATTGCCCGGCCATCATCCCGTCGACGATGCGATGGTCGAAGCTCAAGCACATGTTCATGATGTGGCGGATCGCTATCGCGTCAGCGATCACGACCGGCCGCTTGACGATCGCCTCGGTCGTCAGGATTGCTGCCTGCGGCTGATTGATGATTGGCTGGCTGGCCACCGAGCCGGTCGCACCCGTGTTGTTGAACGTGAACGTGCCGCCTTGCACGTCCTCTGGCTTGAGCTTCTTGGTTCGAGCACGCTCGATCAAGTCGCTGAGCGCGCTGACCAGGTCGGTAAATCCGTGCTGGTCCGCGTCCTTCAGCACCGGGACGATGAGGCCGTCCGGGATCGAGACCGCGACGCCCATGTTGATGTAGCGCTTGAGGACGACCCCCTCGTCGGTCCAGGTCGAGTTGAGCCATGGGAACTGCTTGATCACCTCACACAGGATCTGCACCACGAACGGCATGTAGGTCAGCGCTGCGCTGTGGCGAACCTTGAAGCTTGCCTTCTCGGCGTCGCGGTAGCGGACGAGGTTGGTGACGTCGACCTCCTGCAGCGTCCACGCGTGGGGCGATGTCGCAAGGCTGCGGACCATGTGCTCTGCGATCGAGCGCCGCATCACGCTGAGCTTCACGAGCTCTTCGCGCGTGCCGTCGATCTTCGCCGGCGTTCGCGGAGCAGGAGTTGGAGCAGGCGGTGATACAGGAGCGGCCGTGGCCGCGGCCACCGGTCCGCCTCCCACCGCGGCCAGGACGTCGTCGCGCGTGACACGGCCGCCCATGCCCGAGCCGCGCAGGGATCCCGCGTCGATCCCGTGCTCCGCCGCCAGCTTGCGCACGGCGGGTGACAGGCGAGCACGTTCTCCGCCGCCGTCTTCGGTCGGTGCTGCCACCTCAGCTATGGGCGCCGGGGCGCTGGCCGGTCCAGACGGCACCTCGGCATGCGCCACTCGTCCGTCGCCCGCCGGCTTGGCAGGCGCCGAAGCCGCCACCACAGCGCCCGCGACCTCGATCTGCGCGATCACCTCGCCCACGCGCACGGTCTCGCCTTCGGGGACCGAGATCTTGACCAGCTTGCCTTCAAAAGGCGAAGGGATCTCTGCGTTGACCTTGTCTGTCACCACCTCGACCAGGGGCTCGTCGCGCTTCACGAAGTCGCCCTCGTGCTTGAGCCACTTGTCGACAGTGCCCTCGGTGACCGATTCGCCGAGCTGCGGCATCTTGATCTGGGCCAGGCCCATATCGGCCTAGTTTAACCAGGCCCACCTGAATCCGAATCGCCGCATGCCTGCGGCTGCCTAGACGCGGAAGCTCGATCAGCGCTTACCTCGAGCTGCCGTCTAGGTTTATCCCGCCTCTTTTGTGGGGGCAACGTCCCAGTGACATCGGGACTTGCCGCCGCTTATGTTTGAGCGAGGGGCAGAGACCGAGACAGTCTCTGTCGCCCGCCATTACCGGAGTCTGCGCCGTGAGCTTGGCCCTCGCCTGCACCCCGGGTTGAGGGTCATGCTTTCTCCGGCTGCCTTGCCCCTTCTCCGGGGGGTCAGGTTCTTGACGGGCCTATTGGATCTCCGCGCGGAGTGCAATCGTCCCGAACCATGGGCGCCTCACCAATTGGGGACCTCTGCTTGGACGAGCTCTGGGTCTCAATCGGATGGGACGACGCCCACCACGTCAGAGACGGCGCCTCCTGTTTTGGATAGGGCGGACACGGCCGTTGGGAGGTGAGTTGCAACTCGGGGCATTCGTGACTTGGCGCGGTGAGTAGACTCGACCCAGCCGGCAGCCGTTATCGGTGATTTGGAGGGCTTGACCATGCCTGGTGGGGGACTCGGCGGCTTTTATCTCTTTCCGCGACCGGATCGGATCCTCGACACGCGAACGACGACAGGCGGTCACCACGCGCCCATGCACAACGGTGAGGAGCTGACGATTCTGATTGCAGGGCAGTACTTCGTACCGCCGGACGCAGTGGGCGTAATCGGCAATCTAACCGTCGTCGGCGCGACCCACCCCGGCTACCTCGTCGTGTACGCGGCAGATCCGAGTGGACCCCCGCCGACTTCCAACCTGAACTTTGGCGCCGGCGCAGCGATCGCCAACATGGTGGCTTCGAGATTGGGTTTTGACTCTAGTCTCCCCGCGACCCTAGGCCGTTTTTCCATCCATGCATCCGTCAGTTCGGGTGGCACCGTCAATGTCATCTTCGATCTGATGGGCTATTCAACCTAGTCCTCGATCTGGCCGAGGTGGAGGACCGCATGCCTATATGGATGACAGGCAAACGTTGAAGCAACATGCCGCATAAGGACCCCGTGCAGGCCCTCTCGGTGAGATGTTGCCGAGGCATTCGGCGCGCCTGGCTATAGGTTGGCTGTACGGAGCTTCGGCAGCGCTAGCGAGCTAGGTCGTGAAGCGCCCGATACGTATTCAGAAATATGGAGGCGACGCCCAGAATCGAACTGGGGATGGAGGTTTTGCAGACCTCTGCCTTGCCACTTGGCTACGTCGCCGCGCTTCGAAGTCGATTCTACCTTCGACCCCAACACCCAGCCTCGCGGTTAGGCTGTGGGCCAGTTGCCGGATCACGACTTTCGGGATGTGATGGCGCGCCTGCCGGCGGGGGTCGTCCTCGTCAGTGCGCGAACCGAGAACGGCTACCGAGGGCTGACCGCGAGCAGCCTCGTCTCGATCTCGGTGGACCCGCCCATGGTCCTCGTCGGACTCGAGCGCGAGGCGGCCACCCGAGCGGCTGTCGTGGAAGGCAAGGCCTTCAACGTGAGCGTGCTCACCCGCTCGCAGGAATTCATCGCGGACAGGTTCGCCGGCCGAGCGCCGGCGATCGACCCCGGATGGGATGGCGTGCCGCACCGCGTGGGCGCCAACGGCATCCCGGTGATCGAGGGATGCGCCGCCTGGCTCGAGTGCAGGCTCGTTGACATTCACCCCGCCGGCGACCACGACATCTGCGTGGGCGAGGTGACGGCGGCAAGCACGGGCTCCGGCGATCCATTGATCCTGTGGGACAGAGCCTTCTGGACCCTGCGCTAGTGGACCGTACCAGCCAAATCTGGAGCATCCGACGTCCCAGACGGCCGGGCGCCCTGCGGGCGCTGATGCCGGC
>Ga0208848_1000110_pt1 | contig 15809 bp, 18 predicted proteins | sample NGESurshal072012_2_FD_184455 | JGI IMG/M metagenome (GOLD analysis project Ga0208848, IMG submission 184455) | Arctic peat soil microbial communities from Barrow, Alaska - NGEE Surface sample 210-1 shallow-072012 (SPAdes) | ecosystem: Environmental > Terrestrial > Soil > Wetlands > Peat ... | reverse complement strand
GGCAACTCCGAAGATGGCCGAGTCGCGCCAGAGCGCGACGGCGCCGCCGATGAAGGGTCCGACCAGGAGGCCGACCATCTCGCACGCCTGCAGCTTGGCGAACCCTTCGGCGCGCCTCTCGGGCCCGCTGAGGTCGACGACCGCGGCACGCAGCGCCGGCACGTACGCGCCTGAGGACACTCCCTGGAGGGTTCGCAGCGTGGCCAGGAGCCAGAGGGGGCCGACGTCGGCGAACAGGGCGAGGGAGAGAGCGCCGAACGCCGCCCGGGAGCCGAGCAGCATGGGGCGGCGGCCGACACGGTCGGTGAGACGGCCTGCGGGCACCTGCACCAGCATGTTGGCGATCAGCGGGCCGGCGATGAACAGGGCGATGGCCAGCGATCCGCCGCCATGCCGGCGCACGTACAACGGCGCGATCGGGAAGATGGCGGCCACCCCGGCGAACATGATCAGCTGGCCGCTGAGCAGCCAGAACAGCGGAGACGTGCGCGGACGGCGGAACCTCGGCATCCCAGAATTGTCGCCGCTCGGGGTTGCTCGGCTCGCCGCGGTATAATTCTGACCATGCAGGTCGGATTTACGCCGGTCGCCGACGATCTCTACCGCGAGATCATCCTCGACCACTACCGCCACCCCCGTCACCGTGGTCGTGTCGACCCGGCGGACGCTGTCGTCGAGGCCGACAACCCGCTGTGTGGCGACCAGATCGACATCTCGGTGCGGTTCGCCGGCGAGCAGGTTGCCGCCATCGGCTTCGAGGGCACCGGCTGCTCGATCAGCCAGGCGGCCTGCAGCATGCTGTGCGACGAGGTCAGCGGCCTCAGCCGGGAGCGCGCCCGCGACGTGGCCGGCCGATTCCGGGCCATGCTCGTGGAGGGCGGAAGCCCCGACGACCTCGGTGACCTCGAGGCGCTCCAGGGCGTACGCGCATATCCGGTGCGGGTCAAGTGTGCGACGCTCCCGTGCAACGCGCTGCTTCAGGCACTCGGGCCGCCGGAGGATCTGACATGAACGAGCGGGACAGCATCATCACCGAGCCGGCGCCGGGCGGGATCACCACGCCCGCGGTCGCCAAGGCGTCGCCCGAGCTGGTCCTCGCCGCCCTGAGCGAGGTGTTCGACCCCGAGATCGGTATCGACATCGTCTCGCTGGGCCTTGTCTACGGCTCGGAGATCGACGACAACGGCCTGCTCACCATCAACATGACGCTCACCACCCCCTACTGCCCCATGGGCAGCCTCATCCAGGGACAGGCCCACGCGGTGTGCAACGGTCTCCCCGGAGTGCGTGACGTGCACGTGGAGCTTGTCTGGTCGCCCCCCTGGGATCCGCGCACGATGGCCTCGGAGGAGGCCCGCCTGGAGCTCGGCATCTACTAGGCGTGATCTGCGCGCGCCCGGCGCGCGTAAGAGGGAGTGCGTGTGCCAGGCAAGAGCGACCACGGCGGCCAGGACGGTGTGATCGGCTCCGACGACAGGATGCTCGATCTCCTCGCGCGAGCCGAGCCCGAAGGGATCGAGATGCTCTACGACCGCTACTCGGCCCTCGCCTACACCCTGGCGTTCCGCGTCCTCAATGACGCCGGCGCTGCCGAGGACGTCGTCCAGGAGGCCTTTTTGAGCGTGTGGAGGCGTGCTTCGACCTATCGCAGCGATCGCGGCAGTCTGCGCACGTGGGTGTGCTCGATCGTGCATCACCGTGCCCTCGACCGGCTCCGCGGACGCGCGGGGCGCGCCCGCCAGGACCTGGCTCTCGAGCACGCACCGATCGCGGTCACCTCCGTCTCCGACACCTGGGACCAGGTGGTCGAGGTCCTGGAGCGCGAGCAGCTGAAGACCGCCCTGAGCGAGCTCTCGATGGAACAGCGCGAGACGATCGAGCTCGCCTACTACGGCGGGTACTCGCAGACAGAGATCAGCGACCTCATGCAGGTACCGCTGGGCACGGTCAAGGGTCGGACGCGGCTGGCCCTGCGCAAGCTCCGCGGGTTGCTCGAGCTTCCCGTCGCGGAGGGCATGGCGTGATCTCCTGCGAAGACGCCGACATGCTCGCAGCCGCCCTCTCAGTGGGCTCCATCGACCTCGCCGACCAGGAGCCCCTCCAGGAGCACCTCAGCGACTGCGCGGACTGTCGTCGCGTCGCCGGAACCTACCTTGCCGCCGCGGCCCGCATGCCGCTCGCCCTCGAACCGCGGCAGCCGTCGCCCGAATTGCGCGGCCGGCTGATGCGCGCCGTGTACGCCGAGGCGGCCCAGGCGGGCAGGGCGGTGGCGGCGCCGCGGCAGGCGCCGTGGTGGCAGCGGCTGTGGGCGGGGCTGCCCGCGGGGCGGGGCTTCACCGTGCTCGCCGCGGTGGCCGTCGTGGCGCTGGTCGCCGTCGGCTCGTGGTCACTCGTCAACCAGCCGCCAGCGTCCTCGACGGTGGCGATCGCCGGGACCACGGCGGCACCGCACGCGCACGGGCAACTCGTCTACACGCCGGCCGAGGCGCAGGGGGTGCTCACCGTGACCGGCTTGCCGGCGCCCGCGGCGGTGGCGTCCGGGGCGAGCGTCTACGAGGTCTGGTTGCTTCGCCCCACCGGCTCGGCGGTGGCCGCCGCATTCCTCGACCGCCAGCCCGACGGGACGTGGACCGCGGTCATGCACGGCAGCATGAGCGGGTTTTCGATGGTTGCCGCGACCGTGGAGCCAGCCGGTGGCAGCACCGCGCCATCCGGAGCGGCCGTGATCCAGGGATCGCTCAACAGCGCGTGACCCTGGCGCGCCGACGACCCACGCCGCGACGCGAAAAGGCTTGTGCCAGATGGCGATTCCCATTGCGTGGTGGGTGCGTCATCGCCTCCGGACTGAGCAGGTGCGTCATCGCGTTGGCACAGCGCTCACGGAGCGAAGCACACGCCGGCACACTTTCGCTCGGCCGCGTGATCTGGCCAACGATGGCGGTAACCCTTGGGTGGCCGGGGTCGAGGGATGGTGCGGGGCGCCGGGGTTCGATACACTGACGGCGCGTTTCTCGGTCCCGCAGTCGCCCGCAACCTCAACCCACGCACGCGGAACGGCGACGGGGCACTCTGGAAAAAGGAGGGACCTGCCCATGACCGATTGTTCCGGTAGTACTCAGCCGACCCGCGACGAGGTGGCGGGCTGATCGCCGGGGCGGACACAAGGTAGCGCGGGTCGCCCGCGCACTGGAGAGACGCAGGCCGTCTCGCATGTCCCCGACGCTTCGACGCAGAGCGGCGGACCCAGCGTGGGTCCGCCGCTTCTCTGCGTTCAGACGTTGCGAGCCGCCTCGAGACCTGCTTCGCGGGTTGCCCGGTCGGGGGCCGACACCACCTGGTCGCGCTCCACGTAGCCCTCGGTGCCGTCGCTGAGACGCACCTTGACAAACTCCGCGGTGCCACCCGGGATCGCTGCCATCCGTGTCGCGGTGAACACCGCAGTTCCGCGGGGCGCCGCTCGCTCAGGGGCGTCGTAGAGGGCATAACCCATGCCGGCCCACGAGGCCACGAGGCTGACCGGGCCCGGCGGAATCTGGCGGGTTCGGTAGATGGTGCGGGGATCGTGCGCCCCCCGGCTGAGAACTCCAATCAATTGGAGGGCGCGCGGCAGCGTGCCCCGGCCCTTGCTTGCCTCCATCTCGATGACCGTCCCGGCGTCCTCCACGATCGCGGAGCAGGTCACCCAACGCTGGTTGCGTGATGGCTGGCGCTCGCGGCCGGCGCCGCGGCCGCCGCCGTCGACGCGGCGCCAGTGCCCCACCAGGCTGTTGCGCTGGAACTCGACGATCCTCGCGCTGTTGTCGCCCAGGACCTCGAACCGGAAAGGGGGCGTGCCGATCATCTGCTCCATGACCGCGAAGACCTCGCGAGGGGGTGCGGCAACCACAAAACGCCACTGGTGAGCGCGGGAGGCGGGCACCCGAGGATTGTACGAGCCGGCGTCGACCGCACGGTGCACCGCCGAACCGCGCGGTTCCACGTGGAACGCGTGCTCCGGACCCTCCGCTGCCGTCGCTACTTTCAAACGCGTCGACACCACGAGTTTTCCACAGGTGGGCGTCCCAGAGCCCCATTTTGATCTCGCCGAGCCATCGGGGCGGGTCCTCCCGGCTGGGGAAACGGTGGATAACTCCGCGGCGGAACCGCCTCCCGCGGAGACGGGCAGCGTCACGCCATCGCCGCAACCGATAATCCGGCGGTGGCTCCGCACGTCCTGGCCGTTGCCAATCAGAAGGGGGGCGTCGGCAAGACGACGACCACCATCAACGTCGGCTCCGCCCTGGCGGCGAAGGGGCGGAGCGTGCTCATCATCGACATCGATCCTCAGGCCAATGCCACCTCGGGCCTGGGGGTCGATCGCTCGGCTGTGCACGGAACCAGCTATGACGTGGTCGTGTCGGGCCGGCCCATCGCCGAGTCGCGCATCCAGACGGTCGTGCCCGGCCTCGAGCTCGTCCCGGCCGACCTCAACCTGGCCGGCGCCGAGATCGAGATGATCGAGCTTCCGGTTCGCGAGCGCCGTCTTGCCTATGCGCTCGAGGGCGTCGACGACGTCGACTACATCCTCATCGACTGCCCGCCCAGCCTGGGGTTGCTCACCGTCAACGCTGCCACCGCGGCCGCAGCCCTTCTCGTGCCCATCCAGTGCGAGTTCTACGCGCTCGCGGGCCTGGGCCTGCTGACCCACACGCTCAGCCTGCTCCGCCGTGAGCTGAACCCACAGCTGCGCATCGCGGGCATCGTGATGACGCTCTTCGATGGTCGCCTCGCCCTGGCTCACCAGGTCGTCGACGAGGTGAGGGCCCGGTTCGCGGACGAGCTCCTGCTGCCCCTCATCCCGCGCAACGTCCGCCTCAGCGAAGCCCCCAGCCACGGCCTCCCCGTGGATCTCTACGACCCCACCTGCCGAGGCGCGCTGGCCTACGCGGAGCTGGCCGCCAACCTCGACCTGCGCCTGACCGAAAGGGAGCGACAGCGCAGCGCGCTCGCGGCGGGGGCGGCGACATGACCACACAGCACCCCGGGTACAGCGGTCCGCGGCGCCGGGGCCTCGGCCGCGGCCTGGACGCCCTGCTCGGCCCGGCTCCTGACGCAGCCGCCGAGCGCCCCGCCCATCCCCCGGGCGACGTCGCCGCCCTGATCGAGGTCGATCCCGCGCTTGTGGAGCCCAACCCGGAGCAACCGCGACGCGATTTCGACGCCGCCGCCCTCGTTGCCCTGGGGGAATCCATCCGGACCCACGGGCTCCTGCATCCCATCGTCGTGGAGGGCGCCGGGCCGACGTACCGCCTCGTGGCCGGCGAACGACGGCTTCGCGCCGTGCGCCTCGCCGGCCTGCCCCTGATCCAGGCGATCGTCCGCCCTGCGGCGGAGTCGGCGCGGCAGTCGCTGGAGACCGCCCTCACCGAGAACCTCGCCCGCGCCGACCTCAGCCCCATGGAGGAGGCCGCCGCCTACTCGCGAATGGCCGACGCCTTTGGGATGTCGCACGAGGCCATCGCCCTGCGCCTCGGACGCAGCCGTCCGGCCATCTCCAACACCATCCGACTCCTTGCCCTCCCTGCGCCGATACAGCGAGCCGTCGCCCAGGGGACGCTCAGCGCCGGCCATGCTCGCGCCCTGCTCGGCCTGAGCGACGACGAGAGGCAGGAGTTGATGGCGAGGCGGGCAATCGAACAGGGCTGGTCCGTGCGCCAGACGGAAACGGCCGTGCAGGCTGCGCAGGGACGTGCGCCGTCACCCCGCGCGACCATTGCGCGGCCCGCCCTCAGTCCCGACGACGAGGCGCTTCGGCGCGGATTGGAGGCCGCCGTCGGGTTGCCGGTCGACGTCGAACGCAGGGGCAGGGGAGGCCGCGTGGTCGTGGCATTCCACGATGACGAGGACCTCGACGCGCTCTACCTCAAGCTGGGCGGCGCGCCGCTCTGACCTCCGTGCGTGCTCAGCCGACCGGCCGGCCGAGCGTCCCCGCCAGTCTCGCCTCTGCAGCGCTGACGTCGAGGTTGGCGAGGAATGATTCGATGTACTTGGGGCGCTCCGCCGGCTTGTAGTCGAGCAGGAAGGCGTGCTCCCAGACATCCATCACCACGATCGGCTTGAAGCCGGCGATGTTGCCGTCCTCGTGCAGGGTGATCCAGTGGTTGCTGAGACGGCCCGTGGCCGGATCGAGATAGGTGACCGCCCAGCCGACGCCGCGCATGCCGCCCACACCGACGAAGTCCTTGCGCCAGGTCTCGAGGTCGCCGAACGACTCGCCGAGGGCGCGGCCGAGGTCGGAGGAGCTGGAGATATCGCCGCCGTTGCCGTTCTTGGTCATGTTGCCGAAGTACCACTCGTGCAGCACCATGCCGTTGTATTCGAAGCCGAGCCGACGGGTGAGCTCAGCGTACGACAGGCTTCCCACCTTGCCGGCCTGGGTCAGCTCAACGAGCTGCTCGTTGAGTGTGTTCGTGTTTTTGACATACCCGGCATAAAGACCGAAGTGGGTCTCGAGCGTCCTGTCGGAGATGCCGACCAGGCCGGAGAGGTCGAACTCGCGTGCCTTGTACGGCGTTTGTGTCAGCAGAGCCATCGTGTCCCTCGCCTGTTGTCTGGATGACGCACTTCTCCCGGGGAGCGCTGTCCATTGTGGCAGCGTGGACAGCAGGACGTCCGCGCCGCCTGGGGAGGGGCGTTGGTGCACCGATCAGGGCTGCGATGACGGGGCCGGCGCCAGCACGGCGGTCGCTGCGGTTCCGCGCGGGCGGCGCGGGGGGCCTCCGTATAATCACGACGCGTGCAGCCAGAACCCACCCCGATCTCCAGGCCGTGGTGGGGGCGCCGCCCTCACGGCCTCGTCCGTGACGTCCTCGAGGTGGTCATCATCGCGCTCGTTCTCTACGTGGCCATCTGGAGCGCCCTCCAGACGGTGCGCGTCGATGGCGAGAGCATGGTCGGCACCCTGCAGAACAACGACCTTCTCCTCGCGAGCAAGATCTCCTACTACTTCGGGGATCCGCAGCGCGGGGACATCGTCGTGCTGATCCCGCCGACCGATCCCACCAAGGATTTCATCAAGCGCGTCATCGGCATTCCGGGCGACACGCTCGAGATCGACGGTGCGCAGACGCCGACGGCGCTGCTCATCAAGCCGGGCGGCGTCGGACCGTGGCAGCGCGTCAAGGAGCCGTACCTCCCGGAGGCATGGGACACGATGAACTACTGCTGTCTCCCCGGTGGCACGGCATCGTCGGTTGCGGAGCCGATCAGCATCCCCACCGGCGAGTATTTCGTGATGGGCGACAACCGCAACAAGTCCAGCGACTCGAGAAGCTTCGGTCTCGTCCCCCGCAAGAACATCCTCGCCAAAGCGTTCGTGCGGGTGCTGCCCTTCGCCCACTTCGGGCTGGGCGCAGGGCCGACGCTGGTCACCGACCCCTCGGCCCTGCTCTTCGACACCCCGGCCGCGGCGGCAATTGTCCTGGCGCTGCCGGGCGGTGCCCTTCTGTCGTGGCGGCGGCGCCAGCGTCACCGCGCGGGCGCCGCTCGCGCCTGACAGCCGCGGCGAGGGGCGGTCAGTCCTCGGCGACGACCCAGGCGGCGGCGCTGTTCTCCCAGTCGACCAGTTCAGCGTCCGAGAAGAAGATGGACACCTCGCGTGCGGCGCTCTCCACCGAGTCGCTGCCGTGGATGACGTTCATCGCCAGGCTCAGCGCGAGGTCACCTCGGATGGTGCCCGGTGGGGAGCCGGCGGGGTCGGTGGTGCCCATCATCGAGCGGACGAGCGCCACGGCGCCGGGGCCCTCCCAGGCCATCGCCACCACTGGTGAGGAGGTGATGAACTCGAGCAGGCCGGGGAAGAAGGGCCGCTCGCGGTGCTCGGCATAGTGGCGCTCCGCAAGCTCGATGGTGACCGTCATCAACTTGATGGCGGCCGGGTGGAGGCCGCGCCGCTCGAAGCGGGTGATGATCTCGCCGATCAGCCCGCGCTGGACCGCATCGGGCTTGATCAGCACCAGGGTTCGCTCTGTGTGCATGGTGATCTCTACAGGCGGATGGACGCGACGGCCACCATATCCGAACGCCGCCACCCTGCCACCGCCGGGGTGGCGTTCAGGCGCTGAGGGCCTCGAGGAACGGGTCAGGCTTACGGAAGGGGCCGATCACTGCGGCACGCAGACCGCCGCCGAGAATGTCGGCCGCCAGGGAGCGGATCGCCTCGGCGTCGACGTCGACAAGGCGCTCGGCGATGTCCTCGGCGAGGAGGATCTCGCCGGTCAGCAGCTCCTGCTGGCCGAGGTGGTTGCACAACGCCGACGTGCTCTCCAGCTGGACTGAGAGTCGGCCGCGTGCGTACTCTTTGGCCCTCTCCAGCTCTGCCGCCGGCACAGGATCGGTGGCGAGCCGCCTCAGCTCGTCGACCGCGGCACGGATTGCCACGAGGGCGCGCTTGGGCTCGCAGCCGAGCGAGATGGCCAGGGTCCCGCTGTCGGCAACCCTGGTGAGAAACGAATGCACGTCGTAGGCGAGGGCGCGCTCCTCGCGCAGTTCGAGGAACAGCCGGCTCGACATCCCCTCGCCGAGCACGACGTTGAGGATGTCGGCGGTGAAGCGGCGCTCATCGCGGTACGAGGGCGCGCGCGCCCCGAGCACGATGTTGGCCTGTCCCGCGCGGCGGTCGAGCACGCTCACCGCCGCGCCCGTGGGATCCGCGGCCGGCAGAGGGACGACGGCAGGGCCCTCGTGGACGGGCCAGCCGGCCAGCGCACTGCTCACCAGTTCTGCCACCCGGTCGGTGTCGAGAGCTCCGGCGATGGAAACGACGAGGTCGCGGCGTTGGTAGTGGCGTCGCAGATGGCGGCGGCAGTCCGCGGCCGTGAAGGACGTGACCGTGGCCTCGGTTCCGGCGACGTCCCAGCCGAGGGGGTGGTCCGGCCACATGATCGCGTCGAAGAGGGTGTGCACGTGGTCCTGGGAGCTGTCCTCGTACATGCGCAGCTCTTCGATCACGACCTGCCGCTCACGCTCGACGTCCTCCTCGCGGAAGCACGGCGAGAGCAGCATGTCGCCCAGAACGGCCACGGCGACGTCGACACGGTCGGCCGGGACCTTCGCCCAGAAGATCGTCGCCTCCCGGTCCGTGGAGGCGTTGATGGTGCCCCCAACGCCCTCGATCGCCTCACTGATCCGGCGCGCGGTGGGGTACACCGCGCCACCCTTGAAGACCATGTGCTCGATGAAGTGGGCGAGTCCGCACTCGTCGGGCTTCTCGACGCGTGACCCGGTGCCGAACATGAAGGCGATGCTCACCGAGGCGCGCTCACGCATGGGGGCTACGAGCAAACGCACCCCTCCGTCCAGGACGCTCCGGACGTGGCCGCGGTCGGCGGCCGTGGCTACCAGCGCCCGCGCCCCCGTTCCGGCCGGGCTGCCGGGCCGCCCTGGGCAGAGCCGGTGGGATGGATGACCACGCGACGCGCCGGTTCCTGGCCGCTGCTCTCGGTGCGGACCCCGGGGTCGCCCTGCAGGGTCAGGTGGATGATGCGGCGCTCGTAGGCGTGCATGGGGTCGAGGGTGTAACGCTCGCCGCTCGCCCTGACGCGCTCCGCGAGCCGCTGGGCGAGCTCGCGGACCTGGTCCTCGCGGCGTGCGCGGTAGCGCTCGACGTCGAGGATGAGGCGACCTCCCTGGCCCTCCGCGTGGTCGTCGCCCATCATCAGGTTGAGGGTGGTCTGGAGCGCCCGCAGCGTCTCCCCGCGCCAGCCGATGAGCAGGCCGAGGTCGTCACCGGACACCTCGAGGATCAGCGGCGCCTCTGCCTCGCCAGCGCGAGGGCTGGTGCCGCGGCGCACCGAGACGCGCGCCGGGATCTCCATGGCCTCGAGAAGTGAGCCGAGCAGGTCGCGGCCGCGAGCGGTGTGGTCGTCGAGACGGCTGACCCGGACACGGGCGGCGCTCGACGAGAGGTACTCCCCCGGCGCCGGGCGCGGGCCACCCCGAGAGATCACATCGACGACGACCTCGTGACGCTCCGCGCCGAGCTGGGCGAGGGCGCTGGCCGTGGCTTCGTCGACGGTGACGCCGGTGCCCTCGACGCCGGATGCGGCGGAGTTGGCCGGCGCCTGCTCGGTGTCGTTCACGTTGATCTCCTCAGCCTCCGCTGCCTAGCGACGGCGCTTGTTGGTGCGTTTCTTGGGGGGTCGCGCCGGGGGGGCGTTGACCGCACCCGCGACGAGCGGCGCTGGAGCCGGGACGGCAGGACCGCCGCCCCGCCGGCGCGACGGCGCGCGGCCGTTGCCGTCTGGCGCGACGGCTCCGTTGGTGGCCGCCGACGCCGTGGCCCTGGGCGCACGTGGCGGTGGGTGCTTGGGGTACGACAAAGCGGTGACCCGACCGGCGCCGGGAAACCACTCCGGCACCTTCAACGATCCCCATCCGACGAGGTGGTACTGCTGGAGAACCATGAACAGGGTGCCGGTGACCCAGTACAGCGCGAGGCCCTGCGGGAAGTTGAGGCTCAGCCAGAAGATGATCAGCGGGAAGAGGACCGACATCTGCTTGGTGACGTTGGCCATGGTGCGTTCCTGGTCGGTCATGTCCGGCCGCTGGGGCGGCATCATCATTCGCGACTGCGCGAAGGTGAGAATGGCCGCGAGCAGGGGCAGGATCAGCGCGGCCGGGTGTGCGAAGACCTGCAGGTAGTCGGTCTTCCCGGCCACAGTGCAGCACTGCTTCACACCCGACTCGGACACGTTCGTGATCCACAGGAAGCCGAGGCCGGTGCCCTTGGGCAGGTTGCTCGTGGCGGCAGTGATGCCACGGTAGAGACCAATCAGCACCGGTGCCTGCACGAGGGCGGGAAGGCAGCCGGACAGGCTGCTGAAGGGCGACACCTGGTGCTCCGCGTAGAGCTTCTTCATCTCCTCGCTGAGCTTCTGTGGTTCCCGTTTGTATTTCTTGCGCAGCTCAGCGAGCTGCGGGGCGATCAGTCGCTGCTCCGCCTGGATGCGCCGACTGGTCTTCAGCTGCCAGCCGAAGATGGGGAACAGGGCGCCGCGGATGATGATCGTGGTGGCGATGACCGCCAGGCCGAAGGAACCCACCGTGGCCAGCGGGCCGATCGCGTTGAAGAAGTGGGTGAGGCCCTCGAGGCAGAGCTGGAAGGGCACGCCGAGGGCATCGAAGATCGAACCGACCATCATCAGGCGGACCCCTCGGACAGCGGGGCGCGGCGGCGGCGGCGCGCCTCCCGCCATGACACGTATTGGTCGGGAACGAGGTCGATTCCGCCCTCATGGAAGGGGTGGCATCTGCTGATCCGTCGCAGGGCCAGCCACCAACCCCGCCGCGCACCGAAGCGTTCGATCGCCGCGTAGCCGTACTGCGAGCAGGTCGGCTCGTATCGGCAGCTGCTCATCATCCCGAACAGCGGACCGACGGTCACGCGGTAGACCCGGATCAGCAGGAGGCTGAGGCGGGTCATCCGTTCGACCTCGACAGGTGGGCCATCACGGTATTCTCCTGCGTCGAGGGCGCAACGGCGCTGTCATGACGCTGCAGGGCGCGGGTGATGGACGTCCTGACGGCGGCGCTGAGAGCTTCGAACGACAACTCTGACGCCTCCGAGCCGGCGACGATGACGGCGTCGTGGCCCGCCAAGGAGGCGAGCAGGGGACGAACCGCCTCGCGAAGCCGTCGGCGCAGCAGGTTGCGCCGCACCGAGCTGCGCAGACCCACCGGGGCGAACCCGACCCGCGCAACGTCCATGCCGTTTCCGGCCACGTGGACGCGGACGCCGGCTGCGGAAGCGCGCAGCCCACCGGCGCGGGTGGCGGCAAAGCGACGTCGCCCACGCAGGCGATGTCGCGAGATCACCGTGGAGGCGCTGGGGTCAGGCGCTTGCGTCCCTTGCGACGCCGCGCCTTGAGCACCTGGCGTCCCCCGGGTGTCGACATCCGGATGCGAAACCCGTGGGTCTTGCGCCGGTACTTCTTCTTGGGCTGGTAGGTTCGCTTGATGTCGGTGACTCCGCAGAGAGGAGGTTCGACGACCGCGTGAGGTGGGCGCGCCGAACGTGGCGGCAGGTGACTCCGGTCGTCGGAGTGGTCGGCGGAGTATAGCAGCGGCGTCGCTGAACGGGCCGCGACCTGTGCCCATTGTGACGCCCCCTTCGCGTTGCTAGACTGCTCGCTGTCCCGGCGGGCGACGTTTCGCAACTTCGCCCCTCCATCGTTTCCGTCGGTGCGCCAACCCGTCGTTTATCCACTCTTGTGCACAACCTGTGCAGAAATGGCGGCGCGGATCTCAGGCTGGCCAACCAGAAAGGGGGAGATGATTTGTCTGGTACGGGCATTCCCCGCGACGTGGACGTGAATGCGCCGCCGGCAGACACCACCATCCCCTCTGAGGCCCACCAGATCTGGCAATCCGCACAGGAGGAACTGCGTTTCCAACTGGCCCGCCCCGGCTACGAGACATGGCTGGCAAACGCGGTTCTCGTCGACAGTGACGGATACACCTTCACGATCGGTGTGCCGACGAGGCTGGCCCGCGACTGGTTGATTGAGCGCTACGCGGTGGTGATCCGCGAAACGATCAGCGGCCTCATCTCTCGCGACTGCGAGGTGATCATCACCGTCGACCCGGCGGCGGGCCCACCCCCGGACGAGCCCGCCCCCATCGCCGACGCCCCCGAACCCGCCTACGGCATCGTTGGTGAATCTGCCACTTCTGGCAGCAACGCGACGCGCCTCAATCCCAACTTCATGTTCTCGACGTTCGTGGTGGGCAACAGCAGCCGGTTCGCGCACGCCGCCTGCCGCGCCGTCGCCGACGCCCCCGGAAAGGCGTACAACCCGCTCTTCCTCTACGGAGGTGTCGGCCTCGGCAAGACCCACCTCATGCAGGCGATCGGGCACGCCGTCCGCGACGGCCACCGCCGCCCGCCCAAGGTGGCCTACATCACCTCCGAGAAATTCATGAACGAGATGATCGCCTCCATCCAGGAGAACCGCACCTCGGAGTTCCGCACGCGCTACCGCACAGTCGACGTGCTCCTGATCGACGACATCCAGTTCCTGGCCGGCAAGGACCGCACCCAGGAGGAGTTCTTCCACACCTTCAACGCTCTCCACGAGATCCAGAAGCAGATCGTGGTGAGCAGCGACCGGCCACCCAAGGACATCCCCACGCTCGAGGACCGGCTGCGCAGCCGCTTCGAGGGCGGCCTCATGGCCGACATCCAGCCCCCGGACTTCGAGACCCGCCTGGCCATCCTCAACACCAAGCTGGGCGTGCACAGCTCGCTCGTACCCGACGACGTCTGCAGCTTCATCGCCCACAAGATCCAGCGCAACATCCGCGAGCTCGAGGGTGCACTGATCCGTGTCCTCGCCCACGCCTCCATCAACGGCCGGGCGGTGACCGTCGAGGAGGCGCAGACGATCCTTGCGGACATCATCCCGGCCGGCGACAGGACTCCCCTCAGCATCGAGCTGATCCAGGAGACGGTGGCCGGGTTCTTCAACATCTCGGTCGAGGAGATGAAGAGCAAGCGGCGCGACAAGCACATCGTCTTCCCACGCCAGGTGGCCATGTACATCGTTCGTGAGGCAACCGAGTCGTCACTGCCCGTCATCGGCTCGGCGTTCGGCGGACGCGACCACACAACCGCGCTGCACGCCATCGAGAAGATCACCGACCTGGTCCTCGAGGACGTGCGTCTGCAGGGTGACCTCCGCCAGATCCGCCAGCGCCTCCATCAGCACTGATGAATGGCGGGACAGTGCTGTGGATATGTGTGGCGCAACCTGTGTGCTCGTCTGCGGGCGCCGACATGTCCTGGCTCAACACTGATCCCGAGGTTCTGAACGCACAGCTTGTTCCGCGTCAATTCCCTTGCGCAGGCTGTGGTTTGGTGACTTGTCCACCGAATCGACGCCACTAGGTACTACCACTGTTTCAAAGACTCTATCCGCACTCTTAAGGGACGCTGGTGACAACCGGGTCCACCGTGAGGTTCTCCGCAGCATGAAGTGCTCTCTCTCCCCCTCGACGCTCAGTGCAGCACTGTCGCTCGTCTCCCGGGCTGTCTCACCGCGGTCGACGCTGCCCGTGCTCGGCAACGTCCTGCTCGAGACAACCGAGTCCGGTCTGCGGGTGACCGCCACCAACCTCGACCTCACCATGTCCGTCACCGTCCCTGCCGAGGTGACCACGGACGGACGCACCACCGTCCCGGCGCGTCTTCTCAGCGAGTACGTGGCATCTCTTGCCGAGGCTCCGTGCACCATGGAGCTCGACCCCTCGACGCAGGTGCTCAAGCTCAGCTGCGGGGTGCACCGCACCAACCTCCATGGCATCGACGCCGTCGAGTTCCCGCCGCTGCCCAGCCGCGATGCCGAGGCAGCCATCGAGCTCGACGCCGCGCTCTTCGCCAACGCGGTGTCCCAGACCGCCATGGCGGCCAGCGCCGACGAGGCGTCACCAGTGTTGACCGGTGTGCTCTTCCAGGTCGACGGCGAGCGCCTCACCCTGGCTGCGACCGACCGGCACCGTCTGGCCGTCAAGACCCTTGACGTCAGTGTCCGCGGCGAGAAGCCCTTCACCGGTTCGGTGATCGTGCCGTCGCGCCACCTGAGTGAGGTGGCCCGCGCCGTCAACCCCACGCGGGCCACGGTGTCGATCAGCTTCAGCGAGCAGCGCAACCAGGTGTTCTTCAGCCTCAAGGACGTCGAGATCTCGTCGCGCCTCATCGAGGGCAATTACCCCAACTACGCGCAGGTCATCCCCGGTGAGTCGACGACCACCGTCAAGCTGCCCACCGCAGCCCTGCTCCGCGAGGCCAAGACGGCCTCCGTTCTGGCCCGCGACGCCGCCAACCCGGTGCGCCTGCGCGTCGGCGACAACACCCTGACCCTGGTGGCGCAGACCGCCGAGGTCGGCGACGACGAGGCGCCGCTCAGCGCCAACGTCAAGGGAGACGACGTCCAGATCGCCTTCAACGCGCGGTATGTTCTTGACGCCCTGAGCGTGCTCGACTGCGACGAGGTGCAGCTCAGCTTCAACGGCTCGCTGCAGCCAGGCGTCATCCGGCCGTCGGGGCGCGATGACTACCTCTGCATCATCATGCCGGTGCGAGTCCCGTAGGCACACACCGTGCGGGCTGTGACCACGGTCGGCAACAACCTCGTCGTGCGCGATCACCGCGACCCGCGGCCGGGCTCCGGCGAGGTGCTCGTCGAGGTGCGTGCCGCCGGCGTCAACGGCGCAGACCTCATGCAGTTGAAGGGGTTCTACCCGGCGCCGCCGGGGAGCCCGCCTGACATCCTCGGCCTGGAGCTGGCCGGCGAGGTCATCGCCCTGGGGGCGGCAGCGTCGCGGTTCAGGGTCGGTGACAGGGTCATGGCCCTGGTCGGCGGCGGCGCTCAGGCAGAGCTGGCCACCGTCCACGAACGCCTTCTGATGGCCATCCCCGACACCGTGGACTGGATCGAGGCCGGCGGCTTTGCCGAGGTGTTCACCACTGCCCACGACGCTCTCTTCACCCAGGCTGGACTTCGCGGCGGCGAACGCGTCCTTGTCAACGGTGCCGCCGGCGGGGTGGGCCTCGCCGCTGTGGAGCTGGCCACCCTCCTCGGGGCCAGGGTGCTGGCCGCGGCGTCCACGGCCACGGTGGTCCCGTCGGGAGCGACCGCCACCCGGTCGGCCGCCGGGTCCGCACCACCGAATAGCTCCAGGGCGGAGGACGGCGCGAACTGACCGTACGCCTCGTCCACCACCAGGAGTCCGGGGACCAACCCCAGGACCGAACGGATCTGATCGAGGGGATC
>Ga0208848_1000108_pt1 | contig 15904 bp, 17 predicted proteins | sample NGESurshal072012_2_FD_184455 | JGI IMG/M metagenome (GOLD analysis project Ga0208848, IMG submission 184455) | Arctic peat soil microbial communities from Barrow, Alaska - NGEE Surface sample 210-1 shallow-072012 (SPAdes) | ecosystem: Environmental > Terrestrial > Soil > Wetlands > Peat ... | reverse complement strand
TGGCAGGTGATCAAAGCCGGCCGGGAGTTCAGGTTCCTGCCGCCCGATCGGGTCGTGATGAGGCGGGCGCGTGGACCGGGTCTGCGCTGGGCGGCTTAGGCCTCCGTAGATCCCGCGATTACGCCCTAGTCCAGAAACCCTCTGGGTCAAAGCGGCGAATCGCGGCCAGCTCGGACTCGCTGGGCGGCATGGTCTCCCCGACCCGATCGGCTACTTTCAACTCCCACCCCGTCTCGGAACGCACCTCGTCCACGGTGTGGCCGGGATGAACTGACGCGAGGTGGGCCTCTCCCCCATCCTCCGGAAAGCGAAGCACGCACAGCGTGGTGATGATCGCGACCGGACCGCCGCCCAGGAGCGCGTTTCGCTTGCGCCATCCTGGCGTCCCGTCTCCGTGACCCGGAGAGGTGACGAAAGACACCTTCTCGACCAGGCGGCGCCGCTCGTGGTTCATCAAAGTCACCCAGCGCCGGCTCAGGATCGCGATGTCGGCCCCTCCCCCGCTTCCGGGCAGCTTGACCTTTGGGTGGGCCGGCTCTCCCACGTACGAGGTGTTCAGGTTTCCGAACCGGTCGACTTCCGCTCCGCCGATGAAACCCAGGTCGACATGACCCTGCGCCATCAGCGCCATGACGTTCGACATGCGCGTGGCCCACAGCGCCCCCGCGACATTCGGCGGATCACCCATCGTGCCGAGGAAGCCGGCCGCCGGCTGGTCGCGCATGAGACCGACCTCGAAAAGACCTCGAGCACTCGGCGCATGGGCGTTGCGCGCGACGGCGTAAGCGAGGATGGGCAGGCGCATACCGACGAACACGAGGTCCCCGTCGTTGATTTCGCGCGAGGCGACGGCCACCATCAACTCCTGCGGCGTGTAGCGATTACTCGGCGCCATAGTCCACCGGCTCGGACATGCGGTGCCTCGTGATGCGAAGTGAGGCAGCGTCGACCCGGCTCATGTAGGTGCCGCGGTCCGGGACCTGCGTCACCCATTCCTTCAGCCATGCGTCATAGCCAGCGACGGATCTTGATTGCTGAGCGTATTGCCGATAGAAAGAATGGTCCCGCTTGAAGAATCCCTGCACAGGTGACGGGTGGGCGCCGCCGGGCTCGTGGACGACCGCGACGACCTTCGTCTCCGGAAACAGGATTCGATTCGGGTCGCTGAGGGTCACGCCGGCGTCGACGAGCTCTTCGCAGGTGATGATCACGCCACTCGCCGCCAGCCCTGCCTCTTCGGTGATGCCAATCGGTCCCCAGGCGTGTGCCCGGCCCATCTCGTCCGCGCGCTGGACGTGCACGATCGCCACGTCGGGGCGAACGGCCTTGACATGCACCAGCCCGTCGGCGACGAGCAGGCCCGGATTGGTGCGAAGAATGTCGCTTCCGAGGAGGGTGCGGGTGGGCAGGCTTGGCACGTTCCACGCCGCTGCCCACAGCGCCAGCGCGATCGAGAAGTTCGAGTGGTCCAGCACCTCCAGCGGACGCGGTATCCCCTCTTCGCACGCGCGCCGGTAGCACTGCCCGAGGCCCTCCGAAACGTTGCCGACCCACGCGGCAGTCACCCGCCGCACACAACCCGCGCCGATCAGCTGGTCGAACAGAGCGTCGGATATCGGGCCGACGAGCTCGAGGTCGCGTCGGTGCTGCCTGATCATCTCGTGGCCCGCGGCGAATGGGATCAGCGGCTCGAGCGCCGTGCCGAGGGCTACCGTCGAGCCGTCCGGGACGAATTGGCGGATGGCTTCCGCCATCGCCATCACCTTGCCGGGCAAGGCCGCTAGGTGGCAGCCCCGCCGGCGAAGCCGACCGGGCGATGAGAAGGAACCGGGCGGTTCCTTCTCATAAACTCACTGGCCGATCGACTCGAGAAACGAGCGGTGGTTGCGCTCGAGCTCGGGCATCGAGTCGCCACCGAACTTCTCGAGAAATGCCTCCGCAAGCGTCAGCGCGACCACTGCCTCGCCGATGACACCGGCCGCAGGGACCACGCACACGTCGCTGCGCTCGTAGTGCGCTTCGACCGGCTCTTTCGTGATGAGGTCCACCGACCACATCGGCTTCTTCATGGTCGAGATCGGTTTGATGGCAACCCGCATGTCGATGGGCTCGCCGTTGGTCATCCCTCCCGTCAGGCCGCCCGCTCGGTTGGTGAGATGGTGAAAGCGCCCGCCCTGATACTCGATCTGGTCGTGGAAGTCCGAGCCGCGGCGCGCGGCGCCCTGGAAGCCGGCGCCGAACTCGACCCCCTTGATGGCGTTGATGGAGAGGATCGCCTGCGCCAGGCGGCCGTCGAGCTTGCGATCCCAGTGCACGTAGCTGCCCAGCCCAGGGGGAACGCCACGCACGATGACGCGGAAGGTGCCGCCTATCGTGTCCCCGAGTTCACCGACATTGTCGATCTCAGTGACCATCTGGGCGGACGCGTCAGGGTCGGGACACCGAACGGCCGATGCCTCGATCTGTTCTGTGGTCACGGTCTCGGGATCGCAGCCGTCGTACCCGATGTCGACGGTTCCGATCGATTGGGTGAAGCTGAGGATCTCGATCCCGAAATGAGCCAGCAGCTTGCGGGCGATGCCGCCGGCAGCGACGCGCGTCGCTGTCTCACGGGCCGACGAGCGCTCGAGCACGTTCCTGATATCAGTGTGCCCGTACTTGAGAGCGCCCGCGAGATCGGCGTGTCCCGGCCGCAGACGCGTCACAGGCTTGGGCGCATAGCCCTCCTTGCCGGCGCTCATCTGTGCTGTCCAGTTCACGTGGTCTTTGTTCTCGAGCACGAGCGTGATGGGGCTTCCGATGGTGACTCCGCCGCGCACTCCGCTCACAATGCGCGCGACGTCGGTTTCGATCTTCTGACGCCCCCCGCGCCCGTGGCCTCCTTGACGGCGGGCGAGGTCGCGACGCAGGTCCTCCTCGGAGATCTCCAGCCCCGCAGGCACGCCGTCGATCACGACCGTGAGCTGCGGACCATGTGATTCCCCGGCAGTCAGCCACCTCAGCATTGACGCGATGATAAGGCGCAGTGGCAAACGCCCTGAACGTGGCCTTGATCGACGTTGGGGGCACACTGTGGCCGAATTCCTGGCCATTCCGCGAGACCGACGGCCTCGGCCGGCACCAACGGGTGGCCGCCACGATGCCAATGCTGGAGGCCCTCGCAGTCGACGCGCTGGTGGCCGATTTGATCGAGAGCAGCCGCAAAGGTGACCAGGCGCGAGCCACCTCGACGGAGACGCCAGCGACGATTCCCGCCGCCGAAGTCCTGATTGCCGCCTCGCTGGCGCGACAAGGCCTGGCGGCCGATGTCGAAACCGTCAAACGGATCAGGCGCGCCATGGCCCTGCCCGTGGCCGACCGGATGAAGCCACTGCCAGGCGCCATCGAGCTGCTGGCAGAGATCCGCGCGCTCGGACTCCGCACCGTGATCGCCAGCAACACGTACTGGCGCGATGCGCACAGCTACTGGGAAGACTTCCGCCTGCTCGGGATGGCGGGCTACATCGACGCAATAGTCACGTCGGTCGATGCAGGCCACCTCAAGCCGCACCCTGCGGTGTTCGAGATGGCGGTGCGCGTCGCGGGGACTCCGGCGGAACGCTGCGTCGTCATCGGCAATCGCGAGGAGAACGACATAGCACCTGCCCTAGCTCTGGGGATGCGAACGATCCTGGTGTATCCGGACGACCCGAAGCCCGCCTCCAGCCGCGCGCATGCGGTGGCAGCCGACCTGTGGGAATGTGCCAAAGCCGTGAAGGCTATGCTCCAGTAATGCGACACGAGATGGCGCGCGAGGTGCAGCGCCAGATCGTAGCCCTTGACGTCAACGGGGAGCGCACCGACCTCCTGCTGCCTGTGCACAAGACGCTCCTCGAGGTGCTCCGCGAGGACATGCAGCTGACCGGCACGAAGCACGGCTGCGAGCTCGGCGAGTGCGGCACGTGCACCGTGCTTGTGGACGGGCGACCGGAGTTGAGCTGCCTCTTGTTGCCGGTCCAGGTCGAAGGACGCGCCATCACCACCGTGGAGGGAATGGCCAACGGCTCAGTGCTGCATCCGTTGCAGCAGGCATTCGCCGAGCTCGGCGCGGCCCAATGCGGCTACTGCACGCCAGGCATCCTACTTGCCGCAAAGTCACTCCTCGAAACCAACGCCCGGCCGTCACGCGACGAGGTACGTGAAGCACTCGCCGGCAACCTGTGCCGATGCACGGGCTACGCGAAGATCGTTGACGCGATCGAGCTCGCGGCGAGTCGCGGAGCATGAGGGAATCCCCCCACCCGGGGCTCTACCCCACGAAGTCTTCGACTTCGCGGGGGCCCCTGAAGCGGCCCGACCTCCCCGGCGAGCGGGGAGGTGATTTCTCCGTCATTGGGAAACCGCTCGCCAGGGTCGACGCGGTGGCGAAAGTCACGGGCCGCGCGACGTACGCCGACGACATGCTGCTCCCGCGCACGCTTCACTGCCGGATCCTGCGCAGCCCGCACCCTCACGCGCGCATCGTGTCGATCGACACTTCGGCGGCCCGACGCATGCCTGGCGTGCAGGCGGTCATCACAGGAGCCGACCTCCCGATCAAGTTCGGCATCTTGCCGGTGACACAGGACGAACGGGCGCTCGAGCACGAGAAGGTCCGCTACGTAGGCGATCCGATCGCCGCGGTCGCGGCGACCGACGAAGAGATCGCCGCTGCCGCCTGTGATGCGATCTCGGTGGAGTACGAGGTCCTCGATCCGGTCATGTCCATCGACGAGGCGCTGGTGTCACCGAAGGATGAGCGGATCCAGGACTACGGAGGCCCCAACAACATCCACAAGCTCGTGGCCCTTGAGTTCGGCGACGTCGAGGGTGGTTTCGCGCGGGCCGAGCACATCCGCGAGGACATCTTCTTCTTCCAGGGAAACACGCACCTTCCGATGGAGCAGCACAGCGCCATCGCGACCTATGTCGACGGAAGGATCACGCTGTGGTCCTCAACCCAGGTCGTCCACTACGTGCACCGCGCGCTGTCCAAGGTGCTCGAGCTGCCGATGCACCGAATTCGCGTCATCGGTGCGGCCCACGGCGGCGGGTTCGGCGGCAAGACCGACCCCTTCGCCCACGAGATCATCGTGTGCAAGCTCGCAATGGTGACCGGGCGGCCGGTCAAGTGCACGCTCACGCGCGAAGAGGTTTTCTACGCCCATCGAGGCCGGCACCCCGTGCTCATGTGGGTGCGGACCGGCGTGACGCGAGACGGCCGGATCACGGCGATGCATTTCCGCACGGCGCTGGACGGCGGCGCGTACGGCTCCTACGGCGTCGCCTCTACCTTCTATACCGGTGCGCTCCAGACGGTGACTTACGACATTCCCGCCTACCGCTTCGAGGGATGCCGGGTCTTCACCAACAAGCCGCCTTGCGGTCCCAAGCGAGGCCATGGCACACCGCAGCCCCGTTTCGCGCTCGAGCTACACCTCGAGAAGATCGCGCGCGACATCAGCCTCGACCCCGTGGAGCTGAAACAGCGCAACTTCGTCAAGCCGATGACACGGACCGTGAACTGGCTGCGCATCACGTCCTGCGGGCTCGACGAATGCGCAGAGCGGGTGCTCACCGCCTCTGGATACAAGCGGCGTGAAGGGCGACCCGGTCACGGAATGGGATTCGCGATCTCAAGCTACATGTCCGGCGCCGGCACCGCCATCTACTGGAACGAAATGCCCCACTCCGAGGTCCAGATCAAGGTCGACCGCGGCGGAGTGACCGCGTACTGCGGCGCCATGGACATCGGCCAGGGGTCGGATTCGGTGCTCGCGATGATCGTGGCCGAGGAGCTCGGGCTGCAGCCTGCACAGGTGCGGCTCGTCACTGCAGACACGGACACCACGCCCATAGACCTCGGCTCGTATTCGTCCCGCGTGACGTTCATGGCGGGCAACGCGGCCATCGAGGCCGCGCGAAAGATGCGAGGGCTGATCGTCGAGGCGGCGGCGGCCAAGATGGGCTGCGACACCGCTGGCGTCGAGGTCGGTGGCGGCCGCATTGGCGATTTCACCTTTGAGGAGGCGAGCGTTTTGGCTGAGGCGCGCTTCGGCACGCTGACGAGCGCCGGCAGCTACACGCCGCCCAAGATCGCAGGGCCGTACAAGGGATCAGGCGTCGGACCCAGTCCCGCCTACAGCTATTCCGCCTGCGTGGTCGATCTCGACGCCGACGCGCGAACCGGGTTGGTGCAGGTCAACAAGATCTGGATCGCCCACGACGTCGGGCGCGCGATCAATCCGCTGCTGGTCGAAGGTCAGATCGAAGGGGGCGTTTACATGGGCCTTGGCGAGGCCCTGATGGAAGAGCAGGCATTCCGCAAAGGCCTGCACAAGTGGCCCTCCATGCTCGAGTACAAGTCACCGACCTTCCTCGACATGCCTGAAGTCGAAACGTTCATCGTCGAGACGGTGGACCCGGAGGGTCCGTACGGCGCTAAGGAGGCGGGACAGGGCCCCCTTCTGCCGATCCCCCCTGCAGTGTGCTCGGCGATCTACGACGCGCTTGGAGTCTGGGTCGACGAGGTGCCTGTGACGCCGGAAAAGATCGTCGAGGCCCTTCGCCGCAAAGAGAAGGGCGAACCGGGACGATTCGGCCCCACGCGATTCCCCACCATCCCCTATCCGCCAACCATCAGGGTTGAACCGCCACCCAAGGATCTAAGTGCTGCGACTGCCACGATTTAAGTACCTGCGCCCCACGACAGCGCGCGAGGCCGCGAGGATGGCCGCCGACCTTGGACCAAGCGCGATGTTTGTGGCGGGTGGGACGGACCTCTTCCCCAAGCTCAAGCGCCGGCAGTTCGACGTCGAAACGTTGATCGCCCTCGACTTCTTGCCTCGTGACGTCCGCAACGGCTCAACGGAATGTACGGTCGGAGCGGGGGTCACGCTTGCTGCCGCTTCCGCCGACGAGCATCTCAACAAATACGCTTCGGGCTACGCAGAGGCTGCAGGCCTGGTGTCGTCTCCTCCACTGCGCAACGTGGGCACGGTCGGCGGAAATCTTTGCGTCGACACGCGATGCAACTACTACGACATGACCTATGAGTGGCGTAAGGCTGCGGGATTCTGCATGAAGAAGGACGGGGACATCTGCCTGGTCGCGCCGAGCAGCCCGCGATGCTGGGCTGTCTCATCGTCCGACACCGCGCCGATGGCGATCGCGCTCGATGGCGTCGTCAGCCTGACCGGACCCGACGGAGAGCGTGAGCTGCCTGTCTCTGTTCTTTATCGCGACGATGGCATGAACTACATGGCCAAGCAGCCAAGCGAGGTGGTCACGTCACTCAGGGTTTCCGCGGACAGCGAGACAGGGACCGCTTACGTCAAACTGCGGCGTCGCGGCTCCATCGATTTTCCTATCGCCGGCGCAGCTGTCGCCGTCCAGCTCGACGGCGACACCGTTGTGCGCTGCCGAATCGTGCTGTCCGCGGTGGCCTCGCACCCGCTCGAGGTCACCGCGGCTGAAGACTTCCTGACTGGCAAGCGAGTGGACGTCGAAACGATCCGCGAAACCGCTGAGATCGCTGCCAAACCCGCCAAACCGTTGGACAATGCCGATCTGAGCCACTTCTGGCGAAAACGCATGGTTCGAGTCGTCGTGGAGCAGGCCCTGCAGCGGGCAACGACCAGAACGGCAGGCCCGAGGGTTAAGCTTCTAGGTCAATACCCATCTTGATACACCCCCACACACGCCAAATAGGACAGGGAATGGTCGAATTCGCGCTCATCCTCGCCCTGGTCGCACTGATCGTCATCGTCGCCCTGGTCGCGACGGGAGGCCAGGTGATCAACCTGTACTCCGACATCATTCAGACGATGTGCAGCTACCACGCAGGGTGCTGACGGACTAGATCTTTCCTAGTCCGCGATCGCGGCCGTAGCCGCCTCCGCCGCCCGGTGAGCGTTGTTCCGAATCAGCTCGAAGTCACGGTGTGCCAGCGCCTCGGGCGGAAAGAGCGATGCCGCCAGGCCTACCGCCTTGACTCCCAGCCGCAGGTAGGCAGCGATGTCTTCGATCGGCACCCCTCCCGAGACCCAGATCGGAACGCCGCCCAGCGGCCCGTTCAGCGCCCGGATGTACTCCGGGCCGCCCACCGGGGCGATCGGAAACACCTTGACGAGGGCTGCTCCGGCGAGCCGGGCCTGATAGATCTCAGTCGGGGTCAGGGCGCCAAGGACGCACAGGATGTCCTCCTGGCGACAAGCATCGGCGACCTCAGGCAGCAGGACAGGAGTGACGACGAAGGAGGCACCGGCGTCCTTTGCCTCGCGCACGGCTCCGGGGTCCCATACCGTCCCTACGCCGACCGGAAAGCGACCACCGGTCGTGGCGATCAGGCCGCGGATCATCTCGAAACATGAGGGCACCGTCCTGGTGATCTCGATGGTCCGCACGCCGCCTTCCATCGCGGCCAGGCATGCCTGGAAACCCGCGTCGGGATCCTCCGTGCGCAGGACTCCGCAGAGACGGTTCGGAAAGACCTGGTCGATGCTCCGCACAGCCGACTGAATTATCCCCTGAGGCGGCTGCCGGCCCCACCCGACGCCGGGCTCTCCCTAAAATGGTACATACGTATGACCGGCACAACGGTGACTGAGAGCACACGGGACCAGATCATCCACGCTGCTGCCGAATCGCTCCTGGAGAATGGATACTCGGGCACGAGCGTCCGGGCGATTGCCACCAAAGCCGGCGTCGCGATCGGCAACCTCCAGTACTGGTTTCCAACCAAATCCGAGCTGCTCGTCGAAGCCTGGCGGTACCTGACCGGACGTTCCGTTGAGGAGCTTCGCCGCACTCTCAACCAGCTGACCGACCCGCTCGAGGTGCTCGAGATCGGCGTCGAGTCGCTGTGGGATTCCCTGCGGCGCCTGGGAGACATCCAGCTGGCGGCCTTTGACCTCCTGGTCCAGGCGCCGCGTACCGAGCGCCTGCGGGCCTACCTGCCGGAGCTCTTCACTCGTTACCGCGAGGTCATCCAGGAGCAGCTCGACCGGCTCGAGGAGGACGGCAGAATCAGGCTCACGGTCCCCCGCGAGGTCCTGGTGCCGCTCGTCCTCAACACGGTGTTGGGTTTCGGGCTGTACTACGTGGTGACGCGCGACGACGAGTCGTGCCTGAAGGCCCTCTCGGCGTTCAGGCTGCTGGCGGCCACGCTTGTGGAGCCGGTTTGATGGCCATCCAGGTCGCCGACCGCGACCTCGAGCGCCTGGAAAGCCTTTGGGAAGACGGCCTTTCGGAGGCGTACCGCTCGTATCTGGAGGCGGTGGAGGTTTACGAGCCCGCGGCACAACCGAGGCTGGCGCTCGCGGCGGCGCTCGTCGAAGTCGGCATCAGGCTCCAGGGCCTTGGGGGCCGGGTGGCTGCGCCGCCGACGCTCCTGATTGGCGACCTCTGCCTGGCGCGCTCCTCGAGGCTGCTGGCCGACGCGGCGCCGCAGAGCGTCCAGGTTGCGTTCGCCCGTGCAATCGAGGAAATGGCCTGGGCCGCCGCTTCCGGGCGAGCGGTCCCAAAGACCCGCGAGCTACTGCTGCGCGCCCTCGACGCGAAGTGATGATCGGCAAGCGCCTGCGCTTCGAGACGAAGCACCCGACCGAGTTCGTCGACCTTACCGACCGGCTTCGCGATGAGGTGCGGCGAGCGGGCATGCGAATGGGCCGTTTGCATCTGCAGTCGCTGCACACCACTCTCGGATTGGCCGTCAACGAGAACGAACCCCTGCTGCTTCGGGATTTCGAAGGCCTCCTCGAACGCCTTGCTCCTAGCGGCGCCAGCTACGAGCACGACGATTTCGAACGCCGCTTTGATGTCGCGATGAATGAGCCGGTCAACGGCCACGCGCATTGCCGCCAGCTGTTGCTGGCCGGCTTTGCCACTCTTCTGGTCGAAGACGGCGAGCTGGTCTTGGGGCGCTGGCAATCCGTGTTCGCCGTCGAGCTGGACGGTCCGCGACACCGGGAGCTCGCTGTCCAGATGGATGGCGACTTTTCCCTCTCCCCTTCGGGGTGGGGGCTGGGAAGCGGGGCGCCAGAGCTCCTCGACCTCGAGCTGTCGCGGCAGCTGCTGGTCGACCCCGAGCCCGTGGCCGCGCCCATGCGCCGATTGGTCGAAGCAGGCGGCAAACGCCTGCGGCCCAAGCTCGTTCAGCTCACCGCGGGCATCGGCCCGCGCAGCGAACCGCTTCGCGCGGCCGCCCTCGCCGCCGCCGTCGAGCTGCTCCACAACGCGACTCTCATCCACGACGACTACGTCGACGAGAGCACGCACCGGCGCGGTCGCCCGACGGTTGCGGCGGCTGAGGGACCCGAACGCGCAGTCGCCGTCGGGGATTACTACTTCGCCAAGGCGACCCGACTCATCGCGGAGATCGGCAATCGCAGCGTGACCTCGACGATCGCCGAAGCGCTGGAGGCGATCTGCGCATCCCAGATCGACGATGTCGCGCTCCGCGGAGCTTATCCAGGCGACCACGATTCGTACCTGCGTGTAGTGCGCGGAAAGACCGCCGCACTGTTCGCCGGGGCATGCGCTTCGGGTGCGCTGCTGTCAGAGTCGACTCCGGAGACCGTCGAAGCACTGCGTCGGTACGGCGACTTGCTCGGCGTTGCGTTTCAGATGGCGGACGACCTGGTCGACTTCAGCCCAAGCTCGGGCAAGCCTGTCGGCCTCGACATCAGGCAGCGGGTGCTGTCGCTACCTCTTATCTATGCAGCTGAAGACCGGGCAGTCGGACCGGAGGTCAGGCGTCTGCTCGCCGGCTCGTTAGGCGATGCCGAGGTCGATCGGGTCACCGAGCTGGTGACATCGAGCGATGCGCTGCAGCGCGTGCGCGACGAGGCGCAGGCACTGGTCGACGCGGCGGTGCGCGAGCTGGAGACGGTCGATCTGGACGGGCTGCGGCCGACCCTGATCAGCCTCGCCCATTCGGCCGTCGATCGAATCTCCTAATCCCGAGTCACACCCGAGACGATGCCCACGGTGCCCATGGCCAGCGGTTGGAACCGCACGCTGCTCCAGCCGGCCGCGGCCGCCATCGCGCTGAGCTCATCCGGCGTGCGATACGCATCCACGGTGTCGCTCAGGTATCTGTAGGCGGTCGGCTGGCCCGATAGCGTTCCACCGATCGCCGGGAGCAGGGTGCGCAAGTAGAGTCGGTAGGCGCCGCCCACCAGGTTCTCAGGCGGACGGACGAACTCCAGGACGACTGAGCGGCCACCAGGCTTGACGACTCGCCTCATCTCGCGGAGGCCGCGGACAGGGTCGGCCAGGTTGCGAAGGCCGAACGCGATGGTCGAAGCGTCGAAGCTGCCATCGCCAAAGGGAAGCGCCAGCGCGTCGCCTTCCAGGAACTCGATCGCGGGATGGTCCCGCCGAGCGACCTCCAGCATCTGCTGGCTGAAGTCGAGACCGACCACCGTTCCGTTCGGTCCCGCGAGCCTGGCCAGCTCGGCGGTGAGCTTGCCGGAGCCGCAGGCCACGTCCAGCGCCGCACCACCCGGAGCGACGCCCGTTGCCCGCGCAGCGAGCCGCCGCCAACCGCGGTCCGTGCCACCCGAGAGCACTGTGTTGACCAGGTCGTAGCGGCGGGCGATGCGGTCGAACATCGCGCGCACCGCCTGAGGGTCGCGTTCGCCTATGGCTACACCAAACGCCAGATCGATGCGATGCCCTGTCCCACGCCGATGCACATGGTCGCCAGGCCGTACTCGGCGTCGCGGTGCACCATCTCCCGGACCAGCGTGCTGACAAGACGCGCGCCGCTGCTGCCGAGCGGATGGCCGAGGGCGATCGCACCGCCGTTGACGTTCACCTTCTCCGCATCCAAACCGAGCAGGCGCATGCAGGCCAGGGACTGGGAGGCGAACGCCTCGTTGAGCTCGACGAGTCCGATGTCGGACGGGTGCAGGCCAGCCTGCTCCAGGGCCTTCAGCGACGAAGGCACCGGGCCGATGCCCATGTAGTCCGGATGGACGCCGGCCGGCGCGGCCGAGACCAGCCGCGCCAGCGGCCTCAGGCCGCGCTCCTTTGCTTTGGTGGCTGACATCAGGACCAGGGCAGTCGCTCCGTCGTTGAGCGACGACGAGTTGCCGGCGGTGACCGATCCGTGCTCGGCGAATGCCGGGCGCAGCTTGGCGAGTGCTTCGAGCGAGGTGTCGGGCCGCGGGCCTTCGTCAGCGCTCAGCAGGAGCGCGTCCCCCTTGCGCTGCGGGACCACAACGGGGACGATCTCCTCTGCCAGCCTCCCTGATTGCTGCGCTGCCACCGCGCGCTGATGGCTGCGGAGCGAGAACATGTCCTGATCTTCGCGCGACACCTCGTACTTCTGCGCCACCCGCTCCGCGGTCTCCCCCATCTGCAGAGTGCCATAGAGCTCGGCCATCTTCGGGTTGACGAGCCGCCAACCGATCGCGGTGTCGTACACGGTTTGCGAGCCGCGGGGAAACGATGCGTCGGGCTTGGGCATCACCCATGGGGCGCGGGTCATGCTCTCCACACCACCGGCAACGACTATGTCGGCGGCGCCCACCTGGATCTCGCGGGCGGCGGCGATGGTCGCCTGCATGCCCGACCCGCACAGCCGGTTGACCGTCTGGCCCGGCACCTCGACCGGGAAGCCGGCGAGGAGGAGCGCCATGCGCGCGACGTTGCGGTTGTCCTCCCCCGCCTGGTTGGCGCAGCCGAGGATGACGTCGCTGACCTCCGCGGGTTTGATGTGCGCGCGCTCGCAAACCTCCCTGAGAACGATGGCCGCGAGATCATCCGGACGGACGTCCTTGAGCTGGCCGCCATAGCGGCCGATGGGCGTGCGGGCTGTTGCGACGATGACGGCGTCCTGCATTAGAGAACCCCCCCATCCGGCGCTTCGCGCCGACTTCCCCGGCGAGCGGGGAAGTGACTTGACTTCATTTCTTGGCGCGTTTTGCCAGGAAGGCGCTTACACCTTCTGCGAATTCGGGGCTCGCCGCCTGGGCCTCTTGGAGGTACGACTCGAACTCGAGCGCCTCCTCGTAGCTCGACTCGAGGGCATGGTTGACCGCGCGCTTGGCAGCCGCCATCGCCTGCCTCGGCTGCGAAGCAAGATGGTTCGCCAGCTCCCTGACCTCGGCTTCGAGCTTTTCCGCCGGCACCAGCCGATTGATCACTCCGAGCCGGTGGGCGTCCGCCGCCTGCAGCGGCTTGCCGGTGAAAAACATCTCGTACGCGACGCCGGTACCTACGAGCCGCGGCAAAAGCCAGCTGACGCCGCCGTCGGGCGCGAGCCCGATGTTGATGAACGCCTCCAGAAGATAGGCCTCGGGCACCGCGATCCGGATGTCGCATGCGAGCGCGTAGCTCGCGCCGATACCCACGGCAGGACCGTTCAGCGCGGCGATGACGGGCTTGGGCATGGTGCGCAGGCGGGTGAGCATCGGCATGTACTCGTTGCGCAGGACGTTGCCGACGTCCTCCGGCGTCCGCATGCCGCCATCTCCGCTTTGTGCCATCTCCGTGACGTCTGCGCCTGAGCAGAAGGCCCGGCCCGAACCGATCAGGACGACAACGCGCACGGCGTCATCACGTTCCGCCTGCTTGATCGCGTCGCCAAGCTGCTTGCGCGTGACAGCACCGATCGCGTTCATCTTCTCCGGCCGGTTGAGCCTGATCCAAACCACGCCGCCCTCTGTTTCGACCTTGACGTGCTGCTCGACTTCAGTCGCCATCTCTCACCGTCCCTTGAACACGCCTTTTCGCTTTTCGAGGAAGGCATGCATGCCTTCTTTCTGGTCCTCGGTCGAAAACAGAAAGTAGAAGCTCTTGCGCTCGGCGGCCAGCCCTTCCGAAAGCGGCGACTCGAATGCCTTGAGCACCGCCTCCTTCGCCATCCGCAGCGCGAGCGGCGGCTTCTCGGCCAGCTGCCGGGCGGTCCGCTTCGCGATCTCGACCGCCATCTCGGCGGGAACGACCTTGTTGACCAGGCCCAGCTCGTACGCGCGCCGCGCCGTCACCGGCGACCCGGACAGCATGGCCTCCATCGCGGCGTACTTGCCCGCGGTGCGTGGCCAGCGCTGGGTGCCGCCCGCGCCCGGGATGATGCCGAGATTGATCTCCGGCTGGCCGAGGCGCGCCGCGTCGCCGGCGATGATCAGGTCGCACATCAACGCGAGCTCGCACCCGCCCCCCAGAGCGTATCCGTTGACCGCGGCGATCAGCGGCTTGCTGAACGCGGCGATTCCAGCCCACCGGCCCGTCTGGTCGCGCCGCAGCTGGTCCACCGCGCTGCGGTCTGCCATGTCGCCGATGTCCGCCCCGGCGGCGAACACCCTGTGGCCGCCGGTGAGCACAACGGCCTTCACGTTCTCATCGGCGTCGAGCTCGCCCAGCGCCTCGTTGACCTCGCGGATGAGATCCGGGCTGAGGGCATTCAGCACCTTTGGCCGGTTGAGGGTGACCGTCGCGATCGGGGGCTCGATCTCAACCAGGATGTGCTCGTACGCCATCGCGGCTATCATCGGCCATATGGGTTCGCGAACGCTAAGGGACTCCTTTGGGCGTGTCGCGGACGACCTGAGGATCTCGATCACCGACCGCTGTAACTTCCGCTGCATTTACTGCATGCCGGCCGAGGGGCTCAAGTGGCTGAAGCGCGACGACATCCTCCGTTTCGAGGAAATCCAGCGATTGGCGCGGATCTTCGTCGAGCGCTACGGTGTCAGGACGATCCGGATCACGGGCGGCGAGCCGCTGGTTCGCATCAAGGTCGAAGAGCTGGTCGGCATGATCAACGCGATCGACCCCACGCTGGACATAACCATGACCACGAACGGGGTGCTGCTGCGCGACAAGGCGCGCTTGCTCAAGGAGGCGGGACTCAAGCGCATCAACATCTCGCTGGACACGCTCAACATGCAGCGCTTCCATGAGATCGCGCGCAGCGATCAGTTCAGCCGCACGATGGACGGTATCCAGGCGGCGCGCGAGGCGGGCCTGTGGCCCATCAAGTTGAACATGGTCGTCATGAAGGGACACAACGACGACGAGGTCGTGGACTTCGCCCGGCTGGCCCGCGACGAAGGCTACGAGGTCCGCTTTATCGAGTTCATGCCTCTGGACGGCGATGGCATCTGGACCAACGAGCAGGTCGTCCCGAGCCGCCGCATCCAGGAGCAGATCGAAGATCTCTTCCCCCTGGCGCCGGTCGCCGACCCCCGACCCGGCCCGGCCACCCGCTTCAAGTTCGCGGACGGCGCCCCCGGTGGTGTCGGCTTCATCTCCTCAGTGAGCCAGGCGTTCTGCACCACGTGCAACCGCATCCGCCTCACCGCGGAAGGCGGCCTTCGCACGTGTCTTTTCTCACTTCAGGAGACCCCGCTGCGGGATCTCATGCGGTCTGGGGTGTCCGACGACCATCTCGGCCGGGTCATCGAAACCGCGATCTGGCGCAAAGAGGAAGGCCACCTCATCAACCAGCCGGGGTTCGTCAAGCCGGCGAAATCGATGTCACAGATCGGCGGCTGAGCGACCTCGTGCTGCGGCCTGAGGAAGCTCAGCGGCCCTACACCGTCACCGAGCTCGCCAACGAGATCCGGCGCGAGCTGCGTCCACTCACCGCGCTCTTGCTGAAGGGCGAGGTCAGCGGCATGAAGCGCGGCCCGTCGGGGCATTTCAACTTCTCCATCCAGGATGGCGTGAGCCGGCTCGACGCGGTTCTGTTCGCCGATGACGCACGACGCGTCACGACACTACCCGAAGACGGCCAGGTGTTCATCTTTCGCGGTCGGATCGACTTCTTCGGCAAGACCGGGAGGCTCAGCTTCATCGTCGACCAGGTCGAGTTCGACGACGTCGGCAAGCTGCGGGCCCGACTCGAGGAGCTGAAGCGGCGGCTCGAGGCCGA
>Ga0208848_1000107_pt1 | contig 15914 bp, 13 predicted proteins | sample NGESurshal072012_2_FD_184455 | JGI IMG/M metagenome (GOLD analysis project Ga0208848, IMG submission 184455) | Arctic peat soil microbial communities from Barrow, Alaska - NGEE Surface sample 210-1 shallow-072012 (SPAdes) | ecosystem: Environmental > Terrestrial > Soil > Wetlands > Peat ... | reverse complement strand
AACGACGAAAACCTGGAGGGCCAGGCAGACCGACAATCCAGCCGCGAGGAGTTTGCCGAACGAATCGCGCACCGACAGCGACGCGCGCAGGCCCCGGGACACGATCACGACGTAGACGAGCAGGATCGCCATCAGACCAGTAAGCCCGAGCTCTTCACCGATCGTGGCCATGATGAAGTCACTGTTCGCGAACGGCACCAGATCGGGGCGGCCGTTGCCGAGCCCGGTGCCCATCAGGCCACCGGTAGCAAAGCCGTATAGGCCTTGCACGAGCTGGTAGCCAGATCCTTGTGCGTGCTTGAACGGATGCAACCAGATCTCGAACCGCTCGCGCACGTGACCGAACAGGTGATAGGCAAGGTAGGTGCCGCCGACAAACAGCAACGTGCCGATCAACAGCCAAGACAACCGTTCGGTGGCGATGTAGAGCATCACGATGAAGAAGCCAAAGAACAACATCGACATGCCGAGGTCGCGGCCGCGAACGAGCAGGCCGACACTGACCAGCCACGCGAGCACGACCGGACCGAGATCACGGCCGCGGGGCAGGTCGATGCCGACGAATCGGCGACTGGCGAGCGCAAGTGCGTCTCGCTTCGCCACCAGAAAGCCGGCGACGAAAATCACCAGCAGTACCTTGGCGAACTCTCCTGGCTGGATGGAAAAGCCGGCGAATCTGATCCAGTTGCGGGCGCCGTTCACTTCACTGAACCGCGCGGGCAGCACCGACGGAATAGAGAGCAGTACTAGCCCGAGCAGCATCGATGTGTAGGTGAATCGTTGCAGCCTGCGATGGTCGCGCACGATGACGAGCACGGCGATAAAGCCGACAACGCCGATTGCGCTCCACGCCAACTGAAGCGTCGCGTCGGCCCGCGTAGCCTTCGGCGCGTTGGCGCCAACGCGATGCACAAGATCAAGGCGATGGATGAGCACGAGACCGAGCCCATTGAGCAGCGCCGCGCATGGCAGCAGCAGCGGGTCGGCATAGGGCGCGAACTTGCGGACGGCGATGTGTGCCAGGAGCACCAATGCCCCGAGCCCGAGCCCGTAGGTCAAGAGGTCGGGCGGCACGTGATGTGAACGTGTCAGGCCGACATCGGCGTAAGCCGCTAATGCGATAGCCACGGCGAATACGAGCATCGCCAGCTCAACGGATCGTCTGGTGCGCGGCCGCCGTGGCTTGATCGCCCGGATCACGCCGCCCGGGCCGGCCGTAGCTGCCGTCATGACGCGCCTGCCGACGGTGACCCGAGATCGTTGGAGGGTGATGGCGGGGCGGCCGACGGTGACACCGGACCAGGAGACGGGATCACGCCGGGTGTGATCACGGGTGTCGAATGCAGTTGCCCGACGATGCGATCGGCGTCGCCCTTGTTGCGTGCACCGATGCCGGCGGCCACTCGCTCGCGTTCGAACGCGGGCAGCGATGACATGGCAACGCCTGTCTTCTCGATGGGTGTCGAGAAGTTGATGCCGAGCACGCTGCCATTGATGCCCTTGTAGACGATGACTTGCTGCCCGTCGCTGCCGACGTAGAACTGGCGCTGGGAGTACCACCAGGTGCCGCCGAACAAGGCACCCGCGACGACGACCAGCAGCGCCACGACGAGGGCTGGCCCGCGCCAACGCCGTCGGGCCGGTTCATCAGGCGCGCGATGGGCGGCCGGCCGCCGACGCTGGAGCGCGGCCGCCCGCCCGGCGGGTCAACCGCAGTGCCTGGCGGGCCTCCACGTGCGATCGGGCCAGCTCGCTCACCCCATTGGCCAGGTTGCCGATGCCGACGGACGCCGTGCCCGGCTTCATCACCGGGGCCGCCGCGGCAAGCACCTGGCCCGCAAGCTTCTCGACGGTGGCCAGGTCGGAGGCCACCTCGTCTGGGACGAGAAACACAGCGGACGCCGATCGCACGAGCGTCAGCGTGCCGGGCAACCGCGAACGGATCAGCCCGCTGAGGGCAGCGCCCAGGCGGTCAAGCTCGCCTCGCGCACCTAGCGCAGCCTCGGTCTCATCGTCATCCGGTTCGAGGACGAGCACCCAGGCTCGTTGTGGCAGCCGGTGTCCGAGCCGTTCCGCCTGCCGCGCCACGCGCTCTGCCTCGTCCGCCTCGAGCCCGCCGGCGAGCACCTCCTCGACCAAATCCCCCCGCAACCGGCGCTCGACTTCGGCGGTGGCCCGCTCTTTCGAAAGTTCCAGCGCGAGCACAGTCGAGCCGTGCTCGAGCGCTCGGCGGCGACCAGCCGAATCAACGGTCTTCTCGTCGACGCTGACGGCCAGCATCCCGAGCACGTCGGAGCCGGCGCGTACCGGCACCACGTCGAGAGCGCGCGCCGGCCGACCGGAGTTGATCCGGACCTCTCGCGCGCCAGCCTGACCAAGCGGGCTTGGCAAATGGATGCGTGGCGGCATGCCATCTGAGGACTCCCCCACTCCTCGGACTCGGTAGCCGTCCCCCGAGTACAGGGCCGCCCGCCCGCCCGCAAGCGAACCTACGACTTCGAGGATCGAGCTGATTCCGGCGCCTTCGAGGGAAAGCTTGGTGAAGCGCTCGTGGATGTCGTGCGAGAGCTGGATCTCGGCGAGCTGCACCTCGGTCCGCCGCTGCAGCTCGCTGCGCTCCAGGATCCCTGCCACCTGCCCGGCAATAGCGCGCAGGAAGTCGATGTCAGCCGAATTGAAATCCCGCTTTTCAGCGCTCTGGACGTTGAGGACGCCGACGAGTCGCGGCCCCGATTCAATCGGCACGGACAGCATCGAATGAAACCGATCCTCGTCAAGGCCAGGCACCCACTTCCAGTGAGGCTCCTCACTCACATCGGGCACAACCGCCGGCCGCCGGCTCTCGGCGACCCAACCGGTGATTCCGTCACCGACCGGCATCACGACCTTGCCGACCATCCGCTCATTGAGCCCGTTGGTCGCGGTCAGCCGGAGTTCGCGACCTCGCGATGTCAGCAGATAAAGCGAGCAGACATCGGTCCCCATCGCCGACGTGGTCTCGCGGATGATCAGGTCCAGCAACTCGTCGGGGCGCTGTGTGGACGCGGCCGCCTGCGCGAGCCGGACCAGGAAGCTGAGCTCGCGAGCGGCAAGGCTCGTGTCGCCGCTGGCGATCGCCACCCTACCATCGTTTACCCTGGGGCGACTCTTCAACTTCGTATCAACCGCACAAGCCACGGCACTGTCGCTAGTGTGACTGATCTAGTGTTGAGACGAAGAGCCAAGTCTTCGCCAGCGCACGTTAGGCTAGGCGAAACGAGTGCCATCCCCCCAGAACCCTACGAAAATCCCCGCGAACTCGGAGGCTCTGCCGTGAGTTCGCGGGGGCTCCTCAAGTCGGAGGCTTCGCCGTGAGTTCGCGTGGACCCCATCATGGTCAGTGGCGCGAGCATTTCGCCGGGGTCGACCTGCCGGTCCCGGTGGCCGGCGGCGCCACCGTCACCGGCATCAACTTCGACAATGCCGCCAGCACGCCGCCTCTGACGCGGGTCCGCGACGCCGTCAATGGATTCTCCGAGGTCTACTCGAGCGTTCACCGCGGCACCGGCTACAAGTCGCGCCTCGCGACCGAGGCATACGAGCAATCCCGCGAGCTCGTGGCCCACTTCCTGAGCGTGGACGAGAGTTCGCAGGTCGTCATCTTCGTCAAGGGCACGACCGACGCTCTCAACCGGATTGCTGCCGGACAGGCGAGGCTCGAGGGACGTCAGGTCCTCGTCACCGAGATGGAGCATCACGCCGACCTGCTGCCGTGGCGGCATCGCGGCGGACACGTGATGGTCCGCCTTTCCGAAGATGGCCACATCGACCTCGAGGCGATCGAGCAAGCGTTGAAGGACGCCCATGGGAAGGTCGGCCTTGTTGCAGTGTGCGGGGCGTCCAACGTCACGGGCTTCGTCTCGCCCATTCACGAGGTGGCCGAGCTGGCGCACCGTTATGGCGCCCTCGTCTCGGTTGACGCGGCGCAGCTCGCCCCTCACCACCGCATCGACATCCGCCCGGCGAATGAGCCAGGGCACCTGGACTTCGTGTCGTTCTCCGGGCACAAGATGTACGCCCCATACGGCGCGGGCGTGCTGGTCGCACCACGCGATTTCTTCGCGGGTGCGCCAGAGGTGATGGGCGGTGGCGCGATCAGCATCGTGACGTGGGATGACACCGTTTGGGCAGACCTGCCCGACCGCGAGGAAGCGGGTTCACCAAACGTGATCGGCGCTGTCGCGCTCGGCGTGGCGATCCAGACGCTCCTCGAGCTCGGCTTCGACGACATGCTCCGTCACGAGGTTGAGCTCGGCACCAGTTTGCATACGCGGCTCTCCCGCATCCCCGGCGTTGGCGTGCTCGGCGGAGCCGATGCACCTTCGGCGGCGCCGCGCCTCGGCCTGGCGAGCTTCGTCGTGGACGGGCTCCATCACGGTCTCGTCGCAGCCGCCCTCAGCCATGAGTGGGGCATCGCAGTCCGCAATGGCTGCTTTTGCGCAAACCCGTACGTGTTCCACCTGCTCCACATGGACAAGCAGGCGGTCGAGGCGGTGGAGGGCGAGGTCACATCGGGCCATCGCAAGGCGCTGCCCGGCGCAGTGAGGGCTAGCCTCGCGCCCTACAACACGTCCGGGGAGGTGGACCGCTTCATCGAAGCTGTGACCCACATCGCGAGGGGCAAGTTGAAGGCCACCTATGAACAAGCCTCAGACGGCACCTTTTCGCCGGCCGGCGGATGGCCGCGCATCCCGAGCCCGTTGAAGACGCTCGTCAAGACCACTCACATCACTTAGGAGGTCACGTGATCAAGTTCATCGTCGAAGTGCTGTTGGCGATCTTCCTGCACCCGATCGCATTCGTTCTTTGCATAATCGACATCGTCAACCGCACCGACGTCACCGGGTTGTGGAAGGTGCTCTGGATCATCATCACCTTCTTCTGGGGCATCGGCCCCATCCTGTACATCCTCTTGGGCCGCGGCAAATTCTGGTAGCGAATTGACCTGATGAGAGACCGCTCGGCAACCCGTGCCCTGGTGCTCGGGATGCTCGGACGTCCAGACGGCGTTTTCGCTCCATTCGCGGTCTGGTCGAGCCTCCGATCTCTGCGGCGCATCCGAGCCTCGTTTGGAGAGCTCGCGGGAGAGACCTCCGCCTTGGCTGGATCGCCGGCTTGCTTGGACCGTTGGCGATCGTGGTGGCGCCGGCGCCGCCGGCCCTGGCCGGCTGCGGCTAACTTTTAGTAGGTAACCATCCCACTCCCAGCGCCTCTTAAGGGTTTCCTGAGCCTGGCTTGGGCTAATCTGGACGTGGACAGGGTGGGAATCCGACCGGTCAACTCCACACGCGCGCGCGTCCTGACAAATGGCGCCGCGAACGGCGTCGCCACGAATGGCGTCGCTGAGAATGGCGCGGCCAAAAATGGCGCCTCCGCGAACGGGTTTCACCCGAAGAAGAACGGGTCGAGCTCTCATCGCCCGGGGACCAACGGAGCTGCGACGGCGCAGCCCGTCGTCACGCTGACCCACGTCACGAAGTCGTTCGGCCGCACGGCCGTGCTCAAAGAGATCAACCTGTCGGTCGCCCCTGGAGAGCTGGTCGAGGTCACCGGGCCCAGCGGCTCGGGTAAGACGACCCTCCTGCGCCTGGTCCATGGGCAGCTGCGGCCGAACGGCGGGCAGGTCTGGGTCGAGGGGCGGGGCCTGCACCGTTGGTGGGGCCGCGGCCTGGACCGAGTCCGCCGAGACGTTGCCTTTGTCTTCCAGGAGCACCACCTCCTTCCGCGCCTCACCGCCTTCGAGAACCTGACGCTTGCGGTGCAGGTGACCGACCCTCAGCTGCCGTTCAAGACGATCAAGCGGCGTGCCCTGGAGACCCTGGAATCCCTGGGCTTGCTGCACAAGCGGAATTCGTACCCGAATCAACTGTCGGCCGGGGAGCGCCAGCGCGTGGCGGTCGGGCGCGCGCTGGCGGCCCGACCCCGGGTCATCCTCGCCGACGAGCCGATGGCCTCGATCGACGACAACAATGCCCGGATCGTCATGCGCCTCCTCGAGGATGCTGCGGCCGCAGGTACTGCCGTCATCGTCGCCTCCCACCGGCACACGTTCCTTTCGAGCCGTGTCCTCCAACTACCGAGCGGGACGGTCCACCTGAACGGATCGCGCAAGGCGGCGTCGAACGGGAACGGGACACATTCCTCGCCGCCACTCTGGCGCCGCGTGCTTCCCGTCCGCGAACGCGCGCGCAAGCGCGCACCCAGGCCACAGCTGCTTCCGCTCTGGCGCCGTATGGTCGCGCTGGCCGCCAACAGCTACCGATTGGTGGTTTTGAGCGGGCTCCGAAGCTGGAGCCGCGACGTGCGGCTGACCGCGCCGGCGCTCGGGTCGATGGCCCTCCTGCTGTTCCTGTGCGGGACGCTCGCCATGGTGGGGATAGCCATCGAACGCGTGGCGGTGCAGCAGACGGCGCAGGCCTCCCTCGTCCGCGTGTACCTGGCTTCTGACTCGACGCCCGCCGCGGTCGCAGCGCTCAAAGCCCGCCTGACAGCCGACCCGCGGATCGCCTCGGTGACCGCTGTGAGTCCCGAGCAAGCGCTAGCTGAAGCGAGCAGCCGGCCGGGGCTCGACAACCTCGTCAGCCTCAGCGCGACCAATCCTTTCCCGGCAAGCCTTGACCTCCAGGTCCGCCTGGTGACCCAGGTCGGAGCGGTTGCCGCGTCGGTGAAGGGCGATCCGGCGGTCGACCCTGCGTACCCGACGTCCTACGATCCGGATACCTACTCGCGGCTGCGCCACGTCGCGCTGGTGGTCGGCGGCATCGGAGGCGGGCTGCTGCTTGTGTTCGGTCTCGTCGCGTACGCCGTGGTTGCCAACTCGATGCGCGGCATCGCCACCGCTCGGCGGCAGGAGGTCGCCGTGATCCGCCTGTTGGGCGCGCGAGGCTGGATGCTGCGAGGTCCCTTCGTCGTCGAGGGCCTCATGACCGGCGCGCTGGCCGGCGCGCTGGCGGCCGCGGCAGTCGCAGGCGCATGGCTGCTGGCGACGCGCTTCGAGACTGCGACCTACTCGCAGGTCCTTCCGGGCGTCGACGCAACCGCCGTCCAGTACGTCCTCGCCGCTGTCATGGCCTCCGGCCTGTTGCTCGGTGCGCTGACGGCGATGCTTGGCTTCCGCAGAGTCCGAGCGTGATGCGCCGAACTTCTTGGAAGTCCGTCTGCGCGGCCGCTGTCGCCGCCGCCGTGATCGCGCTTCAGGCCTCCGCCGCCGGTGCCACGAGCCCTTCCCCATGCCCTTCGCCGTCAGCTGCATCGGCAGCGCGGGTCAGCTGTCCGGCGGCGCCCGACCCGACACAAGCCGCCTATGACCAGCTCCGCAATCGCCTGGGCGGAGACCTGGCCACTCTGCTGACGGCCCAGGAGCATCTCAGCTCGATCCTCGATCAGACGGCGGCTGGCGAGCAGATCCTGACCGACCAGATCTCCCAGGAGGAGACGGTGATCGGCAATCTGGAGGACCAGGTCGCGCAGCTCGACGCCCAGATCTCGGACACCGAGGACCGGATCGCCGTCGAGAAGGAGCAGGTGGCGGCGATGGCGAAGGCGATCTACCGCCAGCCGGATTCACTGTGGCTCCTGATCGCTCGCACCGGCAACCTCCACGACGCACTCCAGGCCGCCTCTGACCTCGTCGTCGCCGGCCAGCGGGCCCATGCGCTGCAAGCACGGCTTGAAGCCGATCTGGTGAAGCTCCAGGCTGACCGCGCTGCTCGGCAGGCCGACCTGGATCGCGAGAACGCAACCATGGACCAGCTCGTGGCGAGCCTGAGCACGCTGGATGACCTGTTGAGCGCGCAGAACGACGTCAGCAACCAGGTGGCGGACGTCATCGCGCAGATACAGGACGCTGAGAACGGACTGCAAGACCAGCCCCCAGATGTGACCGCGGCTCTCGCCACTCTCCTCGAGTCACAGGAGCAGGACCTCATCCGACTCTCGTATCAGCAGGCATGGAGCCAGGCGCACGTCGGTGTCGGCCTTGCGCTCGTCACCCATATGCTGCCCGCCGGCACGACCATCGCGGGACTGATTCTGTCGTGGCCGATGGCCGGAGGCCGGGTGACGCAACTGTTCGGCCCGAGCGATCTCTTGCTGGAGCCGCCGATGGGGCCCTATAAGCATTTCCACACCGGCGTCGACATCGCCGCCCCGTTCGGCACCACCGTGATGGCGGCGGCTGCCGGCGTTATCGTCGCGGTGGGTCATTCGGGAGTCGGCTACGGCAACTACGTCGTCATCGCCCACGGCGGCGGCATCATGACGCTGTACGGACACCTGCTCGAGACCGACGTCCTCGTCGGAAACACGGTCTTGCGTGGCCAGCGGATCGGTCTCGAAGGCTCAACCGGGTGGTCGACGGGCCCGCATGTTCACTTCGAGCTGCGCGTCAATGATTCGGTTGTCGACCCGATGCCGTACCTGCTGAAACTGGCGAGCTAACTCACACCCCTCCCCGCTCGCCCAGGGGGGTGTGCCGCGAGCTGGCTTCGCCAGGCGCGGCACCTTCAGGGGGGACGTCCCCCCTAAATGGGAGGCTGGCGCGCTTTAGGGGCCCCCGCGAAGTCGAAGACTTCGTGGGGTAAAGCGCCGGGTGGGGGGAAGGAGCTTTGGCACATCCGCAGCCTGGTGCAGCAAACTGGTGCCCCCGGAGGGAATCGAACCCCCGACCTTGACGTTAGGACCGTCCTGCTCTATCCCCTGAGCTACGGGGGCGGCACGTTTGGAAGTCTATTGAGTGCGCTGCGCGCGGCGCCCCTGAGCTTCGGGGGCAGCACGTTTGGAAGTCTATTGAGTGCGCTGCGCGCGGCGCCCCTGAGCTACGGGGGCGGCACGTATTGGACGTCTATTCAGTGCGCTGCGGGCGGCCACCCTGAGCTACGGGGGCGACACGTATTTGGAAGTCGATTGAGTGCGCTGCGCGCGGCGCCCCTGAGCTTCGGGGGGGGGGCGGCACGTATCGGAAGTCGATTGAGTGCGCTGCGATTCGACCTTCTCAGCAAACTCTCAGGATCCTCTCAGAGAGCACTTAGAGGCCGCGGGCAGAATTGCAAACATGGAAAGCAACACCAAGGCAAGAATGCGGGCGCGCGATGCCGCCATGCGCCAGCTCGACCGGATCACCAGGGGCGTCGCTTTCGCGGCCATCGCCGGCGTTGGCATGCTGACCGCGGTCAGCGCCTACTCGATCCCCGGCACCGCCCCCAGCTCGCTGACCGCGACCACGTCGACCTCCACGTCCACCTCATCCAGCTCCACCTCGTCGGGACTGCAGTCTTCCTCGACCGGGGTCACCTCCTCGTCGGGTCCAGCCGTGGCCGTCTCCGGCGGATCGCACTGATCCTTCGGTGAGCACCACCGTTCTCTGGTACGCGACTCGCGGCGCGGGCGCGGTCTCGCTCATCCTGCTGAGCTCCGTCGTCGTGCTCGGCATCCTTTCGGCGCTACGAGTCCAGGCCGCCGGCTGGCCGCGCTTCCTCACCACCGGCCTGCACCGAAACCTGGCCCTGATGACGCTCGTGTTTCTCGGCTTGCACATCGTCACGGCCGTCGTCGACCCGTTCACACATCTGGGTTGGCTGACGGCGGTGGTGCCCTTCTCCTCCTACTACCGCACTTTCTGGCTGGGCCTCGGGACCATCGCCTTCGAGCTCCTGCTCGCGATCGTCGTGACCAGCCTCGCGCGTCCTTGGTTAGGCCATGCCACCTGGCGCCTGGTGCACTGGCTGACTTACGCGTCCTGGCCGATCGCCGTCATCCATGGACTTGGCACCGGCACCGACACCTGGTCGGCGTGGCTGTTCGTCCTCACCGCACTCTGCATTGGAGCAGTGCTCGCTGCGGTCGCGTATCGATTGATGGCGGACTCGCCCGATCCGCTCGCTGAACAACGATCGGTCTTCCAGTCCGCCGTCGAGCGGCGCGAACCACCCCGGTGAACGAGGCGCGGCTCCTGGCCGGGCGTGACCTGGCGATGGGAGCCGAGGGGATCGCCGAACATGTCCGCCGCCTCGGCCGGATGCCTGCAGCCGGCAAGTCACTCATCGATCTCCTGGCTCGCAGCGGGCTCACCGGACGCGGCGGCGCGGCCTATCCCGTGGGCTTGAAGTGGCGGTCGGTCGCAGCGGAGTCGCACGGGTCAGCAGTGATCGTCGTCAATGGCGCCGAGGGCGAGCCGCACAGCAAGAAAGATCGGCTCCTGATGACCACTCGCCCGCATCTCATTCTCGACGGTGCATTCCTTGCCGCCGCGGCCCTGCGCGCGAGGCAGGTCATTCTCTATATCGGCGAAGAGCACTATGCCGCCCGGCAATCGATGTCCAGAGCGCTTGCCGAACGGACCGCCGAGGAGCGCCGCCTGGTGCGTATCGTGGCCGCGCCTGCTCGCTACGTGGCCGGCAATTCCAGCGCTGCCGTGCACCTGATCAACGCGGGCATCGCGACGCCCACCACCACGCCACCTTCGTCGCACGAGCGCGGAGTCGACGGCGCGCCCACGCTGGTGCAGAACGTGGAAACCCTGGCACATGTAGCCATAATCGCTCGGACCGGCCAGCCGACGGGCACGGTGCTGGTCACCATGGCGGGGGGGGTGAACCGCCCTGGCGTTCTCGAGGTCAAGACCGGAATCACGGTCGGCGAAGCCGTTGAGCTGGCCGGCGGAGCGCCCGAAGCGGCGCAGGCTGTTCTCGTCGGTGGCTACTTCGGTCAATGGATCGAGGCCGGTCAAGGCTGGGTGCTGCCGGTTGACCCTGAAGCCCTACGGGCTCACGGCCTTACGCTCGGCTGCGGGGTCATCGGAGTGCTGCCGGCAAGCCGTTGCGCCGTTTGCGAGGTCACGGGCATCATGCGCTACCTCGCGAATGAAAGCTCGGCCCAGTGCGGGCCGTGCTTCTTCGGTCTGCGCGCCCTGGCTGACGCCTGCACCAGGATCGCCCAGCGCGGTACCGATCCGAACGACCTGCTCCGGCTACAACGCTGGGCGTCAGAGGTGCGCGGTCGAGGAGGATGCCACCACCCGGACGGCGCGGTGATGTTCCTTCAGTCCGCCCTGAAGACGTTCGCCGGCGAGTTCAGCCACCATCCGGCGCACATGCGAAGGTCCGCATGACAAAGCGGTTCGAGCTCAGAGTCGACCGCATCAGGTGCGATGGGCGTGGCCTGTGCGCGGAGATCCTCCCGGAGAGGATCCGGCTGGACGACTGGGGTTATCCGATCATCGCGGAAGGGCCGATTCCTGATCATCTGCTGCCGTTGGCCCAGCGCGTGGTGGAGGACTGCCCGGTCCTGGCACTCGGCCTCCGCCGTGTGGATAGCCGCACCCGATCTTCCAGATGAGCTGCACGTTGCTCGGGATCGCAGATGACCGCGCGTTTGGCGGTTCCCTGCGTGTCATCGTGACCAGGCCCGAATCGCTTCGCGCTGCGAAAGCTGCTGTCGACGGCGTCGTCGGCGCCATCGATCTGGCAGCCAGCCGGTTTCGCGAGGACAGCGAGTTGAGCCGGCTGAACTCATCGCCGGAGCGTGCCGTCACCGTCAGCCCTCTCCTCGCGCAGGCGATCGGGGCCGCTCTCCGCGGCGCCGAACTGAGCGGCGGCGCGGTGGACCCGACCATCGGCTCTGCCATCAGGCTCGCCGGCTACGACTCCGACTTCGCCAAGGTGCCGGCTGACGGCGACCAGATCTATCTGATTGCGCACCAGGTTCCCGGTTGGCGTGCGATCCGCTTTGACGTCCACTCACGATCCATCCGCCTGCCCCGGGGAGTCGAGATCGACCTTGGCGCCACGGCGAAGGCGCTTGCCTCGGACCTGGCGGCGGCCGCCGCGAGCAAGGCGATCGACGGAGCAGGCGTGCTCGTCAGCCTCGGCGGCGACATCGCGGTCGCGGGCCAGGCGCCCGTCGAAGGCTGGTCCATCCAGACGAGCGATGACAGTGCGGCACCGATCGACGACACCGCGGAAACGATCTCCATCACCTCAGGGGGCATCGCCACTTCGAGCACCACCGTCAGGCGCTGGACCCGAGGCGGAGTCGTCCTGCACCACATCATCGACCCCGCGACGGGCCTGCCAGCGGACAGCTGCTGGCGCACCGCCAGCGTGGTGGCAGCGTCGTGCGTTGACGCCAACATCGCCTCGACGGCGGCAATCGTCATGGGCCGGAAAGCGGTTGCCTGGCTCGAGGCAAACCGGCTCCCGGGCCGCCTCGTCGATCTGGACGGCAACGTCCACCGGGTCGCCGGCTGGCCGGAGCCCGCAGCCAATTCGGACCGACCTCCCAATGTTCTCTGAGCAAATCCCCAGTAATCTGGATCAGCATCAAGCCGTGAATCAGGAAGGCGTGAACAAGGATGGTGCCCGCGTCCTGGTCGTCGATGACGAGCCCAACATCACAGAGCTGGTCGCGATGGCCCTGCGCTACGAGGGGTTTTCCGTCAAGACCGCAGCCACTGGAAGAGGCGCCATCACGGCCGTCAGTCAATTCTCGCCGGCTCTCGTGATCCTCGATGTGATGCTGCCCGACATCAACGGCATCGAAGTTCTGCGCCGGCTGAACAGCTCCGGCAACAAGGTCCCGATCATCTTTCTCACCGCCAAGGACGCGACCGACGACAAGGTCCACGGTCTGACCATTGGCGGCGACGATTACGTGACCAAGCCGTTCAGCATCGAGGAGCTCATGGCGCGGGTCCGCGTCGTGCTCAGGCGGCATGGGAACGCCGCTGACAACGGCAAGCTCACCCTCGCCGACCTGGAGCTGGACGACGAGGCACACGAAGTGCGCCGCCACGGCCATGTCGTCGAGCTGACCAATACCGAATACCGGCTGCTCCGCTACCTGCTCATCAACGCCGGCCGCGTGCTGACCCGCAGTCAGATCCTGGACCACGTGTGGCACTACGACTTCGGTGGCGACGCCAGCGTGCTCGAGACCTACGTCAGCTACCTTCGCCGGAAGATCGACCGCCACGACCCTCCGCTGATCCAGACCGTCCGCGGGGTCGGTTACGTCCTGAGAACGCCTAGAAAATGACGCTGTCGCTCAGGGGGCGGCTGCTCATCGGAGTCATCTCCCTCGTCGTGATTGGCCTGCTCGTGTCCGATGTCGCCACGTACGTGACCCTCCGGAACTCATTATTGAGCCGGATCGACCAACAACTGACGGCCCATTCCACAGTCGACACCGCGGTCGCTGTCCTCGGCAGCCAGTGCCGTGGGCGCGGTCCGGGGTCCGCGGCCGACTTTCCTGCGGGAACGATCGCTGAGTTGATCGGCGTCGATGGGACGCCTCTTACCTCCTGCGGCTTCCAGCTGGGTGGTGCCGTGTCGGGCGCAAGCCCGGAGCTTCCGAGGTCTCTGCCCAACGCCGGCCTGGACGCTCCTGCCTCTCCGTTCACGGTCGAGGGCACCGGCGGAGTGTCCCAATATCGGGTGACCGACTGGCCCGAGAACTCTTTCAGCGGCCAGTTCGTCGTTTTCGCCATTCCCCTGACGCCGATGCAGGCGACGCTGAGCGATCTCCTGCTGCTCGAGACACTCATCGGGTTGGGCGTCGTCGGAGCGACGGCGATTTTCGCGCTCCTACTCATCCGGATCGGTCTGCGACCGCTCGAGAGAATGGAGAAGGTCGCGGAGCACATCGCGGCCGGCGACCTGACCCGTCGCGTCGAGCCCGCCACGCCGAGGACCGAGATCGGCCGGCTGGGCCTGGCCCTGAACGGGATGCTGAGCCAGATCGAGGCCGCGTTCGAGCAACGCAAGGCGTCCGAGCAGCGGCTGCGCCGGTTCGTCGCCGACGCCTCGCACGAGCTGCGCACACCCCTGACTTCGATCCGCGGCTACTCGGAGATGCTTCGTCGCGGCGCTTCAGAATCCCGCGAAGACTCGGATCTGGCCCGCCGTCGCATTGAGGAGGAGTCGGTCCGCATGTCCGTGCTCGTCGACGACATGTTGCTCATCGCACGCCTCGACCAGGGCCGGCCGCTCGACAGGAAACCAATCGACCTCAAGACGATCGCGGGCGACGCCGCCGACGACGCGCGTGCGGTTGCACCCCAGCGCCAGATCACAGTGAACGCCCCTGTTCCGGTCGTCGTCGAGGGGGACGATACCCGGCTTCGCCAGGTGCTCGGCAACCTCGTACGCAACGCGCTCGTCCATACACCGCAGCAGACGGCGGTCGAGATCTCAGTTACAACCGAGGACAGCGTGGGCCGAATGTCGGTGGCAGACCACGGCCCTGGCCTCCGTCCTGAAGAGATGGAGCGAATATTCGAGCCGTTCTACCGCGCCGATCCCAGCCGCAGTCGCGACAGCGGCGGCGCCGGGCTTGGGCTTTCGATCGTCAGCGCAGTCGTCAGCGCGCATGGCGGGCAGGTGAAGGTGAAAGAGACCAGCGGCGGCGGAGTGACCTTCGAGGTCGAGCTCCCGCTGGCCTCCTTGTTGACGAGGTAGGCCCAGCCTCACAGCTCCTGACTCCAAGCATCTTCCAAGGATTCTTACAGCCTGGATTCAGGAAGCGGCGGCAAGCTGAAAGGCAACAGATTGACTCCACCGCTTCCCCCAAGCAGTAGGGGGCGTCCCTAGCGCCCCTTACTTGCGGGGAGGTTCAGCCCCGCGCCGGAACCGAAACTACAGGTGGCGATTCTCCGGCGCCGATCCGGCGGTGAAGCCTTGCCAGCGGCCTCGGCGCCCACCAGTTGGCCCGGCCGAGTATGCGCATCACGGACGGCACGATGAGAATGCGCACGATCGTCGCGTCGACAGCGATGGCGACCGCCAGCCCGATCCCGATCGCCTTGATGATCACGAAGTTGGAAAGGCCGAACGCAAGGAAGACCGCGACCATGATCGCGGCCGCGCCCGTGATCAACCGCCCGCTCTTCTCCAGACCCATGGCGACGCCCGCCTGGTTGTCACCTGTTCGCTTGTATTCCTCCTGGATGCGACTGATCAGCAACACCTCGTAGTCCATCGACATCCCGAACACGATGCTGAAAAGGATCACGGGAACGCTCGGGTCGATCGACTGGGCGGTGAATCCGAGCTGCTGGCTCAGGTGGCCTTCCTGGAAGATCCACACGAGCGCCCCGAATGATGCCGAGATGGAGAAGAGGTTTGTCACCACGGCCTTCAACGGCAGTACCACCGAACCGGTCAGCAGGAACAGGACGATGTACGTCACCAGGATCACCGAGCCGATGGCGATCGGCGTCCTGTTCAGGATGAAGTTGACACTGTCGAGGTCGAATGCTGTCTCTCCCGTGGCGAGGACCTGACCGCCGGCCACGTGCTCGGCCCGCACCGCCTTGACGATGGCGCGGGCCTCGTCGCTCGTCGGCGGCTTGTTCGTGACGATATTCAGAAGCGCGATGTGGCTTCCGGTGCCGATCGTGAGCGCCTGCTGCAACGTCGCCGGCAGCGAATCGTGCTGACCGGAGTAGAGGCGCTGATAGTCGGCCTTTGTGAGGCTGGGGTCGATGTCGACGATGCTCTCCACGCGAAGCACGTTGGGCATCGAGGCCAGGCGGTGACTGAGGTCGTAAATGTCCCCGACGTGCTCCGCGGTCAGGGGATCCGAGTTGGAGTAGTAGACGACTGCCTCGATCGACGTCTGGTCCTGGCCGGGGAAATCCTTGACCAGCGTGTCGTACCCCTGGCGCGCCTGGTCGGACGGCGGCAGCTGGTCCACACCGCCCTGCGCCAGCCGCAGCTGAAGGAATGGAGTTCCCGCGAGAACGAGGATGGCCAGCGCGGGGACCAGCACGACAACAGGCCGGTGCATCACCCACATGGCCATCGAGTGCCACACGCCTGTGCCCGCGGGCTTACGCCGAGCCAGGAACGGCAGCAACCTCTTGAGCCACTCCGGCCACC
>Ga0208848_1000106_pt1 | contig 15926 bp, 11 predicted proteins | sample NGESurshal072012_2_FD_184455 | JGI IMG/M metagenome (GOLD analysis project Ga0208848, IMG submission 184455) | Arctic peat soil microbial communities from Barrow, Alaska - NGEE Surface sample 210-1 shallow-072012 (SPAdes) | ecosystem: Environmental > Terrestrial > Soil > Wetlands > Peat ... | reverse complement strand
CTCGCCGTTCTCAAACGTCGAGATGTTCGTGCCGTTGAAGCCCTTCGACGATTGGCCGCGCGGGCTCACCAAGGCGAAGTTGACTACGCAGCTCGAAAAGGAAATGCAGACTGCGCTGCCCGGCGTCACCTTCAACTTCTCGCAGTACATTCAGGACAACATCGAGGAGGCGATCTCGGGGGTCAAGGGCGCCAACTCGGTCAAGATCGTCGGTCCGGATTTGACGGTGCTCGAGGATCTCGCCCGACAGGTCATGGCGCAAATGTCCCAGGTCCAGGGAGTTCAGGATCTCGGCGTGTTTCATGTGCTAGGCCAACCGAATCTCAATATCAAGATCGACCGTGCCAGGACGGCGCGCTACGGGCTCAATACCGGCGATGTGAATACCGTGATTCAAGCCGCGATGGGCGGTGCAGTGGCCTCGCAAGTGCTCGAGGGTGACCGGTTCTTCAACCTTACAGTGCGTCTAGCGCCGCAATATCGGACCAGCATCGAGGCGATCGGCAACGTCCGGGTGGGATATCAGACGAGCTCCGGAGCGAATGCATACATTCCGCTGCGCGAGTTGGCGGCGATCTCGCTGGACACCGGGCCGGCCTACATCTATCACGAGGCCATGAACCGGGACATTCCGGTCAAGTTCAGCGTGCGCGGGCGCGACCTCGGCGGCACCGTAGCCGAAGTGCAGGAGCGGATCGCGCGCAACGTGAAGTTCCCGCGCGGCTATCGCCTCGAGTGGGCCGGGGAGTTTCAGGACCTGCAGCTCGCGAAGCAACGCCTGGCGGTCTTCGTGCCGATGAGCTTGGGCTTGATCCTGATACTTCTGTACAGCCTGTTTAATTCAGTGCGCGACAGCTTGTTGGCCCTGGCTGGAATACCCTTTGCGATCGGCGGCGGTTTATTCGCGTTGTTCGTGACCGGCTTGCCCTTCAGCGTTTCGGCGGCAATCGGTTTCATTTCGTTGTTCGGCGTGTCGGTCATGAACGGCATTCTCGTCATAACCTATTTCAACCAGCTTAGACACCAGGGTATGGGCCCCAGGGATGCCATGGAACACGCGGCTGAAAAGCGCATGCGGCCGATGTTGATGACGGCGTTATCCGCTTGTATCGGTCTGGTGCCGGCCGCGTTCTCGACGGGAATCGGTAGCCAGGTGCAGCGCCCACTGGCCACCGTGGTTGTTGGGGGCATGCTGCTCGGGCCCATCATGCTGCTGGTGGTCGTACCGGCGCTGCAATTGGTGTTCCTGCGCAAAGAGCAGGGCGACGACCCGACACCCAAGCCGCCCACCGGGCGTCTGCCACGCGAGGTTCCTTAGGAGTAAGTCATGTACGCAGCCCCACGAGTCATAGAAACACGAATCTTCGCGACCCTTCCGGAGGAGCTTCGCTTCCGGAACAGGACCAACGAGCTGTCAAAGTTCGTCGAGGGAGAGTTCGATTCATTTCTGGAGGGACCGTCCTTCGATCGCCTTGGAAATCTGTATTGCGTCGATTTGGTCTTTGGACGGATTTTTTGTGTGGACACGAAAGGCAAATTCCACGTCGTTGCGGAGTATGACGGGGCGCCGAACGGGTTGAAGATCCATCGAGACGGGCGTCTCTTCGTCGCCGACCGGCAGCACGGCATCATAGTGATCAACCCGGCGACCAAGCGGATCCAACATATCCTGGAACGATTCGACCTAGAGCCGTTCAAAGGTCCCAACGATCTGGTCTTCTCGTCATCAGGCGATCTTTATTTCACCGACCAGGGAAATTCCGATCTTGTCAATGCAACGGGACGCGTTTTCCGACTGCGCGCGGACGGACGGCTGGATCTCCTGCTCGACAAGCTGCCAAGTCCCTACGGAATTGCCCTCGATCCTTCCGGGCGCGTGCTCTACGTGGCTCTGACCCGCGCGAATAGCATAATAAAAGTCCCGATACTCCCGGATGGGCGCCTATCCCGCGTGCTGAATTTTATCCAGTTGAGCGGAGGTGGAGGACCTGACGGCATCGCCGTGGACAGCGAGGGTGGGCTTGCGGTGGCCCATCCTCTGTTGGGTGCGGTGTGGCTCTTCGATGGCCGGGGACAGCCGACGTTGCGAGTGAATCTCTGTCGCGGCATTCTCGGCACCAACGTGGCCTACGGGGGCCCCGGCGGTCGCCGGATGTACATCACGGAAGCCGAGACCGGCACGATTCAAGTTGCCGACGTACCCATTGAAGGCAGCGTGATGTACTCGCATATGGATGCGTTATCACCTTGAAAGCGTCCCGCATCTTGTGCGCGATGCTGGCGTGTGCGGCTCTGGTCTCCCAGGCTCGTGCAACGGGGTCATCCGCCGACGGGAATTCATCGGCGGCGATGGGCGATCGCGGGTTGACCCAGGCGCGCGCGCGCAGTGGTGTTGGTGCGAATCGCCGAAATGCAGCGCCAGTCGCTCCGCCGCACCGCAGTTCTGTCTCGCAACAACGCTCACAGCTGCTGCCGCGCACCCAGGCCCGCGGGAGCGTCGCTCGCCAAGCCAGCGGCCCGCTTCGCTCGATCCATGCCGCGACGGGCGTCCGCAACGTTCATGGACCGCAAAGCGCGGGACCGGCGGGAGGACGCCAGCTGGCCGCATCCCTTGGCGGAACGCACGCTCAAGGTTTAGGGCACCTGGGCGGTCCGCCAAGTAGCCGGATGATCCGCGGCGCAACCATTGAGGGTACCCAGCTGCACCGCAAGTAGCGCTGCCCGTGCCGACAGTTCGGCGTTCTCGGCGAGTGTGGCAAACTGCACGCCGGCTGCGGCGCCGAGCCGAGCGGGGCAAGAGTTCTCCAACAGGGATCATCCATGAGCGAATCGCCGACCGATCCACGCCAGTCGACCAAGGGCCAGGACTCCATCGACCGGCGCGCGTGGTCATCCGAGCGCCAATGGCGTGCGGTGGGTCTCGCCGCTGCGGTGGCGGTTGTTGCCGTACTGGCCGTATGGTTGGGCGGCCGGGTCTTCGGCTCGCACGAAGCGCCAGCTGCGGCGCCGCCCGTGCCGCCCGGTACCTTCCGCGCCACGGCTCAACAGCTCAAGACCTTGACGTTCGAAACCGTCGCACTGCATGGGTTCGTCAGCGAGGAATTGACCGAGGGCAAGATCGCCGTGAACGCGGATCGAGCGACGCCGCTGTTCTCGCCATACTCGGGCCGCGTGCTGCGGGTCATTGCCGGCTTGGGCGATACCGTCAAACGAGGCGCACCGCTCGCCACGATCGAGGCTTCGGAATTCGTGCAAGCGCAGAATGATCTCAGCACCGCGGCAGCTCAGATCAAACTGGCGCGCATCAATGAGACTCGCAAGCATGCATTGTACGACGCCAAAGGCGGCAGCTTGCAGGATTGGCAGCAGGCGCAGTCGGACCTCACGGCTGCGACCACCGCGTACGCTGCGGTACGCAACCGTTTGCGAATCCTGGGTAAGTCAGAAGCAGAGATCACAGCGCTCGAGTCCGCGCAGACGATCGATCCCGTGGCGACGCTGAGTGCGCCCATTTCGGGTGTGGTCGTCGATCGCCAACTGGGTCCGGGCCAGTACCTGCAATCCGGAAGCGGCACCCCGGTCTATACCATTGCCGATCCCTCGAACGTGTGGTTGCTTGCCAATGTGCGTGAGACGGATGCTGGGCTCGTCCACCTGGGGCAAGCCGTGGAAGTTCATGTACTGGCCTACCCAAAGCGCGCGTTCAAGGCGCGCGTGACTTATGTTGCCGCCGAGGTGGACCCGGTCACCCACCGGCTGCCGGTGCGGGCGGAGATCGACAATCGCGATGGCGCGCTCAAGCCCGAGATGTTCGCCTCCTTCCGAATCCTTACGGGAGACGCGGCAGAGGCGCCTGCGGTTCCGGAAGGGGCGGTCGTCTACGAAGCAAACGCCGCGCACGTCTGGGTGGTAGCGGGCGAGGGCTTGCTTGCCTACCGCGCCATCCGCACCGGCCGCAGCAATGACGGGCTGGTCGAGGTGCTGGACGGCCTGAAGCCGGGCGAACGAGTCGTAACGAAGGGCGGTCTGTTCATCGATCAAGTGGCAGTGCCTGCCTCATCATGAATTCGATCGTCACTTTCGCGCTCCGTCAGCGGGTGCTGATGGTCGTAATGCTGGTGATGATGCTGGGTGCCGGCATTGCCAGCTTTTTGGCGTTGAACATCGAGGCCTATCCCGATCCTGTGCCTCCTCTCGTCGATGTGGTTACCCAAAGCACGGGGCAATCGGCCGAGGAAATCGAGCGCTACATCACGATCCCGCTCGAAATCCAAATGGCCGGCATCCCCAACGTGCAGGCGATACGCACGATATCGCTATTCGGTCTGTCGGATGTCAAGGTTCAGTTTACCTACGATTTCACGTACCAACAGGCCGAGCAATGGGTGACCAACCGTTTGTCCCAGCTCGGGGCGCTGCCGAACGGCGCGCAGCCACAGATTTCGCCGACCAGCCCGATTGGCGAGATCTTCCGTTATCGGGTGGCCGGCCCCCCCAATTATTCGGTCACCGATCTGAAAACTCTGCAGGATTGGGTACTGGAGCGGCGCTTCAAGGCGGTACCCGGAGTCATCGACGTGACGGGCTGGGGCGGTAAGACCAAGACTTACGACATCGCCATCGATCAGCGCAAACTTATGGGCTACGGTCTATCCGTGCCGCAGGTGTTGACGTCTCTCGGCAACGCGAACATCAACGTCGGCGGCCAGACGGTAAATTTCGGCGCCCAGTCCGCGGTGGTACGCGGCGTCGGGCTCATTCATTCGGCGGATGAGATTCGCCACACATTGATAGTCAATAACCAAGGCGCCCCGATCGTCATCGGCGATGTGGCCACGGTGACCATCGGCAACCTGCCCCGTCTCGGCATCGCGGGATTCAACGACTCGGACGACATCGTTCAGGGCATCGTCCTCATGCGCCGCGGCGCCAAGAGCGTGCCGACGATCAAACGCGTCGAAGCCGAAGTGGACAAGATCAACGAGAGCGGCATCCTGCCGCCCGGCGTCAGCATCGAGCGCATCTACGACCGCAGCGATCTGATACACATAACGACGCACACTGTGCTGCACAACATGGTCGCGGGTGTTTTGCTCATTTTCCTGCTGCAATGGGCCTTTCTCGGCAATCTGCGCAGCGCCTTCATCGTTGCGATGACCATACCGTTCGCATTGTCCTTCGCCATCGGGCTCATGGTGCTGCGTGGCGAGTCGGCGAATCTTCTGTCGGTCGGCGCCATCGACTTTGGGTTGGTGGTGGATGCCACCGTCATCATGGTGGAGAATATATACCGGCACCTTGCCGAAGCGTCCGCGCATCTCGGCCACGGACCCAGCACTTTGCATCGAATGCGGGTGCGCAGCGGTTTCCGCGGCAAAACGGGCACCATATCCATAGCCGCGGCCGAGGTAAGCCAATCGATCTTTTTCGCAGCGGCCATCATCATCGCCGGCTTCGTGCCCCTGTTTACGCTGTCCGGTATCGAAGGCCACATATTCGGCCCCATGGCAAAGACCTACGCGTATGCCATTGCCGGAGGATTGATCGCGACCTTCACGATCGCACCGGCCTTGAGTCTGGTTTTGTTTCCTCAAGTGATCAAAGAGCGAGAGACGCCGGTGGTCCGCGGGCTGCGCCGCGTTTACCAGCCCGCGCTCGAGTTCGTGCTCGCCAACCGCATCATCACCTTCGCAGGTGTAGGCCTGATCGCGGTGCTGGCGGTATTCGCGGTGCGTTCCTTGGGATTGGAATTTCTGCCGAAGCTCGAGGAAGGGAACTTGTGGGTTCGCGCCACCTTTCCGCAATCGATTTCGCTGGAAGATAGCGACGTGTACGTCAACCGCATGCGCGTGCTGATGAGCAAGTATCCCGAAGTCCAGACGGTGGTCTCACAGCATGGCCGCCCCGACGACGGCACCGACGCCACGGGTTTCTTCAACGCTGAATTTTTCGTGCCGCTGAAACCTTTCGAGGCATGGCCCGCCGGCATCGACAAAGAAAAGCTCACTCAAGACATGATGGACGCATTGGAGCAACAATTTCCCGGGGTCGACTTCAACTTCTCGCAATACATCCAGGATAACGTCGAGGAGGCCGCATCCGGCGTCAAAGGCGAGAACTCCGTCAAGGTGTACGGCAATGATTTGGAGACTTTGGAGAAAACGGCGAATGAAATTGCGCGCGTGCTCGCGAAGATACCCGGAATCGCGGATCTCGCGGTCCTGCGATCGCTGGGCCAACCGACAATTCGCATCGATGTGGATCGCGTGCGAGCCGCGCGCTATGGGCTTGCACCGGGCGACGTCAACGCAGTGGTCCAAGCGGCGATCGGCGGCCAAAGCGCCGGCGACCTATACGAAGGAACCAGCGACCGGCACTTTCCGATGATGGTGCGATTGGCAATTCCCTTCCGGCAAAACCTCGAGGCGATTCGGCACATCCCGATCGCGGCGCCGGCCAGCAGCGGCACTGGATTCATTCAAGTACCCCTGGAGGATGTGGCGGACGTGCGTTTGGTGTCCGGCGCGGCGTTTATTTATCGCGAGCAGCAACAGCGCTACGTGCCCATAAAGTTCAGCGTGCGCGGCCGCGACCTCGGCAGTGCCGTGCTCGAGGCACAGCGCGCCGTGGATGCCAAAGGTCTATTGCCGGGGGGCTACCGCCTCGAATGGGTGGGCGAATTCGGCAATCTGCAGGATGCCATCGCGCGCCTGAGCGTCGCCGTGCCGTTTTCGATCGCTCTGATCGTCCTATTGCTCTATCTTAACTTCGGCGGCCTGCGCGATGCGTTGCTCGCTGCCAGCGTCATCCCTATGGCGCTGCTGGGAGGCATTTTCGCTCTGTGGGTGACCGGCACCGCATTCAGCGTCTCGTCCGCCATCGGGTTCGTCGCGTTGTTCGGCATCGCCGCGATGGACGGCATTCTCATACTCTCGTATTACCACCTAAGCCTCGAGTCAGGGCTCGATCGCGCCGCCGCCATGCTGCAAACCTGCCGTACGCAGCTGCGGCCGGTGATGATGACCTGTATCGTGGCTTGCGTGGGACTCATACCCGCGGCGTTGTCGACGGGCATCGGTTCGCAAGTGCAACGTCCGTTGGCCTTGGTGGTGGTGGGCGGCATGCTGCTTGCGCCGGTCCTGATACTGCTGGTGCTGCCGGTGCTCATTCTGAAATTTTCCACAGCCCGGGAAACTCCCTTGGAAGAACCCCGGGAGGCCGGCGAGTGAAGCTCGATGTTCCTCAAGGTGGCCGCGGCCTGCCGCTGTCTCGCGGGCTCGCCGTGCTATTGACCTTGAGCACATGCGCCTGCGTCGGCCCGAATTTTCACCGGCCGGCGCCGCCGAAGGTCGAGCGCTACACGATCGATCCCATGCCCTCCACGACCGCTTCGGCAGGGGGCCCAGGAGGAGCCGCGCAACGGTTCCTGACCGACCAAGAAGTCCCTCGGGATTGGTGGAAACTGTTCGGTTCGGGGGAACTCGAATCGCTCGTCAGCGAGGCGCTGCGCGCGAATCCCGAGGTCTTGTCGGCACAGGCGGCGCTGCGCCAAGCCCTGGAAAACACCGCCGCGCAGCGCGGCGCGTATTTCCCAACGGCGCTCGGCAGTTTCGGCGCAAGCCGCAATCTCAATGCCGTCGGGGTGCTTGCGCCCAACCTCGCGTCCGGGACGGCGCTTTACAATTTGTATACGCCGCAAGTCACGGTGAGCTACGTGCCCGACATATTCGGCGCGAACCGGCGGCAAGTAGAGTCTCTCGCCGCCCAGGCCGAAGCGAGCCGCTACCAGCTCGATGCCACGTATCTGACTCTGACGGCAAATGTGGTGACGGCTGCAATACAGGAAGCCGGCCTGCGGGCAGAGATTACGGGCACTCTGCGCATAATCGAACTCGAACGCGAATCGCTCTCGGTGCTGCGCCGCGAATTGGAACTTGGCGCCATTGCCGAAGGGGACGTATTTGCACAGGACGCCGCGTTGGCACAATTGGAAGCCACCTTGCCGCCGCTGAATCGTCAATTGCAGCAGGTGCGTGACTCGCTGGCCGCGCTGACCGGCCATTTACCCGCGGATCTCAAACCCGACCATCTGGAGCTTGACCAGCTGGTGCTTCCCATTGATTTGCCGCTGGGTATCCCGTCCCAACTAGTCGAACGCCGCCCCGACGTCCGGGCCGCCGAGGCGGAGTTGCACGCGGCGACGGCGCAGGTGGGCGTCGCGATCGCCAACATGTTGCCTCAGGTCACCATTACCGGCGACATCGGCAGTTCCGCCACCGCAATGCGTGATTTATTCAAAGCCGGTACCGGATTCTGGAACATCGGCGCCAATGCTACTCAAACCCTGTTTGCGGGCGGTACGCTGCTGCACCGCAAACGCGCCGCCGATGCCGCACTCGATCAAGCGGGCGCGATGTACAAGGCGGCCGTGTTGACCGCATTTCAAAACGTCGCGGATACATTGCACGCGTTGGACACGGACGCCGATGCCTTGAACGCGGCCGGCCGCGCGATGAGCGCGTCGCAGAAGAGCTTGGACGTGGTGCGGCATCAGCTCGAACTTGGCTCCGTCAGTTACTTGGCGCTCGTCAATGCGGAGCAGGCCTACCAGCAGGCCGTGATTTCACTCTCGCAGGCGCGCGCCAATCGCTACGCCGACACGGCCGCCTTGTTCCAAGCTCTCGGTGGTTCGATCACTGGGAGCCTGTCTGAGTATTCCCCGTGAGCGGCGCCGCCGGCGCCACCAGCAAGGCTTTCGCGTACATGGCATGCAGCCGTCCGACGCCGCGCGCCAGGTGCATGAGCAAGGTCAGCAACAACACACCCGCCAGCACCATCAGCGGCGACACCCACAAGGAGTCGAGCCATGCCGGGCTCATGTGGGCCGGTTCGAACCAGCCGAACCAGCCGAAGCGGCCCGCGAAATCCAGGAGCGGCGCAAATATGAACGCAAGGCTGATCGACAGGCCAACCACCGCCATAACGAAATAACCTATCCCTAAGGGCAGCATCAATATCAAATATGCGAGCGTGGTCCAGGTGCGTCGATCTTTCAGCATTTGGCCCATTCGCGACCAGAACCCTGTCGCGGTACCTTGGTGCACGGGGCGCCGCGGCATGCGCTCACCGGTCATAGCCTCGATCAGACGCCCCTCGGCGAGGGATACGACGCGCGTCAGCGCCATGAATGCGAGAAAGAACGGTATGCCGACGACGAGCACGGCCAGACCTGCGGATAGGGACAAGCCGGTCACGGCGAATGTGAAGTAAATGACGCCCGTGGCGAGCGACAACAACATGAAAAACAGCGAAGTGTAGGCGCGCGGATCAAGGAATACGCTGAAAAATGCTCCGATCCCGCTTCCCGGGACCTTGCGCGGGTTGCTCATTGCGGCCTTCACCTTCGCTTCGGTATCGCGGTAGGCGCTCGCCACCTCGTCGGGAGCTCCGTACGTGGAGGCGATGAGTTCGAGCACGTCGGATTCGGATTTGTCCGCGTGCGCCGCGACTTCGGCGCGCAGATATTCCTCGGCGTCGTACAGCGCGTCTTGAATGAGCGCGGAATCTTCGCCTGCGAGTTCCGCGCGCAATGCCTTGAGGTACTGATTGACGGATCGTGGCGCACTGCGATTCATGGCGTGTTTCCTGTTTCGATGAAGCGATCGACGAAGCTGCGGGTCCCCTGCCAAATGGCCTTCCATTCGGCGAGGACCGCGCGCCCTTGGTCAGTAATGCGGTAATAGCGGCGGGGCGGCCCCGAGTACGAGGGAACGATGCGGCTGGTCAGTAAATCTGCGGCCGATAGCGCACGCAGCACCGGATAAATGGTGCCTTCCTTGAAAATCGAGGTACCGTCATTCGCGATCGCCAGGCGTTTCGCGATTTCGTAACCGTACAAATCCTCGCCGGACCCATCGAGGACGGCGAGCAAGACCAGCCCCACAAGGCCTCCGTTCAGATCTTTTTGAAATTTTCGACCGCTGCTATCATTCATTGGCTAATACTATATAGTTACTAGTAGTGGATAGCTACTAGTATAAATGGGTAGTCAATAGAGACGTCCGATGCCGCCCACTGGATTTCCGGTCCGGCTCGGGCACACTAGGCGCCCATTTTCAGTTAATCGGGCAGCGAAATGTGCGGAATCGTAGGTGTGGTCGCCGAGCGCAACTCAGTCCCCATTCTGATGGAGGGCTTGCGGCGTCTGGAGTACCGCGGCTACGACTCCGCCGGCCTCGCCGTTATCGAGGACGGACGGGTCACCCGGCTGCGCACCGTCGGTAAGGTAAAAATTCTCCAGGATGCGCTCGACACCGCCCCGATCGGCGGCCACGTGGGTATCGCCCATACTCGGTGGGCCACCCACGGTATGCCGACGACGCACAACGCCCATCCGCACATCTCCCGCGACGGGATCGCGATCGTGCACAACGGCATCATCGAGAATCACGAGGCGCTGCGCGCAGATCTCAAAGGCTTGGGTTACAGCTTTACTTCTGAAACCGACACGGAAGTGATCGCGCACCGTATTCATCATCACCTGGGCGCGACCGCCGATCTGCTCGCGGCGGTTCGCAAGACCCTTGCCGAATTGCAGGGAGCCTACGCCTTGGCGGTGGTGTGCGAGGCCGATCCCGAGTGCATCGTGGTCGCGAGCGGGGGGTGCCCCGTGGTCATCGGACTCGGTATCGACGAGAACTTCGTCGCATCCGACGTCGCCGCGCTATTGCCCGTGACGCGCCGTTTCATGTTCTTGGACGAGGGCGATGTCGCCGAGATTCGGCGCAAGTCGATCACGATCCTGGACTCGAGGGGCGCGCGCGCCGTGCGCGCGATTCGCGAAAGCGATCTACCGGCCGATGCCGTGGAACGCGGCCAGTACCGCCACTTCATGCTCAAGGAAATTCACGAACAGCCCTGGGCGATCGCGCAAACCTTGGAGGAGCGGGTCGCCGGCGGCAAACTGCTGGATGCGGCGTTTGGACCGACCGCCCAACAAGTATTCAAGCAGGTCAAGGCCGTGCATATTGCGGCCTGCGGCACCAGCTTCCACGCGGGCCTGGTCGCGAGCTATTTCATCGAACAAATCTGCCGCATCCCGGCGCGCATCGAGATTGCCAGCGAATACCGCTATCGCGATCCGGTGATCACCCCGGATACCCTGTTCGTCACCATATCGCAGTCCGGCGAAACAGCCGATACTTTGGCGGCGCTGCGCAACGCCAAGCGAGCGCAGTATCTATCGACGCTCACCATTTGCAACGTCGCGGAAAGTTCGATGGTCCGCGAGTCCGAACTCGTGTTGCTGACGAGGGCCGGGCCCGAGATCGGGGTTGCATCGACCAAGGCGTTTACGACGCAACTGACCGCGCTCGCAATGCTGACCATCGCGCTCGCCAAGAACCGGCAGCAGGCGATTCAGGAACGCGAGCTGATCTCGCAATTGCTGCAATTGCCCGGCCTGGTCGAGAAGACCCTGAAACTGGACGCAACCATACAGACGCTCGCCGAAGTTTTCGCGGACAAGCACCACGCCCTGTTTCTAGGGAGGGGACCTCTGCACGCCATCGCCATGGAAGGAGCGCTCAAGCTCAAGGAAATCTCGTACATCCACGCCGAGGGCTACGCGGCCGCGGAACTCAAACATGGCCCGTTGGCGCTGATAGACGAAGATATGCCGGTGGTCGCCGTGGCGCCCAACAACGAGTTGCTGGAGAAGCTCAAATCCAATCTTCAGGAAGTGCGCGCTCGAGGCGGCAAATTGTTCGTATTCGCGGATCCCAAGGCGGGCATGCACAGCGAGGAGGGAGTGACGGTCATCGAGATGCCCGCCGCTGTGTCCGCACTGCAGGCCCCGATGGTATTTGCCATCCCGCTGCAACTGCTCGCATACCACGTTGCCGTGCTGAAAGGCACCGACGTCGATCAACCGCGCAATCTCGCGAAGAGCGTGACGGTTGAATGAGCGCCACCGGCGGCGCATGCCAATCCGTCGGATTTACGAAAAAGAGAACAACTTAAATGAAACGTTCCACCTACGTTCACTTGGTATTACTGGGATCCGCGATGGGGCTATGTGGCTGCGACAGCATTCCTGAGAATCTGCAACAGCAGAAATACACCTCACTGGACCAGTGCCGCAAGGACTGGGGGGATCCGACCGACTGTAAGCAAGGTCCCGTGACACCGGGTCACTCCTTTATGTATCTGGGGCCCCGCTACTACTGGGACGCGGGCGCCGGCCGCCCGGTCGCCGTCAATGAGAACGGGGAAACTCGAAGCGTCAGCAACTCGCATGTGACGAGTGAAGGCTCACATTCCGGCGGGGTCACCTCGCTCGCGGCTTTCGCTCGCGGCGGGTTTGGGTCCTCTGCGCACGGTTTTGGCGGCGGCGGATAAGATGCGGCGGCAGGTCATCGCTCCGCGCGCGGATTTCGCGGCGAAGCTCGAACTTCAAGGGCTTTCTTTCCACGCACGCGATGCGTACTGGAAGGAGGATGCCTGCTACCGATTCGATTTGAGTGAAATTGAGGCCATCGAGGCCGCGACTAACGAACTCCACAGCCTGTGCGTTGAGGCTCTCAAGGTCGTCGTGTCGAAGGAGCGTCTGGGCCAATTAGCGATTCCGCAAGCCTTCTGGGATCCGATCGCGGCCTCCTTGAAGCGTAAAGATTTCTCCCTCTACGGTCGCTTCGATTTTTCATACGACGGCCGAAACGCGCCCAAGATGCTCGAGTATAACGCGGACACCCCGACCTCACTCCTCGAATCCGCGGTATGCCAGTGGTTTTGGATGAAAGACAAATTCCCTGCCGCAGATCAGTTCAATTCCATTCACGAGCGCCTGATCGCGCGCTGGCGCGAGCTCCCGGGTAATAATCCGATTCACCTCGCTTGTTTGGCAGATAACGAAGAGGACTGGGCTTGCGCCGCGTATCTGCAGGATACCGTCGTCCAAGCCGACCGGGCTGCGATTCGCTTGGACATTGAGCAACTTGGCTGGGACCCGGCGCGCAACAGTTTCGTTGATCTTCAAGGCGATGAGATCACGCACCTCTTTAAGCTCTATCCGTGGGAATGGCTGATGCGTGAGGACTTTGGCGCGCACCTTGCGCAGGGCCGCACGCAAATGATTGAGCCGATGTGGAAGGCGGTGCTTTCCTGCAAGGGGCTGCTGCCGATTCTCTGGGGATTATATCCCGATCATCCGAATTTGTTGCCAGCGTATTTTGAGAAAGACCGCTTGCGCACCTACGCGAAGAAGCCGCTCTACTCTCGCGAAGGTGCCAACATTGAGTTGTTCTCCGGTAACGAATCGGTAGGTAAATCAGACGGCCCGTACGGTGAGCAAGGATTCGTCTATCAGGGGCTACAGCAATTGCCCTGCTTCGACGGACACTATCCGGTGATCGGCTCCTGGGTGGTGAACGGGGAAAGCGCCGGCATGTGTATCCGCGAAGATTCGACGCCGATCACCACGAATACTAGTAGTTTTGTCCCGCACTATTTTGATTAATCAAGGACTAGCATGTTCAACGCCATTCTCGCTTTCCTGGAATACCTCGGCACCTCGGCGGTGCTTCTCGCGATTTTCGTCTATGTGTACGCGCGTGCGACACCATACAAGGAGTTTGCTTTGATCGCTCACGACAACAGTGCGGTGGCGATCACGTTCGCCGGCGCGGTGTTGGGATTCACGATTCCACTGGTTGCCGCGATCTATTACACGCATTCACTCGTCGAGATGATTATGTGGGCAGCGATTACCTGCCTCGTGCAACTTGGGGTGCTGGTCGCGCTGCGAAGCCAGGCGAAGCGCATCGAGGAGGGTCACATCTCCTCCGCCATTATGGCGGCGTCCGTGTCGGTCGCCATCGGGATGTTAAACGCGGTCAGTATCAGCACCTAAACGACTAATCGCGCATCCTGTGGGCGCTCGCCAAACAAGCTGGCGCCCCGCACTTGCGATATCCCGCCGTGGACGAAGTCTACGAAAAGCCGATTCTCGACGGGCTCGGTTTATAGTCACCCCGGGATTCGCTAATGAAGGACAAACCAAAATACCGCAGAACCTCGGCGGCGGCTTTCGACTCCGCGTATTTTCGCAAGTACTATTTCGACGCGGCGACGCGAGTCACGACCGCGGCTGAAATGCGCGGCCGCGCGCAGTTGATCGCCGCGATTCTGCGCCATGCCGGCGTATCTATCCGCACCATCCTCGATGCCGGCTGCGGCATTGGGTTATTGCGCAAGCCCTTCGCCGCGGCACTGCCGCGTGCGCGTTATCAGGGTCTCGAGGCAAGCGATTACCTGTGCGCCCGATACCCGTGGACCAAGGGCTCGGTGGTCGATTTCGCGCCGCGCTCGCCCAGCGATCTAGTGGTCTGCTACGACGTGCTGCAGTATCTCGACGATCGCGATGCCGCGCGCGCCATTGCGAATCTGGCAACTTTGACGAGGGCCGCGTTGTATGTTTCCGCGTTGACCAAGGAGGATTGGCGCGCGAACTGCGACCGCGCCCGCACCGACCGATCCGTCCATTTGAGATCCGGGGACTGGTATCGGCGGCGATTGCAAAAACGATTCAGCTATTTGGGTTTTGGCATCTGGTTACGCAAGAACGTGACCGCAATAGTCTGGGATATGGAGCGGCCGTAGCCGCCGCAGATAGCCTAAAGATTGTCCAGCATCCACGACACCAGCGCGGCGTGCACGGGTTCGCCGGCGCCAATGTCCGCGCGGCTGTGATTGATCAACGAGACGAGCACATACGTCTTTCCGCTGCCGGCCGTCACGTAGCCTGCGACTCCGCTGACGCCGTCGAGGTGCCCGGTCTTCAAGCGCACGGCACCGCCCGGGCTTTTCTTCATGCGCGACCTTAATGTGCCGTCGATGCCGGCGAGTGGTAAGGATGCGAGAAATTCCGGCGCATAACGGCTGTGATAGGCCACACTCAAGATCTGCGCCATTTGCAGCGCCGAAACACGGGTGCTGCGGGACAATCCCGAACCGTTGTCGATCTCCATGGATTGATTGTCGAGCCCACGATCGCGGCCCCACGCCGCGATCGCGTCTGTGCCCTTTTCGAGGGTCGCCGGGCCGCCGAATCGCTCCTCGCCCATCGTCAACAGCAGATGCCGCGCCATCAGATTGCTGCTGTATTTGTTGGTCAGGCGCACGATCTCGCTTAAGGTCAAGGAGTCGAAGCTGAGAAGCGCCTGAGCATCCGCCGGCGCGGCCTCGACGCGCAGCGAGCCTGAGAGTTCGCCGCCCAGCTCATGCCACAGCTCGACGAATGTACCGAACGCATAGGTGGGGGGTTGCAACAGCACGCGGGTAAAGCTGCGTTCGGCACAATGCGCGGACAATGCGCCGCTGAATACCACCCGATCCCAACGCGCAGAGGCCACTTTGAACTCGACTCTGCCGGCCGCGCCGCCGCAGCGGCCGGCGGCAAAGCGCACCTGATTGTCGATCGCCAGATTAACGGGCGCCGGGCTGGCAATGACGTCGATCCGCCGGGCATCGACGTCAGGCTGCACCCGAAACTCGATGGATTGGAAATTCACCATCAGTGCATCAGGGACCACGTTATATGGGCGATTCGGCCGGCCGTCGAATTCTCCTGGGTCCTCCGCAGGCAAGGAGAAGGCGGTGTTGTCTATGACGATATCGCCGTGAATGGTCTTGAGCCCCTTGGCTCGCAACGCGCGAGCGAAGCTCCACCATCTTTCCAGGGTCATGTAAGGATCGCCGCCGCCTTGCAGAATCAGGTCGCCGTCGAGCACCCCGTCATTGAGCACACCGCGAATCGACGCTTGGGTATGCCAAGTGTATGCGGGCCCCAGCAAGTCCAAAGCGGCAAACGTCGTGATTACTTTGACGGTGGAGGCGGGACTGCGCGGTGTGTCCGGGTTCTGGCTGAA
>Ga0208848_1000105_pt1 | contig 15988 bp, 18 predicted proteins | sample NGESurshal072012_2_FD_184455 | JGI IMG/M metagenome (GOLD analysis project Ga0208848, IMG submission 184455) | Arctic peat soil microbial communities from Barrow, Alaska - NGEE Surface sample 210-1 shallow-072012 (SPAdes) | ecosystem: Environmental > Terrestrial > Soil > Wetlands > Peat ... | reverse complement strand
GCAACCAACGAGAAGCTGCGAGCGCGAGCCCAGAGGATCGTGCAGAAGGCGGCCGGAACGGACCAGGTCCAGGCTCGGCGGGCGCTCGACGCGGCCGGCGGCGAGGTCAAGACGGCGATCGTCATGCTGCGCACGGGGACCGGAGCCGCCGATGCCCGCGACCGCCTGGAGCGCTCGGGTGGGAACCTCCGCAGGGCCCTCAGCGAGTCTCGGTGATCTTGTTCAGACCGCGCGGGCGATCGCTGTCGATGCCAAGCACCTCCGCCATCCTGAGGGCCACCAACTGTCCGGCGATCACGTAAGGGAGCGGGGTCAGAGATTCAGGTAGCCCGGTCCGGACCGGAAGCGCTTGCCCGATCGCGCCCGCCGGTTGGTCGGTGATCGTCACCACCCGGGCGCCCGCCGCCTCAACCCTGCGACCGAGGGTGCGCATCTGGCGCAGGGTCGGGCCAGCCGCCTCGATCAGGAGGACCGGGAAGCCGGGCCCAACGGTCGCAATCGGGCCGTGCAGAAAGTCGGCGACCGAGCGCGACTCGGCGACCACGTAGCACGTCTCCATCAACTTGAGCCCGATCTCCATCGCCGTGGCCAGGTTGTAGCCGCGGCCGAGTACGGCCAGGCGCTCGCCTCTGATCGCGGCCACAACGGCATCCAGCCGCGAGTCCACTGCGAGGGCGGCGGTCAGCGCTTCCGGTACCCGCGCCAAACAGGCGTCGAAGCCAGGATCCGGATCAAGCGCTTGAGAAAGGAGGGCGACCGCCAGGAGGCTGCTGGTGTAGGTCTTGGAGGCCGGCACGCTCAACTCGGGACCGCCCCGAAGCCGCACCACGTGCTCCGCCGCCCTACCCAACCGGGATCGGGGCTCACTGGTGATTGCAATCGTCACCGAACCCTGTCTGCGCCCCTCCTCCAGCACCCCGACCACGTCCGGTGATGCGCCCGACTGGGAGATCGCGAGCACGGCCAGCCCAGCCAGCCGGGGCGGCTGCCGGTAAAGGCTGAAAACCGATGGCGCCGCCAGCATCACTGGCAGACGGTTGCGAGTCTCGAAGAGGTACTTGGCGTAGATCGCAGCGTGGTCGGAGCTGCCGCGAGCGGCGATCAGGAGCGCCGGCGGCCGCTTGGCCCTGATTGCCGCGGCGGCGGATTCTGCCTCCGCGCGGGCCGCCTCCAGCATTTGGGCGGCGACGTGTGGCTGCTGAAAGATCTCGCTTCGAAAAAGGCTCATCCGAGGAAAGCTACCCGCCCGCCGACCACCGTCAACCGGACTTTGCCGGCCCGATCCAGCACGGTGAGGTCGGCCGGCGCGCCGGCCCGGATCCGGCCGAGACCGCGCCCGCCCCCGAGGACGGCGGCGGGGGTTGAGGTGGCCATCTGGACGGCGGCGCGAAGGCCCACACCTGGCAACTGGGCGACCAACTTCAGCATCCGGTCCATGGTGGCGGCGCTTCCGGCCAGGGTCCCGTCGTCCAGGCGCACCGTCTCTCCGTCGCTGACGACAGCCATGTCGCCCAGTTGGAAGCGTCCGGGAGGCATGCCCGCAGCCGCGGTCTGGTCGGTGGTCAGCGCCACCCGGTGAGGTCCTTTGAGCCGGATCGCCAGGGCCAGCAGCACGGGGTTCACATGGTGGCCGTCGGCAATCAGACCGGTCACGACCTGCTGGTCGTCCAGCAGCGCCGCAGCCAGGCCGGGCTTCCGGTGATCGAGACCGCTCATGGCGTTGAAGAGGTGGGTGCCGAAGCCGATCCCTGCCGCCAGCCCTGCCCTCGCCTCTTCGACGCCGGCAGACGAATGCCCCGCGGAGACCGTCACGCCAAGGGCTACCAAGCGCCGAATCGCCGCCACCGCGCCCGACAGTTCTGGGGCGAGAGTGACCAGGCGGGGCAGGCCGCCGGCCAGGAGGGCGTCGACGTTGGCCTCGGTGGGCGCAAGCATGAGATCGGGGTCGTGAACCCCCCGCTTGCGCGGATCCAGAAACGGGCCCTCGAGGTGGGCGCCCAGAATTCGAGCCGAGCCGGGTGGAGCCGAGCGGCGAGCGGCCTCGACCGCGGTCACGAAGCCGGCGAGCCGGCCCAGTCCTGCTGTGATCATGGTCGGTAGAAACGCGGTGACCCCGGTCCGCGGCAGCGCGGCCGCAATGGCGCTGATCGAAGCCGCGCCGCCGGCGGCATCGTGCCCGGCAAAGCCATTGACCTGGAGGTCGATGAAGCCAGGCGTGATCACCTGGTCCGGGCCGTCCACCAGCTCAGCTCCAGCCACTTCAACGCGTCCCGGCCTGACCCAACTGACCCGGCCGCCTTCGATGAGGACCGAGCCCTCGGCCAGCTCCCGGGCGGGAGTCATCACCCGGCCCCGGAGGAGCAGCCGAGGCTCGGCCCTCACCGGCTCGGGCGGTGGCTGGCGGAGAGGCGGAGTTGAAGCGTGTATCGATCGCCTCGGATTACGGACTCGACGAGCTCGATGTGGTTGCCGAGGCTGTCGACGGTCAACCGCTTGGCCCGAAAGACGGGGCTGCCTGGCTCCACCTCGAGCATCGAGGCCTCCGCCGCGGTGGCGGTGGACGCTCGGTACGTTTCGGTTGCGGCCGACGCCTTGACCCCGTAATGGATGCGCAACACGTCGTAGAGCGAATCGCGCCCGAAGTCGAAGCGTTCCAGGCCGGGGAAGGCAATCGAAGGCAGGTAGGCGATCTGGATTGCAATCGGCAGGCCGTCGGCCAGCCGGACCCGCTCGATCCGGGTGAGGGCGGCGCCCGCGCTGACGCCCAGCCGGAGGCAGGTGTCGGCAGACCCCGGCCCGATCGTGATTCCGACCACCCGTGAGGTCGACCCCCATCCCCGCGTGACCATGTCTTGGGTGAAGGAGGTCAGGTCGGGGGGGCCCTGCACGATCGCGTGATCGGCCGAGACGAAGGTGCCTTTGCCCTGGAGGCGAACGAGCAGGCCCTCGGCGACAAGGGTGCCCACCGCCCGGCGCATTGTGATCGAGCTCACACCGAACTCCTCACACAGCTTCGGCTCGGCCGGGATCCGGTCGCCCACCTGCCAGCCCTCGCCGATCCGCTTACGGAGGGCGTCGGCGGTCTGCGCATAGAGGACGGTAGCAGCCATCAGTCCGTATAAGGTTATAGAGCGTTGGCGTCCGGCGTGCTCCCTTCCGACCCGAACTCAACGGCCAGGTTCGCGACGGTATCGATGTCGTACTTCGTGGAATTGCCCATGACGACGGCGCCCACCCTGAGCGACGGATACATGCGCATCACGCTGAAGAACCCGGCCCCGCCGCCGAGGTGCTCGACGTTTCCGCGCTGTCGGCGCTATCCGCTTGGACCGGTGCATATCTAGCCTGGTTGCCCTGAGTTTGCAAAAGGTGTACGAAGCCGGAACGTGCGGGCCGTCGGCTAGGGCCTACTCAGCCCTCCGCTCAACGCTCCGTGAGTGGCTCAGCCGTGCGAGCCATCACAGGTAGGTGGCATAGCCGATTCGCCCGACCCGACCGAGGTCGCGGTCTGGGCAAGGTTCTCCATCCGTTCTGCCACGGTGACTCGGCCGGCCGCTGCGTTGAACGTCATCTACGGAATGATCCTGATGGTCGCGAGCAAGGCGATCACCACCACGACGATGAAAGCACCCGCGACCAGCAATGCCCTCTGCCACCAGCTGAACCGGCTCAGCAAGAGTTCGCGCAGTCCGCGCAGGGGGTCGTACAGCGTCGAGTACGCGTCGGGCTGCGGGTCGTCGTCCTCGTCCTGCGTGTCGTCGTCCTCGTTCATGCGAGGAAGCCTACCGCCGGCGCTATCCGCTTGGACCGGTGCATATCTAGCGTGGTTGCCCCTTGTTTGCTAAACGGCGACGACTGAGGTCATGGCGTGACGGGCCCGCAGGTTTCGATCCACGATCAGGCGCCAGCCGAGCTAGCTGGCAACATCCCAGCCGCGAGTACTTCGAGGTTGATGGTGCTGCTGTGCTGGTCGTTGGAGCCCCAGGACAGCCGGAACGCCCAACAGCCCGCCGTTGGCACGTCCGTGATGCTGGGGCCACCCGTAATGGCCACGACGGGTTGGGACTGGCCCATTGGACGACCTTCGACCGATACGTTGGCTCCTGATGGGCTGTCCTTAGCTTCCCACAGGACCTTGTTCTGGCTGCCGTCCACCCGGGGGCTAACCCCGGCCACCAGCTGAGTGGCGAACAGGTATGCCACAGTGTCGCCCTGCGTCCCGAACGCCCACGGCACGGGCCATGGCGTTCCCTTCGCAACGCTCCACCCACCCTGCGCCCAGACCGGTGGCTCGGCATCGGTCAGCACCGTGCCTGCGCAGCCGCCGGCGAAAGAGTGAACGGGAGCGCTGGGGCTCGGATGAACCTGGGCTGGTGCCGCTGGAGACGACAAGCAGCCGCCGACCAGAAGGATAAGCAGGGCAGCGAGGCCAGTTCCCCGAGGCCTGCCATGACGGTTCATACCCCTACTACACCGGCGATCCCGTGATCGTTCCCATCGCCGCCTAAGCAGACTTCGATTGGCGCACTATCTCCTGGGTGCCCCGTATTCGCTATAAGTGCATTAACTTGAACTCGGCTCAGGCTGTAAACGGCGGGGCCGGGGTTTCCGTAACGCGAACCGCGACGCCATCGTCGTCGGGCGCAGCCTCACGCTGCGCCGCTGATGTTCGAAGTTGCTCTATCGGCCGCGCCAGGTTCGCGACCTTACTCATCAAAAACGGGCCAGCGCTGGTGCAGTCATGCAGCCCGATCGCCGGCTGAGATCAACCGACGGGACGAATGCGGAAATGCGATATCGGAGCCGATTGACCAGCAGTCGCCTCTGAATTAGATTTAGTAGGCCATGGGAATCCTGATCGCGGGGGTCTGGATGTTTGCCCTCCTTTCCGGTGGAGTGCTCACGCTCGGACTCATCGCCCTGGCTACCGGTCGGGTGCCGTTCAACACGTTGGGCGAGGCCTGGACAACGGGCGAGGCTCGAAGGCTAGGCGCTGTTTGGACAGTCGTGGGCGCGACGTACGCGATATATGGTCTCTTGGGCGGTGTCGTGCTCGGTATCGAGTACGAGACCCGGGCGACCAACCCTCTGATAGGGCGCTGGTGGGCGTTCTTCGTGCCCATGATCCCCGGGTTGGTGCTTATCAGCGGACTGCTAATCCAGCTCCAGATCTACAACAGACATCGGCGGCGAGTGCGCGAAGGCCGTTAGGGGCCGAGCAGATCCTTTACGTCTCGGACACTGCAGCGACTATTGTGACGCGAGCGCCAGCGAGCAACGATCCGAAGCGCACCGCTGCGTTGCTCCGCATTCTTGAAGTCACGTGGCCAGGAGAAGCGAGCGTGGGGGCCGCGCTGGACTCGAACCATCTGCCTCCGCGGTAATTTACCCTGAGAAGCGAGCCCGCCAACAAACCTCAGGGTACCTGGGTTTCTTTTAGATACCCGGCCTACGATTGCGGACGACCTGAGTCGTTGCTGCCAGGGCCAGGGGTGCTTGGCATTTGGCCAAGAGGTTACCTCTCCTCGGTTGGTGGGTCAGCGCCACCAGTTCGCCCTGAGGGTCCGAGCGCCTGCCCTCAACCAAAGTTGCGATCTAGTCGGCGACCGCGCAAGATGGCACTCCGTCCACTGATGACAAATGAGTGCCGCCGTCAATGACGAGGGAAAGACTGGTCGGCGCAATGAGCTTCGGAGCCTCTGGAGTGGCCTTCCTTGTTTCGATCGGTTGCCTGATCGCCGTAGACGGCCCAGCCAGCCCCAACATCCTCACCACTCTTGCCTCCCCGAATGGGCGCGAGATCTTCGACATCGCGGTTGGGACAGGAGTGGTCGGAGCCATCCTCTATTTGATCGCGGCGACCGCTCTATATATCCATCTCAGAGACAAGGACGATCTGGCAATGCTGGTCGTTCTCGCGTTCGCGATTGCCACCGCAGCAGTGCTGATTGGTGTGCTTGCCTTCGAGTACGTGCCAGTTGCCGTCGCCCAGGAGGGCGCTCGCGAGGGCTTTTCGACCACGGATCCGGCTTTTTACCAGCTGGTGGTATCCGCGCACAAGTTCGCCGACGTGGGTGGCTGGGCCAGCATCGCAATGCTGGCATCGACAGTCTTGATTGTGAGCGTCGTTCTTCGCGGGACGAGACGATGGCCCGCGCTGTCTATCGCTGGTTTCGCTATGACCGTTCTCGCGATCGCACTCTTCCTGCTTGACTCCAGCTACGCCTTCTTGGTCGCGTTCGGGCTCTGGGAGATCGCTGTTGCCGCAGGGTTCGTCATAACTCCGCTAAATCGTGAGCAGCGGCCTTAGCCGCTATACGAGTTCCGGCGACCTCACCCTAACCTGCAACTGCCTCGTAATGCGACTTGCTAGGGCCGGTGAGGTGGAAGGCTGGAATCGCCGGGGCCGCGGCCGATTGGAGTGAAGGTGGGCGCCTTTTCTCATGACGTGATCGATGCGGCCGCTCGTGAGCGAGAGATCACCCTCACGACGTATGGCCGCAAGACCGGAAACCCTCCGAGGTCACAATCCTCGTCGTGACTGATGGCGAGCGCTTGTTCATCTTGTCGGGCCGGGGCATGGCTCGCCACTGGCCGCAAAACCTGGTTGCGCGGGGCGAGGGGATCCTGCATCTCGGAGGCATCGGCGTCAAGGTCAAGTCGCGGCATGTAACCGACCCGGCCGAAGCCCGCACGATTTTCGAGCTTTACGCGATTTGGTCCACCGAAGCCCGACGACTGTGCCGTACTTGGTTCCGGCTATATGCCGGCGTTCGAGGAAGCGCTGTTTGGCGCCGTCGTCGGTGAGTTCCCTCGCACGTCGATAAGCGTCACGCGACCAGTCGGATCAGCGACTGCGTGTGGTCCGATGGCGCTCTGTTTGGCGAGTTGTGTCTACTCGCGCTTGAGCGAGAGTGCCAGGCTGGGAACGACGAAGGACAAGAGAAAGATCGGCAAGATGCTCTTTCCGCTGCATCGGAAGCTGGCGATTTCGCCCTCGGCGACGTCGAAGGTCTTGGTTCGGCTCGAGTTTCGGCCGTTGCGGACTTGCAGGGCGTGGCGTCCGGGTTCGACCGGTATGTCGATGGTCTCGTTCAATTCGAGGGTTCTGGCATGCTTCCCGTCGACCACGGCGTCGTACGTGCCGCGGCGGACTTCCACTCCGATGGTTTTGTGCGTCAGCTTCAGCGTTGCGGACATTGTTGGCCTCCTCCTGTTTCCTGAAAGGGCGTCTCGATAAGTGCTCGGCGACGCCCAGTGCTGGCGAGGGTCATCGACGCCGGCCGGTTACGGGCCGTTGTTCGCGGTCGATCATCGGAGCTCCCGTCGGCCGTTACAGATTCAGCGGCGCGAGCTGTATTTGCTTCGCAAGCGCGTACGCGGTCGGTTGATCGCTGTCGCTCTCGACGAATACACGGCCGATGACGAGCACGGAAGTGTTTGGCGAAGAAATCTGCGTCATGCCTTTCGGTACGGTTCCCTTCCAGCCGGGCCCGTTGAGAAGATAGTCACCGGCCTTGGTTCCAGTCGTACGTTTGCCGACGTAGGCAAAGTTTGCGCTGTTCGACGGATCAGTGAACTGCACGCTGTAATACCGCCCGGCCATATCTGGCGCGTGCAGGACTTGCGGCCCATTCCTCAAGTCGAGCCAGCCGGCGACGTAGAGCACGTCGTCGGTTCCGGTTCCCAGTAGGCTCGCATTCGACGCCGACGCGGAAGAGATGTTGGGCTCGGCGTAAAGCGTGTTGACGGGGATCGGGCCGCCACCGAAACCACGCTTGACAATCGCTCTTTTGAAGCCCGTGACCGTGATGCGCGGCCAAAAGTAAATGAAGGCCGGCGTACCAAGCGCCCACACGATAACCGCCGTTACGGCGAGTGGAATGACTTCGCTCCACCCGCGAGATATCCGCTGATGGATGACCCACGCGAAAACCGCCAGTATCACGGCTGTAATGGGATATCCGTATTTCAAAATAAGCCGGTTCATCTCAACTGCGCCTTAACGACTTGCGGGACGCGGTATGTGCCATTGAGAATGGGCGCGCCCGGCAAGTACGCGCGGAGCATCAGCTTGAACTTGCCGGAAGGAGTCGGCAGCCAGTTCTGCTCGTGCCCGGTCGGAGCCTCTTGCTGAAGATAAACATCGATTGAACCGTCGGCTTTTTTGGCGAGATTCGAACGATCGTCAAAGCTAGAGCGATCAATCTGATTGTTGACCATATATCCGACGACATCGGTCACGGTTAGCGACCAGAATGCGTCATTCGGCGGGAGTTGCCCGGCCGGAAAAGTCAGGACATATTCATGCCGGCCGCTGAGCGTTCGCCCAGAGCCATCCCTAGTGGTCGTCCAGTACGCGGCCTCTTCAAACACATTGACAACGGGCAGGGCTTTCGCGCAGGCGGCCCGCACGAGGATCCCGTTGCCGGGCTGGCCGCATTTGCGGATGCTGCTCCAGCCGTTGACGGTCGTTGTTATAGCCCTGACCACGACGTTCATGATGAGAATTGCCGTTAAGAACGCCAGCGTGGCGCCGATGATTATCCCTTGCACGACACCGGAGCCTGAGACCCACGAGAGGACACCTGCCATGTCCGCACAATAACAGTCGACATCTGGAATCTCGCTTCAGGACATGCAGATTCACTGGCCAGGTTGGGGTCAGTCGATCTCAGGCGTTCGAGCCGGCCGCTCGCACTCGAACAGACACTACGTATCGAACCATCTGGAACAAATCGCCGCACTCATCGATCCGATTCCCGACTGGGCTGAGCCAGGTCACCACCGCCTCCCCGTATTTTCTTAAGGTGTACGAACTCAGCGGGCCCGAGGTGCACGGTCACGCCTTGAAGTGCCTCGGACTGGATATACAGCCATGGCGAGCTCGAATTTGAACTCGGGCCTCACGGTTCCCGAACCGTATCGATGGCGGTGCTAGGAGGTCACGTGAGGACACATTGGCGGCGCTATTTGAGTTCAGACGGACCACTTGCGGAGCCGGCGGGACCCCGAGGATTACGTCCGCGGTTCCGGGATTGTGTGACCCGGCTGTGACCCGGCGGCGTTCCATCTTCCAGCCAAGCGAGCCACAGGAACCACGCTCAATGACCGCTTGACGGTAGCGGCATTCGCTTAATCCACCAAGATCAGAACTCTCCCCAGAAGCCGGCCTTCCGATAGCCCGCGATCATCGCGATCGCGATCAGAAACTGGCCGGCTCCGATCACACCCTGCAGGGCCTCGTACCAGGTTGGCCCGCTGGCCGGAATCATCCCGGCGATCTGCAGCGCGGAGGCTGGAACGCGCAACAGGCCAAAGAAGAATGCGATCAGGACCAGCCAGAAAGTCCATCTCCAGCGACGGAAGACCCCGACTACGAGAAGAGCGATGAGGGCCGAGAGCGCAATCAAAAACGACGCCTCGACCGCGAGGCTGCCCTTACCGACCTTAGGCAGGATCTGCGTGTAGACCTCAGGCGACAGGACAAGAATCGCGACAAGCGCGATCCAAACAAGCGCAAAGAAGCCGACCACCAGTACCTGGGTCCGATTGAGGATCGTAGCCAGATTCTAAGGTCGTGTTGGAGCACGCCCGTGCGCGGTCGAGTTCAGTACACGGTCGGCTGCCTCACACATCGTCACCCAATGCGTGCAAGCACGAATCGGATGCAGGCCGCAAGCGAGGAGTTCAATCGAGTCGATCGTCACTTGCCACCGGCACCCACAGCACGGACAGCACGTTGCATCGCCGTGAATTACGAGGACCACGCTGCACAGCGGGCAGCAGCCGTCCAGGCGCATTCGAGCGGCATTGGTCACCGTCGCTACTCCTGGAGCGCTGAAGGAGACGTCGCCGTCGGCGGGCTTCATCGCGGAACTTAAGACTGAGTTGACGTCAATCTCGCCACCGGTGTCCTCAGGACAGGTCACGCCGCGCGAAGACTGCGGTGCCGATGACGAAAAGAACCAGGCTGACTATCACGGGCAAAACCCATGCGTGCCACGTCAGCCCGTTTCGAAGCGGATCGGTGCCAAGTAGCCAGTGCCACGGCGACGCCTCACGGATTGGCTGGAGCACCTTGACTTGGGCGGCAAGCCCCTCGATCACGAATCCCACCAAAGCTACAGCGGATGCAGTCGATATCGCCATGGATCGACGGCCGCTTGCGGCGCCGACAGCGAAGGCGAGCGAGGCGAAGCTAAGCGCCAGCAGACCGGTGGCCGTCGTGGCAGCGACGATCTGTCCCAAGCTCAGGCCCTTGGAAAGACCGACTGCGGGGGCAAGGAGCGCCATGATGGCTGATGAGACCAGCGTTAAGACTGCGAGCAGCAAGACAAGCGCACCGGCACGTTCTGCTGCCACGCGGATCCGGCTCACCGGGTTAGACAACAGCAACTCAAGCGTTCCGGCAGCCTCGTCCCCGCTAATGCACCACGCCGCCAGACCGATGCCGAACACCAGCAACATCACCGGCAGGACGTTGGCAAAGTACTGGCTATTCAGGTACCCGACCGGGGAGGTCAACGGACTGCCAGGGTCCAGGCCGAGTGCCGCCTGTACACCTGGCGGCAGGCCGGCGAACGTTTTGTCGAGCGCGCTATTGTCACGCACTGTCGGGTACGCAAGAGCCAAGAGAGCGGCAAAGCCGACCAGGCCAAGGCTCCACCAGAGCGTACTTATCCGTCGTCGCCAGAGCACCTGGCGGAGCACTGACAGCATGTCAGGTCACCTCCGGAGCATGGTCATAGAGCGAGATAAAGAGATCCTCCAGGTCATCGCCCGCGCTGCGCACCCGTAACAGACCAGGACCTCTGAGTGCCGCCTCCATGGCCGGACCTGCGGCTCCGTCGACCGCGATGGTGGCGGTGTCGCCGCGAACCTCAGCCTCGACAACGCCCGGGACTCCTTTGAACAGCTCGGCGGTGATCGGAGCGGAGAATCGGAGCTCGAGACGATGGCGAGCGCGATCCAGGAGCTCACGTACCGGGGACACTGTCACCAATTTGCCCTCGCGAATGATCGCCAGCTTCAGGGCCACCCGCTCAACCTCGGGCAGTACGTGCGAGGAAAAGAGCACTGCGGCTCCCCGGTCTGCAGCCTCATGGACGAGATCGAGGAATTCGCGCTGGATCAGGGGATCGAGTCCGGTCGTCGGCTCGTCGAGGATCAGAACGTCAGGATCGTGCTGAAAGGCCTGAACCAGGCCGATCTTTTGCCGGTTGCCCTTGGACAGCTTGCCGAAGGCCCGGCCCGGATCGAGATGCAATCGCTCGACCAGCTCGCGAATGCGCGCACGGTTGTAGTTTTGTCGCAGCTCACCGAACCAGGAGAACAACTCATTTCCGGTCATCGCCGGGTCGATCCGGAAGTCGCCGGGCAGATAGCCGACGCGGCGTCGGATTGCGGTATCGCGAGCCGCCGATCCACCAAGAACGGTGGCCGCTCCGGAAGTTGGTCGAATGAACCCCATGAGCAAGCGGATCGTCGTCGTCTTCCCGGCTCCGTTGGGCCCGAGGAAACCAACCACTTCGCCCGGTCCGACCTCAATGCTCAGCTCCGAGACGGCGGTGAGCTTGCCGAAACGCTTGGTGAGCCCCTTCGTCGCGATCGAGGGCTGCACGCCGCCGTCACTCATTTCCGAACCACCCCGGTGAGCAGAATGTCGAGCGCCTTGCGTATGTTGGCCCAGCGGAAGCCCGAGGCGTCGAGGCCACCATGGAGCAGCAGACCATCGGCGAGAGCCAGCAGCAGCGAGGCGAACGCATTGGCTGGGATCTCCTCTAACTCGCCGTTGGCGATGCCAATCTCGATCCAAGTGCGGAGGCGCTCGCGGCGGCGCTGCACGACTTCGGCGAATCGCGCGCGCACCGCCTTCTCGGTCATCATCGCCGTCCAGAGGTCGGCGCGAACCTGGACATGGGCCGGATCCTCACCCTGAGCGAGCGTAGCGCGGGTGAACCGACGCAATCGCTCTGCACTTCCGAACTCCTTTGTATCCAACTCATCGAGAACCAGGTCAACCGCGCCGGCGTCTTCTTCCAGGAGCGCAAGCAGCAGCGCCTGCTTGCTATCGAAGTAACCGTAGAAAGCGCCTTTGCTCAGCCCCGTTTCTGCACATACGTCGTCAACCGTCGTATCGCGGTAGCCCTTTCGGGCAGCACACCGCCAGGCGCCATGGATGAATTGCTGCCTGCGCTCGTCCCGAACCGCCTCCGAAATGCGCGGCATTTGATCCACATTATAAAACGGACCAGTCGGTTTGTTTACCCCCCCCGACAATACCGAATCACCTCCCACACTCGGAAGCTGGAACCAGACCCGAGGGCGAGCGGCGAGGGGTATGTGGGTCCGATAACGTGGCCTTCAGGGTCGCTGAACAGCGCGATGCTTGGCGCGCCGGGGACGGGGGAGGCCAGCTCAGCCCGGTGGGGCTTCCTCAAGCACTATCTCGATCAGGTGCATCGCCGGCATTAGGCATTCCGACTCGCTGCATGCCTGCCAAGAGATGCTCACCCTCAGCGTCCGCGCTCTGGTCTCGGCCACCACGTTGATAGCAAATGGTATGAGTAGGTGCAGCCTCCCCTCGTAGACGTTGAACTCCTCATCCAGTCCTTCGACCCGGAACGGACGGACCGGCGGGTACTCCGGCTCGCCGGCGGCCAGACCCTCATCAGCATTGATCTCGACGGCCAGTGACGTGTACCCGTTCGGGATTGGCCGGCCATAAACATGCCAGCCCGGCTCGATCTCAACCTCGACGTGCAGCCGAGTCTTCTCCCAGCGAACGTAATAATCGGAATCGGTGTAGGCCTTGACCTTTACGTGCGCGGAAGCCAGCCCCTGCATGTTCCCCGACCTTGCCAGGGTCGCGCCGTGGGTCACGGCCTCTAGCAGCTGGCGGGCGCCCTCGCGTGCCCGGTAGTTCTCCTGGATTCGCTTCTGGGATACGGTCCCCGACTCGTCGAGGACAAAGACGGCCGGGTACGCGACCCCTTGTTGATGCGCACTGGTCTTGATCCCGAAGGCAGCGTGGTGGGCCTCCAGCTCTTGGTCCAGCAGACCCAGCTCGGTTATGACGCGGCTGCCCACATCGGACAAAAGAGGGAAGTCGATCCCCTTGGCCGCGGCAAAATCCCGCAGCACCTCCTGGGGGTCATAGCTGACTCCGATTAGCGCGACGCCGGCGCGGACCAACTCGCCGTGTACCTTCTGCAGCTCAACGAGCTGCGCCTTGCAGTAGGGTCACCACTTGGCGCTTCGATAGAACACAACCAGGGCACGACGGCCTGCCCTCCAAGCGTGGAGGGAGATCGGCTGGCCGCCGGCATCGGGGAGCTCGATATCCGGAAAGGCGGCGCCAACGGCGGGCCCGATCTGGGTCAGGTCAGTGCCGTTCACCTTCATGTCAACCTGGACCCGGAGGGTACATGTTCCGGGGCGGGCTCAGGATGACGGCGACTGTAATCACGACCCCGTAATTGATAGCAAGACGTGGCTCCCGTCGATCCTGCCAACAGACACGTTGCGGCCACTCACGACAGAGGCGGATCTGAAGCCTTCTACTCCGGGCGCGGCGGCCGCCACCAATAATGCTTGGCATCGCTTGCGTCGCGGGCTCTGTCCGCCATGGCCAGGATCACACCTGCACCCACGGCGCCTGCGATCTGGATCGTCTCCTCGATCTCCTCGTCAGTGGCACCCAGCTTCTTCGCACCTGCGAAGTGAGATACCGCTCAAGGTTCGCAATGCAAAGCCAGGACGAGGGCCAGGTGCATCAACTCCTTGGTCTTGGCGTCGAGCGCCCCAGCGTCGTGCGTCTCCTTGAAGTAATCGGCGTAGCTCTTGCGGGAGTTGAAGTACCGCTTTCGAATATCAGGCATGCCTATATGCTACCCCGGCCGTCAGAGTTCTTTTGGGGCCGCCCGGGACCGGCTGAAGGACGGCAAAAGTCAGTCTGGATCGCGGAGCCGCGGCTAGCCGGAGGCTCGGAACGCCAGATTGGCCAGGTCCACGCCGCGTGCCCCGTATTTCCTTAAGGATCCTCCTATGGACGTCAAGGCCGTTCGCGAGCCGCGGTCAGGACCTGGTAGATCTCGCGGGCGACATAGCGCTTCAGGCAACGGATGACCTCGGTTTTTGACTTGCCCTCGTTCAATCGACGTCGCATGTAGGCCTTTGTCAGGTCATGCCATCGCAGCCTGGTCATCACGATCCGATAAAGGGCTGCGTTTGCCTGGCGATCACCTCCACGATTAAGGCGATGCCGCTTGGTCTGGCCGGAGGAGGCGGGCAGCGGCGAAGAACCGCACAACATAGAAAAGGAAGCGTCTGACCGCAGGCGGGCAGGGTTGTCGCCGGCGGCGAGGAGCAACGCAGCCGCCGTATCCGGGCCGACACCAAAGCGACTCCGCAAGAGAGGATCGGTGGCTGAGGTCAGCTGGTCGAGCTGCCTCTCCAGTAGCCCCGCCTCTGCATCCAACATTTGGTAGCGGGTCGCCAGAGATCTGAGTCCGGCCTTGATGGCGCTGGTGGAGTCGTCGATTGGACCAACGCGAAAACGTGCGCAGGTGGCAACCAGGCGGGCAGTCGGCAGCTCCCGCAATGGTTCCCGAACTGCTTCGGGAGCCATGACGACCAAGGCCTTGATGGCGTTGATCGCCTGGGTCCTGGCCTTGGTCGCAGACGTTCTTGCAATACGGAGAGCCCGAATCATCTCGACCTTTGCCGCTGAAGCCCGAGGAAGGTGGCGAGCTTTCCAGACAGAACCGCGGCGGCTGCCACCTCCGCGTCGATGGGGTCCGACTTGCCCCGGAAGCGGCGGTCCTGACGCCCGGGGCGAATCACCTCAAGCACCAGCTGGCCTTGGCCCTGGAGGTATCGGGCGAGTCCGATGCCATAGCTGCTGGTCCCCTCCACCCCGAAAGCAGCGACTTCGCCGAACCCTTGCGCCCAAGCCAGCAGAGCCGCGTAGCCGCGAGCTGTGGTCGGGACCTCGAGGTGACCGAGGTCGCGGCCGAGGCTGTCTTTGGCGTGCCCGACGTGGCTGTCCTTGTGGGTGTCGACGCCGACGATGATGCGTACTGGGACGTGTGCGTGTGCGATGCTGGCTACTGCCATCGGCCCTCCTCTGCTGGGTTGATCGGTGGTCGACTCCCGGGCGGGCGGACAGCACTGCGATGGGGCTTGTGCCAGCCTCCTATAAAGTCACTGCTCGCTCGGTGAGTCGTGTCCTTGGTGATGGTCGGCGCCAGAGCGACAGATCCTTAAAAGGGCACGAGGCCGGTGTACGAAAGGGTCAACCCTGGGCACTCAACCACCACCCAGGAATCGTCGCAGTGTACGGACTTACCGCCTGTCGCGGTGAAGACGCCGAGCGCCGGAGGCGGGACGCTTCGCGTGTGAATGAAGCGTGCCCAGCGCCGGCGCCGGGGCGTTATCAGGGGCCGGCTGCCGACTCGAGTACCAATCAATGAGGAATTCTCCTGCGCACACGGAGTAACTCGACCGGCCTGTAACCGTTGTATCTACGGGCGATGCCTGTGACGCGCAGCGTGACGCACTTCGTGGCTCTGGTCAGCCTGGCCGCCGGCCTGGCTGGTTGCGGAGAAGTGCCGGTCAGCTACCTGGCCGCCCCCCGGCCAGCTCATACGCAGTCCTTCCCGACTGAACCCGCCTCACCGCTGCCTGCCGGGGTCGATGCCATGACTGGACTGCAGCAGAGGCCGATGAGGCCGCCCACCCTGGCAGCCCACCCTGGCCTGGCACCAAATGAGAGCTGTACGGCTTCCTCGATGGCTGATTTAGGCTCGGTGATACCGAACTACGGAGCGGGGGTCGGGCCCGCCTACCTGTCGGGCCAGGACAGCTGGTACTCCGGCGTGCAGTGGCCCATCCTCATGGTGGACTCCCAATATTCCGGACCGCTGCTGGTGCGAGCGGTCGAGTTGGGGGGTGACGGAAAATCGACGGTCACCCTCGCGGATTT
>Ga0208848_1000104_pt1 | contig 15989 bp, 20 predicted proteins | sample NGESurshal072012_2_FD_184455 | JGI IMG/M metagenome (GOLD analysis project Ga0208848, IMG submission 184455) | Arctic peat soil microbial communities from Barrow, Alaska - NGEE Surface sample 210-1 shallow-072012 (SPAdes) | ecosystem: Environmental > Terrestrial > Soil > Wetlands > Peat ... | reverse complement strand
CAGCATCTATCCCTCCATCACGACCACGGCGGAGCAGGGCTATCCGAGCGTGCAGATCGGCCACTGGGCGGGTCTCTATGCGCCGCGCGGCACGCCGGAGCCGATCATCCAACGCATGAATGCCGAGCTGCAGGCGGCGCTCAAGACCGCCGAGGTGCAAGACAAGCTCACCAAGACCGGCATTGAGCCGGCCGGCGGGTCGGTTGCGGATTTTGTCGCATTCATGAAGACGGAGCGGCAGCGCCTCAGCGAGCTCGCGGCAAAAATCAAGGTCACTAAAGAGAAGTAATTATCACTTCGTCATTCCGGGACGCGAGCCAACGGGTCCGCGCGAAGCGCGGCCCGATGATAAACTCCGCGAGCGGGCCTGGAATCCATACTCCGCAGCGCCGGGGTTATGGATTCCGGGCTCGCGGCCTAAAGGCCGCGCTCCGGAATGACCGGAGAGTATAAGCGGGTCAGCCGTTCGCCAAGGCCTGGGCAATCTGCTCGGCCCGCGCAAGCTTTTCAGCGCCGAGCACGACGTTGACGACCTCGTCCGCCCTGGTGTCGCTGACGACATGCGTTGCGAGTTTCTTGAACTTCTGCACGATTTCGGCTTCGGATGCGAAGCTGATTTCGCTGCCACGCGCCGCCTCGACGGTTTGCTCGAGCGATACGCCATTCTTCAGATGCACTTCGACGCGCACCATGTGCCGGTAGTTCGCGCCGCGGGCGGTGATCGCCGGGTCATGCACCACGCTTACTTTTTTCGATAATTCAATCCGCCGTTTGTCGTCGACGACCTCATCAGTGAACTGATCGACGAACACGTCTCCTTCGAGCAGGAGGGTGGCGACGCAGAATGGGAGATTCAATTGGGCCGATACCAGGCCCTGCGGCTTATAGGGCCAGCCGACGTGTTCGACCGTTACCTGCGATCCATGCACGACGATCGAGGTGATATCGTCCGCACCGAAGGGTGTCTTATTTTGCATGTTTCGGATGGCATCGAGCGTCGTGTGGTTGCTGCCGACGCAAGAATAGAATTTCAGCGAAATGCGCATGGTTTCCCACGCACGGCCGAGCTCCCACGATAGCTCATCGAGATTGAAGCGGTCGTTCGAGCGCGAAAACGTCGAACAAAAGCCGCCATAGGGAGATTCAAAAATGTCGACGATTCCAGTGAAGCCGGCTTGCGCGAGCAGCGCGCCATAAAGCCCGCTCTGCGCAGCGCGTCCAGCATGCATACGTTTGACCATCGCGCCGTATTGCGCGGCCATCAGCCCTGACGATTGGGTGCCGGCGATGCCGAGGGCGTGCACGGCCTGTTCGCTGGACAGGCGCAATGCGGCTGCCGCGCCCGACACGGCGGAAAACACCCCGACGGTCGCGCCGGAGTGCCAGCCTTGCCCGATATGCTGCGGGCCCATGCATTTGCCGACGCGCGGACCGATCTCGTAGCCGGCCACGGCGGATCGCAGGAAATCGCGGCCGCTGAGACCGGGGCGAAGCTCGGTGACCGCCAGCAGCGGCGGCAAAGTGACTGCGCCGACGTGCAGGACGCCCTGGCGATGCACATCGTCGAGTTCGAAGCTTTGAATGAGGGTGCCGTTGACCAGCGCGGCATGCGGCGCAGATAAAAGTTCCGGCGTTCCCCACACGCGGCAGGCTTTTGTGACGTCAAGCCCGGCGAGCGTCGCCCGCAAAATCCGGCTCCATTCGAGCGCGCTGCCGTAGAGTGCGCAACCCAGCGAGTCCAGAATCAACAGTTTGATGCGCTCAATGACTTCATTCGGAATATCGTCGTAGCGGAGCTGCGAGATGAATTGCGCGATGGCGCGGGTGTGCGGGTTGTCGCTTGAACCTGACATGAGTGATTTCCATCAGCTCATGAGTATTTTTTTTCGAGATCGTCGAAGCGCGGCTTGGAAACCAATCGCTGTCGCTCCTCGAAGCTGGCGAGTTCACCGGAAATACCGTCAAGCGAGCCGTTCGCTTTGAGGTGGTCGAGAACCTTTTGCATTCCGGCGATCGATGCCTGCAGCGCCGCGTTGGCGTAGAGGATCATGGAGAACCCCATTTTCCCTAGCTCATCGAGGCCGATCATCGGCGTCAAGCCGCCGGCAACGATATTGATCAATTGAGGGACGGCCAGACGCTTGGGAATTTCCGAAATCTGTTCATGGGTGCGCGGCGCTTCGACAAATGTCATATCCGCGCCGGCTTCGATATAGGCGGCCGCGCGCTCCATTGCGTCCTCGAAGCCGTTGCTGGCGATCGCATCGGTGCGGGCGATGATGACGAGATCGGGATCGATGCGGGCATCGACTGCGGCGTGAATTTTCTGCACCATGTCGGCGCGCCCGATCACGCTCTTGCCGGAAAAATGTCCGCAGCGCTTGGGAAAATCCTGGTCCTCGAGCTGAATGGCATTGGCCCCGCTGCGCTCAAGCACCTGGATCGTGCGGGCCACGTTGATCGGATTGCCGAAGCCGGTGTCCGCATCGACGATCAGGGGCAGCGCGACCACATCGCGCATCGCGCTGACGTGGCTGGCCAGTTCGGTGACCGAGATCAAGCCGATATCCGGCACACCGAGAAATGTATTGGTGACGCCGGCGCCGGTGACATAAATCGCTTGGAACCCGATATCTTCAATGACGCGCGCTGCAAGTGCGTTAGCCGCACCCGGCAAAAGAACGGCTTTTCGCTGACTCATGATGTCGCGAAGCCGTCGATTGCAACTTTGTTTCATCACCGTTTCTTTCATGATCGCCATTAAGGGACGGCAGCCTTATCATTTCTGGTTTTGAGACCGTTGTTGCTATGCTGCGTTCGCCCCCTAATCAATCCTCCCGCCAGAAAACCTTCTTCCCGGCACGCTGAGGAAATAGCCGGCCGCCTGGCCGCCGTCGGCGCCGACCACGCTGCCCGTCGTATAGCGCGCATCGTCGGAGACTAAAAAAATCGCCGGCCCGGCGATGTCCTCGCCGGAGCCGACGCGGCCCATCGGCACGCCCTTGCGGCGGCCCTCGTAGATTTCCGGATCGGCATACATCACCTCGGTGCCGGGCGTGCGGATATAGCCGGGCGTGATGGCGTTGGCTCGGATGCCGTAGGGCGCCCACTCCATCGCCTGCAACTTGGTCAGCATGATGAGGCCGGCCTTCACCACGGAATAGGCGCCGGCCCAGTTGTACGGGAACAGCCCGGCGACCGACGCGATGTTGACGATGCAGCCGGACTTCTGCGCGATCATGTGCTTGGCCGCCGCCTGTGATGACGGCGATCTTGTTTTTGAGGCGCACATAACATTCCTTTCCTGGAACAGCAGAAAAAGTCGTTGATCTGGGGTGACTATCGTGAGTTCGGCACGATCACGCCGATGGCCGGACGCTAGTTCCGGGGGAGCAACGCGACAAGCGGGCCTTGCGCCCCTCCCAATTGGCGCTAACGAGTGCCATCTTGGGTCAGAAAGAATCGCTTTTGCGGCACGCTCCCGCCGCGTGGATAAATATGGCCGAACCGAAAAAGCTGCCTGCCCACAATGACTTGGCGCCGCCTGCACCGGGCGGCATTGCCGCGCGCGCGCTGGGCGCGCGGGGGGCGCCCTATCTCGACGATTTGAACCCTGAACAAAGGGAAGCGGTGGAGACTTTGGACGGGCCGGTGCTGGTTTTAGCGGGCGCGGGAACCGGAAAAACCCGTGTCCTTACAACGCGGATAGCCCACATTTTGAATCTCGGCCGCGCACGGCCGCAGGAAATTCTGGCGGTGACCTTCACCAACAAGGCCGCGCGCGAGATGAAGCTGCGGGTCGCCCAGATGGTCGGGCAAATTGTCGAGGGCATGCCGTGGCTCGGCACTTTCCACTCCATTGGCGTCAAAATTCTAAGACGCCACGCGGAAATGGTCGGTTTGAAGTCGAATTTCACGATTCTGGACGTCGACGACCAGATCCGCGTCATCAAACAGCTCTTAGAAGCCGAGAAACTCGACGAAAAAAGATGGCCTGCTCGGGTCTTCGCCACGATCCTCGACGGCTGGAAGAACCGAGGATTGACCCCCGACCAGGTTCCCGCCGGGGAAGCCGCAACCTTCGCCAACGGCAAGGGCAAGAAACTCTACGTGGCCTATCAGGAGCGGCTGAAGACGCTGAATTGTGCCGACTTCGGCGATCTTCTGCTGGAGAACATCCGGCTGTTTCGTCAGAACCCGGATGTTCTACGGCAGTACCAACAGCGCTTCAAATTCATTCTGGTCGACGAGTATCAAGACACCAACGTGGCGCAGTATTTGTGGCTCAGGTTGTTGGCGCAGAGTTCTCCGTTGTCATCATTGGGCCGCGCCGAAGGCGCGAGTCCCGGTGACCCCGATCAGGTGGCCACAGTGCCCACCACTCGGGATGGCCGGGACAAGCCCGGCCATGACAAGTTAATTGGCGGGGAGAGGGAGAAAAAAAACATCTGCTGCGTGGGCGATGACGACCAGTCGATCTATGGCTGGCGCGGGGCGGAGGTCGATAACATTCTGCGCTTCGATCATGATTTTCCGGGCGCGAAAATCATCAGGTTGGAGAGAAATTACCGCAGTACAGGGCATATTCTGGCGGCGGCCAGCCATCTGATCGCCCACAATGAAGGCCGGCTCGGCAAGACGTTGCGCACGGAAGACGTGCTGGGCGAAAAGGTGCAGGTCACCGGCGGCTGGGACTCGGAGGAAGAGGCCCGCTCGATCGGCGAGGAGATCGAGCAGCTGCAGCGTGAGGCGCGCGAGCAGGGCATCGACCATCCGCTCGACGAGATCGCCATTCTGGTGCGCGCCTCGTTCCAGATGCGCGAGTTCGAAGACCGCTTCATCCAGCTCGGCCTGCCCTATCGCGTGATCGGCGGCCCGCGGTTTTACGAGCGCGCGGAAATTCGCGACGCGCTGGCCTATCTGCGCGTGATCGCGCAGCCGGCCGACGATCTGGCGTTCGAGCGCATCGTCAACGTGCCCAAGCGCGGCCTGGGCGACGCCACGGTGCAGATGCTGCACGACCACGCCCGCAAGCAGCGCATTCCGCTCGCCGAGGCGGCCGCCGCGCTCTCCACCACCGACGAGATGAAGCCGAAGCCGCGGCTCGCCTTGCGCGACCTGATGGCCGGCTTTGAGCGCTGGCGCGCTAAGAAAGACTCGATGCCGCACACGGAACTGGCCGAAATCGTGCTGGACGAGAGCGGCTACACCGAGATGTGGCAGAACGACAAAAGCGCCGACGCCGCCGGCCGCCTGGAAAACCTCAAGGAGCTGGTGCGCTCCATGCAGGATTTCGAGAACCTGGCCGGCTTCCTCGAGCACATTTCGCTGGTGATGGACCGCGACAGCGCCGAAGGCGAGCAGGCGGTCAACATCATGACGTTGCACTCGGCCAAGGGGCTGGAATTCGACACCGTGTTCCTGCCCGGCTGGGAGGAAGGCCTGTTCCCGCACCAGCGCGCGCTCGACGAGAGCGGCCGCGCCGGGCTGGAGGAGGAGCGCCGCCTCGCCCATGTCGGGCTGACGCGCGCGCGCAAGCGCGCCAAGATCTATTTCGCCACCAACCGGCGCATCCACGGCCTGTGGACCTCGACCATGCCCTCGCGCTTCCTTGATGAGTTGCCGGAGGCGCATGTGCAGGTGAAGGAGCCGGCGGGCGGCAGCGGCGGCTTCAGCATGTCGGGCTACGGCGCTTCACGTTTTGACGAGATGAATTCGTTCGGCTCGAACTACAGCACGCCCGGCTGGCAGCGCGCGCAAAGAACGCGAGAAGAGCGCAAGGGAAGGGGCGGGTTTTCTGAAGACGGAAAACCACGTTACGTGCCGGATGGGGTGTTTGAAGAGTCAGATGAGGGCGATGTCGGTGCCCCATCGTCCCCTCCCCCCTTGCGGGGGAGGGTCAGGGAGGGGGGTGCTTCTTCGGGAGCGCGCCACCCCAAGCCCCCCCTGACCATCGAAGGCGAACTGGTGGCGAAATCCACCGGCGCCGCCGCATCGTTTGAAGTCGGCACCCACGTGTTTCACCAGAAATTTGGCAACGGCAACGTCACCGCAGTGGACGGCAACAAACTCACCATCCGCTTCGACAAGGCGGGGGAAAAGCGCGTGGTGGATAGCTTTGTGGAGAGGGTGTGAACATCACAATTTTAGCAGGTAAGGCATCAGTGAAAGTTGTGAGCGTTTTTTTGGAAGGAGTATCGAAATCTCGCCACTCGGAGCCTCTTGTAGATGGATGTGCCAATAAACCTACCCGTCCGCTTTTGTGCTGGCATTGAGGTTATCGATGCAAGACCTAATTGCATCGCGCGGTATTGCAAACGCAGCATCTCGGTCCATACAGCCAAGAATTAAAAACGAACGTTCTCCCTCTCCCAAGAATTTGTTCCATTCGGGATGATATGCATACCAATATGGAACCGATGGATTTTTCGGGTAGCGCTTTGAGATTGTGCACGCAGCACGCACGTTTTTCAGCGGATTCCAATATAAAGCTCGAGTCTTTTTTATTAGGTTCGCGTCTTCCCTGCGTCCGAGCGCCGATAGAATTGCATCGCGTTTAGCTTGAAGTAGCGGATACTTTGTAAATTGCCAGACTCCTTTAATTTTTGCGTCTTGCTGCTCGGATGGCTGATCCTCTTCAAGCGCAACATCATCGCCGGCCTCAACATCCTTCGCGGTCGTAAACATCACATCAATCATTCCATCTAGCCGCGTATATTCTTTCGGTATGAGCAAGCTGCGAATCTTCATTCCCGTTTCCGGCGCATCCGCTTCTTGCTTTAGGAATACCAGTCGCATTAGCGCATCCGCACTGATCAGTCTGATATCCCAAGCATGGCGTGAACCGCGCACTTGCGCTTCAAGGTCGCCAGTGTCTTGCCTGCCAACTACCATTAGAATCGACGACGGTTCCGATAGATGGCCGAATTTAAAAAGTTTTTCTCGATATTCTGCAATGGTGTTCAGTGAGATACGAAAAGCATCCGTAGTTTTCACTTCGACGACTATGGACTGTCCTTCGGGAGATTTCCAAATCCCATCGTATCCAACTGCATTAGATGTCCCCTGGTAACGGCCGTTCGTTACGTCAAAATCGAGCCGTCTACCGAACTCGTTGACAAGGTCTTGCAAAACGAGACCGCTCTTTTGAAACGATACGGTCAGGCATCCCTCGACATATTGTTCTAACTTTTCGCTTCCCACTTCAGAAAGGAATGCCCGTAGCTCATTTGAGCATTCTGAATTGTCCTTTAAATTTCCATCGCCAGCGGCGTTCACGATCTGCTCTATCGAGAATTGCTCAACCGCGGCTTGATTTGAGGACCAGATTGAAAGGAGTGGCATGAGGTCTTTCGGATATGGAGCGCCATAGGTTATCTCCATATCCGATGCGCGCCAAACGTGTAATTGTCGGGTATGAAGGTCCTTGACCCATAAGCCCCAATGGGGTACTCTTCCATCATGCGCCGCCGTCCCGTTTCGGTGATCGAATTCGCTGGTTACCAGCGGCGGGCCGCCGAACTCCTCACCGCCGACGAGCAGGAGGCGGTGATCGATCTCATCGCCTATGAGCCGACTTGCGGCGATTTGATCCCGGGCACGGGCGGCTTGCGCAAGGTTCGCGTCGGGCGCGGCGGCAGCGGCAAGCGCGGCGGCGCGAGGGTTATCTACTATTTCTACAATGAGGACTTTCCCATCCTGCTGGTGGCGATCTACGCCAAGAACGAGAAAGCTGACGTGAGCCCGCAGGAGAAGAAGAAATTCGCAGGTCTGGTGAAGGAGATTGTGGCGCAATGGCGAAAAAAGTGAAGAACCGGCTGGCCGACGACATTCTTGCCAGCCTCAACGAGGCGCGCGACTACTTCGCGGGCAAGAAGACCGGGGCGATCGTGCATCGCGTGACGCCGCGCGACAGCGACGCGCGCGACGCGCGCATCAAGCTCGGTCTGTCACAGCGCGAGTTCGCGGCGTTGATCGGGACCGGCGTCGGCACCGTGCGCAAGTGGGAACTCGGCACGCGCCGCCCGTCCGGCGCCGCGCGCACACTGATCGAAGTGATCAAGACCGAGCCGAAGGCGGTGCGCCGCGCGCTCGGCAAAAGCCAGATGGCGTCCTGACATGATCGACCGCGCAACCTATTGGATATTTGAGGCGCTCGGCTACGCGCTTTGCGAGCTAGCGTTCAAGACCCGTTGCTGGGGACCCTTCGCGTGGTCCTATCGCGCGGGCTGCTGGTTCTACGGTAAGGCAGAAGAATTCGTATCGCCATGATCAAGCGCGCGGTCTTCACGGTCGCCGTCGTCAGTTTCGCCTGGGTGCTTCCCGCCTCCGCCCTCGACCTCAATTCCTTCCGCGCCCAGCACGGCCGGCCGGCGCTCAGCGTGAGTTCGACGCTCTCCGCCTTGGCCTATGAACAGGCCCACAGCATGGCCACGCGCACGCGCCTCGACCACGCCGGTTTCCGCGCCCGCATCGCCGGCCTGGGCGGCGGCATGCATGCCGAGAACGTCGCGTTCGGGTGCGACACGGAAGATTGCGCCATCCGCATGTGGGCGCGCTCGGGCGGCCACCGCGCCAATATGCTGCGCGGCGACGTGTCGGCCTACGGCATCGCCTCGGCCACCGGCGAAAACGGCCGGCGCTATTGGGCGCTGGAATTGGGGAATTGAGCTGAGTTTGTCATGGCCGGGCTTGACCCGGCCATCCCGCTTAGGGTCGCATGGCAGTGCCCTCCTAAGCGGGATGCCCGGCACAAGGCCGGGCATGACAAGGAATCGCCATGCCGCTCTCCGACACCATCAAGACCCTGATCCGCAACGCCTGGGACGACGGCTATCCCTGCCTGCTCGCCACCAACGGGCGCCAGGGGCCCAACATCACGCCCAAGGGCAGCATGATCGTCTATGACGACGCCCACCTGGCCTGGTGGGAGCGCTCCAAGCGCGCGGTGCTGGAGAACCTCGGCCACGACAAGCGCGTGTGCGTGATGTACGCCAACTTCAAGGCGCAGCGCAACGGCGTGCTGGAGTCGGGCTTCCTGCGCTTCTTCGGCAGCGTCGAGCTGCACGAAAGCGGGCCGACGCGCGAGAAGATTTTCAGCATGCTGTTGCCGCGCGAGCAGACCCACGTCGGCGCCGAGGCCGGCATCGGCGTGCTGATCAAAATCGAGAAGGCGATCGATATCAGGGGCAAGCCGATCATCTGAGGCCCGCGTGGGCCCGGGCGCGGCGCAGCCTTCCGCGTCAGAAAAAGCGCATCGGCGCCCCGGCGAGCATCGGGATCACGACCATCAGCACGATTCCGATCACGAAGCCGATCAGCCGCGCATGCATCGCCAGCACCGTGCCCGGGGCGTTGCGCCCGCGCAGGTAAGCGCCGACCTCGAACAGGGCGACCGCGATCAGGATCCAGAAATACGGCTTGATCCAGAAATCCTGCAGTTGCGGGGCGGCGAGCAGGAGCGCGCCGGCGGCGGCGCCGACCAGCACCATATAGCCGAAAAAGATTCGATCCGTCGTCATGTTCGCTCCTTGCGCGCCCCTTTTTCGCTGGCCGCGTCGGCGCGATGCTAGCAGAATTTCGCTCTTTTCCCTCTCCCCGCACGCGGTGAAGAGGCGAAGCGCCGCCTATTTCTTCTCCAGCATCAGCTGGCCCTTCGCCCCGATCACGCGCTGCACCGCGTGGGCAAAGCGCGCCAGCAGCCAGGGCAGCGTGACCTCGAGCCGCACCGCCTGCTCATAAACGTCGATGGTGCCGAAGGCGCGCTGGCCGAGCGCGGCGGCACGGAACGTCAGACGGTCGCCGGTCCACACCGCCTCCTCCAGCGCGATCAGCCAGGCGAACTCGGTCTTGGCGCGGCCGAGCCCGTCCTTGATGCGGCGCAGCGCCTCGTCCTTGCCGAGGCGGTGCGGAAGGATGACGACGAGCGGCTCCGACATGACGGCAGTGTCCCTCTATGCTGCCGCGCATGTAGGGATGCCGCGCGCGCGGGAAAAGAGCCCCGCCAGCGATCGCTGCCGCCGCTACCAGCGGCCGCCGCGCCGCACCAGGCGGAGCACCACCAGCAGCAGGATGGCGCCGATGGTGGCGTAGAGGATTTCGCGCACCAGGCTGCTGGCGGCGATCTGGATGCCAAGCTTCGGAAACAGCCAGCTCGCGATGAACGCGCCGACGATGCCGATGACGATGTCACCGATCAGTCCGTAGCCGGTGCCCTGTACGAAGTGGCCGGCCAGCCAGCCGGCGATCAGACCAACGAACAAAATGACGAGAATGCTTTCGCCCGACAGATACATAGCCCACATCCTTTGGTTGCCCCGAAGGCGCCGATGATTGCGCGCCGATGCGACTTGCGCAAGGCCGTGCTAGGGTCGCCCCGCCATGATGAAGCGCGAGAATTTCCCGGTCGCCAAGATCTACGTGCCGATCGAGCGGCGCAAAACGCTCGTGCAAGCGCGCGTGGACGAGATCGCCGCCAGCATGCTCAAGGACGGCCAGCAGGTGCCGATCAAGGTGCGCCCCGACGGCGAGCGTTTCGTGCTGATCGAGGGCTTGCACCGGCTGGAAGCCGCCAAGGCGCTGGGCGAGGCCACCATCGTCGGCTACCGGGTGGATGCCAGGAAGCATTGATTTCGGCGCATTCGACGGCAATGAAAATCCCGTGATCCGCCATAATCCGGCCCACGCCCGTGGTATGCTACAGGCTGTCCGTAGCTGGGGTTTCGCCATGCATTTGCGCGCCTCAAGTCTGCTGCTCGCCGCCGGGCTCACCGCGCTGGCGCTCACCGCTGCCCGCGCCGATGTGCTGATCCGCGTCGACAAAGCCGCCCAGCTCATGACCGTTACCGTCGACGGCGCGCAGCGCTACGCCTGGAAGGTGTCGACCGGCATGGCCGACTACGACACCCCGGACGGCGAATTCCAGGCCTTCCGCATGGAGCGCGACCACTTCTCGCGCGAGTGGGACGACGCGCCGATGCCCTACTCGATCTTCTTCACCCAGGAAGGCCACGCCATCCACGGCAGCTTCGACGTCAAGCATCTCGGCCGCCCCGCCTCGCACGGCTGCGTGCGGCTATTGAAGGCGAACGCCGCCGTGCTGTTCGCGCTGGTAAAGGAGCAAGGGCTCAAGGCCACTAAAGTGTTGCTGACCGGCGAGATTCCCGACGCCGTGGTGGCGCGGCGCGATCCGGATTCGATCTACAGCGAGGAAGACACCAGCGCGCGGCCGCAGCGCGCGCGCACATCGCGCGGCCTGCGTGAAAATGATTATGGCGCGCCGCCTCCATATTATTACCGCGAGCGGCCTTACTACGCGCCGCGCCGTTCCTATGGCGGCTTCCCGTTCGGCTGGTGAGCTTGCCATGGCCAAATCCCGCAAACGCCGCACGACCAGGCGCCGCGCCAAACCGGGCGCGCGCGGCCGCGGCGGCTTCTTCCACATCCAGGTGCGGCCGAAGCGCGACTTCGTCAGCTTCCGCAATCAAGACGTCGGCGCGCGCGGCGGCATCGAGCGCGTCGCCGGACGGCGCGCCAACGGTTCCTGGGACACGCAGAAATGGCTGATCGGCAAGTCGGAGGCGCACCGCGCCGGCAAGCGGCTGGCGCCCGATACGGCGGCCGCGCGCAAGGTGCTGTCGCAGCTCGGCTCGCCGCCGCGCCATCTCGGCGGCGACCGCTTCATCGCCAAGCCGCGTCGCAAAATCCCGGCCAGCGAAAAGCCGACGCCGGCCATGCGCCGCGCGCAACTCGCCAATATCAAGAGGGCGCAGGCGGCGTTGCGCAAGCGGCGGCGGGCGCGCGCATGATCCGCAAGCTCGGCAGCGGCAAGTACCGGCTCTATTCGCGCAAGAAAAATCCGCGCACTGGCCGGCGCCGTAATCTCGGCACCTTCAGCTCACGCAAGGCGGCCGAGCAGCACGAGCGCGCGGTGCAGTATTTCAAGCGGCATTAAATAGCACAAAGCCCGGCGCGAAGCCGGGCTTTGCGTTGCTGTCGTGGTCGCGCCTGGATCAGGAGGCGTCGGCGTTGGGATCGCGCCGCATCATCAGGCGCACGTTCGGGTCGGGGTCGCGGCCGACGATCTGACCGTTGACCACCACGGTATAGGGGTCAACCGTAAGAGCGCCAGGATCACTTGGCGCGTAAGCTTGCGCCGCTGCCGCTTCCGGCGAGATCGCGTGGCGTTTCTGGGCAAACGCCGGCGACGCCACGAGCGTTGCCATCACGAAAGCAATCACGATTTTTTTCATTGCAAGACTCCAAAATGCCCCGTCTTGGCGGCGCTGCATCGGTCAAAATGTGATTCAAAAGGTGCTAGCGGACTACACATCCCGGTGATCCGGCGCCCAAACAAATTGCTTGGTTAAGTTGGATTTACCGGCAGCTGCGCGACTTGAGGGAATACCGACGCGACCTGGACATCCCGGTTCCGCGACTGAGCCCTTGTCCTCTCTATCCGTGATGCGCGACGCCGAGCGCGGCTTCTCCGCGTTCGAGAATGAGCGGCACGATCAGGTCTTCCTCGTCGTCGAGATGGCGGATCAGCCCCTTGATAAGCGCGCCGCTGGCGGCCGCGTAGGCGTCGCCGCAGCGGCGTAGCGCGTCGGCATTGCCCTGTAAGGCCCGCAATAGCGCATTCGCGGTATCCGCGGTCGCGGCCATGTCGGCGTGGATGGCGTGGTGGTCGCCTTCCAGCACGTCGAAGCCGCGCGCCAGCCGCTTATCGGCAGCGCGGAAGATCGGAAAATAATGCAGATCCTCGATCTGGTGATGTACGCCGAGCTGCGACAGCAGAAACTGCAGCCGCGGCACCAACTGGCGCGGGAATTCCGCGGCTGAGAACTCTCCCGCACGGAATTGCGTCTCGATCGCTTGGATCATGGTGGCGAGTTCGCGAAACATATCGTGGCGCGATAGCCAGAACCGCGCCATCTCGCCGAGATTGGCATGACGCTGCCATTGCTCGCGCGGAAAGCGCGCGATCAGCACGCGCAAATCCTCCGGCCAGCCGCTGCGGCGGGCCAGCGCGAGCGCCTCGGTGTCGGTAGCGTTGGGCGTTTCGATGGTCATCGCGCCTTTACATAGTCATCGCCGCGCCGTTCTCCAAACGTTGTCATGCGCGGGCTTGACCCGCGCATCCCGATTAGGAAGGCACCTTGCCCACCTAAGCGAGATGGCCGGGACAAGCCCGGCCATGACAGTTTAGTTTTACATATGACCACCACCGTCGCCCGCCTGGCCTGCGACCAGCCGACCGCCCGCCGGTTGGCGGCCTATCTCGGCGAAAGCCTCGACCCCGAAGGCACCGCCTGCGCTGCCTTCGAGGGCGATGGCGGGCAATGGCAAGTGGCGGTTCATTTCCGCGACAAGCCGGACAAAGCGAATTTGCGCGCGCTGGTCGCGATCGCCGCCGGCGAAGCGGCGGCGGCCGCGCTCACTATCGAGCCGGTCGCGCCGGCCGATTGGGTCAAGCAAAGCCTCGCTGGCCTGCGGCCGGTGCGCGCCGGCCGCTGCATCGTGCATGGCGCGCACGACCGCGCCAGCGTCAAGCCCAACGACATCGGCATCGAGATCGAGGCGGCGCTTGCCTTTGGCACCGGCCACCACGGCACCACGCGCGGCTGTTTGCTGGCGCTCGATGAATTGGCCAAGCGGCAGCGGGCCCGGCGGGTGCTCGACCTCGGCACCGGGTCGGGCGTGCTGGCGATCGCAGCGGCGAAACTCCTGCGCGCGCACGTCATCGCCAGCGACATCGACCCAGTCGCGGTCGAGGCCGCGCGCGCCAATGCGCGGCTCAATCACGCAGCCGCGGCGATCACCTTCGTGCGCGCCGCCGGCGCCAACGCCCGTGCCATCGCGACGGCACAGCCTTACGATCTGATTTTCGCCAATATTCTGCTTGGACCGCTGCTGCGGCTGGCGGTGCCGCTGCGCCGGCTCGCTGCGCCCGGCGCGCGCATGGTGCTGTCCGGCCTGTTGCCGGGCCACGCCAATGCCGTGCTCGCGATCTACCGCGCGCAGGGCTTCATGCTCGAACGCCGTATTGCGCTCGATGGCTGGGCCACGCTGGTGCTGAAGCGAAGATGACATCGTGCCCCGGACGCGGCGCAGCACGAGCGTCAGCGAAGTGACGCGCCGCAGATCCGGGGCCCAGCTTCAGTTTTCGAAAAGCAAGCTGTGTCCCGGGCGGGGATGACCGGGGCGGCTTCGCTGGTGAGAAGCTTAACGCTACCAGCCGCCGAACGGCATGTCGCCGGAGTCCGTCTTGACCAACCGGTTGCCGCGCTCATCGAAAGTGTAAGGCAGCAACCGCGTGTGCATCCTGATTTCGCGGCGGGCCTGCTCCATGCGCGCCTCGATCATCGCATCCAAAAATCGGGCGAACCAACTTTTGCGCGGCACGGCTGTTTTCGCGCGCCCAGCCTTTGCGGCCGGCTCGGCGGTGGGTACGCGGGTAACCCCATAAGTGACAGCAACCATTTTGTCTCTCCTTCTCGGAAGCGAAGCGTCGGCGAATTTCCCGGCGCTTGTCCCTGACTATTGCAGCGCAACATAAGCTATACCGCGCCTGCGAACATCTCACGACAATGCATGGAAGCCCTGTAACTACGGCATGAACCGATTAATAACCTGTAGAGATCGGTGTCATCATTGCGGCGAATTTAATGCACTGCACAAATTTGATTCATGAAAGTGATTCGTTGCCGAATTGATCGCCACGGCGATAAGATTTTTTCGCCAAGCTGCCTAAGGTCACGGCGCGCATGCCTTACCCGGCGCGCGGCGCATGCCTGCGTTGCTCGGCGCACGAAGCGCGCTAGAGTGCCGCCCATGTTCGAGGCCCGGTTTCAGACATTCGACGATTCGCACGAGCGCGCGGCAGCGCCGGCGCGCATTGCTGCCTTGCGCGCCGAGCTTAAGCGCCGCGGGCTGGACGGATTCGTGGTGCCGCGCACCGACCGCCAGCAGAACGAATACCTGCCGGCGAGCGAGGAGAGATTGGCCTGGCTCACCGGCTTCACCGGCTCGGCGGGCGCCGCCGCCGTGCTGGCCGAGCGCGCGGCGCTATTCGTGGACGGCCGCTACACCGTGCAGGCGGCGGCGCAGATCGATGCCAAACTCTTCGCCATCGAGCATCTGGTGGACTCACCGCCTGAGCAATGGCTCGAACAGAATCTCAAAAGCGGGGCGAAGCTCGGTTACGACCCCTGGCTGCACACATCGGAGAGCGCCGACAGGCTGCGCAAGGCCTGCGCCACCGTCGGCGCCGAATTGGTGGCGGTCGACAATAATCCGATCGACGCGCTGTGGAGCGACCGCCCGGCGCCGCCCGCCGGCCCCGTGAGCTTGCGCGACATCAAGCTCGCCGGCGAAAGCGCGGCCGACAAGTTCAAGCGCATCCAGGCCGAACTTAAAAAGCTGCGCGCCGATGTGCTGGTGGTGTCGGACCCGCAGAACGTCGCCTGGGCGTTCAACATCCGCGGCTCGGACATCGCGCATACGCCGCTGGCGCTCGCCTTCGCGGTTATTCCGCGCGAGGGCCGGCCGACGCTTTATGTGGAAGCGGCCAAGCTCGACAACAAAATGCGTCCAGCGCTGGAGGAGATCGCGGCGGTGCGCGCGCCCGCCGAGCTTGCCCGCGACCTTGCGCAACTCAAGGACAAGACCGTGCGGCTCGACCAGGCGAGCGCGGCCGACGCGCTCACGTGCTTGGTGGCCGGCAGCGGCGGCAAGCCGGTGCGCGGCGCCGATCCGATCGCGCTGATGAAGGCGGTGAAGAACCACGCCGAGATCGCCGGCTCGCGCGCCGCCCACAAGCGCGATGGCGTGGCGATGGCGCGCTTCCTGGCCTGGCTCGAGCGCGAGGCGCCGGCCGGCAAGCTGACCGAGATCGACGCGGTGGAGGCGCTGGAAAGCTTCCGCCGCGATAGCGGGCTATTGAAGGATATTTCGTTCTCGACCATCGCCGGGTCGGGACCGAACGGGGC
>Ga0208848_1000103_pt1 | contig 16027 bp, 13 predicted proteins | sample NGESurshal072012_2_FD_184455 | JGI IMG/M metagenome (GOLD analysis project Ga0208848, IMG submission 184455) | Arctic peat soil microbial communities from Barrow, Alaska - NGEE Surface sample 210-1 shallow-072012 (SPAdes) | ecosystem: Environmental > Terrestrial > Soil > Wetlands > Peat ... | reverse complement strand
CCAGCTTCGGCGGCATCGGCTCGAGCCGCGAGGTGATGATCGCCTCGCTCGCGGAACCCGCGATGCTGATGATCGTGTTTACGCTGGCGCTGGTCGCCGGCTCCACGCAGCTCTCGACCATGGCCGCCTACATGCTGTCGGGCGAAGAGGGCCTGCGGGTTTCGCTTGGCCTTGCGCTGCTCGCGCTGATCATGGTGGCGATCGCCGAGAACGCGCGCATCCCGATCGACAACCCGGCAACCCATCTCGAGCTCACCATGGTGCACGAGGCGATGGTGTTGGAATATTCCGGCCGCCACCTCGCGCTGATCGATCTGTCGTCCGAACTCAAACTGCTGCTCTATATCTCGCTGGTCGGCTGCCTGTTCGCGCCGTGGGGCATCGCCGGACCTGACGCCAGCGCGCCGGCGCACGCCATCGGCGTGGTCATATACATCGCGAAGCTCGCGGTCGGCGGCTTCCTGCTGGCCGTGTTCGAGACCGCGATCTCCAAAATGCGCGTGTTCAGGGTGCCGGCATTCCTGGGCGCGGCGCTGATGCTCGGCCTGCTCGCCACCTTGCTGATGTTCGTCTCGCGGAGCCTTTAGAGAATGCGTGGCATCTCCTTCGACGTCGCTCATATGCTGGCCGGCTCGCTGGTGCTGGTGAGCTTCATGCAGCTCTATCAGGACCGGCTCTATGCGCTGCTCAATATCTTCGCGTTGCATGCCTTGGTCCTGGCCGCATCGGTCGCCTGGCAGGCCTTCATCCAGGATGCGCCGCATCTCTACCTGACGGCGGTGATCGCGCTGGTGTTCAAGGCCATCGTCATCCCGGTGGCACTGCACCGGATCATCGTGCGTCTCGGCATCCACCGCGAGATCGAAACCGTGGTCGGAGTGGGCCCGGCCATGCTGCTCGGCATGGGGCTGGTCGCACTCGCCATGGTGGTGATGCTGCGGGTTACTGCGGAAGCCGATCCGCTGGCGCGCGAGGACCTCGCCTTCGCGCTTTCGGTGGTGCTGCTCGGCCTGTTGATGATGGTGACACGGCGAAACGCCGTGAGCCAGGTGATCGGCTTCATGTCGCTGGAAAACGGCCTGGTGCTGGCGGCGACCGGCGCCAAAGGCATGCCGCTGGTGGTCGAGATCAGCATCGCCTTTTCGGTGCTGATCGCCTTCATCGTCATCGGCATCTTCCTGTTCCGGATTCGAGAACGCTTCGACACCGTCGACGTGCAGGCGCTCGACCGTTTCCGCGGAGAGCGGCGATGATCATCGATGCGCTCAGCGGCGTTCTGCTGATTCCAGCCTTGTCGGCGTGCCTGCTCGCCGCCTTGCCCGGCTACCGTTTGACCTCGCGGCTCAATGTGCTGGCGGCATTCCTCAGCTTCGCAACCGCCGCGTCGCTTTTCGTCGTCGAGCCGCAGTCCGGCCCCTATCTGCTGGTGGATGACCTCAACAAGGTCTTCATCGTGCTGACCACCTTCGTGGCCTTCACCACCAGCGTGTTCAGCGCAAGCTATATCGGCCACGAGATCGAGATCGGCCGGCTGAAGTTAACTTACGTGCGCTTCTATCATTCCATGTACCAGGTGCTGATGTTCGGCATGAACCTCGCGCTGGTGGCCAACAATATCGGCCTGATGTGGGTCGCCATCGAGCTTGCCACGCTCACCACCGTGCTGATGGTCGGCATCTATCGCACGCACGAGGCGCTGGAAGCGGCCTGGAAATATTTCATCCTCGGCAGTGTTGGCATCGCGCTGGCGCTGTTCGGCACCATCCTGATCTACATGGCGGCACGGCCGGTGATCGGCGAAGGCCTCGAAGCCATGGTGTGGACCGTGCTGGTGGCGCACGCGGCGAAGTTCGATCCGGCGTTGCTCAATGTCGCCTTCGTGTTCCTGCTGCTCGGCTACGGCACCAAAGTCGGTCTCGCGCCGCTGCACGCCTGGCTGCCGGACGCGCATGCGGAAGGTCCGACGCCGATTTCGGCGGTACTATCCGGCCTGCTGTTGAACGTCGCGCTCTATGCGCTGCTGCGCTTCAAGATGCTGCTCGCGCTCAATCCAGTCGCGATCGCACCCGGCCCGCTGATGGTCACAATGGGGCTGATCTCCTGCGTGTTTGCCGCCTTCATGCTGTACCGGCGCCGCGACATCAAACGCATGTTCGCCTATTCCTCCATCGAGCACATGGGCATCATCGTGTTCGCCTTCGGCATGGGCGGTCCGCTCGCCAATTTCGCCGGCCTGCTGCACATGACTATGCATTCGCTGACCAAGTCGGCGATCTTCTTCGCGGTCGGTCACATCGCGCAGGTCAAGGGCACGCAGAAAATCGCCGACATGGGTGGGTTGACCGTGACCAATCCGGTGCTCGGCTGGGGTCTAGTGCTCGGCGTCGTCGCCATCGCCGGGCTGCCACCGCTCGGCATTTTCATGAGCGAATTCCTGGTGGTGAGCTCGACCTTCGCGCGCCAGCCGTGGCTGGTGATGATCCTGGTGTTCGGAATCCTGGTCGCACTCGGCGGACTGTTCCTGCGGCTCAACAGCATTGCGTTCGGCGAACCGCGCGGACCAACCGCGCCCGCGCAGGCGTCCTACGTGCCGATGTTTGCACATCTCGCCCTCGTGTTTATGGCGGGCATCTACATGCCGCCGGTGCTGGTCACCGGCTTCCAGAACGTCGCCAGGCTATTGGGATAGCGCGATGGCCTTGCTCGACAACATCCCGCATCGCGAAAAGGCCAAGCAGCACCGGCCGTGGCCGCGCGCCATCGTCACCGACGACGGCTGGCGCCAGGCGATCGATCAGCTGGCAGCCGGGCGCTGCACGCTGCTGGGACTTTGGGGCGACGCGCCGGATGTGCACATGGCGCTGATGGCTGAGAACTTCGACGATATCGCCGTGCTCAGCTATACCTGCAAGGACGCACAATATCCAAGCGTCGCCGCGCGCCACCCGCCGGCAATCCGGCTGGAACGCGCCATTCGCGATCTATTCGGGCTGGACGCTGTCGATGCGCCCGACACACGCACCTGGCTCGATCTCGGGTTCTGGGACGTACGCCATCCGCTCGGGAAAAAGCAGCCCGCGCAAAAGCCCGCGCCTTATGCCTTTCTGCCGGCGGAGGGCGAAGGCCTGCACCAGATTCCGGTCGGTCCCGTGCATGCCGGCATCATCGAGCCGGGCCATTTCCGCTTCACGGCCAATGGCGAGCATGTCGTGCGTCTGGAGCAGCGGCTCGGCTATGTGCACAAAGGCATCGAGTCATTGATGGCCGGCGCGACACTCGACGACGCGGCGAAGCTGGCCGGCCGCACCTCGGGCGACAGCACGGTCGCCTATGCTTTTGCGTTTGCGCAGGCGACTGAGGCCGCGCTGCAAGTGAAAGCGCCGCCGCGTGCGGTCTACTTGCGCGCGCTGATGGCGGAGCTCGAACGGCTGGCCAACCATTTCGGCGACATCGGCGCCATCTGCAACGACGCCTCGTTCTCGCTCATGCATGCGCAATGCGGTATCCTACGCGAGCGCACATTGCGCGCGGCGGAAGCCTGCTTCGGTCACCGGCTGATGATGGACGCGATCGTGCCCGGCGGTATCGCGCGCGATATTGCGGCGGACGGCGCGGCGCACGTGCAAGCCTTGCTCACCGAAGTCCGCCGCATGTTTCCGCGCCTGGTCGAGCTCTATGACAATACCGCCTCGCTGCAGGACCGCACCGTGAACACCGGCATCGTGAAGCCCGACTTCGTGCGCCAGTTCGGCGCCGGCGGTTATGTCGGACGCGCGTCGGGCCGCGCATTCGACGCGCGTCGCGTGCCGGGCTACGCCCCCTACATCGACCTCAGGTTTGACGTGCCGATCCTGGACGCCGGCGACGTCAATGCGCGGGTCTGGATCCGCATTCGCGAGGTCGAACAGAGCCTGGCGCTGATCGACCAGATCCTCGACGCGCTGCCGAACGGAAAAATTCAGGCCGCGATCGAAGCCAAGAGCAAGACTTGCGAAGGCCTTGGTCTCGTGGAAGCTTTCCGCGGCGACGTGCTGATCTGGCTGCGGCTCGACGGCAAGGGACGCGTCGAGCGCTGCCACCTGCGCGATGCGTCCTGGTTCCAGTGGCCGCTCTTGGAAGCCGCGATCGAGGGCAACATTGTCGCCGACTTCCCGCTCTGCAACAAATCGTTCAATTGCTCGTATTCGGGGCATGATCTTTAATGCGCAAGGCACTGTTCGAAAGCTTCATCTACGGCCCGCTCACCGAGCCGGCGCTTAAGCCCGACGAGGCCGGCCTCGCCGAGCTTGCGAAAGCTGTGAACCGCGCCGCCCGCGCCAAGCTCGGGCGCTCGCTCTCCATTCGCCACGTCGATGCCGGCTCCTGCAACGGCTGCGAGCTGGAGATCCATGCGCTGAGCAACGCGTTCTACGATCTCGAACGCTTCGGCTTTCATTTCGTTGCCTCGCCGCGCCATGCCGACGTGCTGATGGTGACCGGCCCGGTCAGCAAGAACATGCGCGAGGCCTTGCTGCGCACCTACAACGCAACGCCCGATCCGAAATGGGTGGTCGCCGTCGGCGCCTGCGCCATCGACGGCGGCCTGTTCGCCGCCGGCTATGCGGTCGAAGGCGGCGTCAACGACGTGGTGCCGGTCGATCTCACGATTCCCGGCTGCCCGCCGAATCCGAAAGCCTTGCTGGCCGGACTGCTGGCGCTGTTGCAGACCGCGTCCTAACCGCATAGGCCGGCCGACACAGCTACAGCCGCCGCAGTTAGACCGCCACCTTGGTGAGGAAACCTTCGACTTCGCTGCGCAGATTGGCGGCCGCCTTTTCTACCGATTCCGATGCGGCGAGCACAGTCTGCGCCAACTCTTGGGTTTCGGTGGTGGCGCCGGCCACTTCGCTCAATACCGTGACGATCAGCTTGGCGCCGCCGGCGGCGCTTGTCACATTTTGCGCAATCTCGCCGGTCGCGGCGCTCTGTTGCTGCACCGATGCCGCGACGGCGGCCGTATACTCATCGATCTCCTGCATGCGGTGGGCAATCCGCCCAATCGCTTCCACGGCCTTGTCGGTCGAGTTCTGCACTTCCATGATCTGGCTGGAAATATCCTCGGTCGCCTTCGCGGTCTGCACGGCGAGCGACTTCACCTCGGCAGCGACCACCGCGAAGCCGCGCCCTGCTTCGCCGGCGCGCGCCGCCTCGATGGTGGCATTGAGCGCCAGCAGATTGGTTTGCCCGGCAATATTGCGGATGAGCTTGGTGACATCGCCGATCTTCCGCGCGCCCTGCGCCGGCGCGCCAATATCCTGACTAGTCACCTGTGCTTCATCGACCGCGACCCGCACCACTTCGGTGGTCTGGTTGAGCCGGCGTCCGATCTCCGCGGTGGAACTCGACAATTCGTCGGCGGCAATCGCCGCGGACTCGACGTTGGTTGAGGCTTCGTTCGACGTCTGCACCGCGCTTTCGGCGCGTTGTGATGTATGGCCGGACGCGTTGAACAGGCTCGCCGCCGTCGCACGCATTTCGCCCGCGCTGTCGGCCACCGTTCGCAGAAGATTTTCGGCACGCTCGCGGAACGCCGAGATCGCGTTTTCGATGACGGCGCGGCGCTCTTCCTGATGTTGCATGGTCGTGCGTTGCTGCTCGGCCTGCCGCCGCTCGGTGATGTCCTCGTGCGTGCCGATCCAGCCGCCGCCCTTCATGGGGTGATTTGTGACCAGCAAAAGACGGCCGCCCTTGGACTTGACTTCGTGCACGATGGTACGTCCGAGTCCAACCGCGGTCAGAAATTCTTTGCGGTATACCTGCGGATCGCGAGAGAACGTGCCCTTGACGACCCGTTTCGCCAGCACCTCAGACAGCGTGGATCCCGGTTTTACGTCGGCCGGCGTCAATTCATACATTTTATAGTATTGCGCGTTGCACACGACCAGCCGCTCCGCGGCGTCGAACATGCACAGCCCTTGTGCCATGCTGTCGATAGCGGTGCGTGTCTGCTCGATTTCCCGGCTTTGACGTCGGGTGAGCATGGCGCCGGTCAGACTCATCGCAAACTGGGCAATGACCGCGGCGAGGACGGCGGTGAGTGCCGTTTCGGAAATGGTGGGGATGACTGCGGCGGCCCAGACGGGAGCAAAAACAATCAGCGCGCCGAAAACGAGCGCAAAAGAGGCAAGTCCGACCAGCAGAACCAGCGACGAGGCGCCTTTGACGCTGAGCGAGAAGAACATTCCGAACATAATTACATTGTCCGTATCGGCCGGGCGGATTATTCCCTGCCCGGCTTTTTTTTGCGGTTAATTGATGGTAAAGAAATCATTAACGGGGCGGCCGAACGCGGAGGAGAAATTCGTGAAGCTTGTGCTGTTCCAGACCGCGCCAGGCGCCGAGATATCGCCCGGAGTGTTCACGGGGCGCGGCATTGTCGACATCTCGGCGGTGGTGAAAAAAGGCTACACCCCGCAGTTGACCATGCAGGGCATAATCGACGAGTTCGAGCGCCTGCGCCCGGCGCTGGATAAGCTAGCCGGTGAAGGCAATGCCGTTCCGCTCGATCGAGTGCGCCTGCGGCCGCCGTTGCCCCGCCCCGGCAAGATTCTCGCCTGCATTGCCAATTACTGGGAGCATGCCCAGCGCGAGCCGCGCCCACTCAACATGTTCATGAAAAATCCCGACGCGGTGGTCGGGCCCGGCGACACCATCATGCTGCCCGAGTTTACCGTGCCGTGGATGTTCATGCACGAAGCCGAACTCGCCCTGGTGATCAAGGGGCCGGCCAAGATGGTGAAGGCCAAGGACTGGAAGCGCGCGGTGTTCGGTTATACCGCGATCATCGACGTGTCGGCGCGCGAGCAAGGCCGCAAAACCTGGCCGGCCAGCCCGCTCCCCAGCTGGCTCGGCAAGTCGTTCGATACCTTCGCGCCGATCGGCCCCTGCATCGCCACGGCGGACGAGATCGAGGACCCCAACGATCTGATCGTGCGGTTCTGGAATGTCGGCCAGCTCCGCCACAACTACAATACCGACGACATGGAACATCGCGTGCCAGAACTCATAGAATTCGCCACCACGGTGATGACCATGAACTCGGGCGATCTCATCGCCTGCGGCACAAATCACGAGGGTTTGGGCGCGTTGCAGGATGGAGAAACGGTGGAAATCGAAATCAAAAACATCGGCAAGATGGGTTTGAAAGTCTCCGATCCTCTGAAGAGAAAGTGGGAACGCGGTGTCTATATGGGCGTGGATTCCACCAATCCCGATGCGGTGAAGCGTCACCGGCCGCAGGGCGGCCCGCTCCCGCCATAAATGGATAAACTCTTATGGAATCAGCAAAAAATGAAATCCGCGACAATATGCAGATCGATTGGGACGCGCCCATCCGCATGGACGACGGCGTCGTCCTGCGCGCGGACGTGTATCGTCCTGTCGGCAAAGGGAAATTTCCGGTCATTCTGAGCTACGGCCCCTACGCCAAGGGCCTGTCGTTCCAGGAGGGCTACAAGAGCCAATGGGCGAGGTTGACCAAGGCCGCGCCAGAGGTACTGCAGAACTCGAGCAATTCGTACCAGAACTGGGAGTTAGTCGATCCAGAGAAATGGGTCCCGGACGGATTTGCTCTGGTCCGCGTCGACTCGCGCGGTGCCGGGCGTTCGCCGGGCACGCTCGACGTGTGGTCGGCGCGCGAGGCGCAGGATCTTTACGCTTGCGTCGAATGGGCGGGCACGCAGGCCTGGAGCAACGGCAAGGTCGGCATCAACGGCATTTCCTATTACGCAATGAACCAGTGGAACGTGGGTGCGCTGAAGCCGCCGCACCTCGTCGCACTGTGCATCTGGGAAGGCTCCTCCGACTATTACCGCGAGCTGTGCCGCCACGGCGGAATCCTGTGCGATTTTTTGAACAGTTGGCATCCGCGCCAGGTGGCGAGCGTGCAGCATGGCGTAGGCTCCCGCGGCGCCAAGAGCTTGGTGACTGGCGAGCCGGTCGCCGGACCCGAGACACTGCCCAAAGAGGAACTTGCCAAGCATTGCGCCGATACGCCGGGCGAACCGAAGCGCCGCCGGCTGCACGACGATTACTACGCCGAGCGCACCGCCGATTTCGCCCAGATTGAAGCGCCCTTGCTGTCGGCCGCCAATTGGGGCGGCGTGGGCCTGCACACGCGCGGAAATTTCGAAGGCTGGCTCGCCGCCGGCTCCCAGCAGAAATGGCTGGAGGTGCACGGCGATACCCACTTCACGCATTTCTACAGCAATTACGGTGAGACCCTGCAGAAGCGTTTCTTCGGCCATTTCCTCAAGGGCGAGGACACCGGCTGGAGCAAGCAGCCGCGCGTGTCGCTCAACATCCGCCATCCGAACGAAAAGTTTGTGCTGCGCGATGAAAACGAGTGGCCGCTGGCGCGCACGAAATGGACGAAATATTTCCTGCGGCCCGATGGACAAGGCCTTGGCCTCGACGCACCCACGGCCGCGACGGCGCTGAGCTATGAGACGATGGGTGACGGTCTCACCTTCCGCACGCCACCGCTGACCAAAAGCCTCGAGATCACTGGACCGGTCGCGGCCAAGCTTTGGGTGTCGTCGGAGACCACCGATGCCGACATCTTCCTGGTGCTGCGCCTGATCGATCCGGCCGGCAAGGACGTCACCTTCATCGGCTCCAACGACCCGCGCACGCCGGTCGGGCTGGGCTGGCTGCGCGCCTCGCATCGCAAGCTCGACCCGACCCTGTCGCGGCCCTACCGGCCCTGGCACACGCACGACAAGGAATGGCCGCTCAAACCCGGCGAGCCGGTCGAGCTCGACATCGAAATCTGGCCGACCTGTATCGTGGTGCCGCCCGGTTATCGGCTCGCGCTCACCATCCGCGGCAAGGACTATGAAGTGGACGGAACCGACGCGGCGCTGTCCAACGCCCCTTACCCGATGAAAGGTGTCGGCCCCTTTCTGCATATCGACCCGGACGATCGGGACCCTAAGATTTTCGCCTCCCGCAATACGCTGCACTTTACCGCCGACAAGGCGCCGTGCCTCTTGTTGCCGGTCATTCCCGAGGGGTAAGCTTCCTTCCAAAAGCTTACACAGGGAGGAGCCGATCATGAGGCGCATTGCTGCCGTTGCACTGGCCGTTCTTGGCCTGTTTGTCTTCGCGGCGCCGGTCTCGGCGCAAGAATATCCGAATCGCACCGTCACCATCATCGTGCCCTACCCGGCCGGCGGGCCTACCGACCAGCTCGCGCGCGTAGTTGCGAATGCATTCTCGAAGAAGTTCGGACAGAACGTTATCGTCGAGAACGTCAGCGGCGGCGGAACGATCATCGCCACAAACCGCGTCGCCAAGGCGATACCTGACGGCTACACGCTGTTGCTGCACAATCTGCAGATTTCCGCCAACCCCTCGCTTTACAAAACGATTCCGTTTGACACTGAAAAAGACCTGACACCGGTCATGTTCATCAATCGCAATCCTCTGGTGTTGATCGGGCGCAAGTCGCTCGAAGCCAATACGCTCACCGAACTCCTCGCCTTGATGAAAAAACAGCGCATGAAGGTGGCGATCCCGGGGTATGGCGCCACCGGGCATCTCACCACCGTGCTCTTAGAAGAGCAAGCAGGCGTCAAAGTCGACCTGATTCCCTACCGCGGCGGGGCGCCGATCATGACCGATCTCCTGGGCGACCATATCGACCTGTTCGTCGGCACGCCGCAGCAGTTCTTACAGCATGTCGCCACCGGCCAATTGAAGGCTTTCGGGATCACCGACAAGGAAAAGTCGCCGCAGTACCCAACCGCCGACAGCTTTGTAAAGCTGCTCGGACCTAAGCTTCAGATTTATTATTGGCAGGCGTTGTTCGCGCCGGCCGGAACGCCGGACGCGGTGATCAAGACGCTGAATTCGGCGCTGGAAGAAGTCGTTGTTAACGATCCGGCGATCGTCAAGATCTGGACCGACACGGGTGTCGAGGCCTTTCCGAAAGACGAACGTTCGCCGGCCGCCGGGCACGAGATTATGAAGAGCGAAATCGCGCGTTGGGGCCAGGTGGTCCGCGACAACAATATTCACGTGGATCAGTGACGGGGATCACGCCCTAGCGCGCCGGCTGCAACACCTGTTCGAGCCAGTCCCACATATAGGCCGAGCAGATGCTCTGGTTGTCGATCTGGCAGTGGTGATAGCCACCCTCGTCGCGGGTGAATATCTTCAACGTCTTTTGTTTCGAGCCGACGGCGTCGAAGCATTTTTGCGCCTCCGGCAACGGAATCTGCTCGTCGCCCTCGCCGTGCAGCATCAGGAACGGGCAGGTGATTTTCTGCACCACGCCATCGAGCTTGAACGGCGCCAGGCGTTTAAGCGCGTCGTCTTGCGACGTTGCGTTCAAAACCCACGCGATGTGCTGCGAGGCAACCGAGAGCGACGGCGTGTCCGCCTGCGCCAGGCGCTCGAAACGGTCGCGCCAGATTTTCTGGTAGTCCCATTGCGCGCCCCAGGCAAGGCAGCACGCGTAGCGCGGTTCGAACGCCGCCGCGCGCGGCGCGTAGTAGCCCCCTAAGCTGATCGCCATAACGCCGATGCGCTTGGCATCGACCTCCGGCCGCGAAGCCAGATAGTCAAAGGCCGGCGTCGCATAATGCTCGGTGTCATGACGCAAGTAGAGACCGCGAAAGCGGATGCTTTCACCATTGCCCGGACCGTCCACGATCAAACAAGCAATGCCACGGGAAACCAGATCGGCGACGCCCTTGAAATATTGAATTTCCTTGGTGATATCGAGGCCGTCGAAGAACACCATTGCCGGCACCTTGCCGCCGCGGTTGGCCGGTTCGGCACGCACATAGATCGCCGGCAGGCTGGCGCCTTCATAGGGAACCTCCACGTGCTCCAGGCGCGGCCGCTTGATGTATTTCGCCGCGTCGCGCAGGCAATGCACCCCGCGCCTATAGGCGTCGTTGCCTTCCTTGCTCTTCGGTTGCAGGAAGCGCTCGCCGACATGGTAATAGGCGCTGGCGCGCTGGAGATATTGCGCGCCGCTCACCGCATGGCCGGCGACGATGCGTTCGCGGCCACGGTCCTCGACGGCGCGCGCTTCGCACGACCATTCGCGGAACCAGGCGTCATCGTCGCCGACGACTTTCTTGAGCCGCAGCCCGATGCGATTGACCTCGCCGATTTCCGCGCCGCCCCACGGCGCCATGTTCAGCCCGATCAGGAGCCCGTGCGACCAACGATAATTTTCCGGGAAATAGGTGAAAGACAATTCTTCCGGCGCGGCAGCCATACGCGTACTCCCTCAGAAACGGCAGCAGATCAGTCTTTATCGGGCCGGAACTTGGTTTCCGGTTTGAGGCCCTTGCGCTTTTGCTTTGCGCTGATCAGGCCGTTCTCGAGATAGCGGCCGAGCGCGGCCCGCTTGGCGGCTTCATCCCATTGCGGCAGCCAGTCACCGAGCGAATAGCCGAACCAAGGTGGCTGCGGGCGCAACGGTTCGAAGCCGAGCTCGTTCCAAATCGCCTTGGCCCGCTCCATGTATTCCTGCTTCGGCAAGGCCAGCGGCGGCATGTTGCCCTTCATGGTGGCATCCATCAGCAGCGTCGAATCTTCTTCCTGATCGTGCTCGCGCTTGGGTCCATGGCCCTGGCCGCGGTGCGGCACTATTTGCACGTCCTCGACCGGGTTCATGCGATAGGCCATCGCCCATAGCAGGGCATCGGCGTTGTCGGCCGAGATGTCCTCGTTGACCGCGATGCAAATCTTGCCGCAATCGGCCTTGAAGAAGGCGGCGCCGCGCAGCGCGCGCCAGACTTCCGTGCGCGACATGCCCTTCTCGACCGTGACGATGATAACGCGCAACAGACCGGTCAGCGGCTCATGCAAGGCGACGCGCTTGACGCCGCGAATGCCCAGTGTGTTACGAAGATGCGACAAAAATAGCGGCTCATAGGCCACGCGCTTGATCACGCTCGATTCGCTCGGCGCCACCTGGCTGATGTAGGACGGAATGATCGGCTTCTTGCGATGGGTGATCGCGGTCACCTGCATCGGCATGTTGAATTCCTCGAGTGCCACGTGGCCATGCGACTCGCCGAACGGCGCTTCCGGTTCCAGATATTCGGTGTCTATCAGCCCCTCGATCACGAGTTCGGATTCGGCCGGCACCAGCAGGTCGACCGTGCGCGCGCGCACGACATTGATCGGCTCGCCGGCAAGGCCGCCGGCAACGGTGAATTCATCGACACCGATCGGCAGCTTCTGCGGCCCCATGAACGCCACATAAGGCGGGCAGCCGAGCACGATGGCGCAGGGCATCGGTTCGCCGCGCTTCTGGTACTTGATATAATGCTGGTAGCCGCCGGCGCCGCCGACGCGCGTCGCCATCCGCACCACCAGCCGGTCCGGCGCTTTCAACGCCGCGCGATAGGTGCCCATGTTCTGAATGCCGGTCTCGGGATCGCGCGTGATGACGTTAGTCGCGGTCAGCGTCGGCGCGCTGTCGAAGCCCGGCGTCGAGACTGGGATCGGCAGCCTGTCGAGGCCATGGCCTTCGCCCTGCAGCGCTTTGCCCTCGATCACGACCTCGTGGCAAACCGCCGCGTTGACCAGCCGCGGCTCGATCGGATTGGCGATAGCGTGATCCCACTTGGCCTGGATATCCCCGACCTTTGCATCCATGCCGATGCTGTAAATCTCCGGATTGGCCGCGATGGCGCCGACCACGACCGGAATATCGTATTTGCGCCCGAGTCCGTCAGTGACGTTGGTGAACAGGAAGGCCTTGCGATTTTCCTCGTCGAGGCCGCCGACGAACTGCCAGCGCACCAGCGGATGCAATTCCGAATCCTTGTCGATCGGCCGCTCGATGGTGCGGACGAGGCCCCGTTTCTCCAAGACCTGCAGATGCTCGTGAAGATCTCGATAGCGTCGCGTGGCTTGCGTCATGTTGTCGTTCCCGCGGACCCCGTATTGACTATGCCGGCTTGCGTTTGAGCAGGAAGGCCTGGAGAGCCTCCTGCACCACCTCGCCGCGTTGATTGAGAACCTTCAGTTCGCGCTTCATCACCCCGCGCTCGGGGTTCGACGTTTCGCGCTTCTCCAGCACCTTGATCCGGGCATGAATGGTGTCGCCCGGCTTCACCGGTTTGGTGAACTTTAAGCTATCGAAGCCGAGAAAGGCGATCAGCGTGTCATCGTAGAGGTGGAGCTGGAATAGCAGGCCCGCCGCGATGCCATAGACCAGCGGCCCATGGGCGATGCGGCCGCCGAATTGCGTCTGCTTGCCGTACTCTTCATTTGTATGCAGCGGATTGTAGTCGCCCGATAATCCCGCGTACATGACGATATCGGCTTCAGTGACGGTGCGCGCCGGACTTTCGAATTCCGCACCGATCTCCCATTCCTCCCAGTAGAGCCCTCGCATCGCGGGTTTCCTCATCGCAAATGAACTAGTTTATGGCGCCGTCCTCGCGCAGGACCGCGATCTCTTTTGCCGAAAGACGCAGCAGCATTTTCAAAACGGCATCAGTATGTTCGCCCAGCATTGGCGCCGGTCGCGAAATCGTGCCGGACACCTTCGACATCTTAATCGGGTTGCCGGGCAGCCGCACCTTTCCAACCTGCGGATGATCGTATTCTACGATCATCTCGCGCTCCTTGACCGGCGGCTCGGAAAAGGCGGCGTCGACGTTATTAACCGGCGCCGCCGGCACGTCGGCGGCGCGCAGCCGCGCAAGCCAGTCGGCGACCGTCCTGGTACGGAAGATTTGCTCGAGACGCGGCACCAGCACGTCGCGGTGTTTCACGCGGCTCGCATTATCGGCAAAGCGCGGATCGCCGGCGAGATCGGGATGGTCGAGCACGGCGCACAGCTTGCGCCAGAAGATTTCCTGCCGCGTGGCGACGACGATGTAACCATCCGCGGTCGCAAAGGCCTGCCACGGAACGGAATAGTCGTGCGCCGAGCCGGGTGGCTTCGGCACCTCGCCGTTGGTCAGCCACATGGTGCCGATGTAGCTCAACAGATGCAGCATGGTGTCAAACATCGAGATCTCGATCCGGCGCCCTTGCCCGGTCCGTTCGCGGTCGAACAGCGCGGCCAATATCCCCTTGCACGCATAAATCCCGCCGCTGAGATCGGCGAGCGGAATGCCGACGCGGACCGGCGGACGTCCGAGCTCGCCGGTGATGGCCATATGGCCGCTGATCGCCTGGATGTTGAGGTCGAGCGCCGGATAGTCCTTGTATTCGCCGGCGCTGCCGAAGCCGGTGACGGAGCATTGGATGATACGCGGGTTGATGCGGCTCAGCGTCGGGTAATCGATTGCGAGACGTTCGAGGACGCCGGGACGAAAGTTATCGATCACGACATCAGATACCTTCACCAGATCGTAGAAGAGCTGGCGCCCTGCCGCATTCTTAAGGTTGATCACGATGCTCTGCTTGTTCCGATTGAACGTGAGGAACAATCCGCTCAAGCCCTGGTAGGGAGCAACCGAAGGGGTGCGGCCGAGATCGCCCTCCGGGGCCTCCACCTTGATCACCTCGGCTCCAAGGTCGGAGAGCACCTGACCGCCATAGGTTCCGGCGATGATCTGGCCGAGCTCCAGTATCCTGACGCCCTCAAGCGGATGCGACATCGATCACAGTCCCAATCCGCGCGCGATGATGTTGCGCTGAATCTCCGAGGTACCCGCCCCGATAACGGCGAGGCGCGAATCGCGAAAGAAGCGCTGCATTGGATATTCCATACAGTAGCCGTAGCCGCCGAGAATCTGCAGGCCAAGGTCGGAGACCGCCTTATAGGCCTCGCCGGTATAAAGCTTGAGCACCGCCGCGTCTTGACGTGTCGCTGTTCCCTGCGACATCAGCCATGCGAATCGGTAGACCAGCGTGCGCGACACATCGAGCATGACCTTCATATCTGCAAGCTTGTGCGAGATCGCCTGGAACTCACCGATCCGCCGTCCGAACTGCTTGCGGCTCTTCGCATAGTCGAGAGCGTATTCGAACGCCGCGGAGGCTGCCCCCGTGCGCGCGGCGGAAAGGCAGAGCCGCTCGTACCATAGATAGACATCGACCGCGTCCCAGCCGCGATCGACCTCGCCCAGCAAGGCCGAGGCGGGCACTTTCACGCCGCTATAGAAAACCTGAGTGGTGCCGATGGCGCGTTGGCCCAGCGTCGCGATCTTGCGGACCTCGATTCCGGGCAACTTGGTATCGACGAGAAAATTGGTGATGCCGTGCTGCTTCTTGGCGCCTGTCGATGTGCGCGTTACCAGCAGGCAATAGTCGCTGATATCCATGCCGGAGGTGAAAATCTTCTGTCCGTCGATCACATAGCCGCCATCGGTCGCTTTGGCGCGGGTGGTCAGGGCGGCGGCGTCGGAGCCGGATTCCGGCTCGCTCAGCCCGAAGCAGAATGAAAGCTCGCCGCGCGCGATCTTGGGCAGCAACGCCTGCTTTTGCTCAGGTGTGCCGTGCTGCAACACCGCGTAGCCGCCGTAAGTAAGCGTCCGGAACAGCCACACCGCCAGCTCTTCGAAGTGCCTGCCGGTCTCTTCCAGAAGGATGGCCAGGTCGATTGCCGAACCGCCGGTGCCGCCAAACTCGACGGGGATCGCTAGGCCGAACCATCCGTGCTCGGCGAGCGCCTGGTAGGCTTCGCGCGGCGGCCGCGCCTCGTTGTCACAGCGCGCGGCATAGTCCGGCGGGCAGACATGATCGAGCAGTTCCTTCGCGTGCGCGCGCAACGCCTCCTGGTCCTGTGAGAAGGAAAAGTCCATTGTCCGTCACCGCGGTCGGTCGAGTTTAGCGAGTTCGAGGACGCGCCGGGCGCGCTGGGCCATGGCGTAGTCCACCAGTTTGCCGTCGACGGCGATCGCGGCGGTGCCCGCCTTTTCCGCGGCCGCGAACTCGACCACCACCTTTTGATAATAGGCGACCTCGAGTTCGGGCACGGCATAGGCGCTTTTGACCGGCGCAATCTGTTTGGGATGAATGACGGTGCGGCCGATATAGCCGAGGCGCGCCGACAGGCGAG
>Ga0208848_1000102_pt1 | contig 16046 bp, 15 predicted proteins | sample NGESurshal072012_2_FD_184455 | JGI IMG/M metagenome (GOLD analysis project Ga0208848, IMG submission 184455) | Arctic peat soil microbial communities from Barrow, Alaska - NGEE Surface sample 210-1 shallow-072012 (SPAdes) | ecosystem: Environmental > Terrestrial > Soil > Wetlands > Peat ... | reverse complement strand
CAGTCACTGGGGGCAGGGGTGTGACGCCGGCGGTCTTCAGGGCCGCGATGGCGCCGCCGGCGGTGCCGTCGTTGGCTGCCAGCACGCCGTCAACCTTGTTGTTCAGGGCGGTGAGCGCTCCTGCCATCTCGGTCTGGGCCGTGGCCGCGAGCCACCCGGGTGTGTCGTATTCCTTCTTGATGCTGACCTTGCCGTCGAGGACGCTGTGCGCGCCCTGCTTGAACAGCTTGGCGTTGTTGTCGGCCGGGTCGCCGTTGATCATCACGACGCTGGCGTTGGTCTTGCTGCCCAAGGCCGTGAGCAGGGCGTTGCCCTGCAGCGCGCCGACTGCGGCGTTGTCGAACGACAGGTAGTAGTTGAGGTCAGCGGTGTTCAAGACCAGCCGGTCGTACGAGATGACCGGGATGTTGGCCGCCTTCGCCGCGGTCACGATGGCCGCCGCTGCGGCGCCGTCCACCGGGTCGAGCACGATCACGCTGTCGCCGTTGGTAATGGCAGCCTGGGCCTGCGTCAACTGCGTCGGTGCGTCCTGCTTGGCGTTCTTGTAGTCGAGCGTGCAGGTCGAGCACAGCGACGCCAGCTTGGCCTTGAAGTAAGGCATGTCCTTGGTGTCATAACGTGCGGTTGTCGATTCGGGCAGCAGGAGGGCGATCTTCTTGCCCGCGGTCCCACTGCTCGAGCTGCTCCCGCCGCATGCCATGAGGACCATCCCCACGAGCACAAAGGCGGGCACGAACTTGAATAGCTTCATGCGCACTTACCTCTCAGAATCGTTTCCCTGCTGCCTTCTTCCCGAAGCTTTCGTTCCGGGGCGAGAGCGCGCCGGCAGCAGGTCCTACTCAGCAGCTGGGCGGACACGCGCCGCCTGCGAAGAGCATTACTCACACTCGGGGGTTTGTCAAGAGATCGGTTAACGAGCGGGGCGATTTTGTCCGGAGTCTTGACAAACAAGACGGGGTCGCCATGATTTCCCCTGCAGGGCGTGGACAGGAGAACTAGTACCAAGAACGGAGATGGGACGCTCGCATGGCTGCGCGAGCGCAACCGCGAGCGGGTGATCGAGGTCCTGCGGATGCAGGGACGCACCAGCCAGGCGGAGATCGCCCGAACAACCGGCCTGTCCCGCACCACGGTTTCCACCCTGGTTGCGGAGCTCAAAGATTCGGGTCTTGTGTTCCGCGCTGACGGGCCGGCATCGAAAGCGCGGGGCGGGCGACCGGGCGTTCAGCTCATGCTGCAGGACTCGGCCAAAGCCGTGATCGGCATCGACTTCGGACACAGTCACGTCCAGGTGGCTGTCGCTGATCTGGCTCACAAAGTGCTTGCCGAGCGCATGTGTGCGCTCGATGTCAACCGCCGCGCCGCGGATGCCCTCGAAGCGTCAGCCAGCATGGTCGATGAGGTGCTTGTTGATGCGGGAGTGCAGCGTTCTGCCGTCATCTGCGCCGGCATCGGAATCCCAGGCCCCGTCGACCGGGCGCGCGGGACGGTGGGGTCGGCGACGATTCTTCCGGGCTGGCTCGGTATTCGCATCGCAGACGAGATGGAAAGGCGTCTCGGCCTGTCGGTCGAGATCGAGAACGATGCCAACTGCGGCGCACTGGCAGAGCTGATGTGGGGTGCCGGGCGCGACTGCTCTAACTTCGCTTACATCAAGGTCGCGACCGGCATCGGTGCCGGGCTCGTCGTCGACGGTAGGCTCCTGCGGGGAGCGTCCGGAACCGCCGGCGAGATCGGGCATACGACCCTCGACGCGTCGGGCGCTCTTTGCTACTGCGGGAACCGCGGGTGCCTCGAGACGGAAGCCGCGGGCCCCGCGATCATCCAACTTGTCGGGCGCCTTGGCGGGGAGGTCCCCACCCTGTCGCAAATCGTTGAGATTGCGATCACGGGTGACGTGCGCTGCCGCCGGGCAATCTCAGATGCGGGTCGGGAGATCGGGGTTGCGATCGCCGGCTTGTGCAACCTGATCAATCCCGAGCGGGTGGTCATCGGCGGCCTCCTGAGCCGGGCCGGCGAGCTACTCCTACAGCCGATCCGCGAGTCGATCCGGCGCCATGCCGTGCTTGCTGCTGCCGAACGGGTCGAGGTCGTGCCTGCGCTACTTGTGGAACGGGCCGAGCTGCTGGGCTCGCTCGCGCTGGCCTTGCAAGCTTCGAGCGAGCGAGTCACGAGGGTCGGTACCTAGGAGAACCTGCCGGTTGCCGCAGGGTGTCAAGTGCGGCACCCGGTGCCCAATTGATGAATTTCGCGATCCCGGCTACGGTTTGATAGTAGATGCAGATCGCTGCCGCTCTTTTTGGAATCATCTTCGTGGGGGTCGTGCTCAGGGATGCCTTCGAGACGATCATCCTTCCGCGCCGCGTTTCGGGCCCTCGACTGTCAAAGGTCTTCTATCAACTCACGTGGAGACCCTGGTCCGCAGCAGCTCGCCGCATGCGCGGTGGTGAGTGGCGGGAAACCTTCCTCAGCACGTACGGGCCGCTGTCCTTGCTCATCCTGTTCGTTCTGTGGGGCGCCATCCTGGTCATCGGCTTCGGCGCGTTGCTGTGGGCAGTCGGGTTCGACGCGAATCTTTCAGGCCCAGACCACCTTTACGTCAGCGGGACCACATTCACGACGCTGGGCATCGGAGACTTCACGCCGAAAACCGACCTGGCGCGATTCGTGACGGTGGTCGAAGCCGGCACCGGGTTCGGCTTCCTCGCCGTCCTCATCTCGTACCTGCCCGTTCTGTATCAGAGCTTCTCGCGGCGGGAGGTCGCGATCTCCATGCTCGACGAGTGGGCCGGCTCACCTCCGAGCGCCGGCGACCTGCTGCGCCGCGCGGCCGAGTCAGGCGAGATGGCCGAGCTGTTGCCGCTGATGGCGCGATGGGAGGAGTGGGCGGCGGAGCTGCTCGAGAGCCAACTCTCGTACCAGGTGCTCAGCTACTTCCGCTCGCAGCACGAGAACCAGTCCTGGGTCGCCGCGCTGACCGCGATCATGGACTTCTCCGCGCTGTGGCAGGCGAGCAAGGCGCACGGCAAGTCGTGGCAGGCACGGCGCGTGTACGCCATCGGCCGGCACGCCCTCGGCGACCTCAGCCAGGTGCTGCATGCGGCGCCTGAGTTCGACGCACCCGACCGCCTGTCCCAGGCTGAGCTCGCTGCGCTGCACGACGCCATCACGGCGGCGGGTATCGACATCGAACTGGCCGCCTTTCGCGAGCGGCTCAACGCTTTGCGCAAGGGCTACGAGCCCTACGCGATCGCTCTGGGTCATGAGCTGTTGATGGAGCTGCCGCCCTGGATGCCGCTCGAGGAGCGCCAGGACAACTGGGAGACGACGGCATGGGAGGGCGCGGCGCCGGGGGAGTCCCTCCATTAGGCAGATTCCTCCCCGCTCGCCGGGGAGGTGCCCGGCGAAGCCGGGCGGAGGGGGGACCCCCTGCATTAGGCAGATTCCTCCCCGCTCGCCGGGGAGGTGCCCGGCGAAGCCGGGCGGAGGGGGGACCCCCTCCCTACAAAACCTTGGATAGAAACGACCGCGTGCGCTCGTGCTGGGGATTTGCGAGTACTTCGCGAGGCTTCCCGGTTTCGACGATCACCCCGCCGTCCATGAAGACGAGGCTGTCACCGACCTCGCGAGCAAAGCCCATCTCGTGCGTCACCACGACCATGGTCATGCCGTCCTTGGCCAGGCTGCGCATGACGTCGAGCACGTCGCCGACCAGCTCGGGGTCCAGCGCAGAGGTGGGTTCGTCGAAGAGCATCAGCTTCGGCTGCATCGCCAGAGCTCGGGCGATCGCCACGCGCTGCTGCTGGCCGCCGGACAGCTGGTTGGGATAGTCGTCGACCTTGTCGGCGAGACCCACCCGGTCCAGCAGGCCGCGCGCCCGGGTTACGGCCGTGGCCCGGCTCTCCTTCTTGACCCGGATAGGGGCCTCCACGATGTTCTCCAGCGCCGTCATATGAGGGAACAGGTTGAAGCGCTGGAAGACCATGCCGATCTCGGACCGCTTCTGGCAGATCTCACGGTCAGGCAGTTCGTGAAGCTTGTCGCCCCGTTGGCGATAGCCGACCAGCTCTCCATCGACCGACAGCCGGCCCGCGTCGATCTTCTCCAGGTGATTGATGCAGCGAAGGAACGTGCTCTTGCCGGAACCCGACGGCCCGATCATGCACATCACCTCCTTCGGATAGACCTCGAGGTCGATGCCGCGGAGGACCTCGAGCCGGCCGTAGCTTTTGTGGACAGCCTCCGCCTTGACCATGGGAGTGTTGCTCATATCAGCCTGTTGCGCTCACGGCCGGTGGGCGTGAACGGCTCCGCCGGTGTCGGGGGCGGCAGATGGCCTGTGACCAACATGCGCCGCAGCCTCTGGAGCGGGGTAGGGGGCAGCTCGCGCTGCGATCCGCGGCCGAAGTAGCGCTCCAGGTAGTACTGCCCGACGGTCAGGATCGAGGTCATGACGAGGTACCAGACGCTGGCCACGATGAGCAGCTCGATGACGGCGAAATTGGCGCTCGCGATCTGCGTCGCTCGAGTGAACAGCTCAGGCACCGCCGCCACGAAAGCCAGTGAGCTGGTCTTGAGCATGGAGATGGTTTCGTTGCCGGTGGGCGGGGTGATCACCCGCATCGCTTGGGGCAGGACGATGCGGCGCATCACCTGCAGTCGAGTCATACCGAGAGCCTGGGCGGCCTCGGTCTGACCCTGCTCGACCGAGATGATGCCCGCGCGGACGATCTCGGCCATATAAGCCCCCTCGTTGAGGCCAAGACCGAAGGCGGCCGCCAGGAACGGGCTGATCAGCGAGTTGGTGTTGGCCTGCCACCAGATCGGGGTGCCCGGGATACCAAGCCCGATGTGAGGAAGGACGAGGTTGAGGTTGTACCAGAAGAAGATCTGGACCAGGACCGGAGTGCCCCGAAAGAACCAGATGTAGAACCAGCTCACCCACGAGACCACCGGATTGGGTGAGATTCGCATCACGGCCAGGACGACCCCGAGCACGATGCCGAGCACCATCGCGAAGACCGTGAGCTCGAGCGTGATCAGGATTCCCTCTCGAATCAGCCGCCCAAAGAGGTATGTCCCGACGAACTCCCATCGCAGATTCGGGGCGGTGATGACGGTGTAGACGATCTCGGCGCCGAACGCAAGGACCAGTGCGGCAGCGACCCACCGGCTGTAATGCCGGACCGGGACCGCCTTGATCGCCTCGGGCCGCCCCCCAGCTCGTGAGCCAGGCGACGGGCCGGTGGCGAACTCGGTCACTTCAAATCGTTGTGATTACCTCAGTACGAAGGTACGCACGTTGGGCCGATGGAGTTGTTGTTGTTGACCGCCACGTCCGAGCTGGTGATGGCGCCATCTGCGACATTCCAGTTCTTGAGGATGTTGGTGTAGTAGCTGTTGTTGTCCATCAGGTATTTGACCGCGTCCGTGATCGGCTTCTCGAGAGCGCTGCCCTTGACCATCGCGATTCCGTACGGCGCGACGCTGCACGCCTGGCCACCGATCTTCACCTGGCCGTTCAGCTGCTTGACCTGGTAGTCCGCGACGGGCTGGTCGAGCCAGCCGAAGTCGGCCCGGCCGGAGAGAAGAGCTGAGTTGGCCTCGGTCTGGGTTCCGAAGCTCAGCACCTTGATGTCCTGTTTGCCCGCGGCCTGGCAGTTGTTCTTGTCACCGGCGATCGCGGTGCCGCCGACCGACTGGCCCATGAAGCCCCAGGCGTCGCTCTCCTCGGTCGTACCCGACTCCACCGCGACGTTGTGGCCGCACATGTCGACCGCGGTGCTGATCGTCGCCCCGCCGACCTTCACCAGCCATGCTTCACCGGCCTTGTAGTAGGTGACGAAGTCGATACCGTTGTTCTCGCGCGATTGCGTGGGACTCCAGCTCGAGATGCTGAACGCGTAGCGCGGCTTGTCGCCACCCGCCACCTCGCTCGGCGTGCTGGCTTTGAGCTGGGCGATGATGTCGTCGAAGGTGACGTTGTTGAACGTGCAGACGAGGCCCATCACCTTGCAGATCGCGTTGCCGAGGTCGATATCCCAACCCTGGATAGCGCCCGTGTCCGGGTTGATGAATTCGTTGGGTGCGTACGTTGCGTCGGTGGCGATCTGAAGCGGACCGCTGATCGATGCGGGGACTTCGCTCGCGATGCTGGCGACCTTGCTCGGGCCGCCGGCCGTGGTGGTCGTGGCTGTGGATGACCCGCCGCACGCGGCGAGCAGGATGGCCGCAGCGATCGCCAAAGTCGGTATCCGTGCGCTCATTGCAAAGCCTCTCCCTCAGCAGCGTCTGTTGGCTGGCACGCATTGTAATTCGCGCTCGGTGGCCACGCTTACCGCTCCTCCGTATGGTTCAGGCCCGCCCAGGCGTGCATACATCACGGAGGAGATGGGCTGAACCGGGTAGGCGGCGGCCCTATCATCGAGACCGATGACAGTAAAGCGCGCTTGGTTGGCCGTCCTCGGGGTGGCCATGCTCGGCTCACAGGCCGGACACCTGCTCGCCTACGAGGTCCGTTTCGGAGCCGCCGCGACGCAGATGCAGAGCTCCGGCGCGCACGCCTACTTTCCCGGAGTGGTGCGCACCAGCCTGGGTGTGATCGCGGCATTGGTCCTGGCAGGCCTGTTCTTGGTCGGCCTGGCGCGAATTCTCAACGGCCGGTCGGTTCGATCTGACTCTGCCCCCAACCTCTTGCGCCTCGTCGCTGTGCTCTACACCCTCCAGCTCGCCTGGTTCGCCGGGCAGGAAGTGGGCGAAGCGCTGCTGGCCGGCATGCCGGTCGACTCGGTGGCGCATCTGCTGCTGTGGGGGACGCTGGGTCAGCTTCCCATCGCAGTGATCGCTGCAGCCAGCCTGCGCTGGCTTATGGCCCGCTTCGAATCCGCCATCACCGAGATTCGCGTCGCGTTGGCAGCAGTCTCCAAGCCGCTTTCACCACGCATCGCGATTGCCGTCTCCGTCTGGTGCCACGACAACCCCGCGCTCATGCTCAGGTCCGTGGCGGGCGCGTCGCTCGCCAAACGGGGGCCACCCTCCTCTCTGCTCTTAATCAGCTCGAACTGATCGCAGGTGCGCGTACGCGCGCATAACAAAGGGAGGAAACAATGAGTCGTGCTCGTCTCGCCGTGGCAGTCGGCGTGCTTTTAGTGTTCGCCGCGGTCGGCGGCATCATCATCGTGGCGAATCAACACCATGGGGGCCAGAGCGTGACCTTCAATGTCACGGTCACCGGCGCCAAGAAGATGACGCCGAGCAATCTCGCCGCCCATCAAAACGACACCGTGACGATCAATATCACCAGCGACACCGACGGTGAGGTCCACCTGCACCTCTACGACATCCCCTTCGACACGAAAGCCGGCCAGACGGTGACCCACACGTTCAAAGCCGACAAGACGGGCAACTGCGCCATTGAATGGGAGAGCACCAGCACCCCGCTAGGCCAGTTGACGGTCAGTCCATGATGGCGTCCGGCATCATCCTGCACGGATTCGGACCGCGCTACGACCTTCCGATCTCGCTTGCCCTCTACCTCTATGCGGCAGCCGGCGTGGTCGTGATCTCTTTCGTGCTCGTCGTCCTGTTCGCTGGCGACCAGGTGGGCGCCAAGGCGCTCCAGTACCCGCGCAGGGCGGTGCCGGCGCTGAGCTCGGCTGCCCACAGCGGCTGGCCGCGGATTGTCGGCGGGACGATCGGGGTCGCAGGACTCCTGGCTATCGTGATCACAGGACTGTTCGGCTCGGCCAACCCCTTGTACAACCCCTCGGAGTACCTGACCTGGATCTATTTCTGGGCCGGGCTCGTCATCCTCAGCGGCCTGGTCGGAAACCTGTGGTACCTGCTCAACCCGTGGGCCGCCTTCTATGACGCGCTGAGGTTGGTGCGACTCGGGCCCGTATGGAAGCTGCCCAACGTCGGCGTCTGGCCTGCGGCCGCGGCCTACTTCTCGTTCGCCTGTCTTGAGCTCACGACTGGTATGGCCAACCGTCCGTGGCTTGTCGCCACCGTCGCCCTTGTCTATTCGGCCGTGACCCTTGCGGGCATGATCGTGTTCGGGCGCGACGAATGGCTCGAGCACTGCGAGGGCTTCACCGTCCTCTTCGGCATCATCGGCCGTTTTGGACCCGTTGAGGCTGAACGCGACGAAGCCGGTCGGATCAGCACGGTCTATCTCCGGCCGTGGGGCGTGGGCCTGCTCAAGCCGTCACCGACGGGCTGGGACCGGGTCGTCTTCGTGATCCTCATGCTCTCGACGCTTGCTTTCGACGGCATCCTTGCCACCCCCGCGTGGCAGGACTTCACAGTCGCGCTCGAGCCGATCTGGCTCCCGATGGGCACCTTCGGATCCTTCTTTAATCGCACTCTTGGCCTCGTATTGCTGACGGTCGCCTTCCTGCTGGTGTTCATCACGTTCATGGAGTTGGTGGTCTACCTGGGCAGACGCAACGTCGACCTGAAGGCGACGGTCTCTGCCTTCGCGCTGACGCTGGTCCCAATCGCGCTGGTCTACAACGCCGCTCACAACTACAGCTACCTGGTGGTGCAGTCGCAGGCGCTGATCCCGCTCCTCAACGACCCGCTCGCGAAGGGCTGGCATCTATGGCCGGCGGTGGCGGGCTTCACGCCTAGCTTCGCGCTCGCGCAGGCGTCTACCGTGTGGTACGCGCAGGTGGTGCTGATCGTCGTCGGCCATGTCATCGCCGTTTACCTGGCGCACCTGCGGGCGGGTGAGCGTTTCCGGACCGCTCAGCGCGCGCTTCTCAGCCAGTATCCGATGCTGCTGCTCATGGTGATGTACACCATGACCAGCTTGTGGATCCTCGCCCAACCGATCACAAGGGAGACCTGATGAGCAGCAAATCTCCGCGTGGCCACCCGATGCGAAGACCCGTCTCCCGAACGCCGTCCTGGGTGCCGCCGGTCGCGGTTGTTGGCGTATTGGCTCTGCTGGTGGCTGCGTTCCTCGTCATCCGGTGGTACACGACGCCCGTTGCGCCGCCACCGTTGAACATCGACGCGACCCAACTCGTCGTTTCGAGCATCACGAGCCTTCCAGCCTCGGAGTTCGATGCAGTGGGAAAGGGCTCCGCGAACAACCTGATCAAGGCGGTGTCAGGGAGTCTCCTGACGGGTTCGAACGGACGGCCGGAGGTGTTTTATTTCGGCGCCGAGTACTGTCCCTACTGCGCGGCTGAGAGGTGGCCCATCATCATCGCGCTGTCGCGATTCGGCACGTTCTCCGGTCTCAAGACCACGTCCTCGTCCTCGACCGACATCTATGCCAACACGCCAACCTTCACGTTTCACAACGCCACGTACTCGAGCCAGTACATCGACTTCGCAGCCGTGGAGACGACCGATCGGGAGCAAAAGCCGCTGGAGTCGCCGACTCCGGCCCAGCAGGCGCTCGTGAGCCAGTACGACACCTCGGGCTCGATACCGTTCGTCGACTTCGGCAATCGGTACGCGTCTTCCGGCGCCTCTTACCTGCCGGACGTCCTGAGCGGGATGACCTGGCAAGCGATCGCCGACTCGCTGGCGCAGCCAGGCTCGGCGCAGTCGAAAGCGATCCTGGGATCCGCGAATCTCATCACCGCGACCGTCTGCCGGCTGACCGCTGACCAGCCCGCCGCGGTCTGTTCATCCCCTTCGATCCAGGCCATAGAAAAGACTCTCGGCTAGCCTTGCGACTTCAGGTGCTGGGGCTGGTCGCCGGCCTTGCAGGCCTCGGCATCTCGGTCTACTTGACGGTGGTTCATTACTCCACCATCGCGCTGGCCTGCCCTGCGAATGCGGTGGTCAACTGCGAGCAGGTCCTTGCCAGCTCGTTCGCGGTGATTGGCGGATCCGGCGTGCCTACGTCCGCGGCCGGCATCGTGTGGTTTGTGGTCAGCAGCGCGCTGGCGGCGGCGACCTGGCGTGCTCGGGGACCTCGGCTGGCGAGGGCGCAATTGGCCTGGTCGGCGATCGGGCTCGTGACCGTGGTGTACCTCGTCTATGTCGAGATCGTCCTGCTGGGCGCAGTCTGCATCTGGTGCTCGGCCGCCCATTTGATGGTCCTGGTGATCTTCCTCGTCGCGCTGGCTCGACTGCCGGAGGATAGGGTGGCGTCGTGATCACCTGGCATCCCGCCCCGCTTGCCGGGGAGGTCGGGCCGCAGGCCCGGGTGGGGAGGGCCGGTGGGGGGATGGGGCTGGCAAGGCTGTGACCTGGCCTGTGGATCTGACCGTGTACGCGGGCCTCGTGCTCCTTTTCCTCGGGCACGCTTGGCTGGCCGGCACGGTATCCGATGCACAGCGGAAGCACTCCCTTTACTTCGGCCTCGGGCTGGTCACGCTGTGGCTTTGCCTTGAGACGCCGCTGGACACGATCAGCGACCACTACCTGGACAGCGTCCACATGTTGCAGCACGTCCTGCTCGGCTTTGTTGCTCCGCCGCTGATGCTGCTCGGCCTATCGGCGCAGATGGTCGAGCGCATCGTTCGGGTGCCGGGAGTCCGCGCCGTCACCGAACCCGTGCCCGCGCAGGTGATCGCCGGGCTGGTGATGGTCGTGTGGCACCTCCCGCCGCTCTACGACGCAACCCTCTACTCCGAGGGGCTGCACGTGGTCGAGCACCTGATGTTCATCGCAGGTGGGCTGGTGCTGTACTGGCCGGTGCTGGAGGTGACGTCGGCGCATGCGCGCTGGCAGATGTCCCCGGGCGCCAAGCTCCTCTACATGCTGGCGGCAACCCTGCCCCAGGACGGCGTGGCCCTCGCGCTCATCTTCTCGCGCGTGCCGTTCTACGAGTACTACACGCATGCGCCGCGACTCTTCCCGTCGCTCACGCCGCTGATCGACCAGACAGTGTCGGGAGTCGTGCTGATGATCCTGGGCAAGGCGACGATGGCGGTTGCGGCCGCGGCGGTGTTCTTCCGCTGGTTTGGCAGAGAGCTGCGAGCCGACCGGGCCAACCTGGCGAAAGCGCGGTGAAGCTGCATGCCTCACGGCGGCGTTGACAGGCAGGCGCGCCCGCTGCATTCACCGACCAGCCACAGCTGCAGCTCAGGGCTGAGCTGGAGGTTCGTTACCACCCGCGCGAGCACCAGCGTGGTGCCCTTCGCGCACACGACTCCATAGCCCGCCGCCAGAGCTCCCCGCACCGTGCTGCGGAGCTGGTCCTCCTCGCCTGGGTAAAAGCTGGAGTATGTCGACGGGTCGACGGCGATGTATTCGGCAGCGTTGTGAAGGCTGATCACGTAGATCGACTGGCGGTGGGAGAGGTGGGGGACGAGAGCGTTCGACGCTGTAACGCTTGCGTCCGCGGGGATGCTGTCGAGGCACGACTGGATCTCGGCCGCGCGGCTGCTCGGCAGGTAGGTGCTGATCTCGGCCAAGGGGCGCACCAGGCCGAAGGTGAGCACCGCGCTCGCCGCCAGCGCGCTCACCGGCAGCACCGTGGACCCGAGCCTGGACAGCCGATCCTTCCAAAGGGTCTTGATCCGCGCGCTGGTGTCAATCGCGGCGAACGCGAGTATCGGCGCCGGCAGCATCGAGTACTGGAAATGAAAGGACCACAAGTTAGGCGAGGACGACCAGAAGCGCTCGAGAAATGACGGCATGGCGACGATCAGCAGGGGCGATGCGAGCGGGAGAAGAATGAACGCCGCGAACGAGCCGACCCACACGCGGTCCTTCTCGGCCGGGGTGAACAGGAGCTTCAGGCTCGTGAACGGGTGCTGCAGCACGAAGGATGCTGAGCTCAGCGGCCCGCTGCCCAGCGCGTCATACGTCCAATGCCGATAGGCCAGGCCGCCGCCGAGTGCCGGGATGATCACTCCGAGCAGCAGGGCGAACCAAGCCGCGTTGACTCCCGCCAGCGCCGCCCCAAGGACCCACCTGCGCTGTATCACGAGGATGTAGAAGCCGAGAGCGACCAGCGTCAAGGCGACGTCTTCACGCGTGAGCATCGCGACCACCACCGCGCCCAGCAACAGCAGGTTGCGGCGCGTCAGGGTCGCATACAGGGCGGTGGAGATCGCGGGCACCGCGAAAGCGACATGGTGGAAGTCGTACACAACGCCCGCGAGCACGCCCCAGAAGCAAAGGTACGCACCTTGAAATGCCAGTCCGCCAACCGGTCCGAGCTCGTGCTCGCCCCAAAGGTAGATCGGGATGCCGGCCAGGGACAGAAGGATCGCTTGGGCGACCAGCAGCACGTCCGCCGAATTCCAGATCCACATGAACGGAGCAAGGACCATGAGGATCGGATGGAAGTGGTCCCCCAGCAGGTTGGGGATGCCCAGCACGGTGTTGTAGATGAAAGCGAAGTGGCTGTAGCCCCATACCGTCTGGTCCTGGACGGCGAGGTCCAACGCGTTGCTGGCGAAGTGGTCGTGCCTGTAGATCGAGACGGCCGAATAGCCCGCCGCAGCCAGCGCGGTGACCAGGGCGGCCGCGCCGCGCGCGACCTGAGGCGCGCGGCTGTGTGCCGCACTGCCGGCGGCCTGTGGCCCGCCCTGCTTAGGATTGGACTCAGTTGTCAACATCCGAAGAGCGCCTGCCTGGCCTCAGCCTGGTCATGCCCGCGCACAACGAGAGTGAGAACCTGAGCTGGCTCATTCCTCACATCAACGATGTGCTGCCGCGCATCACGACACGTTTCAACGTGATCATCGTCGATGACGGGTCCACCGACGGCACGGGCCCGCTGGCCACTTCGCTTGCGCGCGAGCTCGGAATGGAGCTGCGAGTCGTCCGTCACGAGCGCAAATCGGGCTACGGCGCCGCCGTCGGGGACGGCCTCCGCGTAGCAGATCTCGAGTACACGGCGTTCACCGACGCCGACGGCCAGTTGGACGTTGCCGACCTTGCGTTGCTTGTGCCGCACCTGAAAGAGGCTGACCTCGTCGGAAGCTGGCGCCTGAGTCGCGAGGACCCGGCTTTTCGATCCGTGATCAGCGGCGTCTTCAACCGAATGGTTTTGTTGACGCTGCGCGTTCCAGTGAGGGACGTCAACTGTGCGCTCAAGATCATCCGCACCGACATGTTGCGCCGGTTCGAGCTTTACTCCAAAAGCGCGCTCATCAACGCGGAGCTCTACTGGAAGGTCCAGGAGCACGGCGGCAAGTTCGTGCAGGTCGGCGTCCCGCATCATCCGAGGCGCATGGGTCGCCGGTCGGGCGGACGGCTGGTACCAATCCTGCGCGCGACGAAGGAGCTGGCCGCGATCCGCTTCCGAGGCTCAGGCGCGGGTCGACGAGGCTGAGACCGCCGCCAACCTTCTTTGCCGGCGAGCTGAGGGCGGTTTGATTTTGCCGCGACCGCCGAATCGCCAGTCGACGCGAGGCACGAAGAACTCCGGCTTGATCCGTCTCTTGTACCGCTCGACCAAGCCGACCATCCGGTCGATCAGCGAGTCCTCGAGGCGGTGCGGATTGAGGCCGAGGTCGATCAGGCGCTGATGCTTGGCGTTGTAGTAATGCGCCTCCATCTCAGTTCGCGGGTTGTGGAGGTGCTCGATGCTTGTCTCGAGGCCGTGCGCATGTCGCGCCGCCTGAACGCGCTCGGCCAGCTGCTCGACGCTGAATTGCTGGGTGAACTGGTTGAACACGCGATATTCGCCCCGCTCAGGCGGGTTGATGGCCGCGAGCTCGACGCAGCGCACGGTGTCGCGGATGTCGAGCAGGCCACGAGTCTGGCCGCCGGTGCCGTATACCGTGAGCGGATAGCCGACGGCGGCTTGCGTGCAAAAGCGGTTGAGAACGGTGCCCCAGATGTCGTCGTAGTCGAAGCGCGTACGCAATTCGGTGTGCAGATCTGTCTCTTGGGTGCCCGAGCCGTAGACGACGCCCTGGTTGAGGTCGGTCGCGCGCAGGCCCCACGCCCGGCACGTGAACATGATGTTGTGGCTGTCGTGGACCTTCGACAGGTGATAGAAGGAGCCAGGCTGCTTGGGAAAAGGCAACCTATCCTTCCGCCCGTTGTGCTCGATCTCGATGAAGCCTTCTTCGATGTCGATGTTGGGCGTGCCGTACTCGCCCATCGTCCCGAGCTTCACGAGATGACAATCGGGCGCCGACTCGCGCAAAGCAAACAGAAGATTTAAGGTGCCGACGACGTTGTTGACCTGCGTCTCGACCGCGTGAGGACCGCTGATCATCGAGTACGGCGCCGATCGCTGCTCGGCGAAATGCACCACGGCATCGGGCTGGTACTGAGCGATGAGCGCGGTTGTGTCGGGGAGTGACATCACGTCCAATCGCTCCCACGCGATCTGCTTGCCGCTGACTTCTTTCCAACGTGCGACACGCCGCTTCATCCCCGCGATCGGGACGAGGCTCTCTGTGCCGCACAAAACATCCCACCGCCGCCGGATAAGACTGTCCGCAGCGACGACATCGTGGCCCTTCGCTGAAAGATGGAGCGCTGTTGGCCAACCAAGGTAGCCGTCCGCGCCGAGAACAACGACCCTCATCGTGGCAATCGTAGATTCACTGCGGCTGTGCAAGGTGGCGTTTACGAAACCATGACCATGTATCGGCCAGACCTGAGTCGATCGAAACCCTCGCCTTCCATGGGAGGTATCGATTGGCGCGTGTGGGGTCGAGGCATGCGCGGCGAACTTCGAATTCACGCGCGGTCAAGTACTCGATATTCGTTGGCCCGCCCGACGCTTTAAGCAAGAGCTTGACAACGGAGTTGATGCTGGTCTCGTGGCCGGTGCCGATATTCAGTTCACCTGACCGGCTTCCGAACACCGCAGCGACGTTGGCCGCGGCGACATCGCCGACGTAGACGAAATCGCGTGTCTGTTCACCGTCTCCGTAGATGCGGGGCTCGGCCCCATCGAGAAGCCGGCGGCACGTGATTGCGACGACGCCCGCCTCACCCGTTCCATCCTGGCGTGGTCCGTAGACGTTGCCATACCGCAATGCAATGGTTGAGATTGCGTGGCGCCGGCCAAACGCGGCCAGATACACCTCCTCGGACCTTTTGGCGGCGCCATAGACGGATAAAGGAGCCGCCGGCGAGGTCTCGCGAGCAGGAAGCTGTTTCGGGTCGCCGTAGATCGTGCCGCCGGATGACGCCGTCACAATCCGACGTGCGCCTGCCTGAACGGCGGAGTGAAACAACGCGACCGTGCTCGCCAGGCTGGCGCGCACGTGGTCGCCCGGATCTCGCGCTGCTCGCTGCACTCCGCCCTTTGACGCGAGGTGGAGGACGACAGCCGGCTTGAACGAGTTGAGAGCCTGCGCAGCTGCCTCCGATCCGCAGTCCGTCCGCACAATCTCGACCTCGGCCGGCAGCGCGGCTCCGCATGGATGGCTGTGGTCGTCAATGACGAGGACCTGGGCCTCAGCTGCAACCAACATCTCGACGGTGTGCGTTCCGATGAAGCCGGCGCCACCCGTCACGGCCACGCGCGTAGCGTTAAGCGCCACCGCCCGCGGCAACTAGTCGGCCTCGCGGCGAGCGTCGGCGGCAGCAAGCTCGAGCTTGTCTCGCCCGTCAAGTTGTAGGTAGGCGAAAAGTCCGGCGATGGCCTGTGGCAGAGTCGACACTGCCCGAAATAGGACAGCTACGGTCGCGGCATCGGCGACCCCCACGCCGTAACCGGCCAGGGCCGCGACGAGGATCGCGTCAGCGGCGCCGAGTCCAAACGGAAGCGTGGAAAGTATTCCGCCCACCTGCGAGATTGCATACACGGCAACCGCCTGCGTGACGTGGACCGAGTCACCAAGCCCGGTGAGAAGCAGCATGACCTGAAGGCCGCTCAGGACGAACACCACGAGCGTGATGGCTGACGTCTGGAGGAGGAGCACCGGAGAGCGCAGAATCCGGCGGAGATTGTCCGCCATCTCGAGCGTGCCCTCGGCGAACCTGCTCAGCCGGCGCCCGCTCGTTAGGCGTCCGAGAGCCAAGCGCTCAATGGCCGGCGGTGTCATCAGTTCAACTACGGCCGGGCCGAAAGTGGCCAAACCCAGACCGAGTGCAACGCCGATCCAGCCGAACAGGCCGTGCCTGGGCAGGCTGATCAGCAGGACAGCCAGGGCCGCAAG
>Ga0208848_1000101_pt1 | contig 16207 bp, 13 predicted proteins | sample NGESurshal072012_2_FD_184455 | JGI IMG/M metagenome (GOLD analysis project Ga0208848, IMG submission 184455) | Arctic peat soil microbial communities from Barrow, Alaska - NGEE Surface sample 210-1 shallow-072012 (SPAdes) | ecosystem: Environmental > Terrestrial > Soil > Wetlands > Peat ... | reverse complement strand
TTCAACTCGAACATCCACCGCGCTGCCTATCGGATCGCCGAAGAGGCGACCGTGCGCTATGAAGCCACGCGCGAGAAGGTCCGCGACTTCATCAACGCGAGCTCGACGAGGGAGATCATCTACACGCGCGGCACGACCGAAGCGATCAACCTTGTCGCGTACTCGTGGGGCCGCAAGCACATCAAGAAGGGCGACCTGATCATTCTCACGATCCTCGACCACCACTCGAACATCGTGCCCTGGCAGATTCTCGCCGCTTCAAGCGGCGCGACGATCGAGTACGTCGACATCGACGATCGCGGCGAACTACGCCTGGACCAGTTCCACGAGTTGCTCAAGCGGTCGCCGAAGCTTGTCGCCTTCGGCCAGGTCAGCAACGCGCTCGGGACGATCAACCCGGCGAAGGAGATGGTCGCGGCGGCCAAGCTCGCAGGTGCAACAGTGCTGGTGGACGGCGCGCAGGGCGCCCCGCACCACGGCGTCGATGTCCGCGCTTTGGGCTGTGATTTCTACGCATTCAGTGGCCACAAGATGCTGGGGCCGACCGGCGCGGGCATCCTGTACGGCCGCCGCGAGCTGCTCGAAGCGATGGACCCGTTCATGTCCGGCGGCGACATGATCAAAACCGTCCGTATCGAGGGCACGACGTACCACGAGCTTCCGTGGAAGTTCGAAGCCGGCACGCAGGCGATCGCGGAGGTCATCGGGCTCGGGGCGGCGGTCGATTACCTCAGCGCGCTGGGCATGGACGCCGTACGCGCGCACGAGCTCGAGATCACCGATTACGCCTACGAGGCTCTGAGCTACATCGAAGGGCTCACGCTCTACGGGCCACCGCCTTCCCGCCGCGCCGGCGTCATATCCTTCTCGCTCGAGGGAATCCACCCACACGACCTGGCGACCATCGCCGACCGCGACCAGGTTTGCGTGCGTGCAGGCCACCACTGCGCCATGCCGCTCATGACCCGGCTCGGAGTGGCGGCCACCGCCAGAGCGTCTTTCTATGTGTACACGCAGAAGGATGAAGTGGACCGGCTCGTCGGTTCCATCAAAGAGGCCCAGCGAATATTCAAATGAGCAGTTCGCCAGCTGATGATCAGTTCTACTCACCCCACGAAATCTTCGATTTCGCGGGGACCCCGAGCGTGCACTCGCGACCTTGAACACTCGAGCCGGCACTGCTGCTGATGATCAGTTCTATTCACCCCACGAAATCTTCGATTTCGCGGGGACCCCGAGCGTGCACTCACGACCTTGAACACTCGAGCCGGCACTGCTGCTGATGATCAGTTCTATTCACCCCACGAAATCTTCGATTTCGCGGGGACCCCGAGCGTGCACTCGCGACCTTGAACACTCGAGCCGGCACTGCTGCTGATGATCAGTTCTATCGGGAGTACATCCTCGACCATTACAAGAACCCGCGAAACTTCGGCCGTCTCGAGCACCCCGACATCAGCCACGAAGAGGACAACCCTCTTTGCGGCGACGTCATCGGGATGGATTTCCGAATCAAGGACGGGGTGATCGAGGACGTGCGGTTCCACGGGCGCGGCTGCGCCATCTCGCAGGCTTCGGCGTCGCTCTTGACGGAGCGCCTGAAAGGCCTGCCGCTCGATGACGCCAAGAAGATCAGCAAGGCGGATGTTCTGGGGGAGCTCGGGATCGACATCTCCCCCGCGCGCATCAAATGCGCGCTTTTGTCATTGAAGGTGTTGAAGATCGGTGCTTACGGGTTGGCCGGTGATGATGAGGACGAGGAATAGGAGATGGGTATGACAGAGCAGGAAGCGCCGTTTCGCGATCTAAAGCTTGATGAGATCAAGAAGCTGATCGACGACGGCTACGAGGTGGTCGACGTCCGCGAAGATTGGGAGTGGAACAAAGGCCACCTGCCCGGCGCGCGACACGTAGTGCTCAACTCGATCCTCGCCAATCCCACCACGCACAAGTTCCGCGACCGCACGATCTTCGTGTGTGCCGTCGGCGAGCGGTCGGCGGTCGCGGCCGAGATGGCCGTGGCACTCGGCGTGGGCGACGTCGTCAGCTTCCGCGGTGGGACGAAGGCGTGGCGCGACGCCGGCCTACCCCTCGAGACACCATGAGCCAATACCCACCGACGAGCCAGGTCGCGCCGGACGCGACGGTCAAGCCCGAGGACGTCATCGAGGTCCTGCGCCAGTGCTTCGACCCCGAGATCCCGGTCAACATCGTCGACCTCGGCCTGATCTACGACATCGCGATCAAGCCGGAGCGGGTGGACATCAAGATGACCCTCACCGCGCTCGGCTGCCCCATGGCGGCTGAGGTGATGGCCGACGTCCGCGACCACCTTCTCACGCTGCCCGGCATCAACGATGCGGGCGTCGACATCGTCTACGAGCCAGTGTGGTCCCCAGAGCGCATGTCTGAAGAGGCGCGCTGGGAACTGGGCATGGTGTAGGTATGAGAAGGAACCGGTCGGTTCCTTCTCATCGCCCGGTCGGCTTCGCCGACGTGGCTGCTCATCTTCCCGGGATCGGATTATCGGAGTAGTTACTCCCCGCGACGCGCGGTGACATTCAAGTTCGCTTGGGGACGGCCGGAGTAAATCCGGCCTACTTGCCACTCGGGGAAGCTATGGGGGCGGCCGGAGTAGATCCGGCCTAGTTGCCACGCGAGGAAACTAAAGGGACGGCCGGAGTAGATCCGGCCTAGGCGCCACCCAGGTGTGGGACGGCCGGAGTAGATCCGGCTACGCGCGACGTGGATCTAACCCGGACCCAGCCGGCGGAAGCCCAGGCCGGTGTTGTCCCGAGCAGCGCCACGGTCAGGCGATTGGTTCCGCCGCCAGGCTTGCTGGCAACTCGAGCATGAGCAGGTAGGTCCATACGGTTCATCCGACGCAGCCAGGGACCCGCCAATCAGCCGAAACAGGGTTGCGACGATCTTTGCAGGACGTCGAGATGACATTTTGTTGCCTCCGTCGGGTGTTAGAAAGCCCAACGAGCGAGTAGCCGATTTCCTGCTGGTTACCTACAATTTGTCGCCTGCCACACTGCGATCCGAGTTCGAATCAGCGAGGCCAAACGTCGGCGGCAAACGTGATTCTGGATTCGCTGCGCCCCGCGATTGGTTATCGCGGGCCCGTACCCACGACGGCCGCGATCGGCGAGTAGTCGGGTGCGGGCGCAAAGCCCTCGACTCCGAACTCCCTCATCAAAGGATGGTGCAGGTTGAGCAGCCGCTCTCGGATTCGCGCCTTGGCGGAGGCATCTAGGCCAGAGCGGACGACCACCGGCTGGCTGGGCGCCGGGCCAAGCGACTCGACAACCCTCAGGCTTGCGGCGAGCTGCGGCTCTTTGCGCTGAACGACATCGAGCACGTGGCAGTCGATGGCCGCGCCGTCAATCTCCCCCTTCGCGACCATGCGCAGCGCCTCCTCGTGAAATCCAGCCTCGACGACCTCACCGAAGAAGTCCCACGACCCGATGCGCTGCAGCGTGACCCAGTAACCCGACCAGGAGCTCGGCTCATTGATCGCCCAGCGCGCCCCGCGCAAGTCCTCGAGACTCTGGAAAGGCGAGTCGCAGTTGACGACGACCTCCGAGCTGTAGAGAGGCTTTCCACCAAAGCGCGCACCCGTGAGGATCGGCGCGGCGACCGGTTCCACCGCACCGCGGAGCCAGATCACGGGTGGGCTGCAGGCGAACGCAACGTCGATGCGTCCATCGCCCAACTCCCTCCAGTCGCCGCCGTCGATGAGCTCGGATGCGCCGCACGCCTCGGCGACGAACTCGTAGAGCGGCCGGTTGCAGGGAGCGAGGTAGGTGGCGGCCAGGAGTCTCACGGGCTCGCGCATCAGCAACCAGGATGGGAGACGTTGCCGCTCGAATCGATTGAACTGGAGCTGCAGGACCCCGAGTGATAGCTGAGCTGTCCATTCACGCAGTCGTAGTAATAGGGCCCGGTCACCAATCCAGAGCCGCCGCCCCCCATCGAGCCGTGAGCGGGGCACACGATCATCCGCTCGGTGACTTCAAACCCCGCGACCAACAGCGCCACTGCCAGCACCGCAGCAGTGACTCCGAAGACCGTCGACGACTTCCACCGAGAACGCGACACGGCCCGCACCGCGGCTCCGGTCGCGAGAGCTCCGGCGACGACGAAGGGCGGACCGATCGAAAATGCCGCCAGTATCCCCAGGACCAGCAGGCCGCCCGCGGCCCCGGCGCGCAAGGCGGTGCGCGAGGCGACGATTCGCGGCCGACGCAGTAACGAGACGCCGAGCAGGCCCGCCATCAGCAACAGATAGCCCCCGACAAATGGGGCTGTGAAAATGTCCGGGGGGCGGTCCGGCTGGCCCAGGATGAGGCTCATGTAGAGGGCGTCGGTCAACAGCACGATGGCGAATGCCGCGAAGACCATGATCCGCGACGCACGGCCCTCCATCGGCCGAACTTTAGCGGTGAGTCCGGGAAGCCGCTGGCCAATGCATCGGCCTTGTCGGCCGGGCTTGGCTGATGCCAGCGTCACCGGCCGCCGAGGCCGCACCTTGTCCAGCTTCGTTCCCAGACTCACCACTTGGCCCGGTCGTGAACCGGGCCTCCGTACACTTACACCTCGTGCCGGAGTTCAGCCCCGGGCTGGAGGGAGTGGTCGCCGCCCAGACGGCCGTCAGCGAGGTCGATGGTGCCAATGGCCGGCTCATCTATCGCGGCGGTTACCTGATCGAAGACCTCGCGCCCGTCGTGACGTATGAAGAGGTCGCGTACCTCCTGTGGCACGGCGATCTTCCGAACAAGACTCAGCTCGGCGCTCTGCGCCGGCAGATGGCGGCCGCCCGTCCTCTGGGCAAGGCGGCGCGCGGCGCGCTGATGGCGATGGACCCGGCGACAGACCCGATGGACGTGCTGCGCACCGTCGTCTCAGCGCAGGGCGCGAACAAGACCCTGGTCAAGCCGACACTCGAAGAGGCGATCGCTTTGACTGCCGTCTTCCCGACGATCGTCGCCGCAGCCTATCGCAGGCGGCAGAGCCAGGAGGTCCTCGATTCTCGGGATGACCTCTCGCACGCCGCCAACCTCCTGTGGATGATGGAAGGCAAGGAGCCCGACGCCAAACGAGTGCACTCGGCCGACGCTTACCTGGTGCTGCTCGCCGATCACGGGCTCAATGCTTCGACCTTCGCCGCACGGGTGATCGCCTCGACCGGCAGCGACCTGACGTCGTCCGTCGTCGGGGCCATCGGCGCGTTGAAGGGACCCGCACACGGCGGGGCGACATTCGCCGCACGCACCATGCTCGACAAGATCGGCTCGGCCGACAACGCGGAGAAGTGGCTGCGCGACGCCCACGCCCGGCACGAACGCTTCGCTGGATTCGGCCACCGCGTGTACCGGACCTATGATCCGAGAGCCAAGATCCTGCGCGAGATGGCCAGCACCGGGGCGCCTGAGCTCCACCGCACCGCGGCCCGTACCGAAGAGCTGGCGCTTCAAATCCTGCACGAAACTCATCCCGAGCGACCCAACGCGACCAACGTCGATTTCTGGGCGTCGGTTGTGCTGACCGGAGCCGGGATCCCGAAGGAGATGTTCACCTGCCTCTTCGCCACCTCACGTGTCGTGGGCTGGACCGCGCACGTGCTCGAATCGCTGACGGACCTGCGCATCATCCGGCCTGCGTCGGAATGGACCGGACCAGAGCCAGGAAAGAAACCCATGCCGGTCGCCAGTCGATGAGTGCGTACGTGCCGGGCCTCGAGGGCATCGTCGCGGCGCAGACCGCGATCTCGATGGTGGATGGCGAGAACGGCCGGCTCGTCTATCGGGGCTACGTGATCGCCGACCTCGCCGAGGACATGTCGTTCGAGGAGGTCGCTCATCTGCTGTGGCAGGGGCGCCTGCCGACGCGAGCGGAGCTGGATGCGCTCACTCTCGAGCTCGCGAGCTCGCGCGCGCTCACGCCGGCGGCTGCGGCCACGCTGGATGCGCTGCCAAAGGACACGGACCCGATGGACGTCCTGAGAAGCGTCGTCTCCGTACAGGGCGTCGAGCACAAGCTCGAAAAGCCCACCATCCCGCTGGCGGTCCACGCGTCTGCGTCGTTCCCGACGATTCTCGCCACGTTTCATCGCCGCCAGCAGGGATTGCAGCCGATCGGGCCTCGGGCGGACCTCGGCCACGCCGCCAACTACCTCTACATGGTCAACGGCAAGGAGTCGAGCCCCGAGGTGGTTCGCGCCCTCAACACCTACCTTGTCTTGCTCGCGGACCACGGCATGAACGCTTCGACTTTCACCGCGCGGGTCATCGCATCGACCGAGTCCGACCTCGCTTCGTGCCTCGTGGGCGCAATCGGCGCGCTCAAAGGCCCGGCGCATGGGGGAGCACCATCGGCGGTGATGGACCAGCTCGAGAAGATCGGCACCGCGGAAAACGCCGAGCGCTGGATGCGCGAAGCCCGCAAGCAAAAAGTGCGGTTCATGGGTTTCGGCCACCGGATCTACCGGACGTATGACCCCCGCGCCAAAATCCTCAAGGCAATGTGCGCGCGGCTGAACCCCAAGTTCTACGAGCTCGCTTCCAAGGTCGAGGAGACGGCGCTGCAGATCCTTCACGAGGAACACCCCGAGCGGCCACAGGCGACCAATGTCGAGTTTTACTCGGCGGGCGTGCTGCAGGCGATCGGGTTGCCGACGGAATATTTCCCACCCACCTTCGCGGTGTCGCGTGTGGCGGGTTGGACCGCCCACGTGTTGGAGCAGAGCGCGAACAACCGCATCATCCGCCCGCAGTCGGAGTACATCGGGCCGGAACCTCGAAAGCCGGTCCCGCTCGCCCAGCGGGGCTAGAGTCGAGAATCCCCGGCCGCGACTCTCCACCGCTGCGGCCCGACCGCCGGATCTGGACCCGATGACGATCTCAGCCGTCCAGGTTCCCCGCGCAAGGCTCATCGTCGTGGGGCTCGCGGTCGTGGTCGCGGCCGCCATCCTCTGGCTGTCCCGCGGCTACACCTTCTACTTCGACGAGTGGGACTTCATCCAGGCCGCTCCCGACTGGAGTTGGACGTACTACCTCCAGCCGCACAACGAGCACCCCTCGATCCTGTTCAAGCTGATCTACGCGACGCTGCTGAATACGGTCGGCCTGCGCAGCTACGTGCCCTACATGGCGGTTCTCCTCGCCCTCCACGCCGCCAATGCCGTGCTGATGTTCGAACTGGTTCGGCGCCGCGCCGGCGACCTCCTCGGCATCGCGGCCGCTGCAGCGCTGTTGGTGCTGGGAGCCGGATGGGAGGACATCCTGTGGGCGTTTCAACTCGCGTGGCTGGCGTCAGTCGCATGTGGCCTGGCGATGCTCCTCACCCTTCAAGGCCGATCTACGCTCAGGCTTGCGGCGACCGTTGCGCTTGCGACCGCCTCGCTGATGTTCTCAGGGATCGGATTCGTGTTCGCCGCGGTCGCCGTCGTCCACATTGCGGCGACCCCTGAACGCCGGCGAGACCTGCGCTGGTTTCTTCCGTTGGGCATCGCGCTCGGCGTCTGGTACGTCGCGTTCGGGCACAGCGGAACGGCGGTCCCCGCAACGGGTGGGTTCAACCTCCTCATGCTCCCGGCGTACGTTGGCTGGGGTCTGGCCGGAAGCGCGTCGGCAGTCATCGGCGTTACCGGGCCTCCAGCTTTGGCGGTGCTCGTCCTCGCCGCCGGAGCGATCGGGTTCGCGTGGTGGCAGCGCCGGCCGGATCCCCTCGCCCTCAGCTTGGTCGCGGGTCTTGTCACGTTCTATCTCCTGATCGGCTTCTCCCGCGCCCAGATGGGGTACCAGCAATCCGCGTCCGGACGGTACGTCTACATCGGGGCGGTGTTCTGGCTCATCCTGCTGGCCGACGCCGCACGCGTGCTCCCGTGGAAGGGGACCTTGCGGCCGGCGCTGGCAGCGTGCCTCTTCCTCGCCTGCTTCAACAGTGGCGTCGTCCTGGTCCTCTATGCCACGGCCAAAGACGCGCAGATGCACCGCGAAATCGCCGACCTGCAGGCGCTTGCCGCCGAGCGGTCGGATCCATGCTTGAACCCCGGCGCTTCGGTCGATCCCCTCGTGATGCCGCAGGTCGACAGTCCGGCGGTCTACTACCGCGCCACCGACCGCTACGGCGATCCGGCGGCGGACGCGCCCGTCGTCGACCGCGCGGATTATCAGACCGCCATTCGCAACCTGGTGCTGCCGGGCTGCAAGTGAACTCGGTGCGAACCGGCTTCTACACTTAGGAACGTGCCCGCTTTGGACTTCGACGTGGCGATTCTGGGAGGCGGGATGGGTGGTTACCCAGCGGCGATCCGAGCGTCCCAGCTTGGCTTGAAGGTTGCCCTGGTGGAGGCGAACAAACTCGGCGGCACGTGCCTACACGTGGGCTGCATCCCGACCAAGGTTCTCCTCGAGTCCTCCGAGCTCTACCACCGGGTGTCTGCCCGCGGCCCGGAGTTCGGGGTCAACGCCGACAAGGTGCAATTCGATTACGCGCGCATCGCCGCCCGGCGCGACTCGATCGTGAGCCAGCTGCACAAGGGCGTTCAGTACCTTATGAAGAAGAACAAGATCGAGGTGGTCGAAGGCCGCGGGCGCGTGCGCGACACCAACACGATCGAGGTCGGCGCAAAGCTGCTCAAGGCCAAACACCTCATCGTCGCCACCGGCTCCGACGTCAGATCGCTACCGGGGCTCGAGTTCGATGGCCAGTTCATCATCTCGTCCGACAACGCCACGCTTGCTACGACGGTGCCCGAATCGATCTGCATCATCGGGGCGGGCGCTGTAGGCGTCGAGTTCGCGACCCTCTACAGCCAGCTCGGAGTCAAGGTCACGCTGCTCGAGGCGCTCGACCGGCTGGTGCCCCTGGAGGACGAGGAGATCTCAAAGGAGATGCTGACCGCTTTCAAGAAGGCTGGGATCGACTGCCGGCCTGGCGTCAAGGTCAAGGGCGCGAAGAAGGCGCGCGACGGGGTGAGCGTGGACACTGACCAGGGCGAGGTCTGGGCGCGCCAGCTCCTCGTCGCCGTCGGCCGCGCGCCGCGGTCGAAGGAGATCGGCCTGGAGCAGGTCGGGGTGACGACGCATCCCAACGGCTTCATCAAGGTCGACGAATGGATGCGGACGTCGGCCGAGTCCGTGCACGCGATCGGCGACGTGGTCGGAGGCTATCTGCTCGCCCATGCCGCCGCCCACGAGGGGATGACCGCGGTGGAGGACATCGCCGGCCAACGCGTCGCACCGATGGACCAGGAGCTGGTCACTCGCTGCACGTACTCGCATCCGCAGATCGCGTCGGTCGGCCTGACCGAGAAGCAGGCCAAGGAAAAAGGACACGAGGTGCGGATCGGCCGCTTTCCATTCACGGCGCTGGGCCGCGCGATCATCCACGGCGAGACCGGCGGCTTCGTCAAGATCGTCGCCGACGGCAAGACGGGCCAGGTGCTCGGCACGCATATCGTCGGGCCCAATGCGACAGAGCTCATCGCCGAGCCCGCATTGACGCAGCTGTTCCAGGGGGACGCGTGGGAGCTCGGCCGCAACATCCACCCTCACCCGACGCTCAGCGAGGCGGTGATGGAGGCCGCGCTGGCCGTCGACGGCCACGCCATCCACATCTAGTGTCCCGCTAGATGTCGACGACCAAGCCTCGAGAACCTGCGACCAAGGCATCGGGCCAAGAGTTCAAGCCCGAGTGGCATTTCCAGGAGCCGGTCGCGTGGCGGGACACCGACCTCGACGAGAAGACGCTCAAGGAGTGGTTCAACTACATCCTGCTCGGGCGGCAGGTCGACTACCGGTTCCAGGTCTTGAACCGTCAGGGCCGAGCGCCGTTCATCATCTCGTGCGCCGGCCACGAGGCGGCGCAGATCGGAATCAGCTGGCCTCTCAAGCCAAAGTACGACTGGCTCGCGCCTTACTACCGCGACGTGGTCCTTTGCATGCGCATGGGTATGACGCCGGTCGACCTCATGCTTTCGGTGCTCGCGAAGGCAGCCGACCCCGCCTCGGGCGGCAAGCAGACACCCGGCCACTTCTCGGATTCGCGTCTGAACATCACGTCTGGCGGATCGCCCGTGGCCGCCCAGATGGTGCGAGGAGCCGGCGTGGCTTACGCGCTGAAGATGGACGGCACCGACAAGGTATTGCTCACCTGCTACGGGGAGGGCTCGGGCTCCGAGGGCGACGCACACGAGGCCTTTAACTTCGCTGCGATCCACAAGCTGCCAGAGGTCTTCGTGTGCGAGAACAACGGCTTTGCCATCTCCACCCCATTCCGCAAGGAATACGCAATCGAACACGTGGCGCAGCGCGCTTCGGGTTACGGCTTTCCTGGCGTCACGGTCGACGGCCGCGACCCTGTCACGTGTTACGTGGTCGCGAACAAAGCGATCGCCCGCGCCCGTGCCGGGCTTGGGCCGACGTTGATCGAGTGCCTGGTCGACCGGCTGGGCGCGCACTCGTCCGAGGACGACCAGCGGCGCTACCGCACGCAGGAGGAGATCGAGCTGCTCGCGCAGAACGATTGCCTGGAGCGGTTCAGGAAGCGTCTGCTCGATGAGGGCGTGCTGACGGCGAAGGAGGTCGCCGAGTACGAGGAGCGCGTCAAGGCAGAGGTGGCGAAGGCGACGCAACAAGGAATGGAGTCGCCCGACCCGGCGCCGGAGGACGCGCTGAAGAATGTTTACGGCGTCGGCGCGCCGGCGGCCATCGAGCCCGCTCCGGACATCGAGACGGAGGAGATGAACATGGTCTCGGCGCTCCGCTCGGCTCTGACCGAGGAGATGGAGCGCGACGAGCGCGTGATGGTGCTGGGCGAGGATGTCGGGCAGAAGGGCGGAGTGTTCCTGGTCACCGATGGCCTGCGTGCTCGTTACGGCGAAGCTCGCGTCATCGACACGCCGCTCGCCGAGTCATCGATCGCCGGCGTCGCGCTCGGTCTCGCGATCGCAGGCAAGCGCCCCGTGGCCGAGATGCAGTTCGCCGATTTCGCGCATATGGCGTTCAGCTCAATCACGAACGAGGCCGCGAAATACCGTTACCGCAGCGACGGTGACTGGTCGGTTCCCATGGTCGTGCGGGCCCCGATGGGTGGCCACGCGCACGGCGCCCTTTACCACTCTCAGTCGATCGAGGCGCGCTTTGCCACGCCGGGGCTGAAGATCGTGATCCCGTCCAGCCCCTACGAGGCGAAGGGCTTGCTGCTGGCCGCCATCCGCGACCCCGACCCCGTGCTGTTCTTCGAGCACAAGCGCCTCTACAGGATGTTCAAGGAAGCGGTGCCCAAGGGCGAGTACCTCATCCCGCTGCAGGTTGCGCGCACGGTTCGCCAGGGAACCGACATCTCGGTCTTCTGCTACGGGCTGATGGTCCACTACGCGCTCGAGGCAGCGAAGAACCTTGACGAGGAGGGCGTCAGCGTCGAGATCGTCGACCTGCGCACCGTCTACCCGCTCGACAAAGAGGCGATCATCGCGTCGGCGCGCAAGACGGGCAAATCCCTCGTCCTGTACGAGGACAACTTCAGCGTCTCGGTCGGCTCCGAGGTGGCGGCCTTGATCGCCGACGAGGCTTGGAGCTGGCTGGACGCACCCGTCAAGCGGCTCGGTGGTCTAGACGTGCCGTCCATGCCATATGCGATTCCGATGGAAGAGTTCTTCATGCCAACCCCTGAAAAGATCACCAAGGCCTTGCGCGACCTGGCGGCTTATTGATGGGCAAAACGACTCGCGTCGTCATGCCGCAGCTTGGAGAGTCGGTCCACGAGGGGACGATCTCGAAGTGGCTGGTCAAGCCCGGCGACAAGGTCGTCGAGTTCGAACCCATGCTCGAGGTCGACACGGACAAGGTCAACGCCGAGGTGCCGGCGCCGGTGACCGGCATCCTGCGCGAGATCCTGGCCAAAGAAGGCGAGACGGTCCAGGCCGGGGCCGAGATTGCGGTCGTGGAGGTCGGCGCCGATGGATCCGATGAAGCGGTAGCCGCGGCGCCGGAACCGCCGGTCGCTGAGGCCGCGGTGGCAGCGGCAAAAGCCTCACCGGAGGCGGCCCCCGCGACCCCGGCGACACCCGAAGCACCAGCACCTTCGCCCGCGGTCGCGACGCCAAAAGCCTCACCGCGGGCGGTAGCAGTCCCCTCTCAAACAGAGGGCGCTGACGGCGCCGGTGGTCAGGGTGAGGGGCCTAAGTCCGCAACCGCGCCGCCTCCAGCCAAGCTCGAGACCGGCGAGCACCGGTACTCCCCGGCGGTGCAGATGCAAGCCTCAGAGCTGAAGGTCGACCTGTCGAAGGTGGCCGGGACCGGCATCGGCGGTCGGGTGACCAAGAAGGACGTGCAGGACTTCGCCGCGCAACCCAGGGCAGTGGCGGCTTCGCAGGTGCCCGTTGCGACGCCAGGAGAAGGCGACCAGGTCGTCCAGCTGACGCGGGTGCGCCGGCTCATCGCCGAGAACATGGTCCGTTCCAAGTCGACCATCCCCCACGCCTGGCAGACCCAGGAGGCGGACATGTCCGGCGTGGTCGCCAACCGCGCTGCCAACAAGGCCGCCTTCCAGAAGCAGGAAGGGTTCTCGCTCACCTACCTGCCGTACGTGATGGCAGCCGCCACGGCAGCGCTGCGCGAGCATCTCGGCGCCAACGCGACCTTCAACGAGACCGAGATCATCGTCCACCGCGACATCAACCTCGGCATATCGGTCGGCCTGGAGGACACGCTGATCGTGCCGGTGGTGCGCCGCGCCGACGGGCTTTCGATCGCCGGCCTCGCCCGCGCGGTCAACGACCTCGCAACGCGCGCACGCAATAAGCAGCTGAAGGCGGACGACCTTGCCGGCGCCACGTTCACGGTGAACAACTCCGGCACGTTTGGAACGCTGTTCAGCTACTCGGTCATCAACCCAGGCCAGGCAGGCATCCTGACCATGGAAGCGATCGTCGAAAGACCGGTTGCGGTGAGCGGGATGATCGGAATCAAACCGATGATGTATCTCTGTTTCTCGTTCGACCATCGCGTCCTGGACGGGTTGCAGGCGGCGCGCTTCATCACCTCTTGCCGCAAGTGGCTGGAAGCTGTCACGGCGGAATCGCCGATCTACTAGCTACCGGTCGTTCGTATTTCCAATCTACTGGGGTTTTCGGACGAGCAGCTCTAGTCGCCGTAAGAGCCGGTATCGACGAAGTTCGTATCGATGAAGTCGACCAGCGGGCGGCTCGGAACCGGCCGGCCCTCGGCCCAGAAGTCCACGACAGCCTTGTTTCTGACTACGCACATGCCGGGCACGCTCCGGATCTGGTCGACGATCGATTGCTGCTGGGAGGCGTCGAGGCTGAACATCCAGATCCCCTGGTTGAGCTGCGAAAGTCCCGCCCGCCTGGTCCACAGGTACAGGCTGGCCATGCGGGGTTCGGTTATGAAGTTCGTGCAGTTCTGGTCCACTGCCCGGGCGAGCGACTGCAGGTCCGAAACCTGTGCGGGAGGCAATCTCATCAATTCCGCGCCGGGCAGGCTGAGCGGTTGGTTCTGCGCATACGCCGCTCCGGCAAAAGCGAAGAACACCGGCCACGCGGCGAGTGTCACGATCAGCGCGCCCGGCGCGAGCGAATTCAGCCACCTTCAAGAACGATCGGCTCTGGCGGGTGGCAGCCCACGCCCGCAACTGCCTCAGCCCGTCGTTGAAGGTGATAGCGCTCACAGGCACGAGCGGCCAGGCGGCGAGCCACTCCTGGGTACCGGCGACCGGGTACAGCTCTAGGCACCCAATGACGGCGAGCGCGGCCAGCAGCAGGCGTGCGATGGGATCGGTCGGATTCTCGAGGTCGCCGGCCGGTGGCAGCACCGCAAGCCATGCGAGCGGAAACGCGAGCATGAACCACGGCAACGGCAAGAACAGCACGGACAGCGCGGCGAAAGCTCCCGCCGCGATGCGCAAGAAGGCAGGAATGGCGGGTGATGCTCGAGCGCCGTACCGTCTCAACAGAAGCCCAACGGCCGCGGCTAGGGACAATGCCGCCCATACCACGTGGGGGATGCCGACCACCGCAGGCAAGACAAAGAGCTGAGGAAGCTTCAGCGCACCTGCCACGGAGTCGACGAGGTCGGAGGGGCGCATCCCACCTACGGCGGCGATGGCGAGGCAAGCGATCGTCACCCCGGCCCCGCCCGCGACCAGCTCTAAGGCTTCGCTTCGGCGCATTTTTGGCGGGCCCGCCACAAAGCCGGCGACGCCGACGGCCGCCGCCGAAAGCGAGACCATGAGAGCCAGCTCCCGCGTCCAAGCGAAGCTGAACAGGCCAGCCGTCAACAGGAAAGGGGCAACGACCAGCGCTAGAACCGTCCCCGATAGCAACACCCGCCTCCAGCGGCCACTCAGGGCTGCCGCGAAGGCGAAAGCCACGGCGAGAGCGGCAAATGCACCGATGTTGATCTTCATCAACGTGATCGCTGCGACCACCGATCCGATCAGCAGCGGTGAGGCGCGTGGAATGCGCTGGCGGCAGGCGGCGAGCGCCACCAGGCTCACGAGCATCAGGCTGATCAGACCCTCCGGGTGCATCGGTTCGCGCGTCAGCGCCGAAAGCGCGTGGAAGGTGAGGAGCTCGCCGGCTACTCCGAGCCATAGGTTGCGCGAGAGTGCGAGGACGGCGATTCCGCCGACAAGGCTTGCCAGCAGCCAGATGACGAGAGTGACGATGCGGCCGTTGTCGGTGCTGACCGCCAGGCCGAAGATCCGGAAGACCCCACCCATCACCTCGTAGAAGAAGGGTCCGTAGATCTGGTTGTAGGCAATATGCCCAGCCATGTAGTCGCGGAGCGTTACAAGGAACAAACCCTCGTCGTCATAAGGCTGGAAGAGGCTGAACATCGAAACGAATCCGAGTGGCGCAAGGAACAGGGTCGCCCCGCACAGCGCCAGCGCGGAACGGCGTTTCAGCTGAGGTCGATGGAAAGGATGCTGATGAAGAAGCTGGCGAACACCGTCTGCGTGCCCAGCGCCAGCAACACCACGGCGGGGATGACCTCGCGCATCGTGAGTGACGGGTTCAGGGTTCCAAATCCGACCGCGCCCCAGCTGGCGACCGCAAGGACCAGTGCGATCACACCAACCAGCACCATCAGCGCGCCGGCCGCGAGACCGACCTCGAGCGTCACGTAGCGCGACATGGCGTCCAGCGGCAGGTAGGGAGGATGGAATCCAGCCCGGATCGCAAAGATCTTGGTGAAGAGGGCGAACAGCACGAGCTGGTACCCCAGCAGGGACAGGAAGCCTGCGACCAACAGCGTGTGGATGTCCAGGCGCAGGCCACCCACCTGAAGCGGGCCGCCGAGCAGGACCGCAGAGAGGATTACCCCGACCGCGAACAGCGCGAGGCCGGGATAGAGGAACAGCCACCTGGGGCTGAAAAGCAGCATGAAGCGCAGGTGGCGCCAGCCATCGCGCCAGGTGCGTAGGTGGGGTGGGCGCGTGCGGCCGTCCGGCCGGAGCGTTACGGGCACCTCAGCAATTCGCATTCGTTTGAGCGATGCCTTGATCACCATCTCGCTGGCGAATTCCATACCCGTTGCGCGCAGCTTCATGCGCTCATACGCATCCTTGCGGAAACCTCGAAGCCCACAGTGCGCATCGCCCACCGGCGTGTGGAAGAAGACCCGGCTGATGAAGGTCAGGACGGGATTGCCCACCCACCGGTGCGACCACGGCATGGCGCCAGACTCGATGCCGCCACGGAACCGGTTGCCGACCACCAGGTCGTAGCCCTCGCGCAGCTTGTCGATCAATGGCGCGATGGCGGTGAAGTCGTAGCTGTCGTCGGCGTCGCCCATGATCACAAAGCGACCTCGGGCCGCGTTGATGCCTCCGATCAATGCGCTGCCGTAACCCTTCCTGGCGATTGGGACCACGCGCACTCCCAGCTCCTTGGCGATCACCTGCGAGCCGTCGGTGCTGCCGTTGTCGGCGACGATGATCTCCGCCGCGAGGCCTTCTCGCTCGATCGCCTGCTGAGCTTGCTGGATGCAGGTCGCAAGCGTCTCGGCCTCATTCAGGCATGGCATCACGATCGAGACCTCGACGGCCTCCGGCGTGCCGCTTTCTTGGCGTTTGGGAGATCGCTGCGCGATGGTCACTGACGCAGGTTAACGCGCGAGACCCGGGTCGGCTTGCAGGAAAGGGCAACCAAAGAAAATGGCCCCAACGGATCGCC